>Ga0197142_1000109_pt1 | contig 70090 bp, 63 predicted proteins | sample GBS60_MetaG_FD_148614 | JGI IMG/M metagenome (GOLD analysis project Ga0197142, IMG submission 148614) | Sediment microbial communities from Great Boiling Springs, Gerlach, Nevada, United States - GBS 60_MetaG | ecosystem: Environmental > Aquatic > Thermal springs > Hot (42-90C) > Sediment... | reverse complement strand
TGATTTTTCCTATTGAATGAGAAATAATTTCTTTCAAGATGGGATCAAATCTTTTTACTTCCTTCTTTACTCCCCTTATGACTTTTCTCACTTTCTTAGTCCTTTACCCATTTACTTTACTTTATTTATTTTTTATATTTTATTTTTCTTTAATATTCAGATGTTGCTAAAAGAATATAATTACAATGTTTCCATGTTGATATAAAATTTCTCGGATGATTTATTTAAAACAATGGAATAAATCCTCTACCAAATTTTTCTGTAATGCACAAAGAATCAAATTACAAGATCTTTGAATTTTTCAAAAATCAAGTTTTTACAAAAATAAAGTTATGACAAATTGACAAAATAATTATCAAATCTTTCTTTATGAAAAGCCCATAAAATAATTCAATCCCTCATTCATAGGATTCTGCTAATTATCATGACATTTTATTATTACATCCTCATATTTATCGCCTTGAACCTTAAAATTACTCCCAGAAAGCCCCAATGATTATCGAGGAAAGTTATGATTTGAGGTTCCATGCCTCAGAACCGTGCAACATAGGTAAATTCAACAAAGGACATAATAGACAGATTAAAGAACCTGACCATAGATTTTGGCGAATTCCCTGGTGAATTTGTCATAATCACAGGATCATCGGGAGCTAAGCTATCTAACAGTGGAAGGAAAAAACACAAGAAAGAGGCAAAATATGTGGTGGTGGAAGCATAAACAGGTTTATTGTTGTTGTCTGCGGACATCACAGAGGAGAGAGCCCTTGACAGCAAGCAGGGTAGATTGATAGAAAAGGTAGTTCAGGAGGTTGAGGATAAAGACAAGGGGAGCTCAGAGGTATTAGCAGACAAGGGGTATGAACACCATTTTTAGCAGTTTAAGTGCGGGCAAAGAAAACAACAGTAAATCCGTCATTCGAAGATAGAAACTCAAACTTGAAGATAATGATGACCTTACTTTTACCTTGGTTTGGAAAACGAAAAAAATATGATTTTTAACATATAAAGCTTTCTAAATTAACATATAAAGCTTTCTAAAATCTCTCCTATATCTGATTTTGGTTTCCCATCATCATCACTCATTTCTATATTTGCTGGGCATACTTTTGGGTATTCAGAGAGAATCTTTTGGAACCTTTCCTCAAATGTTTCTTTGCTCTCATCTTTGTAAAATACTCCTATCCATAAAGTATCTTGGTCTAACGCTTTTTCCATCGCAGGTTTTATATCAGATGTTGGGAAACCATCATCGAGAATTTTTATTCTTTGCATGTAGCTTTCTTTTGTATCTACGGTGTTAAAAACAGGGCAAGGTTGGAGAACATCAACAAGGGAAAGTCCCTTGTGTGCTATTGCCTGTTTGATTATTTCTTTCAGGTGCTTTACATTATAGGCGAATCCCCGAGCAATAAATGTGTATCCTGCGGCAAGAGCGATAGCGATTGGATTTATCATGTCGTTTATGTTTGGATACTTTAGGGATTTTGGTTGTGCTCCTTTTCTCAAAGTCGGAGATGCTTGACCCTTTGTCAAGCCATAAACACCATTATTATACACAATATAAGTTATATCAACATTTCTTCTACCCGCATTAACAAAATGTCCAGCTCCTATTCCATATCCATCTCCATCACCGCTTATTGCTATTACTGTTAGAGAGGGATTTGTAAGCTTTGCTCCTATCGCATAAGGTAAAGGTCTCCCGTGAAGGGTGTGAATTCCATATGCATTTATAAAATGAGGAGTTTTTCCTGAACAACCTATCCCAGAAAATATAGCACATTTTGATGGTGGTATTTCAAGTTCAGAAAGAGCCTGCATTAAAGCCGAAAGAATTCCAAAATCCCCACAACCAGGGCACCAATCTGACTCCACGTCAGACCTAAAAATATTTTGCATTTTTTTTTACCTCCTTTCTTTTTCTTTTTTTATTTTGTTTCTTTAAATTTACTTTCTTTTTTCTCTTTCTATTTTATTTCCATCCTTATCACTCTCTTAAATTTTTGCTTTATTATAATCCAGCAGTAAGAATTATTCTTTTTCTTTTTGTTCTACCTTTTATTATTTCTCTGAGGGCGTTTACAATTTCATCATGAGACATTGGTCTTCCATTCCATTTGAGTATCGCGTAATCAAAGAGTTCAGCTGTTTTTTCTGTTATGAGTCCCGCGAGCTGACCAGAATAATTATTTTCTACTGCTATTTTTATTTTCCCCTTTATTTTCTTTTTTATAAGTTCTCCGTCAAGTGGATGAACCATCTTTACCTGAATGAAAAGTGCTTTTATACCTTCACTTTCAAGTTCTTCTAATGCAGATAATATTGCTCCTTTTGTTGAACCCCAACTTACTATGACGAACTCACTATCTTCATCTCCAAAAACATTTATTTTCTTTTCTTCTTCAACATCCTGAATTATTTTTTCAAGTTTTTTCATTCTTTTTTCGTGCATAAGAAGTCTGTTTTCCGGATCTTCTGTTATGTGTCCAAGCTCATCGTGCTCATCTCCCGTGTTCCAGAAAACAAATCCAGCTTGTCCTACGAATATTCTCGGTGAAATCCCATCTTCCGTGATTTCAAATCTTTTGAAGTTTGTAAATCTTTTGTCATGGACGTCTTTTCCATCTTTTACAATTTTCCCTCTGTTTATTTTTACTTTATCTATGTCGGGATAGTTTATAGTTTGAACGCTATTTGCAAGTAGTTTATCTTCTAATACTATTACAGGGCACTGATATATTTCCGCTAAGTTAAAAGCTTCTACTGTGATGTAAAACGCTTCTTCTATGTCTCCCGGAGCTAAAACTATTCTTGGAAACTCACCATGGGCAGCGTATATTGCAAATTTCAGGTCTCCCTGCTCGTATCTTGTGGGTAATCCAGTTGCTGGACCTCCCCTTTGATAATTTACAACAACTATTGGAACTTCGTTCATTCCTGCCCATCCTAATCCCTCAGCCATGAGAGAAAACCCTGGACCAGATGTAGAAGATGCGGCTCTTGCTCCGCAGAGTGCAGCCCCTTGTATCATAGTTACAGCTGCTATCTCGTCTTCTGTCTGAACAACAACCATATTGTATTTTTTAGCTATTGACTCCAGAAACTCACTCTCATCTGTTGCTGGTGTTATTGGGTAATATGTTTGGAATCTGCAGCCGGCAACAATTTTTCCCAGAGCTGTTGCTTGGGTTCCTGTAAGAATTACTCTTTTCTGTTTTAAGTTCCCTTCAATTTTCGGAAGTTTTATTTTTATTTTGTCTTGAAACTTTTTTCCAATCTCGTAACCTATGAGCCCTGCAAATTTATTTGGTTCTAATACCTTTCTTCTTTTTCCTGTGAATATGAAATCCATAGATTTTACTACACATTCTGCGGGCAAATCAATAGCGCCTGCCGATGCAAAAACGCTTATTGAGTTCCTCATAACTTGCAATTTTTTTACATCTCCCAAACCAAATTTTTCTGACGTTTCTTTTATTATCTCATTGTATTTTATTGGGATGAAAACTACATCATCTCTTTTTATTCCGAGCTTTTCAATGTCTATCTCTGCATCGTATATTACAACTCCTCCTTGCTTTACATCTTTTATGTGGAATTTCAGAGTTCTTTCCTCAAAAGATACAAGAACATCTATGGGATCTCTAAAACTCTTCACTTGGTTATCTGATACTGTTACTATAAAATATGAATGTTCTCCTGTTATGTTTGAGTGGTATTCTCTTTTGCCAAAAACCCAGTATCCGGCGTATGCGCAAGACCTTACAAAAGAATTCGCAGATGTGTCAACACCAGTTCCTTGCGGACCTCCTATAAGCCAATTCAATATCATATAAAAAATTTAGCTTCAAAAGAAATAATTTTCTTTATATCTGGTAATATTTCCTTTATTTTTTCAATTTCTCAAAAACGCAGAATTAGTCGGCAAAAGCAAATTTTTTTTCTTTCACATTAATTTTTACTGAAATGAAATATATACTCATATGGCTTTTGATTTTTGTGGGATCAATTTTGGTTTATAGAGCAATTGTCGATGTTCAACAGAAGCAGAAGTTTGAGAGTTTGAGTTTTACCGATTTCATAAACAAATTGGAAAACGTAGATGAGGTAAAGATAAGAGGAAATAAAATTGAGGGAAGTTTTAAAGATGGGAAAGCTTTCAGAACTTATGGGCTTGTAGAATGGGAGCTTATCAAAAAACTTTATGAAAGCGGTGTGAGAGTAAATATAATACCGGAGGAAAAGCCATCTATTTTGAGAGATATTCTGATAGCTTGGGTTCCGACCTTACTCATAATTTTTCTTATTTTTAGTTTTATAAGGGGTGTTGAGAGGGGAAATGCTCGTGCTATATCTTTTACTCGCTCAAAAGCAAAAGTTTTCGTCCCGAAAAAGGAAAATAAAATTACCTTTGATGATGTCGCAGGACTTGACGAAGTAAAGCAAGAAGTAAAAGACATAATTGACTATCTGAAAAATCCAGATAAGTTCAAAGATTTTGGAATAAGACCACCAAAAGGTGTAATTTTTATAGGGCCTCCTGGGTCCGGGAAAACACTTCTTGCAAAGGCAATAGCAAATGAAGCCGGAGTCCCATTCTTTTACGAAGTCGGATCATCTTTTATCGAACTTTTTGTCGGAGTCGGTTCAGCCAGAGTTCGTGACCTTTTTGAAAAAGCAAGGAAAAACGCTCCATGCATAATCTTTATAGATGAAATAGACGCAGTAGGAAGAGGAAGAGGAACAGGATTAGGTGGAGGCCACGATGAAAGGGAACAAACTTTAAATCAACTTCTTGTTGAGCTTGATGGAATAGAATCGAGAGGAGAACCAATAGTAGTTATAGCAGCGACAAATAGACCAGATATTCTTGATTCAGCTTTGCTTAGACCAGGAAGATTTGACAGAAAAATTTATTTCCCATTACCTGATTTGAAAGGTAGGATTGAGATACTAAAAGTTCATCTCAAAAGAGTTAAGGCTGATCCGAATATAGATGTAGAGAGAATAGCAAAATCAATTCCCGGATTTTCAGGAGCTGATATAGAAAGTATGATAAACGATGCAGCGATTATGGCTATAAGGGAAAAGAAAAACTCCATAGATGAAGAGCTTCTTATGCGAGCAAGAGATAAGATGATAATGGGGGTAGAAAGGAAAGGAATTTATCTCACGGAAGAGCAAAAAAGGAGAATTGCTTATCATGAGGCAGGTCATGCGCTCGTCGCAAAAATTGAAGGCCCTGACCCAATAGAAAAGGTTTCAATAATTCCTCGTGGAAGAGCACTCGGTGTTACCTTACAGGTACCAGAGGAAGATAGATACATTATGGATAAAGAATATCTTATGAAGAAAGTATCCGTTCTTCTTGGTGGCTTAGTTTCGGAAGAGCTATTTTTTAATAATCCATCTACCGGAGCCGCTGATGACATAGAAAAATCTACTGAAATTGCAAGAAAAATGGTATATGAATGGGGAATGTCTTCACTTGGACCAATCGCCTTCAAATCAAAAGAAGAATATATATTTCTTGGCAGAGAGGTTTCAAGGACTGAAACTATATCAGAGGAGACCGCAAGGAAACTCGATGAAGAAGTGCGAAACATAATCTTAACTTGCTACAACAGAGCAAAAACTATAATTTCTGATAACGTTGATAAACTGCATAAATTAGCTAAAGAGCTTTTCGAAAAGGAAACTCTTACAGCAAAAGAATTAGACGCCGTGCTAAGTTGATTTTTTCCTTTTGTATGACGATTTTTATGATATAATTTTTCCATCGGCAAGCTATGATCTATTTCCAGTCAAATATTCCAGAAAATCTCCTCAGTAGATTTGAAATTGAACTACCAGCTTGTGGTAAGGTTCTTGATACTAAAAATTATGTTTTCATTATGGGGATAATAAATATGTCCCCAGATTCTTTCTATTTTGGGTATCCTGATGAAAGGGAAGCGATTTTATCAGCTGAAAAAATGATAGAGGAAGGAGTAGATATAATAGACATAGGAGGGCAATCTACCCGTCCCGGAGCAGATGAAATTCCAGAAGAAGAGGAAATAAGAAGAATAAAAAATGTGATTTATGAGATAAGAAAAAATTTTCCTCGTATTCCTATCTCTGTTGATACTTATAGATCTTCTGTTGCAGAAGTTGCGCTTGATTTGGGAGCTGATATCGTAAATGATATTTCCGGATTCAGGTTTGATGAGAAAATTCCTTACATCTGCCAAAAATATAAGGCACCAGCTATTATTATGCACATTACCGCAAAACCAAAGATTATGCAGGCAAAACTATTAGATGATTCGGAACTTATTGAAAAAATAAAGCTTTATCTTTCTTCATCGGTAGGATTAGCCGAGCATTTAGGAATAAAAGTCATTTTAGACCCAGGTATAGGTTTTGGTAAAAAACCTCATCAGAACCTCATAATTATAAATAGACTTGACCAGATAGTATCGGAGCTAAATTATCCTTTGCTTTTGGGAGCATCAAGAAAATCATTTATAGGATTTTGTATATCGCAAGATAATCCTCCACCTCCTTCTGAGCGTCTTGAAGGAACTATATCTGCAATGTTAATAGCGCTTCAAAAAGGGGCAAGAATTTTCAGAGTTCACGACGTTTTACCATCGCGGAAGGCTTTGAAAACAGCAATTTCTATACTTTCAGAAAGGTTCGCCGAAGAAAAATTTTTTTCTTAAAAAAATTTTCTCCTACTTGAAAAATTCTCCTACTCTTTGAATTATTTATTTATTTTTTATTTATTTTAAGATATTTTGAAGTTTCCCATAGAAGATATTGCGAGAAGTCTTGCTTTCGTTATTTCATTTTTAATTTCTCTGACTGCTTGCTCAAAGCCAATAAAAACCGCTCTGGCTACTATTGAAAATCCTATTGAAAGTTCTTCTATGTAAATTATTTGTGCTATCTTTGAGACGTTTGTTACATTCAAAGCGTGTCCTGCCATAACTTCAAGACCTTTTTCTGACGCATACTTTGCAACTTCTTCTATTTTTCTCACTATATTGAAGTTATGTGGATTTTTCGCATACTGAGTTGTATTTATTTCAACAAAGTCAAGTCCAATTTCCTTCGCTATTTCGGTGAATTTTTCATCTGCGTCTATAAAAGCTCCTACCTTTATACCTTTTTCTTGAAGAGCTTTTGCGAATTTTTCAACTTCCTTCTGAGCATTTTCCGGTTTAAGGTCAATTCCGCCCTCTGTTGTCACTTCTCCTTGCCTTTCAGGTACCAAAGTTACTTTTTCCGGTTTTACTTCAAGTACAAAATCTAAAATATCTTCAAATAAACCCATCTCAACGGTCAAAGGTAAATCTACTACCTCTTTTATCATTTTCACATCTCTTTCTTTTATGTGTCTTCTATCTTTTCTAAGATGTACTGTTATTCCATCTGCTCCACCAATTTTTGCAAGGACTGCCGCATGAACTGGGTCTGGTTCTTTTTCCTTTCTTGCTTCTCTCACGGAAGCCACATGATCAACATTCACAGAAAGCCTTATTTCAATATATTTTTCTTTATCGTTTTTGCTTTGTGTTCCCGTTTTCATTTATTTTTCTCTTTTAATTTTATTCAAAAATTATTAAAAAAATAGAACTAAAATTTTCACTTTTCGTGGAAATCTTTAAAAAAGTGATTATATTATTTTTGGTATTTTTTTATAAAAAAACAAAAAAGGAGGTGATCTATAATGACGGGGTTAGGGAGTGTTGATGGTAGCTGTAATAATTATTCTCATAAAGTAAGTTTTTTATTCTTTACTCTTGTATCCTCCTTGTTATTTACAATTTATTTTTCCTCGTGTTCTTCTCCACAGCAATCTTATAAGGATAGACTGCCGGACGGTCTTAAAGTGGTTTCTGTTTATGGTGAGAGGAACTTTGATAAAAGTGAAATGAGAGTTGATCTCCAAGGTTGGAGAGCTGATGCTCCACAGTCTTTATTTCTTACCGATCCTGAAAAGAGCAAAACTTATCTTTTAGCCTATGTTTTACCTTCCGAGCTTGTGAGGGAAGTTTGGGGAGAAGGTGCAACTTCTCTTTCTCATTTTGTAGGTGGTGAATACGCAAGTATAGATGAAAGAACCACGGCTTTATGGCTTGTTATGAATGCGCCGGGGTATTTTTGGTTATTTACTCCACGAGCTCTTGTTTATTCGGTAAAGTTTGTGGTTGAGCATCCAAGATTTGAAGAACTCGTGAATAAAATTTCTGAAACTAAACCGGGAGAGCTTTTATCTGGTAATTATCCGGAGATTTTTGGGCTTGCAGCACAGATCGCGGAAGATGTTAGGGAGAAAATTTTCTCAGCAGAACAAACTAAAAAGGCGGCAAGGTTTTTCCCGAAAGATGGAACATTTTACACTGAGGTTCCTTGTGATATTTCAGATCAAGGCATTGCTAAACTTCAAGACGCTCCGGGTTTTGCTGTCAAGTTTACTGTTCAGCATATGATATTCTATGGAGTAGGTATGATAGAGGGGTTCGATCCTGGTAAGTTAAGTAATATAAGGCGTTATGCTGTCTTGAAAGCTCAAAAAGCAAAAGTGGATCTTTCTCTTGGTAATATTATAACTTTGAATTTTTGGAATCCAACGATTGATACTGAAATCACATTACCATCGAACCTAACACATGCTATAAGGGTTGAGAAGGGATTTGAGTTGAGCTGGTCTATATTTACTGATCCGATCAAGAGAATAGGTTTAGCTGCAAACTTTGGAAGGATTGTAAAATATGTGATTGAAGTTGCTGTACCAAATATTGCTACATGTATACCAGACGGAGATACATGGGGATGGGCTGTAGCTACTGCTCAAAATATTTTAGATACTGGTTCAATAAATAGCATAAGTCAGCTTATAGGTGCATCTTGGGATGAAATTGTGAGAGTCCTCGTTTCTAATTTTGTTAACCAGAATTCATTTATTTATAGAATTTTGAATATGGTTGGTTTTGCAAGTTGTGCTTATAATGGAGAATTTATAATCAGCACAATAGCAAGTGCTCTTGGGGGGTATCCAGTAATTGTTATATACAATGCTTTTACGAAGTATATTCCGTTTGGTTGGGAACTTTTCACAAGACCTAAAACCGGTGTTTTCTATGCAGTTGAAGGTGCCCCTCTTCCTTCGGGTATTCCTCTTGTAAGGGAGATTTATCCTCTTCCTGCATCCTCACCTGGTATTATAAAACTTAAATCTGTTGGTCCTAATTGTACAACAAATTGTAGGTTAAGAGTGAATTGTCAATCAGTAGGAAATATTCTTGATGAGGGGGTTTTCTTATCTTGTAATTCGGATTATCCAATTTACATTCCACCTAATTTAGATGACACTTGTGATGTTATTCTCTCAAGGATTGAGAGTTCCCAACAGTGTCCTCCGATAATTGGTTGTCCATTCGGATTGTTTGCAAAAAATAACTACTATGAAATTGTTCTTTCAAAGTGGACTATAAGGGTAAACAGATGTGATGAGTGCTCTAATGCTGGTTTTCACAGTAGTGCCACTGAATATTATCAGGCAAAGAAAGAAGCGGAGGGTGGAGGGTGTTCAACTACACCACCTCAGAGCCCGTATCATATTTTTGCAATTTTTGTAATTTTTGTTCTGAGAGAATTGAGAAGATCTTATGGGTTACGCAAGCAAACTTGAAGAGTAAACTTGAAGAATGTACAAATTTAAAGTTGGTTTTTCTATAAAAAAATTATTCCGTATTTGTATTTTTACTCTCACTATTATTTTTTCTTCTTATTTCCTGTTTCCAAGTTGCAATGTGAAAAGGGAAAACAGCATAAAGCAAGACGATTTTTCATCGGGGCTTGCAAATAGAGATGCTAAATTAGATGAGGGTTTATTATATATTGAGATAGAAAACACTCAGGAGGCTAAAAAGTTTTTTAAAAATCTTGGCAAAGAAAATCCGCGCCACTGTGGTTATCTTATAGGGCTTCCTTTGGTTCAAATTCAGGAGTACCTTTCAAAGTTAGGCGCAATAATTAATTTCGTCGTAAGCGTTTATGGAAGCGGATCCGCTCAGCAACAACAGCAAGAATCTCCCGTAATTGATGAGGCTTTTTTAGGCTTATCACCTAAATTCCAACCAAAGCAGGTTTGCGATAATTCTCTTGACAGATTAATTCGTGAGTTTGTATCTTCACTTCACACCGATACAGAAGAGGGATTGAAAATGCTGGAACAAGCTGTATCTCAGAAATGTGAAATAGATATAAATTACCCATTGAGACTATCTATTGGCAACTCTTTTTCTCTCTACTTTGTTTTGTACGGTAGAATGGGGGAAGCTGAACTTTCTCTTCTGAAATATATAGGATACTTTGTTCTCACAATTTCATCTTTTATATTGGCTCACGATTACTCGGTCAATACTTTTGGGATACTTCAAAATATAAGAAAGATTGAAACACAGGATATAATAGGTTTGTTAAGAACTCTTGCGTTTTTGGTTGAGGAATGCGATAGAACATTTCTTTTCTACCAAGACGGACAAAAGTATATCAGGCAAATGCCAAACTTTATTACAAACTCAATAGAAGCTGGATGGTCCTTCCTCGGAGCACTTGAATCAAGAGGAAATATGAAGGAAGAGGAAAAAGAAAAATATACTATTGTGTTTTATGATAAATCAGGGGAGGGAAAAATTGGTTATAACCCTTATTCTGTCACAATAGCTTCTCCCTTAGATGAAATTGAGATAAAGCTGAAGGGGGAGGTTATAGTAGGTAATGCAAGAGCTTCTTTGAGCAAAGTTAAAGTGAAAGTCCCTTATCTTATATCTTTGGATTTTCTTCAGAAGATTTCTGATTTGAGCGGAAAGATAAAGAAGATTTTGCAAGAAGGAAAAAGCGGATGTCCAGATAATTGCATTTCAATTGTCGATTTTAATTTTTTCTTGCAAGCTTTGAACACAGCAAAGTTTGATGATTTTTTGAGATTTGACATTGTAAAATATTTCCAAAATCCAAAACCTATAAGAGACTTTCTTCCATACTGGTTTAGGAATGAAGTTATGAAAGATGGAAATCCTATCAAAAGGTGGGAGTTTATGATAGAAGCAGAGGTTCCACCATCACGTAAAGATAATGTTTATTATCTTTTCAATTTTGATTCATCTCACTTTAATTTCCCAGCATATATAACTTTTTATGGTAAGCAAGTGTCAAATTATACTATTCCTCCTGATTGTGTTTTTATAGAATCTGTGCCTTATGTTGGAAATGTCGCGCTAAATTGGATTCTTATTCCCTACTTGAACATTCAGGATCCTTCTTTGGCAGGAATTTTATATGTCCGGCTGAAATATACAAACATTTGGGCTGATTGCAGTGGTTATGAAGTGGAATATCTTTCAGATGAATGGAAGCATCCTAACTTATATATGTTCAACAAGAGCTTATCCATAATAGTTCAGAGAGCAGGATCAATAATTTCTCCTTTGGCTGATATTATTTTGCAATCAATCTCGGCTGAATAATAAATCTTCTTTTCTCTACATTTTTGAACTTCACTCGTATTTTGAGTTTATTGCCTCTCATTAGAGCTTCTCCTTCTCCTTTTTTGAAAGAAGGAACTATTTTTAAATCTTTTCCATTATGTCCCCAATCTATTCCGTAAGCGAATTTTCCCTTGTAATATTCTTTGAGTGAAATTTTTATCTTATCTTTTCTTATGCCCTGCATTTTTCCGAATGCTAACATTTTTCTTTTGTTTGCATGAAGACTTAAAAGATGTATGCAGAAAAAGTAAGGGATGTAGTCTCCCACAAAAGTGACTGATGATGATTCGTTAAATATATCTTCAAATAAAGAGATGTCATATTCGATGTCTGTCCATCCAAGCTCTTGAACTGTCATAAGATAGCATGTGAGATTGCTGGAATACATTGACTTTGCTTCATAGTAGGGTAACCTATTTTTCGCTTTTATCTCTAACTCTACTTCTTCACCTTGAATAAGTTTTTTCACATTATCTAAAACATTTTGAAGGCTTTCTTTTTTTTCTGGATAAAGATCCTCAAATCCAGCAAGTTGAATTGCATTCCCTCCATTTTTCAGCACAAGTGTCATTATTGAGGTATTATCAGAAAATCCTATTATTGTTTTTCCTTCAAATTTTTTTGTTTTGAAAAATCTGATAAGTCGTGATGAACCAAATCCACCTTGCCAGCACCATATAACATCATATCTCAATGCTTCTTCAAAATTTTCTGCTACTATGTCTATGGGTATAAGTCCGTATTGTTTTTCTGTTTCAAGTTTTATTTTTTTTCCTTTGTATCTTGCGAACCAAAAAGGTTTCCTGTACTCCGCTGTTTCTGCCACTTTCATCAGAAGTTCAGTGTAATGAACTTTAAATCCAAATTCTTCTAAAATCTTCTGTATTTTCTTGAGTTTTCTCGGAGTAGGGTAAGATAGAGACGAAGTTAGAGGAACACTAATAATACTAATATGCATAGCTTTTTTATCATAACAAGGTCTGCTTTTTATTCTAAAATTTCAAAAAATCAAGAAATTTAAAAATTTTAATTGATGTAAAAATTTGTGTAAAATTTCTTTGTATGCAAGGGAAAAATGTAGGAATATATATTAAAGTTTATGGATTTGTGCAAGGTGTAGGTTTCAGAGCCAATACATACTACAAAGCAAGAGAACTTGGTCTGAAAGGTTATGTTAGGAATTTGGAAACAGGTGAGGTAGAGATTTTAGCGGAGGGTGATGAGAAAGCCGTTTTAGCTCTTCTTGAATGGGCAAAAAAAGGACCACCTTCCGCAAGAGTAGATAAAGTTGAATATGAATTTCTGGATTACACAGGTAGATTTTCATCTTTTGAAATAAGATACTGATGATAGAAAAAAAAAGAAAATGGGATCTTGAAGTTTCTCCGGATTTCTTTCCCGATTTTAACTTTGACTCTCTTGAAAAGGCGAGGAGAGTAATATCAATTATTAGAAGGAATCTCCCAAAAGATTTTATAAAAAGTAGATCGGAAATTGTTTGTAAGGAGATTGCGAGGAGTCAAGATTTTGTTTTGGCGAAAAAGATAGCATGTTTTTTCGGAACAAAAGGGGAGCCAGATACGTCTTATATGCTCAAATATCACAGAGAAAAATTTATATGTTTGCCGAAAGTAGTAGGTGATGAAATTGTATTTTTGAAATTTGAAGGGAAACTCAAAAGGGGAGCTTTTGGAATACCAGAGCCAAGTTCTGATTACATTGTTCCTCCTCAAGAGATTGATTTGTTTTTGGTTCCCGGTGTTATTTTTGATTTGAGGGGGTTCAGGGTAGGTTATGGTAAAGGGTTTTATGATAAAGTTTTATCTCGTTCATCCGCAAAGGCAAAAAAAGTAGCTTTATGTTGGAGTTTTCAAGTTTTTAAGGAAATAAAATGTGAAAAGCCTCATGATATATTTGTAGATGAAATATGGACAGAGAGTTTTGTTGTTTATCCTTCCTTCGCAAGGAGCTCAAAAAATTCAGTATTGGTGCGAGTTCTTGACATTTTCTCATGAAGTAATTCCATAGCATCTATTGTGCTAACAGGTTGTAAGCTCTTTCGTAAAATCCATATTTTTGGAAGAAGATCCGGAGGTATAAGTAGTTCCTCTCTTCTTGTTCCAGATCTATGAATATCTATCGCCGGGAATATCCTTCTTTCTGCAATTCTTCTATCAAGGTATATCTCCATGTTTCCTGTTCCTTTGAATTCCTCAAAAATAACTTCATCCATTCTTGAACCAGTATCTATAAGACAGGTTGCAAGGATTGTGAGGGATCCGCCACCTTCTATTGCTCTTGCTGCTCCGAAGAATTTTTTAGGGAAAGGTAAGGCTGCGGAATCTATTCCTCCTGTAAGAACTTTACCAGATGATGGTATATAGTGGTTATATGCTCTTGTAAGTCTCGTTATAGAGTCTAAAAATATTACTACATCGTATCCGTATTCTGTCAGCCTTTTTGCCTTTGCGAGGACTATTTCTGCAACCTTTATGTGTGATTCAGGTTTTTCATCGAATGTTGATGAGATTACCTCAACGTTTCTGCCTACACCCCCATATTTTTCTACTATGTTTCTTTTCCAATCAGTTACCTCTTCCGGCCTTTCGTCTATAAGTAAGACAATAAGGAAAGTTTCTGGGTGGTTTGTTAAAATTGCTTTCGCTATATTTTGCAGCAGAATTGTTTTTCCTGCTCTCGGTGGAGATACGATAAGTCCTCTCTGTCCCTTACCTATTGGTGCTATGATATCAACTACTCTGCAAGATATATCTCCATCTGGTTGCCAGTCGAGATTGAATTTTTTTGTTGGATAATATGGAATTAGGTTCTCAAATAATGTTCTTTCTCTTGATTTTTTCGGGTCATCAAAATTTATTTTGCTTACGGTTTGTAAAGAAAAGTATCTCCCTTTTTCTTCAGATGGTGGTGTTATTTCTCCTGCTACAACATCCCCAGTTCTCAACCTATATTTTTTTATCAGATTTTTATGAACGAATACATCGTCGCTTGATTGTAGGTAATTGTTGTGAGAGAATCTGAGAAATCCGGCACCAGACTCTATCATTTGAAAAACACCTTCGGCGTAAAGTCTGAAACCAAAGTAGCTACTGGCTCTGCTCATGATCTCTGCGATGAGTTCCTGTCTCCTGAAAGATGCCGGGTCAGGTATCCTGAGATCTTCTGCTATAGCTATTAGTTCTGAAATTGTTTTCATGCTGAGTTTGTTTAGTACCAAGTATTTTTGCCCTTCTCTCTCTTCCGCAATATCGTTGAGAATCTGGAGTATTTTATCTTTGATCTCAATCTTTGGTATTTCTCTTTTTTCTTCTTCAACCTCCTCTTCCTCTTCTTCTTCTTTCTCTTCTTTATATGTTATGTACTCTTCTTCTTCTTCAAATTTTATGGCTTTGCTATGTCTTTCATCTTGTTGGTATTCTATATTTTGCAGTATTCTGTCTGAATCATTTTCTTTTTGCTTTATGTGAGTGGATTCTTCCGATAAAAATGTTTCTTCTGGATATACTTCTTTTTCCGAGTAAACAAATTCTGTATCTTCGTTATTTTGTTTATCTTCAAATAAGCTTGCTATTTTCTCTTTCGTTTGAGCTTTTTTGTTTTCTTGTTTTTCATTCTTGTAGATTTCTTCTTTATATTTTGTAGCTTCAATTTCTGTGGAGATTTCAGAAAAACTTTCACTTTCAGGAGAGCTTTCTTTTTGCTCACTTTCTGATTTTTTTCTTTTTCTTCTATTATCTTGCTTTTGTAAAGTCCTCTTTCTTGATGGGTTAGTGGTGTTGCTACTTTCTTTTATGGTATTACCTTCTTCAGTTTTATCTTTTATTTCCTCCACTGGGTTTTACCTCCTTTTTCCTTTTTGTTTCATTCAATTGGTTCTTTTCATAGTGTGGTCTATTTGTATATTTAAAAATAAATTCAGCTTATATAAAACATGCTTAATTAACCTGTGAATCTATAACATCTTTAAGGAAATCTTTGATGATTTTATTTTAAAACTTTTTTTCAAAAAAACAAAAAAATAAAAAAATTTGCTTTCTATTAATAGACTATAAAACTAATTAAAAATGTTATGTAGTAAAATGAAGTTTTCTGGAATGTCGTGGATTGTAAGGCTTTCTTATTTTTCATCTTTTATTTCACTATTTTTTTTGACCATTAGTCTGGAAGTTGTCCGGGGACAAACGCAGAGTCAGCAGATGCAGGTTCAAAGTATGCAACCGCAGGTTCAGATTTTCTCTGTTGAGCAGGAAATCTACAAAGTAAAACAAAAATTAGACAATATTTTTATACCAGAAAAAGAAGAGTTTTTATCAAAGCTTTACAGGATTCCTTTTCCGCTGACTCAGAGAATAATTTCTATTTTACAGGATTTACCCGAGCATCTTGTCCGAAATTTTGTCAGGCTCATAGTTTTAATGAAAGATTATGAGATAGAAGATTTTGTATCACGACTTTTGTATTTACCTGCTGAGCAGTGGGAAATATATGTTAGGAGATATATAGATATTAGAGGGGCTGTTGAGATATCTGACCTGGAGCTTTTCTTTTCTGGATATGATACTGCGAAAATGAGGAAAGCAATTTTGAGGCAAGTTGGCTATGACATATCTTTTTGGCCAGCGACGGAAAAGCCTTCAGCTCATTTTATATCTTCCGGATATATTTTGGGACCAGGAGATTCTCTTTTTATTTACATATGGAGTAAAACAAAAATGCCAGATGTATTCAATTATCCTTATTCGGCTACTGTTTTGTCAGACGGGAAAATTTTTATACCGCTTGTAGGTCCGGTTGTAGTTGGAGGATTTAAGATTGAACAAGCGAGTGAGCTTCTCAAAAGTTCAATAAGAAGGGTTCTCGGAGAGGTTGAAGTTGCTATATCTCTTTCAAGCATAAAATCTATACCAGTTTTAGTTATGGGTGAAGTCAGGAATCCGGGAGTAGTTATTATAAGTGGAGCTCTCTCTCCCTTTGAAGCTATATCAAAAGCGGGTGGAATAAAAAAGACGGGGAGTTTGAGAAGAATAGAAATAAAAAGCAACGGGAAAAAAGTCGGAGAAATTGACCTATATAAATTACTCTTTGAAGGTAGTGACGAAGAATTCTCTAAATATACTCTTCGTGCGTGGGATACAATTTTTGTCCCACAAATAGGAGGAACTTATGCTATATCTGGCTCTGTAAAAAGAGAAGGCGTGTATGAAATAAAGGATAAATCTACTTCTTTAAAATCTGCTATTGAGTATGCAGGTGGATTTATTCCAGAAACAGGAAATTTTAGAATAGTGATAAGAAGATTTAAAGGGGAAAAAAAAGAGCTTTCCTATGATTTCTTCATAAGAGCAGATGAATTAGGTAAGCTTGAAAGCATAAGCATATACGATGGTGATTTTATCGAAGTATTTTCCGCAGTCGCAGAAAAAGTTGAACCTTTTGTAGTTGTTTCAGGGTACGTGAAAAAAACATCTTCTTTTCCCTATTTTGAAGGTATAACTTTGCGCGATCTTGTACTACTTGCAGGGGGATTTGGGGGTTATTACCCTCCTTCCGGATATGAGATTACTATAAAAGAAGGAAGCGAAGAGAAAACACAAAAATTTTCTTTTGAAGGAAGAGAAAAAAAGGATGTTGAGAAAGTCCTTGAAGATTTTCGCGATGTGAAATTGAAACCATTTTCACGGGTGACAATTCTACCACCACCAGATGAAGAAACTACAAAAATAATTCAGGTTGAAGTTATAGGAGAGGTGAAGTTTCCCGGAACTTTTCAAGTTAAAAAAGGAGAAAGACTTTATGATATTCTAAAAAGAGCGGGAGGATTTACTGATTTTGCTTATCCTGAAGGAATTGTATTTACTCGCGAATCTGTCAGAAGATTTCAGATTGAAAGGGTGAACCTTGTTTCTCGTCTTTTAGCGAAAGAGATTATAAGCGAATCAACTCAACAATATGTTCCTACTGGACAATTTCCTCAAATGCAACAATCTCTTGTTGAGCAGAGATTGAACGTTTTAAAATACATTTCCGAGGCTGATATAAAAGGGCGTATAGTCGTAAAAGTGACTCGTGACCTTGAAAAGCTTCGTCAATCAGAATATAATATAGAACTTGAGGATGGAGACAAGATATACGTTCCTCCTGTTCCGAACTATGTTATAGTTGCTGGTGAGGTAAAATCCTCATCTACATATTCTTATGTTCCTGAGAAATCTGCAAAATTTTATATAAATCTCTCCGGTGGTTTTACAAAATACGCAGATGAAGACGAAGCATTTATAATAAGAGCAAATGGAGAAGCTACTCGGAGATTAGGAGAAGTTTTACCTGGAGATACAATTGTGATACCTCCAAAGATAGTTATTCCTTACCAAACTTGGTATCTTGTGAGAGATGTTCTTTCTCTCACATTTCAGGGGATGAGCGCAGCGGCTCTTATGTACTCGGCAGTGAGAAGATGATTAAATTTAGTGATTTGATTTAGTTCTTATTAGTAAAAAATTCAGTCCAGCACAAAATATTTTCTACGGGATTTTTATTACATTATATTTAAAAATATAATTATTTTTTAATAAAATAAATTATAATTTTTCTATAAACACATCAAACAGGGAAAGAAGTCCTTGTGCATAAAATCTTTTTGGTATTTTGAATTCTCCGAGGCCTGTGAGATCAACCTCTGCATACTTTAAAATTTCCTTCCCTTCTCCTCTTTTGGGAATTATTTTTATTCTTTTTAGCTCGTTGCCTTCATTTTCTTTTTCTATCTTGAAATCTTCTAGGATGTCAAGATCATATTTTATATCTATATCTTCATTTTCTTCGCTGATTTTTTTTAGTTCTTTTTCTATTTCATCTTTTGAGCTCAGAAAATCAAGAAAGAGCGCTACTGGATCTTTTACATTATCGTCAAAATCATAATCTTTTTTCTTCACAAAATTCCTACCATCTGTTTTACTTTCTATATATTCTGTTTTTGTTGCGATGTATCCGTTTTCTTTGGTGAATGTAATAGAAGATGAATAGCTAAATCTTTCGTGTTTGGTCAGGAGTTTTAAAATTGACGAAGGTTCAAACTCTACCGATACAGATAATCTATTTTCATATTCTGATTTGGTTTTTAGCCTTATTTCTCCTACTGGAATCTTTGGCATAGAAAGAATTGAGAGAAGGAATGGTGGAATAGCTAAATCTTTCATATTTTCTCCTGCGAACTTTACTGCTACTTTATATGTTATATTGCTATCTGGAATATTTATTTTCTTGAAGCTTATTTTGATTTCTTTTGGTTCTGATAATAGTTTTTTTTCTGTTTTTGGTTTTGGAGTTAGCTTTCTCTCTCTTATATCCTTCTCTTTTATCTCCTTTTTAGTGTCTTCTGATGTTCTTTTTTTGGTATTCTTTGTATTTTCTCTATCTTCTTTTATATTCTCTCTATCTTTTGTTTTTGCCATAATTTGAATTTTAAGAAAATCTCAAATGTAAGCCAATATATCTTTCAAGTTTTTTATCTCCATATCGGGTTTGATTTCTTTTTCTGTTTTTACTGGGACGAAATGTCTTTTTGTTTCTATTCCTTGAATAAGAATAGAGGTTATTCCCAAGTTTTTTGCCCCGTATATATCTGTTTCAATTTTATCTCCTATCATTACTGCATACCTTGGGTTTATTTCAAATTCGGTCAGTATAAAGCCAAAAATTACTGGATCCGGTTTCCCTATTTTTACATAAGGTTTTCCTGACGCAAAGGAGAGCATTTCACATATTGGAAGATCTCCTATGAATATTCCTTCTTTTGAACCGAATTTTCCTTTGTAGTAATTTGTATGACCACAGGAAATAAGTTCTGCACCTTCAAGCAAACATTCAAGAGCAAAATTCAGCTCCTCAAAATTCAAATTCCTTTTCATTCCTACTACAACGAAATCAACAGGTTTTTCAAAAACAACTTCTACTTCGTTTTCTATTTCAAAATCAATAAGCAAACCTCTTTCTGATATGACAAATACTCTTGGATTTTTCTTTTTAGCTTTTGATTTAACATATTCTACTGCGACTTTTCCTGCTGTGAATACTTCTTTTTGACTTTTAGCTATTCCAAGATCCATCAGAATTTCTGCGACACGGAAAAATGGAGTTCTTGAAATGTTAGAAAGAAAAGCTACTTTTTTCCCTTTTTTCCTTATTTCTTCTATTGTTTCCCGAACATCTTGTGATACTACTAATTCATCTATTGATGGGACTATTACACCTTCTATATCAAAAATGAACAGCTCTTTTTCTTTGAGGTTTATTGATTTTTTTTGTTGTTGTCTATTTTGTTTTTCCACTTTGTTCTGTTTTCTTTTATGGAGTTTCTACTCTTATCTAATTTCTTCAACTGTTTGTTTTTGAGATTCTACTGATTTTTTTCTTATTTCTTCTATTTCTTTTCTTATTTCTTCTGTTGCTTTTACCATATTTTGTAGTTTTTGTTTAGCTTGTTCTTCTGTTCTTGTTTTCAGACCGCAATCAGGGTCAATCCACACTTGATTTATATCAAGAACTTCAAGGGCTTTTCTAATTCTTGCTTTTATTGTTTCTACATCTTCTATCTTGTGTGTATGGACATCAATTACCCCAAAAGATATATCTTTTGTAAATGGATGTTTTTTAAACAGCTCTATGAGATCGAGTTCGGAGTTGGACATTTCAAGATCAAAATTATGTACTGGAAGTTTTAGCATTTGTGGATATACGAATTCAAAAGCTCCGTAGCATATATGAGTTATGAAGTAAGCTGGAATACCTTCTGTCATGATTTCAAGAGCTTCTTTTGCTATTGCAAACTCATGTGGTCTTGTTGAAATTGCAGGTTCATCTATTTGTATGATTTTTGCTCCCGCTTCTGCGAGAGCCTCTACCTCTTTTCTCAACTCTTTTGCAAACGCAATGCATACTTTCTCTCTGCTACCGTAATACTCGTCAAATGACCAATCCATCATCGTATAAGGACCTGTGATCATTCCTTTAACTGGTTTTTTTGTGAGGGATTGAGCGAATTTCCATCTATCTACCGTTATCGGCTTTTTCCATTTTATTTTTCCGACGATTCTGGGTTTTATATAGTATCTGTTGCCGTAAGACCTTACAAGTCCGCTCATTTTGAAGCCTTCCATGTTTTCAGCAAAAAATGTTGCCATGTCCCCTCTATAAACTTCTCCATCTACTATTACGTCTATTCCTATTTCGTCTTGAAATCTTACCCAAAATTCTGTTGCTTTGTCTTCAAGTTTTCTCAATTCTTTTTTAGATATTTTTTTTCTACGAGCCTCCTTTATGTAATCTGGTTTTGGAAGGCTTCCAACGGAGGTAGTTGGTAGTATAGGGAGTCCGAGTTCTTCTTTTATCTTATGTCTGATTGTATTATTTACACTTTTCTTTTTATTTGCATTGCTGTTTTTCATTATTTTTCCCTCCTTATGATTTATTTTTATTTGAAATTAGTTACTTATATTTCACTTTTTCTTTTTTTACGCATTTATTTCCTTTCGTTTTCTTTATCTTTTCATTTTCTTTATCTTTTCCCTTTTTATTTTTCTTTATTTTTGTTTCTTCGTTTCCCTTATTTTTTTATCCTGTTTATTTGGAGTATTATTTTTACTAAAAATTTTTACTAAAAATCCGTTTAATTTTTCTTCATATTTTTGTATCATTTATTCTATTTTTCTACTTTTTGTTTTTTATATAGGAGGTGAAAACATCGAGGAGGTAGTGTATGAGGTCTCCCGCTGATATCCCAAGAACTATCGCTATTATAAGATTTATTTTAATATCTAAAATGATTTTTGCTGTCAGAATCAGTGAATTCTTCATAGCTGATATTATGTTCCCCTGATTCTTTATCCCAAGCGCGGTGAAGATAACATATATTAAAATTGAGGAGAGGATTGTAATGGATACGATGAGATATAACGTTCTTATGATTGAACCCAATATAGGAAAATGGGATATAATGCTTCTGTGCTTTATAATTTTTCTGTACGGGAACCATATGAACCTAAGAAAACCCCATCTTGAGTGAATTTTTGATTTTGTATCAAGGTCAGGAGATAACATAAAAACTCCGAAAATGAAAGACAAAAAAAATATTATGGAATCTAAGATTTTTCCTGAAACCTTGAAGAAGATATAAGATAACGGTACAGCTAAAAGAAGAGCCCATTTTTCGTGTGTGTGAGAGGATGGCATTATCAGTTTAAATATTTATTTTACCATCAAGTTCTGCTCGGAGTTTAAGGATAGCTTTTGAGTGTATTTGTGATACTCTTGACTCACTCACTTTAAGTTTTCTTGAAATTTCTTTCATGTGGAACCCTTCGAGGTAATACATTTTTATTACTTCTTTTTCTTTATCGTCAAGTTTTTCCAGAGCTTTTTCTATTATCTCCCTTAGATTTGATACTTCGGCAAAATCCATAGGATCTTTTATGTTGTTGTCAGATATAACTTCATATAGCTTTTTTCCTTCTTTTGAATCAGGATCAATTATTACCTCGTCAAGTGAAAGGATAGTTAAATTGCTTATTTTTTCAAGTTCAGCTCTGTATTCATCAAGAGTCATTCCAAGTTCTTTTGCGATTTCTTCGTCTTGTGGTTCTCTTCCGAGTCTGTTTTGTAGTTCTTTTATCGTGTTCGCAATTTGCTTTATGATTAATCTTGATGGTCTTGAGAGGATATCAGTTTTTCGGAGGTAATCTATAATTGCTCCCCTTACTCTTATCTCTGCCCATTTTTCAAATTTCACTCCTTTTTTGCTATCAAATTTTTGAGCGGCTTCTATCAATCCCATTATGCCTTCGGAAACTATTTCTTCTCTTGCAAATCCCTGTGGAAGATGGGGAGCTATTTTTCTTACTACTGATTCAACTATATAAAGATGCTCTTCCGCTAATTTTCTTATATCTTTATTTATGACTTTTATTCCCTGACTTTTTCTCCCCATAATAAAAAATTATACAATTTCAGGAGTATTTTGTTTTTCCGTTCTAACACTTTTTCTAACGCTTTTTATCCTTTTATTTCCTTTTACTTCTTTGTTTATTATTTATTTTATTTTGCTTGTTTTTTATTATTTATTTTGCTTGTTTTTAATCATCTTGTTTTTGCTTATCTTGTTTTTACCTATTTATTTTCTTGGTTTAGCATGATTTCTATTCCTTCGCATATAAGGTGGATGATTAGGGAATGTGCTTCTTGTATTCTTTGTGTATCTTGTGAATTTACAGATATAACTATATCTGAAACTTTTTCCATTTCATGTGTGTATTTGCCTGAGAGTGATATGGTTATTAGTCCAATTTCCTTTGCTTTTTTTAGGGCTCGTATGACGTTTAATGATTTACCTGATGTTGATATCCCAAAGGCGATATCACCTTTTTTACCGAGTGCTTCTATTTGTCTTTCAAACACATAGGTGAATTCCCAATCGTTTGAGATTGCGGTGAGAGCGGAGGTATCTGTTGTTAAAGCTATTGCTGGCAGAGGTTTTCTTGATTGAGACCGAAATTTACCTACGAGTTCTGCTGCAAAGTGTTGAGAATCAGCTGCGCTACCGCCATTTCCGAAAATCAGAATTTTACCCCCATCATTTAATCTTTCAACCAAAATCTCGCACACATTTTTTATTTTTGGTATTTCTTCAATAACATCTAAAATAATAGATGAACTCTCTTTTATTGCTTTCTTGAAAATCTCTTCTATGTCCTTTTCATATTTTTTTGTTATTTTATCTCGCTTTTTTGTATCTTCATTACTGACTATTTTTCCTTTTTTCTCCTTTTTCATCTTTTTTTATATCTTCATTTATTGTTTTTTGTTTTTTATTTTCCCAAAAATAGTCTTGAAGAGAGGATTTTAGGTAAGTTGGCGTCAAGAATTTTTTTTGATGCTTTTTCTATGTCATAATCTATTCTTATAGCTCTGTATAAGCCGTTTTTTTCAAGAATTCCGAAAGCTGCTTTTGGATTTCCGTCTCGTGGTTGTCCTACGCTACCTACATTTATTGATATTACCTCAAAGTCATTTATGTTGATTTGATTTGGTGCTGAAACAAAGATTTGATTCCAACTATTTTTATTACTGTTTGATTGCTTTTTTATTCCAAACACATATGTTATATGAGCATGACCCGAAAAGCTCGCTTTAAATCCACTTGATTCAAGAAATTTTAAAGACCAAAAAGCTGAATCATAGGTTACGAGATAGATAAAATCTTCAGGTGAATATGGAGCACCATGTGAAAAGAAGAAATTTTCTTCTTGATATGTAAGGAGTAAAGATTTTAACCACTCTATATTTTCCTCTTTCATAACTTTTCTTGTCCACTTAATCGCTTCTCTTGCGTGTTCAACGAAATAATCGTCTGATATTATTCCTGCTACTGCTGCGTCGTGATTACCAAGTAGTGTTATATCACAGTATCTCCTCACAAGCTGGCAACACAAATCTGGATCCGCACCGTATCCCACTATGTCACCAAGACATATTATTTTATCGGGTTTTTCTTCGTCTATTTTCTTTAAAACTGATTCGAGGGCTTCTAAATTTGAGTGTATATCAGATATTATTGCAATCTTTTCCCATGACATCTCAATTTCTCACCCCCAGCTCAGAGGTTTTTTAATTTTATCACCCATGTATCATCGTCTATTTCTTCAATGAGGTCTGATATACTTTTTAAAAAGATAGGATGGATTAAATTTTCTTCTATTTCAGCGAGTGGTATTAAGATAAATTTTCTTTTGTGAGCCAATGGATGAGGAATTGTTATTTCTTCATCATCGTAAATTCCTTTTTCCCAGAATAATATGTCTATATCGATCGGGCGATCTGAGTACCCTTGGAAAAACGGATCTTTACTTATTTTTCTACCGAGTATCATTTCTATTCTCTTGAAAAAATTTAATAGAGACTTTGGTGGTAGTTCTGTATTTATTTTCAGACACATGTTTAGGAAAGGATAACCAGAAAATCCCCAAGGTTCGCTTTCATATAACGATGAGACTTTTTCTATTTGAGATATCTCTGATATAAATTCTGGCTTTCCTTAAAAACCATGTTCTCGGTTCCTCATTGCTTCCAAGTGATATAAAGTATATCATTTTTTTCAACTTATTTTTTTGTTTATTTCTCTTTTTTTATTTTTTTATCGTTCTATTTACTTATCTACCTATTATTTTAATCATTCTGATTTGTTTCTAATTTGCATGCTGCTTATCTATTTTATTTTAAGTTTTTTGACTTACGATTTTCTTGAATTGAAAGTTTTTGGTAAAGTTTTGATTTCCATTTCAAAAAAGAGAATTTTCCTTTTGCTTTGGGAATTTTTAATTTTTTCATTTTTTCTTTAATCTTTAAATTATTAAATGGGTTTAAAATAATTTCAAACTTTCCTGAATTTTCAAAATCATATGTTTTGAGAGATAAAAATACAAAATATTATGTCTCGGGGTTTTGGAAAAATTCTTGTTGCAAACAGAGGAGAAATAGCAATAAGGATAATAAGAGCCATAAAAGAATTAGGGAAAAAAGCAATAGCTATAAGGACCCCAGAAGATAGATCTGGTTCGTGGGTCTATCTTGCGGATGAGTTCTACGAAATTTCAAACTATCTCAACGTAGATGAGATAATAGATGTTGCAAAAAAAGCAAAGGCAGATGCAATACATCCTGGATATGGATTTCTTTCCGAAAGAGAGGAATTCGCGAAAGCTTGTGAGCTAGCGGGAATAAAATTTATAGGTCCATCCCCTGAATCTCTCCTTATGTCGGGAGATAAGGCGATTGCAAGACAAAAGGCAAAGGAGGCGGGAGTTCCAATAGTTCCGGGAACAGATGTTCTTGAAAGCCCTGAAAAAGCTCTTGAAGAAGCAAGAAAAATAGGTTTCCCAGTTCTTCTGAAAGCGGCTGGTGGAGGAGGAGGTAAGGGTATGCGACCTGTTTTTGATGAATCGGAATTTGTGAATTTGTTCAAACAAGCCTCCGAGGAAGCAAAAGCTGCCTTTGGTGATCCGAGAATTTACATAGAAAAATATATAGTTGCTCCAAAACATATAGAGGTTCAAATTCTGGGTGATGAATACGGTAATATGGTATATCTCTTTGAGAGAGATTGTTCTTTACAAAGAAGAAATCAAAAAGTTATTGAAGAGAGTCCTTCTCCACTTTTGCCACAGGATGTTAGATTGAAGATGTGCGAGGCGGCTGTCAAAATAATGAAAAAAATAAATTATTTTAATGCTGGAACTGTTGAGTTTATAGTTGATAATAACTGGAACTTTTATTTTATTGAGATAAATGCAAGAATTCAGGTTGAACATCCCGTCACAGAAATGGTTACAGGTATAGACCTTATAAAAAGGCAGATAAAAATAGCCGAAGGAGAAAAACTTGATATATCGCAGGAAGATATAAAGCAATCGGGACATGCTATGGAATTAAGAATATACGCTGAGGATCCCGATAACGATTTTATGCCATCTGGTGGTTATGTCTCATTTTACAAGGAACCTTCTATGCCGGGGGTAAGGTGTGATGGTTGGTTGTACTCTGGTTGCCAAGTTCCATCAAAGTACGACCCTCTACTTTTGAAGCTCATAGTTAAGGCTGAGACCAGAGAAGAAACAATAAATAAAACTTTGGTTGCTCTTGATGAACTGAAAATCCAAGGTATAAAAAATAACATACCTTTTTTCAGATTTGTTTTGAACCTTCCAGAGTTCAGAGAGGGAAATATAAATACTTGGAGCATGAAGGATATTTTGGAAAAATATAAGGAACAGAGAAAATCTTTATACTCGCAGGATATGGAACATGTTGTTATTTTAGGGGCTTATTTATGCTCTAATGGTGCTACACAGAGTAATATTTCTAATCAATATCAGGATAGTTTGAAGGGGGGATGGAGAATTTCTGGATGGAAAATCAACGGAAGGGTTTTAAGAAGGGAGCAGTTGAGATAAAGTAAAAGGAGGTATAAATAAGAATGCGTATAAAGTTAAAAAGTAAAGATGGGAGGAAGTTAGAAGGTCATATATCTTCTCATGGAAATATAGTGGAGGTCAAATTTAAAGATAGTGTTAAGAGATTTACATTTGAGAAAACTCCTTTTGGAGAAATAATAGCAAGGGATGAGGATGGAAATAAATATAGAATAACTCCTGTTTTTTCCTCAAAATATGAGGTTGCTTTTGAGTTGAATGGAGAAAATTTTCAATTTGAAAAAATACTGTCTGCAGCGGAGTTTGAAGATGAAGATGAAAGTGTTGCCATAATAAAGCTCTCCTTCTCCGGGCTCATAAGAAAATTATATGTTAAAAAGGGACAGAGGGTAAATAAGGGAGAGGTTCTTGCTGATGTTGAATCTATGAAAATGATAAACAGTTTGAAATCTCCTATTGACGGTGTAGTTGAAGAAATTTATGTATCAGAAGGTAAAAGTCTGATGTCGGGAGAAAAAATTATGAAGATTGTAAAATCTCAGTAATCAAGATAAAGATAATTCTTGTACTGGAATGCAAGATCAGGAAGGAAAATTAGCTTTTAGTTCTGACGATAAAATCATAGTTTTTGAAGGCAGAAAATTTCTGAATTTTTCTGAACACGAGTTTTCTATTTGGATACCAATACAAATGAGATTTTGTGATACGGATATGATGGGGCATATAAATAATGTTTCAGTTATAGCTTTTCTTGAAACTGCGAGAGTTGAATATATGAACAAAATGAGAGATATAGCGGAGCAAAAAGGTATAGGGCGAGATTTATTTTCTCTTATATTAGCTGAAATAACTTGTGTTTATAGAGGGCAAATTTTCCTCAAAGATAAAATTCAAGTAGGGATAAAAATAAGATGTTTTAGAAGGAAAAGCTTTGTCTTTGATTATATAATATTGGCAGAACAGGATGATAGTACAAAGAGGAAAGTTGCTGATGCACAGTCTATTCAAGTTATGTACGATTATTTTGAGGGGAAAAGTGTAGATATTCCAAAAGAGTTTATAGAAGTTGCCGAAATTTTGGAAAGAAGAAAGATTCCTCTAATCAAGTCTTCCTGAGTGTTTTGAATCTTTTCTGAAGGTTGGCCATTCGCTTTTTGCTATTTTTCTTTTTCCTTCGATTGCATAAATATTACCGTCAAATGCTCCAATATAAATTGTTCCATCTTCGTCTACTGCCGGTGAAGAAACTATTCTTTCACCTATTGTTATTTTCCATATTACAGTTTTCTTTTTCGTATCTATTGCGTATATACTACCTTTTTCAGTTTCGTATGTCCCAATGTATATTATTCCGTCTTCTGTTATTGTAGGAGTTGAATACACTATTTCATTTAAATTATAAACCTTCTCCATTTTCCCATCTGCTTTTATTTTGAATATTTTACCATAAAATGATGCAATAAAGATGTTCCCTTCTTCATCTATAACCGGAGAAGATATTATTGGTCTGAAATCTCCTTCATATCTTTGGGGACCTAAAATTATGGGCATTTTTGCTCTATCTCCCACTTTATAAGTGGAAATCAATTTCCCGTTTTTATCAAATTTATAAAGGTATCCATCAAATGATGCTACATATATTTTACCGTTTGAGATTATCGGTGAGGAATTTATCTCTCCTTGTGTTTCAAAACTCCATTTTAATTTACCATGTTTATCTACTGCATAGATTTTTTTATCCCTTGATGCGAAGTATATTGTACCATCTTTATCTATTGCTGGTGATGGCCATACATATCCACCCGTAGGGAAATTCCACCTTATTCTACCATCCGTATCTACTGTGTAAAATTTCCCATCATCTGCGCCAAAGTAAATAGTTCCATCATTTCCAATTGCTGGAGATGAACATATCCAGACATTTGGTGTAGTTGTGATTTCCCATTTTACTTTCCCTGATTTATCTAATGCGTAGAATTTTCCGTTCAATGCACCGAAATAGATTGTTCCGTTTTCATCTACTGAAGGTGAAGATCTTATTTTTTCTCCCGCATCGAAAGACCAAATTAAATTTCCTTTTTTATCTAAAGCATAAAGTTTTCCATCATCAGAACCTATGTAGATTCTATCTTCCGATATTGCGGGTGTTGAGTATATGAACCCACCAGTTTTAAAGCTCCATTTTATTTTCCCTTCTTCTCTTTGAGGATCTACGTCTATTTTGAATTTGATTTGAGATATGTTTCCTGATTTATCTTTGACTTCTATTTTTATGTTGTATATACCTGATGCCTTGTATGAGTGATAGGATATAATTTTTTCTTCTGGGGACGCAAATTTTGTCCATTTTGTTTTCTGACCGTCACCCCAGTCAAATCTTGCGGATACTTTTTCTCCTTCTCTTTCATCAACAGTAACTTTGAATTCTATCCGCTCATTTGAGTTTATTCTTTCTGGGAATTCAACCCTTATTATTTTTGGCGGAGAGTTTCTCTTTATAATTTTTAATTTTTCTTCTTTTTTCTTACAATATTTCGTTTGGAAAATGAAAATTGACGTTGTAATAAGTAGAACACTGTAGATATTTGCCTTTTTTAAAGCTTTCTTCATATTGCCTCTATGTTTGAAATTGTGAAAAACTTTGAAACTTTGTTGATGAACAATTATATTTTGACCTGTATTGGGATTTTACATTTTCTTCATCAAATATCCGAAATATGTAATTTATTTTTTTGCCCGTTGGTATTTTTTTGCTTGCCAATATAATTTTTTTTATTTTTAATTTTTATTTGTTGTAAATTTGGTCAAAATTTTTTGTTAGATTAAATTATAAATAAATAATCAGGAGGTAAACATTATGGCAATGAGAAGAAGAGCAGGGGGAGAATTTAATCCAGAAGAGATGGGAGAAGGAGGGGGTTTAAATGTTGTTAATCTTATTGATATGTTTGTTATAATAATAATATTTCTTCTAAAAAGCTATTCAGCTTCAACGGAGGCGAACGTAACTGTTTCACCAAAGCTAACTTTACCCATATCTTCAACAGATAAAGAAATAAAGGACTTTGTTAATGTTTCTGTTACAAAAGATGAAATCATAGTTGATAAGAAAGTCGTTGCGAGAATAATTGATGGTCAAATAGAAGGTGTTCCACCTCAAAAACTTCTTATTCCGGCTCTTTATGATGAGCTTGAAAAAAGAAAAGAAAGGATTTTGAAGATTCAAGCTTATAACCCAGATGTTGAGTTCAAAGGAGAAATAAATTTGGTTGGGCATAAAGAAATTCCATTTTCTATTGTAAAGAAAGTTATGTTCACGGCGGGGCAGGCAGGTTTCAGTGAGTTCAAGTTTGTGACTCAAAAAGAATAATGGTTTCGTAGGAAGAGTATAAAAATAATAGAGTATAAAAATAATTTTGAATAATTTTGCAGTAAAAATAGTAATTGCATATAAAACTATCAAAATCTTAAACTGATGTCAGTAAATCCTAAATCATTTCTGTTTATTTTCTCACTCTCTATCTTTATTTCTTTTTGTTCGTCATCGCTGGGAGATAGAGAAAGAGGTATAAGGTTTGCAGGTTCAGGTCATTGGGATAAAGCTATCGAACTTTTGGAAAGATATGTGGAATCAAATACTCAGGTTCTGTCAAATGTATCTTTGGAAAATATAGAGAAATTGTCCATTTCAGATAAAGATAAATCTCAAATAAGAGATTTTCTTGAAGCACTTTTATATCTTCTCGGAGCATATCTTGGAAGGGCAGGTTTTGATGAAAGAAAAATAATTGAATATATTGTTCAAATAAAAGACGTTAATCCAGAGGAGTCTGGTTCAGAGAAGAAATTATCTCAAATAGTTATTGACCTTTTTGATTTTCTCAAATTAGATTATCCCCAAGCTCTATCTGACATTTACAAAGCTCAAAGATTATATGAAAAGGTAATGTATGGCAAAGAAGGAATTTTAGATTTAGATAAAAGCGGGCCCAACGATCTTGGAGAATTTGAGACCGATCCGTCAAAAGACAAGGATTTACACGAAATAAAGAGGCTTATAAACTCAATTGAATTTTTAGGTGGGAAAATTCTTATATGGGAAGTTGTTTTGGAATCCAAAATGCTTGGACACCCAGATTATTATTCAAAATCTCCTCTTCCTCAAACTTTACCGTCCTTCTGTCTTATTTTAGATGAAAACTTCCCCTTTTTGAAAAAATATCAAGATGTTAAATCTATGGCACAGGGGATGATTTTGGGAATTAAACTCGTATCTTATGGCTCATACGAAGAACTATTTAAGGAACAAGGAGAAAATTATTCAGATATTATTGTGAATGATTTATTAGAAAATTTTCAAGGTAAGGTTACTCCAACTTGCGATAAGTACTCCAAAGTTTTTTACAGCAAAGTTACTCAAGTTTTTTACGGGAAAGTTAATGAAATATTTGAAAATCAGTTAACGCAATACAAGGAAAAGCTGAAGATAGTGTTTTCTCCTGATCCTGAGAGCATTAGTCAAAATGAAGTTTATATTTGCCCGCGCAAGAATTTTGATAAATATTTTAAAGACTTCTTTATGTGTGGGTTTCCCGAGAACATTAGTAATATGGTCAATGAAGTTGCAAAAGATATTCAGTTTTTCCCAGATGAAGCAACTTATCAAGTTGTTTTCAGAGAGCCAGATGGAAAAAATATAGATTGCTCGGGGGTTGAAGTAAGTAATCCTAATAATCTTTTGACTTTGCAGTTTATCTTTTCTAATGAAGTAACTTCAGCGGAGGAGGCCAAAATTATAAGGGATGAAATTTGTAGCGTCGAATTCATAAACCCTTTTGGGAAACCTAAAAAACTTATTGATAATCTTAAAAAACCTTTGAGCGAATTTAAGGAAGAGGATTTGAAGAATGACTTCCCAAATTTCCCAGATCCAAAAACGTTACCGAGTAAATATTTGGAAGAAATCTTAGCTATAAGGGAGGATCCGAAAGTTTGGAAAGATATAAGGTGAAGAATTTAATATATGTTGTTTGGATTATAGAGAATTTGGAACGAAGATAAAATGGATTTGGAGCAAAAATAAAAGAGAAAATCTTGGAGGTTAAATAATATGCTTTTGATTTTTTCTTTCATATTACCATTTGTTAGCTTTATGTGGGATTATAAGAGTCCTCGTTCTGTTGCTATGGGAGGAATTTCTGTGTCCTTGCAAGATGCTCAAACTGCCTTTTTCTTCAATCCAGCAGGTATGCTTGGCACAAAAAGTTTTGATATTATCGCTCCCGAAATATATGTATCTTATAACTTGGTTTCAGATGTTGGAGGATTTTTTGAATTATCTGGGAATTTATCCGGAGAACCAGAGGAAGCTTTAAAATCTGTGAGGGATTCTTATGGTAAAAACTATGTTGGTGAATTTTTTTATTTCCCTCATTTCGCTTTAAGTATAGGTAATGTATCTTTTGGATTAGGAGCGCTTTTAGGAGCTGGTTTGGGAACATCTCTTTCTCTGCCTTCAAATGTTATTTTAAAAGATACTTTTGCATTCACAAGGGGGGAGGTTGTTCTTGGTGGGGCTGTGTCTTTTCTTGATAGCTCAGTAATAGCTGGTGTATCTATATCTGCTTTCAAAATCGCATACGGGGGAGATATTGTAATTAGGGAAAACGAAATAGGTCAGGGTATCACATCTGTTTTCCCAGTTTTGGAGAAGGACCCTGCGGATGTATTGAATGATGCATTTTCAGGGAAGTGTGAGTATCCTTTTGCGTGTGCAATTGGCTTTGGAGGCTTTAATGTTGGAGTAATATGGGAACCTATGAAAAAGGGTGTGAGGTTAGGCTTTGATTTAAGGGATATTCTTGATCCTATGAGATCTGCGACGGGAGATTTTGGAGTTTCATATTATGATAAACTAAAAATTTTCAGTTATGTTGTCGGTGCGGATTTCCAAGATATTTTCTTTGTGAGTGAAGGTTCAAGTCTTCTGAAAAGGTTTCATGTGGGAGCAGAGGTTTCTCTTGATAAGCCTTTCAGAAGATTTTTATCTTTTATGTTTGGTCTTGGTCAGCTTTATCCATCTTTTGGTTTGGAGCTTAACTTGAAAGTTTTATCTTTTACTTTGGGAACTTACGCTCGGGAATTTGGAAAAGAGGTTGGCGGACAACCTGTAAGATTTTATTTCTTCAAGCTTGCAATCTGATCTAATATGTATTTTATTGTGTATTTTGAAGCTTTTTCTCCGTTTATCATTTCTATGTGAGACAATTCGTCTTGCAAATTCACATAGGAGAAAATTGTATATGAATATTTTACTCCGAATTGTTCGGAAAATTTTGCAAATTCTGCTATATTCCACCAATAAACCGCTCTGTTGCCTGTGCTTATTATGTAGAAAATTTGGTTTGAGATCGGAGACCATAGCTCCGGCAAAATCATAAGTTTATCCGCTGGGCTTTCAAATCTTGATACGAGCTCTTTTGACTTTTCTCCAAATATTTTTTCTAACATTTTTTCGGTTATTTTACCACCAGTTTGGATGTATAGTTTGTAAAATGATGAAATATCTGAAAATGGTGTAGATATCAAAAAGACTGCGTCAAAGCAACCTCGTGTTAAATTCATAGCTACAACCCCTGAGAAACCATGAAAGACCCCTATGTTAAGGTCAGATGTGAAAGATATACAAAATTCTTCAACAGCTTTTAGCACATCATTATATGACAAAGTTTTCTCTGGATACATGTAAGATATTTTTTTTGATTTCAGTTTATCTTCAAATGTTTCCCATACTTTACCATCTATCCCAAAATCTTGAATTAGAACAAATGAGTATTTAGATTTTCTTGAATAGTATTTTTTGAAATTTGTTATTACTTCTTCATTTTTTTGGTCCTCTTTTGTTCTTTCTTCTTTTGTTTTTTCTTCTTCTGATTTATTTTTTGAAACTTTTACGCTCATATCGTTTGCTGAATATTTTTTATCGTAATTTCCCTTATCATATTTCTCGTCCGATGTTTTTTCATTTTTATTTGAGTCGTTTTTTTCTATGAAATTCAAAACTATTGAGAGAATTTCTTCTGTTGCTAATTTGCTCGCCGTAATATCAACGTGTCCGTAATCAGTTTGAAAGCCTTCACCAATTCCTGCGAGTATAAACTTTTTGTTTTCTGATGATACCTTTGAGTAAGCTAATTTAACTGTTGGAGGTGTTGCAAGATAATCTTTTGTTCCTACTATGAACAAAGATGGAACCTTAAACTTCTCAAGTGAGAAGTTGAAATCTTCATAACCAAGACCCACTTTTGTGAATTTTTCAATAACACGGGTAGATACTGGCCCTGTGGCATATCTCATTGTTTTTTTTCTTACGTCTCGTGGAACATTATCTAAATTCCATACAAAATTTTCAAGATGTATCAGCTTTGTTATTTTTAGTATCGGATAAAGTATGTCTCCGAATATTGAAAGCGAGTATGAGAAAGCGCTAAAAGGTATGGAATCTGCTTTTTTGAAAAATTGAGATAGTTTTTCGTAGCTATTTTTGGTAACCTTCCACAACTCAAAGGGTGCCCATATTGTGTACGGAGACGATATTGATGTAAAGCTTTTGAGCTTTTTTTGTATTTCAGGTTTTCGTGATACGGAAAGGTAAATTACCATTCCGCCCATAGAGTGTCCTACCCAGTGAGTTTTATTTACACCTTCTATTTGTAAAACTTTTTCTAATATTGCTTCTACATCGTATATATAATCTTCAAATGAGAAATCATATGGACCATCTGTTTTCCCGACCCCCCGTAAATCTGGCACGAATACGTCAAATCCTTCATCATTCAGTTTTTTTGGCCAGCTTAAATCATCATCAAAGTACCAGTATCTTCCTTGCGCTCCGAGACCGTGACATAAAATTACAGGGAAATTTTTTTTCTCTTTTTCTTTTCCTTTGAAGAACATAATGTGAATTTTTCTTCCGTCCTTGGTTTCGGTCCATAGACTTTCACCTTCGGCATAGGAGTTTGAAGATTTCAGCGTGAAAAAGATGGAAACGGCAAGGAAGGTAAAAGCAAGTTTTATTTTTTTCATTTTCTGGTTTGGTTTATTTATTTATTTTATTCATTTATTCATTTTTGTTTTGGTCTTTTTCTTATTAGAACTTCCCTTTCTATTTCTACTACTGTTTCGCCTTTTTGATTTATTCCAGTTATTTTAAATTTGACTATTCCTGTGTCTTCTCTATCTGAATCTCTCTTTTCTAAAACTTCTGACCTTGCATATAATGTATCGCCATGAAATACGGGAGTGGAGTGTCTTGCGTTATAATATCCTAAATCGCAAATAGCGTTTTCACTTATATCTTCCGATGTAAGTCCTATTACTATTGAAGAAACCAATCCTCCGTATACAACTCTTTCTGGAAATATTCCCTTACCTTTTTTCATCATATCTTCGTTAAAGTGAATTGATGCGGTATTCATAGTAAGTAGCGTGAACATAACGTTATCCATTTCAGTAACGGTTCGCCCTCGTGAGTGCTCTATTACATCGCCCACATTGAAGTCCTCAAAGTAATTTGATTTCCCTGTGACCGAAGAGAATATTTTTTCCATTTCTTCTTTTGATATCTTCATAACAAGACATTTTTTCAATCATACGCCGTTTTTTTTAAATTTCAGAAAATTTACAATTTTATTGGATTTTCTATAAAAAATTAATAAAATCTAAATTCCTTTGTAGTATTTTGGAGGTTCTAATATATGGGAGCGAGAAAAAATCATAATAATGGCATTAATAATAATAGTAGGACTCGTGAAAACAGAAAGAGAGAGAAAATAAAGGTTGCAATAGCAGGTGTTGGAAACTGCGCAAGCTCGTTAATTCAAGGAATATCTTATTACTCAAAGAATAAAAATGGTTTAGGGCTAATACACAAAGAAATAAAGGGGTATACTCCCGAGGATATAGAAATAGTTGCTGCATTTGATATAGATAAAAGGAAGGTAGGAAAACCTCTCCGAGAAGCCATATTCCAAAAACCAAATTGCACACTTATTTTTGAAAGAGAAATTATCAATGGGGATGTTGAGGTAATGATGGGACCAATTCTTGATGGTATTGCAGAACATATGAAAAATTATCCAGAGGATAAGAGATTTATTCCAGCGGATAAGAAACCCGTTGATGTTGCAAAAGTTCTCAAAGAAACGGGGGCTGAAATTCTTGTAAATTTTGTTCCAGTAGGAGCTGAAAATGCCGCGAGGTTTTATGCTGAGGAGTGTTTGAAGGCGGGTGTTTCTTTTATAAATTGCATGCCAGTTTTTATTGTTTCTGATCAGAAATTTGCCGAAAGATTCAAAAAGGAGGGAATTCCAGTTGCTGGTGATGATATAAAATCTCAACTTGGTGCTACAATATTGCATAGGGCAATAGTAAATCTTTTCAGAATGAGAGGAGTTTTTCTTGACCAAACATATCAGCTAAATTTTGGAGGAAATACAGATTTTCTGAATATGTTAGATAGGCATAGGTTGAAAACAAAAAAGATTTCTAAAACCCAGGCTGTTGCTTCAATTTCAGGTCAGGAAATCCCAGAAGACAAAATACATATAGGACCTTCAGATTACGTTCCGTTTTTGAACGATACAAAAATATGTTATATTAGAGTGGAGGGAAGGGGTTTTGGAGGGGCTCCGATTAACATAGACGTCAAACTTCAAGTTGAAGATTCTCCAAATTCTGCCGGTGTAGTTACAGATGCTATAAGGTTAGTAAAGGTTGCAAGAGATGAGGGAATGGCTGGACCTATTTATTCTGTTTCTGCCTTTACGATGAAGCATCCTCCAATACAGATGACAGACGAAGAAGCATATAAGATAATACAAGATTACCTTGAAGGAAAGGGGAAGCTCTGGTAGTTTAAAATTTTGTCCTGGCAGTTTAAATTTTTGACTATTCTGCTTTTTTTGAAATTATTCTGATTTCGGTGTTGATGTAATTATTGTTGTATCTCCGTAAAATATATTTTCGTATCCGCCGTCTTGTCTTTGGAGAACCATGGAGCCGTCGGGATTTATCCCGACGCATACTCCTGTGAATTCTTTTTCTCCTTGTATAACTTTAACTTTTCCTCTCCACATATTTATTTCTATTTCCGTTTTGAGTTCAAGCCATTTTCCTTTTAGAAATTCCGCGTATGTTTGTTTGAATGTGTTTATGAATCTTCTGGTGAAATCGGTAAGTAGATTATATTTCTCTCCTACGAGTTCTTTAAGACATATTGCTATTTCAAGTGGTGAGTTATTTATATTAACTCCGATTCCACATATTGTGAATTCTATTTTTTCTGACTCACCAAATGATTCTGCTAGAACTCCTGCAAGTTTTTTCGCACTGTTTTCACTTATTACAAAAATATCGTTTGGCCATTTTATTTTTATGCTCTTTGTTATTTCGTATGATTTTATTGTTCTCCATACTGCAAGACCACCTATGAGGGAAATTTTTACAGTCTCTTTCAGTGGTAGATCGGGTTTTAAAAATACAGAGCCGTAAAAATTTCCTTCCGGTGATTCCCATCTTCTCCCCATTCTTCCTTTTCCACTTCTCTGTCTTTCTGCGATCACCCATGTGCCGGGAGATATTTTTCCTTTGAGAGCTAGCTCTTTTGCTTTTTCTTGCGTGTTATCTACCTCTTTGAAAAAAATTATGTCTTTACCTCCTTCTCCTATCTCCCATGGAAAAGGAATATCTGGTCTTTCTATTAATTTATATTTTTTTTTGCTTACCTCAAATTTATATCCAAGTTTTTCAAGGTTCTTCACCATTTTAGATATTGCAGATCTTGAAACTTTAAGTTTTTCAGATATTGCTTGCCCAGATATCCCTTCTGGATTTTCTGATAAGATTTCCAAAACGGTTTTTATGTTTTCATTATATATTACAGCCTTTTTCATTTTTGTTTGAGCCATAATTACTCATCTTTATTGTTTTTTTATTGTTTTTTGTCTTTTTCTTCTTTTTTTTGAATTTTTTTTCATTTGCCAGTTTTTATTTGTTTTTGTTTTGAGTTGTTTTTTTTCTATATTTATCTACTTTTTTATTTTTTTTCTTCTTTTGGTTTGCTTTCTTGAGATTTACTTTCTTTTTGTTGAGGTTGTGGTTGAGTTTCTACAAAGGGTCCCTGAATTGCCTCTTTTAGAACTTTTATTTTTACATCTTTTGATATTTCAAGAATAATAGTTCTCGGTTGTATTTCTATTACTTTACCTACTATTCCACTTGAAAGGATAACTATTTCCCCTTTTTTAAGATTGTTTATGAACTCTTTTCTTTTTGATTCAGCTTTTGTTTGCGGTCTTATAACTATAAAATAGAATATCAGGAAGATAAATAATATTGGGAAAACTGATAGAAGGAAGTCCATGTTTTTCAATTTTGCTTTTTTATTTTGTTTTTATATTTTTACAACTTTCTATTTTTTGTTTGTTTATTTGTAGTTTTTTGTTTATTTATTTGTTTGTTTTGTTGTTTGGTCTTGTTATTTTTATAGTTGCCCTTGAGATAGTTTTTCTATGAGCTTTTCAATTCCCTCTGTTCTTATTACTGAGCTGAAAGTCGAGATATCCACAGCAAATTTTTCTCCTTTTCTTTCAACTTTTATAATGAAAAGTTGTTCGTACCCATGTTCTGAAATTAGAGTTTCAATTAAAATCTTATTCTTCCCTTCTAATATATCAAAAAATTTAACAAATATACCTTCTTCTATTTTGAATACCTTATGTTCTAAATCCTCTTTTTTATAGGCGAATTTTTCTATTTTTCTTTCAAGGAACATTTTTATTTTAGGTAGTTTTTCAATCTCAAAATTATAATATTTTTTGCTTTCGGGGGTGAGTAAGTTTTTGGATTTTTCAAGTAAAACTGAATATATTTTTCGTCCTTGCAGAAGCCATTTCCTCATGTATTTTGTTGTTATTGAGAAATCTTTTCTTTCCTCTGTTTTTACCTTGAAAATTTCCTTTGCCTGTTCTATTGTGTAATCTACAAAATTTTTGCTATCTGTTAAGATTTCTATCTTACCTTCTGGTTTGAGTTTCTCATGAAGAAGTATTAACTTTTTTCTCGTTGTTATTCTTCTTTCTTCATGCTTTCTTTTAGGCCATGGGTCAGGGAAGTTTATGAATATTTTATCAATAGATGAATCAGGAAAGCAGAAATGTAGTCCCCAGAAACCGTCTTCTCTTATGCATAAGACATTTTTTAGATTTTCTTTTCTCACTCTTGATCTTAATTTTTCGATCCCTATTCCTGAAATTTCAAAACCTATGAACACGCTTGATTTTTCTCTCTTTGCCATTTCTACTAAGAACTCACCGTTACCAAATCCTATCTCTACATATATTGTGGGATTTTCTATACCTACGATTTCGGATAGGTCTTTTATATAGATTGGTAGCTCACTTCTTTTGAAATCTATTTGATTGGTACTGGGAGGAATTTTGATTTTCATTTCGCAGGGTTTTAGTTTTGGGTTTAGCTTTTTTTGTTTATTTAATTTGTTCTTGTTTGATTATTTGTTCTATCCAATTTTTTATTGTTTCGTATTTTTGAGCTCCGACTAATATATATTTGCTGTTTGCTACAAGGGTTGGAACTCCGGTTATTCCATATTGATAAGCTCTTTCAAGGTCGGAAATTATCATATCAAATGTTTTTCTATCTATGAAGGCTTTGTACCATGAATCTATATCTATTCTTATATCTTTTGCACACTCTAAAAGGACATCAAATTCTACGATATTTTTACATTCCGTAAGATGAGCTTTTTGAACTCTATCAAACATATCCCAGTGAGCTTCTTGACCTCCGACAATTTCTGCCGCTTTACAAGCAAGAAGCCCCGGTAAAGAATATGGATAATCAAATTCTCTTTTTTCCATAAGTTCAGCATTTATTCTATGTTCATCGTCATTGAGATTTGCGGAACGCCAGTGGTTTAGTATCTCTTTTTTACCTTTTTCTTTTGAGCCGAAAATTTCAATTATTGATTCTGGAGTAGGAGCCAAAGCGAAACTCCTGTGAATTACTTCAACGGGATACTCTTTTGCAATTTTTCTTACTCTTGGAGATATAGCATAACACCATGCGCAGAGAACATCGTGAAAGAACTCTAATTTTATTTTTATTTTATGTTCTTGTTTTTCCTTTTCCACGATTTAATTTTAAATCTTTTTGATTTTGATTTTTCTGTTTGTATGCTTTTCTTCTTTTTTCTTGTATCATGAATTTTTGATTAGTTTTTGATTTTCGATTTTGTTTATTTTGGTTTGTAATTGAATTTGTATTTTCTACACTTCTGCCTGTGGCTTCTTCTTTTTTCAGTTCAATTTGTTTTAGTGATTGAACATGTTCTTTTACTTTTTCTTTGAACTTTTCAAATTCTTCAAGGTACTTTTTAGCCATTTCTGCGAGTGATTGTCTCCAAAATTTTTCTCCTCTTGATATTGTATCCAGCTCCTCTTCCATTTTCGCTGTGAATTCAGGTGAGCATATCTTCGGGAAGTATTTTTCTAGTGTTTCGTCTTGGAATAATCCGTCTTCTGTGGGAATAAGTTTGCCGTTTTCCTCAAATATGTATCCTCTTGATTTCAACGTTTTTATTATTGTTGAATACGTTGAAGGTCTTCCTATACCTAATCTTTCAAGTTCTTTTATGAGTGAAGCTTCGGTGTAGAGTGGTGGTGGATTAGTGAATTCTTTTCTATAAGATATTTTTGGATAGTTCCTGTGTGGTGAAACTAAAATTTTGTTTTGAAGTTCAAAAGAAAGAAGGAAAGAGAATGCGTCTTCTCCTTCATATTCGTCTTCTTTTTCATCCTTCATCTCGTTGTTCCATATTTTAAGGAAACCTTCTTCTTTTAGTTTTTTAGCTTTGACTTTGAAGAAAAATTTGTCGGGTAGTTGTGGAGATTTGAAAGTAACTTCTACTGTATCAAATACTGCGTTTTTTGATTGAGAAGCTAAAAACCTGAAAGAAATTAGCATTAGTAGTTTATCGTAAGGAGATAGATTGGACTGCCTTATTGCTTTTGGTGATTTTATGTTATAGAATAGTTTTTCAAATACTTTGATTCCTTCTTCCGTTGGTCTTATAGCCTCATGCGCTTCCTGAGCATTAGCTACTTTTGTTTTCCATTTTCTCCCTGCATTCTCTACATCTTGAAAATATCTTGAAAGGAATTCTTTTGCTATTTTTTCTCCTTCTTCCGATAAGGAGACAGAATCTGTTCTGTGATATGTTATGAGACCCCTTTCAAAGAGTTCTTGTGCTAATCTCATCGTGAAATCGGAAGAAAAACCAAGTATGTTTTTTGAATCTTGAAGTAGGGATGAAGTAATATATGGTGGAAGGGGATATTTTGCCTCTTTTCCTCTTCTAAATGATGAAATTATCAATTCATTTACTCTTTCGCAAATTTCTCTTGCTTCTTGTTCTGAATGGAAGTGTTTTACTCTTGATTTATTTATTCCATTATCTTCGTAATTTTCGTATAAAAGAGCATTTACTTTACCAAAATCGGCGAATACGATAAAATAAGGTCTTCTTACAAAGTCTTTTACTTCTTTCCATCTTTTAGATATTAGGTGAAGCGCAGCTGATTGAACTCTGCCTGCGGACGAATTCTTTCTTATTGAAAAGAAAACAGGGGATAATGTGTATCCTACGATCCTATCTATTAATCTCCTTGTTATTTGAGCAGATACGAGGTTCATATCTATTTTTCTTGGAGAATTCAGAGCAGAAAGAACCGCTTTTTTTGTTATCTCATGAAATACAGCTCTCTTTGCATCTTTTATACCTAAAATTGAAGCTACATGCCATGCTATCGCTTCTCCCTCTCTATCAGGGTCTGTTGCTATTATAATCTCGCTCGAATTTTTTGCTTCTTTTTTCAAGAAATTTACAACTTTCCACTTCATTATCTCCCAATTTATCTTTAATTCCCCAGATATTACATCTTTGAGTGAAAATCCCATGTGTTTTTGCGGTAGATCTCTTATATGCCCAAATGTGGCGAGTACTCTATAATCTTTGCCCAGTATTGACGATATTTTTCTGCTTTTTGTCGGAGATTCAACTATTAATATCTTTTTTCCGTTGTTTGATGGCGAATTTTTTATGTGGATTTTTTCTCCCATCTTTTCATCTCTTTTCCTATTTCTTTTTTTTATTATTTTTTTTATATTATTTTATAATTGTAATTGTATATAATAAATAAAAAATATTAATATCATATATCTTTAATATTTATTAAATATTTATTAGTAATTTTGTTTTGCCTTAATCGTATTATTTGATAATTTTAAAAATTAAAAACGCTTTACTATGTGCTTTTAGCTGATCTATTAACATTCCATTAAGTAAATTTCTTTTTATCAATAGGGAGTAACCAGAATTCCAAACTTTTCGTCCAGATATCTTAGTTGAAGCTGTCGATGAAATAGTCCAGTTTAAAACACAAACCTCAACAAAATGAAACTTTACCCTGCATAATGTTCCACTATTGCTGTGCAATAGGAGAAAGATACAAAAAATAAGCTACTCAAATAGTTTTATTTGTATGTAAAGTTAATTTGTTGGTAAAGTTAATTCTCATCCGTCAGATTTCAGAAATCCTAACTTTATATTATAAAAAAACTTTATAATATATATAAACTGGGTATGGAATTTGATCTGTTTTCATCTTTGCAAACTTACCAAAAATAATGGATGAAACTATCATTTGTAATAGAGCTCGCACAATTGTCTAAATTCCTAAAAATGTGAAGTTTTCCTAAAAAATATGGAGTTTTAGAAACGGAGAAAATAGGCCAAGATGTGTTTATAAAAAACAAAAAACCAGCTGAGATTATTCTGGGAACTTTATCAAGGAAATTTAAAAACAAACCAGAAATAATAAAAAAGGTCAAAAAAAGGATTGTGAAGAACTAAATTCTCTTTGCAGGTTGGTACAAGAAAGCTTTCTTTTACAGTTGGGGAAAGTATAAATGTTAGCGGAGTTTCCTTATTTTTTGTCTGAACATGTAATAGTAGATGAGCCATTATTCCATATAGGTGATATTTTATTGTGAAGTTTTTATTTTGAAGTTCTGATTTTTGGCTTCCAATTTTTATTTTGAGTCGGAAAAGAGAAAATTTCTTATTGAAAGGAAAATTCATTATTATCAATAAAGATTTATGCCTACTGTTACTGGAACAGATGATGTTTTTGGTGAAGTTGCGGAAAAGTTTGAGTTTTTAGAAAATTTTGCGAGAGGGTATTTTAAAAGGTTTGGATTCGAGGAAGTAAGGACTCCTATAATTGAATATTCTTGGGTTTTTAGAAAAACTCTTGGAGATTCATCTGAAATTGTTATGCATCAGATGTATTCTTTTGAAGATAAAGATGGTAAAGAAGTTGTCTTGCGTCCGGAAGGTACAGCTGCTGCTGTTAGGTTTTATATTGAAAAGATTCAGTCAGCTAAACCAAGAGCCAAACTTTTTTATATTGGACCTATGTTCAGAAGAGAAAGACCTCAAAAAGGTAGATATAGGCAGTTTCATCAGATAGGATGTGAGATGTTCGGATTTGATTCGCCAGAAAGCGATGCTTACATTATCTTTATTTTGAGTGAATTTTTTAGAAATATAGGGGTTCAACATAAAATTGAAGTGAATTCAGTCGGTTGTCCTTCATGCCGGCCGAGATATTCTTCTGCCTTGAAAGAATTTTTTGAGGCAAAAACTCTGTGCGAGGATTGCCAGAAAAGAAAAGAAAGAAATCCCCTGAGAATTCTTGATTGCAAGAAAGATATAGAGGTTGTGAAAGACGCTCCAAATATTTTAGATTTTCTTTGTCAAAAATGTAAGAGTCATTTTGAGTTAGTTCTAAATAATCTAAAAAACTTTGGAGTTAAATTTGAAATTAATCCGAAAATAGTCAGAGGACTTGATTACTATACAGGAACTGTTTTTGAAGTTTTTTCTACAAAATTCTCTAATGCAATAGCTGCTGGCGGAAGATATGATTTGCTTGTTGAGTTCATGGGGGGACATCCAACACCGGCGTTAGGTTTTGCCATAGGTGTTGAGAGAACCATAGATTTGTTAGAATTATCGTCGGAAAGAAATCGTTTAGGACTTTTTATCTGTTATACCTCGGAGGGTAAACAAAAAGCTTTTGATTTTTTTACAAGAGTTGTGGTGTCCTTGAATTTAATTTCTGCAGGAAAGGGAGGTACTTCGCATGTTGGTGAGATTAGAGAGCATATAGTAAAAAGGTTTGATATAAGCGTTGAGGGAACAAAAAGCTTGAAATCTCAGGTAAGATATGCTGATTCACAAAATTTTAGATTCATAGCTATAATCGGGAAAAACGAGATTGAAAAAGGAGTAATTACTTTTCGCGACCTTCAGAATTCATATCAGTTTGAGATGAAAGAAGATGAACTGCTTTTTTAAACAGTTCATAAATATAAAATGTTCCTGTTATCAGTACTATCTCTCCACTTTTTGATATATCAGCACATATAAACGGTGCTTCTTCATAAGGAATGATTTTTATTTTCGGGGCTATTTTTTCTTTCTCTGCAAAGTCCTTTATTTTTTCTGCCTCTTCCCACCTTTCATCTGGAAATTTTGTGATGATAAGTTCTTCTATTTTAGGAGATAGTACTTTCAAAAACTCTCTCCATTTTTTGTCTTTTCTGAAAGACACCAAAACCTTAATTTTTCTATCTTTAATACTATCATCAATGGCTTGATAAATTGCTTTTGCCGAAATCGGGTTGTGTCCGCCATCGTATATTATGTTCTCGAAGCTTTCAAATCTGCCTTTTATATGTTTCAAATCAAAGTCAAATTTTCCTATATATTTACCAAAAAACCTTTGTAAAATGAAGAACGAGGAAAAAGAAGAAAGGACAGCGTTTTCTAAAAAGGGCTTTATACCAAAAAAATTAATCTCAATACCGTCTTTGCATTTGTTTTCCTCAAAAGCTAAAAGTTCGATCTTGTACCAAAAATTTTCCTTTTCTTCATTTTTTATTTCCCACCAGAAATCATTTATTATTTCCCCCTTTGAGACCTGATGTATAACTTCATATTGGAGCTCTCCTTTTCTATGGATTGTAATTCTTGTTGATTCTGGTGGGACACACAAAGCTTTTTCGTAAGCTATGCTTTTTAGATCATTACCTAATACATCCTCGTGGTCTTTATCTATTCTTGATATTACACCTATTTTTGATTTTGCGCAGGCTACTGCATCAAGTCTTCCCCCGAGACCTATCTCACAAGATGCAAAATCTACTTTATTTTCTGCAAAAAATAAAAAAGCCATTACCGTTGAATGTTCAAAGTATGTGAGTTCTACTCCTTTTTTTATTTCAGCTTTCCAGACCTCATTTGAAAAGTGGGATATCTCCTCTTCTGATATTTCCTGTGATTTTCTGTCTTTTACGAGCTTTATTCTTTCTGAAAATCTTTCAAGATGAGGGGATGTATAAAGCCCTATTTTCCCGAACCGGGAAAGTTCAAATGCTATTTCAGTTGTAACCTGACCTTTGCCTACGGTTCCAGCTATGGTGACTGATTCAAATTTTTTCTGGGGGTTCCCGAAATATTCCAATATTTTTTCTATTCTTTCTAATCCTAATGCTATTTTGCTTTCATTCTTTTTTGAGAATAGGGGGATGTTGTTATTTATTTTTTTGTTGATTGCTATTCTTTTTCCCATTTGTTTCTTTGGAGTCTATTTCCTTGTGATTTTAGTCTTTCCATGATTCTGCGAGTTTTTCCTTGAGCGTTGCGGGCTTGAAAGGTTTTACTATGTAATTTGTGACCCCTTCTTGTATTGCCGCTAACACCTTTTCTTTTTCGGATTCTGCTGTCACCATAATTACTGGTGTATCTTTGTATGCGGGAATTTTCCTTATCTCCCTTAAAACATCAATCCCTTGCATAATTGGCATGTTCCAATCAAGGAATACTAGGTCAAATTTTTCTGCTTTAAGTTTTTCTATTGCTTGCATTCCGTTTTCCGCATCTTTTACATTAGAATAGCCAAGTTTTGCTAGTATATCTTTTATTATGTTTCTTATCATTGCATGGTCATCTACTACAAGTATTTTTATCTCTTTTGGAGGCATTCCCATATTTAATATAAATTTTATAAAAATCTTTCAGAATTCAGAACAATTCAGAAATTCCTGGGTCATTTCTTTTTTCCCTTTTCAAATTTTATATTTTTTTTTCTTTTATTCTCCATTTTATTTTTGTTTATTTTTATCTTTTATTAATTTTTAGATAGTTTTATTTGCTGTTACTAATGCTTATAGGCATTTTGTTTTTGTGATTTTTTAACATTATTTTTTGAATCCTTTAATCTTTTATAAGCAATGTTAAAAAAAATGGTAATTTTTTAGGAAATATGGAAAATTTATAGTAAATTATAATTTAGAAAAGATATTAAAAGCTACTTTTTGAGAAGATTAACTAACTATGGAATCAAGGGGGAAAAAGGAAATTTTAAGTGCAGAATTAAGGGAAGAAGGGCATCCTTTTAATCCTTTGTTATATGAAAACGAAGCGGAAAGTAAGATAATAGTTCTTTTAGATAAAATAGGTAAAATGATTAACGCTGAAATATGGAAGAGGATAAAGGGATATAACATAAGTTTAACTCAGGCTCAAATTATAACACATCTCCTTTTTGCTCCTAGTGATAAAAAAAATATAAGCTTTATAGCGGATAGTATTGGTGTATCAAAACCTACAATTTCTCGTGCGGTTGACAATCTCATAGATAAGGGAATAATTGAAAAATACATAAATCCAGATAACAGGAGATCGCATATTTTGAACCTAACTCAGAAAGGAGTTCAGATAGCTTTGAATATTTTTGAATTTTCGTCTCAGATGAGAGATTCTATTTTAGGTGCACGCATTGAAGAAAAAAGGAATTTTCTAAATTCTCTCTTCTGGTTCCTTTCGAGAGTGGTTGAAGCAAAAGTTTTTAGACCAATATCATCTTGTATATTCTGTAAGAATATGATGAAAGATGAAGAAAATATATGGTGTGAAAAGCTCAATCTTTTCCTTACATTTGAAACTATAAAGATAGATTGTCCTTATTTCCAGAGTAAGCTTATGTCAGATAAGGCGAATTCGAGAAGAAAGAGGAAGCGGTAATTTTTACTGATAAACAGATTTTTTTTACTTTTTGTCTCTCAACTTATAGAAATAGGTGTAAGATATTGTTTTGGCAATGATTTTTGCCGCTGACACTTCAGAGTGAAAGCTCTTACCATCTTCATCTGGGCACATTTCTACAAAGTCAGCCCCACATATATTACCCCTGAAATTGCTTATTATAAATTTTAAGATATAAATTGCTTCTCTAAAAGAAAAACCAGGCGGCTCCGGAGTACTCAGGTGAGGTATAGATGATGGATCAATAAAATCATAATCAAAGCTCAAGTAAATGAGTTCTGATTTTTTACTTAAACTTTCGATCTTTTCTTTTAATTTTTCTATCGAAGGTGTAAAGGGATTTTTATCGAAAAAATCCTCAAAGAAGATGAACTTATTTTCAACTCGTAATTTTTCTATTTCCTCTAATTCTTTCGGAGATATGTTTCTTACTCCTATGCATATAAAATCTTCAAGATATGGTATAGAAAGATATAATGCACAGGCGTGAGATAATTTATTACCTTCAAATTCTCTAAACATATCCGCATGAGCGTCAAAAAATATTGCTGAAATTTTCCCATAAAATGATTTTATGCCTTTTAATATCCTGTAAGTTATAAAATGTTCCCCACCTATGGTTATTGGTATTTTGCCTTTGGATACAATATATCTTATCTTTTCTTCAAGTTCATCTAAATTGTTTACTGCTTCTGTTGTGTGTATGCCGCAGTGGGTGAAATTAATTTTTAATTCAGTGTCTATATCCTCTATTTGCCATGAAGCATGAATTATTTTTTCAGGTGCTTTTTCAGCTCCTTTCCTCCCAACAGATGTACCTCCTATCTTTGCTGGTATTATTACAAAATTAGACTTATCAAGTTCTGAATTTATATCAAGAAAGCTTTCTATCACGGCAATTTAGTTTAGGATTTCATTTTAATCTAACTTGTTAATTCAGAAAACGAATACAGCAGCAGAAACTACTGTTACCCATTCGTTATTTTTTTTGCATTCCGCATCTACTGATATATAAGATGTTCTTATTTTATGTCCGTTTAGATTGAGAAATTCCTTTGCTTTAATTATGTCTTCATCCACATCATATTCATATCCTAATATCGTAGCTAACATATAAGCCGCTATTCTTTCTGCTCTTTTACCAGCCTCTTCTTTTGTCATACCGAACGCGTGAAATTCTGAAAGGTAGCCATGGAGGTTTTCATCTTCTGGTATAGCGAGACCTACGGATGCTGTTACTATTCTTCCTTTCTCGCATGCTGAGTTTTTCGAAAGGACACAAAATACTATTTGCCCTGATTTTAATTCTTTTAGCCCATCTTCAACTGATACTAACTTTGCTCCGGGAGGTATTATTGAAGAGACATTTACGAGATTAAACTGTCCTATTTTTGCATCTCGTAAAGCCAGCTCAAAGGAAGCTAATTCTTCCTTGTGATATCCTACGCCTTTTGTTAAAAAGAACTTTCTTGGGACTAAACCCGTTTGCATGTTCCACTTTTCCACTGCCTTTTCCTCCCTTCTTTTACTTTTCTTTTACTTTCATTCTTTTTTTTATTTTTTTCACTATTTTTTATATTTTGCCTTTCGTCCTTCCTTCCCTACTTTATTTTTTCTTTTCTCTTTATGAATGCAGGGAAGGAATGAGTAATTATTAGCAATCTTATTTTATATTTGAAAAATAATCTTGTTAATTTTCAATTTTTTAAGGATGGATTTGTAAGTTTTTCACCTTGAAAAAAAGAAAGAACAGATTTTTTCCCTCTTTATTTTGTTTTCGGTAATTGTTTCAAAAATTGTATCATTTAACTTTAAATTTGAAAAATTAAATTTAGTATGGGGGAAAGGATTTTAAATAGGTTTTTATTTATTATTTTTGGTTTGTTATTTTTTATTTTATCTTTTCCTTTTTCTGGTTTTCATCTTTCGTTTGCTCAGCAGAAAAAGCAAAATCTGAAAATAGCTTATGTTGATATATCAAAGGTTATCCAAGAAGCTGAAGCCGCTCAGGAAGCGAAAAGGAAGCTGCAAGGAGAGTATGAAAGAAAACAGGCAGAACTAAAAAGAATGCAGGACGAAATACTCAAAATCCAGGATGATTTTATGAATAAAGTAAAGTTTATGAGTCAGCAGGAAGCAGATAAAAAGAGGGCAGAAATAGAAGCTAAACAGAACGAGTTTATGCAAAAATTAAGACAAGCTGAACTTGAGATTCAAAATCTTGACGCTAAACTCACCCAGGGTGTAATAGAAGATATAAGGAAAATAGTAGAAAAGATTGCTCAAAAAGATGGATACGATATAGTTTTGGAAAAAAATCAAATAATTTATGTTAAAGACGCGGACGATATAACTTTCAGAATAATAGATGAATACAATAAATCTTGGAGAAAAGAAAAAGAAAAGAGAGAAAGGAAATAAATTTTTGATAAGTATAATCACTAAAATTGGTATTATCAAATAATGGAAAAATCTTTTAGTTTAAAATATATAGCAGATTTCCTATACGGTGAGCTCATAGGCGATCCCAATGAGAGGGTTTTTTCCCCAAAAAATATAGAGGAAGCCAGAGAGGGAGATATTTCCTTTTTGGTAAATCCAAAATATGAAAAATTCCTTGAAAAAACATCCGCAACTTGTCTTGTGGTAGAGAAGGGTTTTTTTCTGAAAAAAAAAGATAAGATAGAATCCGGGAAGATAAAAACAAAAAACTTCATAGAGGTTGAAAATCCTTACATTTCTATGATAAAACTTTTATCTCTGTGGGAGTATAAATCTTCTTTCCCGGAAGGTGCAGAAAATTTATCTTTTATTTCAAAATCAGCAAAAATAGGAAACGGTTGCCTTATTTTCCCCTTCTGCTATGTTGGCGATAGTGTTGAGATAGGCGAAAATTCTATTTTGTTCCCCGGTGTTTTTATAGGAGATAAATCTAAAATAGGAAAGGGAGTTGTTATTTTTCCAGGCGCTGTTATATATCCGTTTTCAGAAATAGGAGATAGTTCAATAATTCATGCAGGAGCGGTAATAGGAGCTGATGGGTTTGGATATATTTCCTATTTTGGAGATATACTGAAAGTACCACAAGTTGGTAAAGTGAAGATAGGAAGTAGAGTTGAAATTGGAGCTAACTCATGTGTAGATAGGGCTACTATGGGGCAGACAGAAATTGGAGATGATGTCAAAATAGACAACCTTGTCCAAATAGCTCATAATGTCAAAATAGGGAAGGGAACAAGGATAGCAGCTCTATGTGGTATAGCTGGTAGTTCTAATATAGGAGAGTATTGTGTCTTTGGAGGTCAGGTAGGGGTTGTGGATCATGTGAATATAGGGGATTTTTCCATAGTTGCTGCAAGAGCCGCGATTATTTCTGATGTGGAAGGCGGTAAAGTAATAATGGGGGAACCTGCTATGGATAGAGCAAAATTTCTAAAAATTCACACCTTGTATCTTAAACTCCCGGAAATCTATGAGAAAATCAAAAAACTTGAGTTAGAAATTCAAGAGCTGAAAAATAAAGAGAAAAAATAGATTTGTCTCCGAGAGTAAAAATTAAAACACAGAAAAATAAAAAAGTGGGTAGGGTAGGGTAAAAAGTGTAAAAAATTAATTTTTAATTTATTGCTTTGGTGCTTCTTCTTTCTTTTCCTCTTTTTCTTGTTCTTTTTTCTTTTGTTCTTTCTTTGATTTTTCTTCTTTTTTTTGCTCATCTTGCTTTTGCTGTTCCTGCTGTGGCTGATCTGTGTGTTGACCAGCCTCGTGAGCAAAAACAAGGTTGCTTGATACACCTATGAAGCTAACTAATGTAATTAAAGAAAGTATTTTTTTTACCATGTTTTTTTACCTCCTTTTTTTGTTTTTTTGTTGATATTTTTGTGAAAAAAAAAAGAAAGACCTTAGTTAGCCCTACCCTACCCATGTATTAGGATAATAAAATAATATGGAAAATTTATTTTGGTTTATTTCTTAATTTTTACCCATTTTCTTTTTCTTTTTCTTCTTTCTTTTTTTCTTTCTTTTTGGGCATTTTTTGATCTTCGTAGATATTTGGGATTGAGAATTTGAAATTAAAGATATTTTTGTTTTTTCTGCTTTTCTGCTTTCTGATTTTGTTTATGTGAGTACGGTAGGAAGTTCATTTTTTTGTATAATATTATTTGTAATATTTCAGATAATTTCATACTTTTGAGCCGAAGCGTAAAATTTGTTATAAATTATAATCATAAAAAGGAGGTCTGAATATTATGGGTAATGGTAGTAATAAGGTAGCATATATAGTTGACGCGGTAAGAACACCTATGGGGCGTTTTCAGGGGTCTCTTGCTAAATTCAAAGCATCTGAACTTGGTGCAAAAGTTATTTCTGCTCTTTTAAAGAGAAATAATTTGCAAGGCGAAGAAGTAGAAGAGGTTATTATGGGAAATGTTTTGCAGGCCGGAGTTGGGCAGGGACCCGCAAGGCAGGCTGCGATACTGGGAGGTGTTTCTCCTTATACTCCTGCTGAGACCATAAATAAGGTTTGCGGTTCTGCTCTCAGGGCAGTTATTCACGGTGCCGAAGAAATTTTGCTTTCCAGAGCAAATATAGTTATTGCAGGTGGTATGGAATCTATGTCAAATGCTCCATTTCTTATTCCGGCCGATGCAAGGAGAGGTTGGAAGTTTGGGAATATTTCAGCTCAAGACCATATGATTTATGATGGATTGTGGTGTGCTTTTGAAAATAGACACATGGGAGAACTTGCAGAATACACGGCTGAGAAAGCAGGAATAAAAAGGGAAGAACAAGATAAATTTGCATACGAAAGTCATATGAAAGCTGTAAGGGCGTCTATTGAGGGGTTTTTCAGGAACGAAATAGTCCCAATTGAGTTGGGAGACGGGCAAGTTCTTGACCGTGATGAAACACCAAGACAGGATTCGTCTTTGGAGAAGTTAGCAAAGCTAAAACCTGCGTTCAAAAAAGATGGAACAGTAACAGCTGGAAATGCTTCTTCTCTTAATGATGGGGCCTCTGCAGTTTTACTAATGTCTGATAGAGAAGTTGAGAAGAGAGGAATAAAACCTCTCGCAAAGATTGCTGATTGGGCATTTGCTGCTGTACCACCGAGGGAAATCTTTTTTGCTCCTATTTTCTCAACTAAAAAGCTTCTTGAAAAACTTAACATGAAGATATCTGATATAGATCTCATAGAAATAAATGAAGCTTTTGCTTCTCAAACTCTTGCAGATGGCAAGGAATTGGGATTTGACTGGTCTTGTGTTAATATAAATGGTGGAGCGATAGCTCTCGGTCATCCAATAGGGGCATCAGGTGCGAGGATTCTTTCCACTTTGGTTTGGAATATGAAAAGATTGAATGCAAAAAGAGGTCTTGCTACAATATGTATAGGAGGGGGTATGGGAATATCACTTTTGGTTGAGCTTGTACAATAAAAAATTTCAAAAATGTCCTGGTTATGGGAGATATATTATGTTTAACTTAAAAAATCTTGCATATTTTATAAATGAATTACTACAATTTATTCAAGGTAGAAATTGATTGTTTCTTCTTTTTTTTTATCTGGTAGGGAAAGAAAGTAAATATGGCTATTAGGAAAAGGTATATAGGAAGGATAAGGGTTGTTGATACACACCGGGATGTTTTTGTAGAATCTGTTGCATTGTCTAAATTTGAAAGAAGGCAAGGAAAAAGCATATTAGATGACTTACATGAACTAATTTTCTCTTCACTTCAAGGATTGAAGCTCTCTATTGACGATATAGATTCATTTGTTGTAGCAAATTCTATGGGGGGACTTTTTGGTATCCCCGAGTTTATGAGGTGTGTTGTTCCATCAGTTGTTGGGAATCATAAGGCTTTCTTTGAGGTAAATTGTGAGGAAGCAGGTGGTCTTTGTGCTGTTGTAAAGGCATACGACCTTATAAAATCTGGACTAGCAAATAGAGTTTGTGTCTTAGCAGCTAATAAGATGAACCTTGAAGATATTGACGAGATTGCAAATATAGTATTTATGGATATTTTGCAATCTCTACAGGAATTTATAAGGAGGCATATTCAGGAAGGAAAATTGAAGCAGAAAGATTTACAGCAAATCTTTTCCATAGCTTACGAAAAGGCAAAAAAAAATCCCTTTGTGAAAGCTGAGCTACCAAAGAAGATAGATTATTTTGAGTCCGTTCCAAGATTTAACGATGGAGCAGGGGTGGTAATCATTTCTTCCGGTGATGTTGCAAAGAGTAAGATAATAAAGATAGCTTTGGCAGAAGAAAGAACAGAGCTATTAGAAACTGACTCCAACGATAATGATGATGAGATAAAAGTTGTTTCTTCTCTTGCGAGATCTGTTTGTGAAAAGTTGAAAATTTCTTCGTTAGAAGAGTATATATCTATTTTTGAGGTGTATGACTTCAATCCTCTTATTGGAGAAGTAGTTGCAGAATCTCTTGGTCTTTCAGGAGGTTACTTTATAGATGGGAAGTCTAAAAATAAAATTGATTTTAATCCATCGGGGGGTGTTTTCTTTGAGAATTCTCCACCGGTATCCTCGCTTTCAAGGTTAGCTCATTCTTTCTTTTCGCTTAAAAATAGGAAAGATGCAAAAAGAGCTTTGAGCCTTGCTTTATCTTTAAGAACTTTGTCACACGCATCCTTAGTTATTCTTGAAAAATTGAAGTGAATATTGAATTTACAAAAATTGAAATTAACAATGGGGGGTAAAGGAAAAATGAAGCGAGTTTCAAAATCATTATCACAAAAGGAAAAAAAGATCATAGTTAGTTATCAAAAAGACATTACTCAAATTGAAGAGAGATTTTATGATGAGCTGAAGAAAGAAAAAATAAAAGCCGCAAGGTGTAGGAAGTGTAAAAAATTAATTTTTCCGCCTCCGCAGTATTGCCCTTGGTGTTCGCAAAAAATTTCTCCTTCTGATCTTGTAGATGTGGGTAATTCGGGTAAAGTAATTTCGCAAGCAATAGTTCATTACTTACCTTCTGAAGATTTCCCGCTATCTGTCCCTTTTTCTATGCTTGCTATTAGAGTGGGAAAATCTGATTCTGTCTTTATACTTCCTACGCAGAGAACAGATGTGTATTTAGGAGACAGAGTTAGAATTTTTCTTAGAAGGCAGAAGGAAAGGAAAGGAAATATTTTTGATATAGATATTGAGAAATTATGAATCCTAAAATCAAGATGAGACTAATTTTTCTTCCGTAAGTGGAAACAAAAAAATAATAAAAAAAGAACTACGGAAAAAATAAAAGATAAAATAATAAAACCTATGAAGGTTTCTTTGAATTGGTTGTGTGATTTTGTAGATATAAAAGATTTATCTCCGGATTTTCTTGCGGAAAAGCTTATTTTAAGAGGTATAGAAGTTGAATCTTGGTTTGAGGTTGGCAAATTTGCGGAACAGTATAAGATTGTTGAAGTTGTGGACATAAGGCGAGTTGAGGGTGTGAGACTTCCTGTCTGTACTATATACGATGGTCAATCAAAATATCAAGTTGTATCTGGTGCTCCGAATATCAAGAAAGGAAAATTTGTATATGCTCCTCCCGGGAGCAAAGTTGTAAAAAATGGTGATGTTGTAGAGTTAGGTATAAAAAAAATAAAGAATGTAGAATCTTTTGGGATGCTATTGTCTCCTGTTGAAATAGGATTTCCGGGAGGAGAGGAAGATAAGCTCATGGAAGTTGATGAAAGTGTGGAAGTTGGTGAGAATTTCGCAAAAGTTTTTGGGCTTCCTGACATTGTTTTTGATCTTTCAATAACTCCACAAAGAGGCGATCTTCTCTCTATCTTTGGAGTTGCAACAGAAGTTTCAGCTATTTTCAAAAGAGAAATGAGAAAAATTTTCCCTGAAGATCTATTTTATGACATTCGTCAGGCTTTGAGTTTTTTTGAAAATGAATTTAAAGGAATCCCAAGAAAAGGTTTTCAGTTGAGGGTTGAAAATGAAAGGTGTCCATTATATATCGGCATTTTATTTTCAGGTGTTCTGAAAAGTAGGATCTCTCCATCCAAAATAGTTTCCCGCCTTTATATTTGTGGTGCTCGTCCCCTGAATCCAATAGTGGATATAACTAACTACATTATGTTCGAATTTGGACAACCTACTCATGCTTTTGATTTTGATAAGATAAAAGATGGTATTGTTGTGAGATTAGCAGAAGATGGGGAGAATTTACTATGTCTTGATGGAAAGGAAAGAACTCTTTCACAAGATGATTTGATTATTGCAGATTTTGAAAAACCAATAGCAATAGCAGGTGCTGTTGGAGGTGAAAATACAGCAATTGATGATGAAACTAAAAGTGTTCTTTTAGAAAGTGCTTTCTTTTTGCCTTCTTCTGTGAGAAGAACTTCAAAACGACACAACATAGAGACAGAATCAGCTTACCGTTTCGCAAGAAGAGTTCCTCCTCCTTTTGTTTTGTTAGCTCCTTTGAAAATAAAAGAATTATTTCAAAATTTAGGATTATATCCACAAGGCTTTGATTTCTTTGCAAATCTTGATTATTTTGAGCAAAGGAAAATTGAGTTTGATATAAATTTTGTGAATGATTATACTGGAACAAATTTGAAAGAAGATCAAATCATTGAAGCTGTGAAATCGCTTGGGATAAAAGTAGAAGGAAAGGTAGGAACGAAAATTTTTTGTATTCCTCCAATTTCTCGTGGAGATTTAAAGATAAAGGAAGATATAGTCGAAGAAGTTCTGAGATTTCACGGATACGAAATTGTTCCTTCATCTTATCCATATATTCCCTCATTTTTTGTTGAGAGTTTTGATGGTGTAAAAAGAAGGATTTTGAAGGAGAGAGTTAAAGATTTTTTGGTATCTGTTGGTTTTTCGGAGGTTAAAACTTATCCCTTTTCGCAGAGAGGGCATTTAAAAATGAGAAATCCGATAGATAAAAATTTACCTTATCTTTCTTCAAATCTTAGAGAGAAAATATTAGATGTAATTCTAAACAACTTAAAGAAAGGTTGGGAGAACGTGAGAGTTTTTGAAATAGATAAGGTGTTTCCGGGAGCAGAAAAGGAATCCTTGTGTTTTGGAGCAACTGGAAAAGCTTATCCTGAACTATGGAATTCGGAAAAAAGAAAAATAGACATATTTGATATAAAGGGGATAGTGGAGACTTTATTTCGAGATAATGTTTCTTTTTTGCCGAAAAAATCAGATGACATCCTATCTTATTCGTTTTCAATATTACATAAAGAAAAGGAAGTTGGGATTATTGGAGCGTTTTTAGAGAAAAAATTAGGGTATGAAATTTTTATTTGCGAGATTGATTTTGATTCTTTTAGTTATGAAGACTTTTTTGATCTGAAAACAGGTAGTTTTTATTCCGATCTACCTCTACTTCAAAGGGATTTATCTTTTTTTGTACCGGAAGGTATGATGTGGGCTGATATAAAGCAAGCTTTTTTTGTTGAAAATGTGATTGACGCTTTTGTATTTGATGTATGGCAAGAGGGAAAGAAGAAAAGCTATGCTGTAAGATTCATCATAAGGCAACCTAAACTTCTAAATTCTGATGAGGTAAATATTATAATTGAAAAGATAATTTCTAATTTGGAAAAGCTTGGTGCTGAGGTAAGGGCTGCAAAATGAAAAAGAACTTTCAGGTGAAAACTAACCTTTCAAAAAACACAAAAATTTTTGCAAAGGAATAAATTAAATTTTAGAATATATGAAGCAAAGTATAGCTATAACGGGAATAAAAGAATTTTTGGGAGCCAATCTTCTTATAAGGTTACAGAACATGCCAGATATAAAACTTACTCTAATAGAAAAGTTTAGACCAAGTTTTGTAAATGATAATGTTGCTTTTTATAGGATAGATTTGACTAATCCGCGTGCAGATGTTAAGATTTATGAAGCTCTTGAGAGGGAAAATGTAGATACATTTATTCATCTTGGATTTTTTGAAAGTCATGTACCTTTTAATTACGCGTATGCTCATGAGGTCCAAGTTATAGGAACATGGCATATTCTGAATGCATGTGCCAAGAAAAAGATAAGGAAATTTATTTTATCTTCAACAACAGAAGTATATGGAGCTGATCCTATGAATCCAAATCTAATAAAAGAAGATGCCATTTTACGTATAAGACCTGATTACAAATATATCAAAGATAGGGTTGAAGCAGAGGAGTTGGTTAAAAAATTTGCAAAGAAAAATCCTAATACAAAAGTTTTCATTTTAAGAAAGTGTCCAGCTCTTGGAGATAAGGTCAAAAACTTCATGACCTGGTATCTTTCAGGAGCTATTATATGTTCTGTTTTAGGATTTGACCCTATGATGCAATTTATACATCAAGAGGATTTGATTGATTCTCACTTTAAAGTCGCTCTTTTAGATGAGGCCCCAGGGGGAATATATAATATAGCTGGTAGAGGAGCTTTACCTCTTTCCTACATAACAAGACTTATGGGAAAAATAAATATTCCACTTATTTATTCTTTTGCCTATTTATTATTCTATGTTTTGCGAGCGTTTCGTATTGCTCCTTTTCCTCCCCAACATATAGATTATATAAGATTTACATTTGTTGCCGATGGAACAAAAGCAAAAGAAAACCTGGGATTTATACCTAAATACTCAACGAAAGAGGTGGTAGAAGAATTCGCAGGTTATGTGAAACTCAAAAGAGCAAGAATAAAACACGATTAATTGTGTTTTTGAGTTAATATTGATTCTACTGTTTCAAATATTTTTTCAATTTTTTCTTTTTCTAATTTCCTTGAACCAGATAACATGCATCCACAAATCCCTTTTTCCTCGTTTATTTTTTCTGCATTTTTGTTTAGCTTTCTCAAAATTGGGTATATAGCATAGGCAGAGTAAGATAATGGACCAAAATTTCTATTTTTCATAAGCTTGAAAACTGCTTCTTGTCCCCAGAATAATCCATCATCATCTAAAAGATATAGAGCAAATGGGAATTTTTCTCCACCGAATATATCTGAAAGTATCTGATAACTTTCTTGTATTGGAAAAGTTATTATACCAAGTTTCCGGAAAAATTCCGCTGATTTTTTGCAAAAGTTACAACTTGAATCATATATGATGATCTCTTTTCTTCTGTTTTTCATATCCTGTTGCAGTAATAATTACAATATATAAGTAAGATTAAAGGGAGTGGCAGTTATTCAAAAAGAGATAGAGCTTGAAGGGACAAGCGACAAAAAAATAATAGCTTTGTTTGATAGTGGTTCGGCTTATTATTGTATAATGCCCAAGTTAGCACAGGAGTTGGAATTGATATTATCTTTGCCACAACCTCTGGAATTTGAAACAGCAAAAAACATTGAGAAAGTTACGGCAAAGGGTTATGTAAGACTTTTGTACTTGGAGGATTTAGGTTTTCAGATGAATTTATGGTGGTAGAGGATTTATCTGAACCGGTAATTATCGGGGCAAAAACATTGCAAAAGTGTAGGATGAAAATTAGATCTTAAAAACTACACATTAATTATTGAACCAAGAAAAATAAAATTGAGGATTATATAAATTGAGAGAGGCTTATGTAAATTGCATAAGGAAGTATTTGAGATTTTCTAAAATTTTTCTTATAGTTATTGATGTTATAACAGAAAGAGCGGGGACAATTGTCCAGAACAATATTACTGTTATTATGAATTTGTTTTCTATTGCTTTTTTACCTTTGCGAGCGAACTCTATTCCTACCATACCTGATGTTATGGTTTGATTTACTGAAACTGGTATTCCCAAAATTGATGCGATAATTAAGAAAGTTCCCTCAACAAATTGTAAAAATGCGGCTCGTAAAATTCCAAGATTTGTTATTTTTGTCCCCACAGTTTTCATTATGTTTTTTGAAAATATTAATCCACCTAATGCCATAAATAATCCAGCGAAAAATAGACTTTCCTTTATTCCAGTTATTTTGTAAGCCGATACTATTCCGAAAGAGTTTGCCGCATTGTTCGTCCCTGCGGAAAATGAGAAATATACCCCCATAGCTACTGTGAAGGTTTTTAGCGTAAAAACTATCTTGGTGTTCTCTCTTATTTTTGAAAGAAGATCTACAATTTTCAGATAAATTAACCGCTCAAATATGTAAGCTATCACAAAAATAACAAAAGGTGTTGCTACCCACCATAGAGCTATTTGAAGAAATTTTTCTGTATTCAAGGTTTTCTCGTATATACCAATTCCTACAACAGATAAAACTACGATTTCAGTTGTTGATATAGGAACGTGAAAAGAGTTTGCCAATATTAAAAATAAAATTGAGTTTATGTAAAAAGTGAAGGAGTTTATTTTTGAGACGAATGTCCCCTCATATACTATACCTTTTGATATTGTTTTGAGAACATTTGAACCTAAAAAGTATGCTCCTAAAAATATTGCAGCACTGCCTAAAATTATAAGATATTTTCTTCTCGTTACCCTTGCGGAATATGACGGACTCATAGCTACTGATATATTGGATGTACCTATTGATGCTGCAAGAATACAAGCCAGACAGAATATCAATATATTTTCTATGTTCATCTCCTTTTATTTTGTTCTGTGTTTTAAAGCAAAAATTATTCCTTAAAATGAAAGTGTTGTTTTAGGTTTCAGCTTGTTATATTTTTCTATTTTCTTCTGAAACTTCCTGAAACTTGTGAAGCAAATTTTGGAAAAGCAGGTTGAGTTTGAAGAAGTCAGAATGGAGTTTGTTATTTTTTATAAACGTCGTAGATATCAGGTTTGGTAGAACCAGTTTTGATAAGGTAGTTAGCGCAGTTGAAAAGTTTTTCAGCATCAAATCAAAGCCATCTTGTTTTACGAGAACGTTTGATGGCGATCTTCAAACACTTATGCATACTATAAATCTTCCTAAATAAATAATTCTATTTTGATGGAATAACAAATTTTTAAGATAAGAATAGAATGATAATTTATCTTACGGGTGGTATAGCTACGGGAAAATCTACGGTTGCAAAAATATTTTCCGAACTTGGAGCTTATGTCTTGGACGCGGATAAAATGGCTCACAAAGTCATAATGAAAGGAACGCAAGCATATAACAAAATAGTTGAAATTTTTGGAAAAGATATATTAGATGAAAATGGTGAGATAGACAGGAAAAAGTTGGGAAAAATAGTTTTCAAAGATAAAACTCTTCTTGCAAAGCTTGAGGAAATAGTACATCCTGAAGTTTTATCTTATATGGCTCGGGAGTTGGCTGATTTGAAATCCGATATAGTTGTTATTGAAATACCATTAATATTTGAGAAAAAACTTGATCTGCATCCTACTGTGCTCGTTTATGCTCCACGCCATATCCAAAAAAAAAGATTAATTGAAAGAGATAATATTTCCGAGGAAGAGGCGGAAATGAGGATTTCTGCTCAAATGGATATAGAGGAGAAAAAGAAGCTTGCAGATTATGTTATAGATAATTCAGGCTCGATTGAAGAGACAAAAAGACAAGTCAAAGAAATTCTCGAAAGAATAATAGTTAATACGCATCAGCAGAGAGGAAAAACCGAATAAGAATTCAAACAAAAATTTTTCTGTAAGTAATTAAAATAAATTATATGCGAAATTTTTTATGGGTAAAGTCAGTAAAAGTAAAAGGGAGAATTTTGGCTGCCGGAATATCTGCTTTTGGTCTCTATATTTCCTTTGTTTTTGTTTCACATTGCGTAAAAGAGAGTTCAAAATCTCAACCTCCAACACAAGTAGGAGGACTTTCGGTTATATCAGATAAAGATACTGTAAAAGCTCCAGGACTTGATGAAGCCATATCAGAAGTTCCTTCTCCTCAGAACATGAACATTAAAGTTTTGAAAAAGGGAGATATAAAAGAGTTAAATCCAGTACCTCCTGAATACGGTGGAGCTTTTAAGGCAAAAGAAGATGATATTTTGGTAGAAACAGATAAAATAAGAGCTATAATTCAAAGACCCTCAAGGGAAGTGGGAGTATCTACTTATGGAGGAAATATAATAGATATAGATATAAGAAGAGAAGATGGTAAGTTTCACGATATTCTTGGAGAGGAAAACTGGTTCTGGTTTTTGGGACATACTATAAAACCACAAAAAATAGGTGTTCTTGAAGGAAAACAGAATATCATTGTTGTTCTCGGAGAACTTGACTTACTTGATTATATAAATGCTAACGGTCTTGCGGGAACAGTTTTCAGAAGAGTTATACCAAATTATCAACTCCCATTTGTAGTGGATGAAGTTAAACCGCTCAAAGTCGCAAAATATTTTGTTTTTTCTGATGAGCGCTATATCAAAATAATTGATGTCGCATGCAACACATCGCAAAATCCAATAGAAAAGTTCTTCTTCGCAGATATAATTGATTCAGGAGGGACAGGTGAGTTCTTTATACCTTCCTCAGAACTTCAAGGGTTCGGATATGTTAGTCCTTTGCCAACAGGTCTTTCAGTATTTAAAGTGAACAGTTTCTCTTTTGTATCGGAACAGGTTGATTCATCTTATGGAATATTCCACTTTAAAGATGGGAATTTCACAGAAGATAATGTTGCTCTTGTTGTTTCCGGAGTAGCTCTAATAGGCTACGGTATGCTTGAGGAGGACCCGCTAAATTCTCTCCTTCAAGTTGCTATGGGTAAATCTACAAAATTTATAGAAATAAAACCTTCAGAATGTATTATGAACCAAAAATACCTTATAATAGGTGATGGCTCTCCATCTTCCTTATCTGATGAACTTTTCAAGATAAAGCAAAAGAAAGAAAAGAATCTTAGTCTATACGAAGTTCAAGGAAAAGTCAATGTGGGAGATTTACCCACTCTTCCCTCTCGTCCAAGAATTGCTGTATTCAGAGAAAATAACTTTATTACAACTGCGGTAGCTGACTTGCGTGGCAATTTCAAGCTCCTTCTACCGGCAGGAGAATATAAATTCTTTGCCGAAATAAAAGAATTACCTCCATCTCAACCTCAAATCGTAAAAGTTCCAGAACAGACTAAGGTTTCATTTAACTTGGGGAAAACCGCAAAAGTTATAATTTCTACTGTTGAAATCTCTGAAAAGAATGGAGAGACGGTAGAAACCAATATACCTGCGAAAGTTTCATTTTTATGTATCGGAGGTTGCCCGAAAACCATATGTAAGGGTAAAGATTGTGAAGTAAAATCAACTTCATTCAGAGATTATGTATATGATCCTTTGCCAGAGGGGGTTCAAGAAGTTGTTTTTCTTGTGAAGGGAGAAAAAACCGAAGTTAATCTACCACCAGGAAAATACAGAGTTGTAGTTTCTCGTGGTATGGAGTATTCAAGATATGAGACAGAGATTTCTTTATCTGGTGGTTCGCAATTTGAAATTAAAGCTATTCTTCACAGAGTTGCAGATACCCCAGGCTGGCTCTCCACTGATACTCACGTTCATGCCGTGAACTCTCCCGATAGCCCTGTATCGCTTATAGATAGAGTTATAACATTCGGAGCAGAAGGGGTAGATGTCATAATATCAACGGATCACGATTGGCTTACAGATTATGAGCCAGCTATTAAGCTTGTCGGAATACCTGAATTTCTTGCTTCACTTGTTGGGCAGGAAATAACAACTTTCTCGTATGGACATTTTAATGCTTACCCTATTGTAAGAGATGAGTCAAAGTCATCTGATGGTGCTCTTGATTGGGCTGAAAAATACGATAGATTCCAAAAATACAGTATATCCGAAAGTGATAAGGAAAAATATAGATTTTTGCGTTCTTTACATCCAAGAGAAATTTTTAAGAATGCTCATCTTATGAAACCAGATAATCTCAAGCGAAATATTGTACAAGTTAATCATCCTCGCTCGGGAGGAATGGGATATTTTGATTATGTCCTTGTGGATACTCTTAATTTTACTACTACGCAAGATCCGTGTATGCATAGGATATTTCCACCTGCGGGTCAATGTGGAACATCAAAGGAAATAGGCGGTAAAGACACCGGTCTTTTTGTTCCATTTTCCATACTTTCAGATATGAATAATCTGGAAAGATTTGATGCCATAGAACTTTATAACTCATATTATGAAATCCCAATTGTTCTGAATGATTGGTTTACTTTCCTAAATCATGGTATTCACATAACAGCTGTTGCTTGTTCAGATACACATCAGAAAGTTCAGGTTATATCTGGTATAGGCAGGACATTTGTTTGGGTCGGATACGGAAACGATTTCCCACAAAAGTTTAGAGAAGATATAGCTATAAAATCTACTTTTATTGATAGCTTAGCTGATGGAAAAGTTTTTATAACGAATGGAATAATTCTTGATGAATTTAAGGTTTGTGGCTTTCAAGGTGGTAGTGAGGTATGTGCGCAGATGGGAAGGTCAAATATGAAAAACATAACCTCTGGGTTCAAGATCAAGCTCAAGCTAAAGAGTGCAGAGTGGGTTAATTTTGATACCATCAGAGTTTTTATAAATACTCCTAAAACTGCTGTGAGATCTGGTGAAGTTAAAAAAGATTTTCCTGAGCCTTATTTTATGTCGCAGATTACTCCTGCTATATCTGAAAAGAATGTGGGCGGATTTTCCTTCAGGTGGAGAGAGTTTTATCTTGATCTACCCATAAATCCTCCCGCGGAAGATTTCTGGGTTGTTGTTATGGTAAATTGCGAGAAAGAATGCGAACCAAATCCTATGTTTCCGGTTATAACAGATAAGAAGGTAAAACCTATTCTTATTACAAATCCAATATATATAGATCAGAACGGAGATGGTAAATTTACCCCTCCAAAGCCCACATATGCAGATTCTGGAATAGAGAGTAGTGCTCCCGAAATTAGATCCGATAAACATATTGAAAAACTTGACAAGAATATGTTAAAACAACTTTTTATTGAAGTTCTGGAATTACTACATATTCACTGAATACTACTATTCACTTTGTCTAGTTTATAGTCTGATTTTCATTTGATTAATTCATCTATCACGAAAATTCTTTCAAAAAATATTCCTGTGTTCTTTATTTTTTCCCCTCCACCTCTGTCTACAACAGCTATTACTCCTTGAGTTTCTATTCCGTTTTCTTTTAATTTTTCTATTGCGTACAGAGTTGTTTTTCCTGTTGTTATTACGTCTTCTAAAAGTATCACTTTTGTTAATTTTGGACCTTCTATTATTTTTGCTGTTCCGTGTTCCTTCGGATTTTTCCTTACTATTATTCCTTGCGAACTAAAACCTCTCTGGTGCATCTTCATAACAGATGCTGCTACAAGAGGTACTCCTCCGAGTTCTACTCCTGCAAAATTATATAAATTTATCTTCTGAGCTATATCGCATATCATATCTGATACTAAATCAAGAAATTCTCCTTCTACGGATACCATCTTTATATCAACATAAATGTTTGAAATTTGACCTGATGAGAGAATAAAGTTTCCTTTCAGAACTGCCTTTTCCTTTATTATTTTTTTTAATTTATCTTTTCCGTTCATGTTATTTTTTCTATTTCTCTTTATTTTTTCTATTTCTCTTTTTTGTTTATTTATTTATTCTTTTGAAAATCAGTTTTTATATTTTTGACCAAATCTTTGTCATCAATTTTTAGCTATCAGAAAATCTTTATTTTGGCTGATAATAAGTAAGAGTAGATTATTTATATTATCAAATTTTTTCTCATTTTTTTAGATGCTTTTTTAGATTTTATTCCTATAAAATAAAGTATTTTTTGAGGCTTTTGTTTAAAATAATCTTACCTTTACTCCTTTTTCTAATGTTTCGTTGAGTTTTCTTATAATAGGTATGACTTCTGTTATTACTTTTTGAAATTCAGGCGTCATATTATTGAGGTTATTGAGGAGCTTTTGAGTTTCGGAAAGGACTTGCGGAGTTATCTCGAATATACGGGAGAAACTATCTTTTTGGTTATCGTTAAGATATATTAAAGTTTGATTCACATTTTTGACTAATGCGAGAAGTTCTGGTAAAGATGAATTTATATTTTGAACTAATTCGGGTGATAATTCTATTAGTTTTTCTATATTGTTTTTATTGTAAGCAAATAGGTCTAACAGTTCATTTCCAACTGATATTGTTTTTTCTAATCCACTCACGATTTTTGCTGATGCTTCAAGGGTTTTATCAAGTTTTTCTATAAGGTCGGATGTATTCTGAATTAAAGGATTGATACTTCTTACAATTTCAGGTGCTATACTTGCTAATTCCCTTATAGTTTGTGGATCTAAACTTTTTATGAAGGGTTCGAGGGACATTATAAGCTCATCTGGTTCGAACAGAATTTTTGTTTTCTCTATTGTGAAACCATCTGGTGCGGGTGATATATCTCCCGTTCCTGTTGGGACAAGTTCTACGAATTTTTCTCCGAGTAGGCTTTTCATTCTTATTTGTGCTTCAAAATCTTTCCTTATAGGTGCATCTTTTTTTATTTTCATTTCAAGTTTGACCGAAATTTTTTCTTTGTCAAGTTCAATTTTCATTTTATTCACATATCCTACTTTTACTCCCCCGAGTCTGACTTCTGCCTTTTCTGCAAGTCCTTTGATATTTTCAAATTTTGCGTATATAGTCTTGTATCCACCGCCCCATACTTTACCTATCTTTGATATGAGGTAAAAGAATGATATCAAAGAAATTCCCGTTATTACAAGAAAAAAAACTATATTCTTTTTCTTTTCTTCCATAGATAGTTTATAGATATTTTATTTCTTTTTTTATCTTTTTTCTGCGGATTTGTAAATAAATATACTGTTATTTTTATTTGTTGTTGGGTAAATATTATGTAAATTGGTAAATTGTGAAGAATTTCTGTATATAAAGGTACGCAGTGAAAATTCATTTTTTATTTGACTGATTTTTTGTTGGTTGATTTGCCTTTTTTATATTTTTTATCCTTTCGCTTATATATTATAATTATTCGCTTATATATTATAATTAAGTTTATTTGATAGGGGGGTGATTCTATGCCAATATATGAATATATTTGTGAAAATTGTGGAGTTAAAAATTCTTTTTTGGTTTTTTCTTGGGAAGATGAAGTCTTAAAATGTAAAAAATGCGGAGGAGAAAAACTTAAAAGAATAATTTCAAGGTTTGCTCGCCTTAGGTCAGAAGAAGAGAAGATGGAAAGCACAGTTGATGAAGCTATGAGATCAGTAGATATAAATAATCCAGATAGTATAAAAAGATGGATGCGAAAAACATTAAAGGAGTACTCATCTGAACTTGATTCTGATATAGATATAGATGAAGCGGTTGAATCTATGAGTGAAGAAATAGGACTATCTGAAAAGAAGGGAGAAGGATCAGAAGAGAGCAACGAAGAATCAGTAGATGTTAGCGGGTAAAGCAAAGGATGAATAAGGAATGGAAAAATAAATCTGTTTTTATTTCTCCTAGCATTCTTGCTGCTGATTTTTCTTGTCTGGGTGATGAGATCAGCAAAGTTTTAGGGTTGGGAGCAGATATGATACATTTTGATGTAATGGATGGCGTTTTTGTGCCTAATATATCTCTTGGTATTCCTGTTGTCGAGTCTTTGAGGAAAAGGTTTGATAATGTTTTTTTCGATGTTCATCTTATGATAGTTGAGCCTGAAAGGTATGTTTTAGATTTTGTGAAGGCTGGTGGAAATCTTATCACCTTCCATATAGAATCTACAAGACATCCTCATAGAGTCATTGAGAGCATAAAAAGATCTGGAGCGAAAGTAGGAGTAGCTTTGAATCCAGGAACTCCTGTTATTCTTCTAAAAGAAATTTTTGATATTTTAGATGTGGTTCTTGTGATGAGTGTTAATCCGGGGTTTTACGGTCAAAGTTTTATATCCTCTTCTCTCAAAAAAATTTCTGAGCTTGATGTTGTGAGGAAAGAAAATGGTTTTGATTTCCTCATAGAAGTTGATGGAGGGCTGAATGAAAAAAATGTTGAAAAAGTCATTTCAGCCGGTGCTAATATTTTAGTTTTCGGTGCATTTCTGTTCAAAGGAGCCACTGCCGAAAATTTTAAGGCTATTCTTGATAAAATCAGAATAGAAGATAAAATCAAATCAGAAGATTAGGACACACTTATTTTTTTTATTTCCCTATTCTTTTTTTTAAAACTATTTCTTTTTCATTTCATCTATTAGCTTTTCTATTTCTATTGCTGGCATGGTTAGGGTTTGGATTGTACCGCGTGATCCAAGCTCTATTGCCATCTTTACAACTGCCTCGTTTGATGGAGCTTCAACTATGTTCACAAAATCATAAGGTCCCATAACTAAAAATTGACTTAATACTTTTACTCCGAATTTTTCTGCTATTTCCTCGTTTACTTCCTTTATTCTCTCCGGATTTTCTTTTAGCGTTTCAAGACCTTCCGATGTTATTTTTGATAGTATGACATACTTTGCCATTTTGTTTTACCTCCTTTTTCACTTAAAATTTAGTTTGAAAAAATCTTTTGTGTTTTTTGACGTTATTTTTTTCTTGATTTTTTAGCTGGCTCTTTTATTATTTTTTGTTATAATTTTTGTTACAACATATTCAATAAATTTTTTGAGATTTCTAAAATTGTGTCAGATGATTTTGACTTCGGAAATGCTATAATTGTAGGTTTTTGAATCCTAAATGATTCTCTAACCTTTTCATCCCACCAAATTTGTCCGAGAAGTTCTGGGGATATACCAAGGTATCTTTCTGCCACTTTTCTTATAGTAAGGAAAGCTATTTCCTTTTCTCTCTGATTTGTTACCATGTTTACGATGACAAATGTTTTTCCTTTAAAACCTTCATTAACTAATACTTTCAGGAGTGCGTATGAATCTGTTATGGATACTGGATCTGGATTTATAACTATAACTATTGCGTTAGATATAAGAGAGAACTTTATTACATTTTTACCTATACCAGCTGGTGCATCAAATATAAAAAAGTTTGTATCTATTTGATCTACTATACTATTTATTTTTTTTATTTGACTGTCAGTGAGCGTATTTAGTTTGGTTATTCCGCTAGCACCAGGTATAAATACTAAATTCTCATTTATTTTTTGGATTATTTCTTTTAAGGGGGCGTTTCCTTCAAGGTAGTGTCCTATATGCTTTTTAGGAATTATTCCAAATAGGAGATCTGCATTAGCTAATGCAAAATCCGCATCTACAAGGCATACTTTTTTCCCAAGATTACTCAGACATAATGCCAGATTTACCGCTATTGTAGTTTTTCCGACTCCTCCCTTACCGGAGGCTATTGTTATTACTTTTTTTGATATCTTCCTTAATTTTTCTGCCTGATCCTGCACCGATCTACATTAATTCTTACTTTATTTTTTCCTTTTTTCTTTTTTTCTTGAAAAATTTTTCTAAAACGTGAAGTTTACAATAACGCTCAATGATATAGAGAAAACTTTATTTCTGTGATTACGAAAACGCAGGAAATTTTAAAATCTAATTCTAAATGATTAAAAAGTAAAGCAAAATGAAGAATACAAAAGAACAGCGGGAAAGTGCAAAAGAGAACAAAAGAACGAATATACGAAAAAGTTAAGGAAATTTGAGCCAATTGAAAGGGATTTCCTCAAAATCGTCCGCAAAACTTATATCAATAGGTACTGCTGAGAAAATTGGAGAAAATCTTGAGGATATAAAAGCTTAAATAAATAGAACCTGTTAAATCCTCCGGATGGTTTTATCAGAAGAGAAACTTTCAATATTGAAAACCAAGTCAAACCTGACAAGACTTTGCAGAAATGGTTCTGATATATTCTCTGGTGATTAAGGGAAAATTCGCTCATGTAGATAGCAAAAGCTTTTTAGCAGGATTATTTAATTTTAAAATAGAGATAAAAACCTATGTCAATTGAAGTTAATATAAGAAAAACTTTTCTTTATAAATGGGGAGAAAAAAGAGGAATTTTAAAATGTCTGAAAGAAGGAGAAAAAAAAGAAAGTAATCATATATTTATTTATCCTCTAACTATTTGTTTTCCAAAAGTTTTCCAAAATAAATTAGTGGTGGTAAAACAAAAAATTATATTCTGAAATTCACCAATAAAAATATCAGCACAAAGGAGAAATTCTTCTTTTTTTGTTCTTTTTAGTTTCATTTGTGTTGCTCCTGTGTGAAAAGTAGAATTAAAATAAACATCCAAATCCATAAGCACTAACTTATGAAATTTTAGGTGAGAAATTATGCAAACTTCAAAAACACAGTCAGTTTAAATATATAAAACCAATTAAGTTTAGTTTTATTAGTTCCGAGTCCGTGGAAGGTATGTTTATTTTCGGCTTAACCTTCTTTTTTTATTTAGGTTGGACTGAAAGAAATTATAAAGAAAATTTTCTTATCAAAAATTAAAGCGTATTATTAATTGAAAAGAGACAAAACGCAGTAATTTTTGCAGTAGTTTTTCAGCAATAACTATTTAGCAAATTTTATATGAAAAGCCTATGAATAAAATAAGTCAGCTCTTCAAATGATTCTGCTAATTATTTATTATGACTTTTATTACTATATCTTGGAACAATAGGAGAAGCAGAAAAAAGAAGAAACAAAAGATACAGGGGACAGCTGTTTATCATCTAATCTTTAAGGTTTAAGAAAAGGTTTTAAGCTTGTCCTTGGGTTCAACAAAACCAAAACTTCCCCAGATATTCCAAATACAACTAATCCTTTGCTGATAGCATACTTTTCTGTCCCATCTGCATATCTCCCACTTGAAAATACTCCCCATATTGTTTTACCTTCATATTCCGGGAAAAACTCAATTATATCTGAAAGTTTTACCAAGAATTCATCAACATAATGAGGGGTTGCCGTCGTTTTTACCTCTGCTATAAATACTTCTTTTTTCCCATCTTTTTCTGCTTCTACTATAATGTCAAATTCTGCTTCCTTGCCAGTCTTTGTTCTCCTCTTGCAATCTCTCGCTACCCCTCTTATCTCATATCCTTCATCTTCAAGAAATTTTATTATACCTTTCTCTGAAAGGGATTCCCAGAACAATCCTTGTGCATCTGTGAGTTTTCCGATACGTTTTTCTATTCTCTCGTCAGTCAGCCTCATCTGTTCAAATGTTTCCATTTTGAGCTTCTCTGCTTCCATTTTGAGTTTCTCTGTTTCCATTCTGAGTTTGTCTGCTTCCATTCTAAACTTCTCTGTTTCCATTCTGATTTTCTCTAATCTCTCATCTCTTTCTCTCATCTGTTCAAGGGTTTCCATTTTGAACTTCTCTAATCTCTCATCTCTTTCTCTCATCTGTTCAAGAGTTTCCATTTTGAACTTCTCTAATCTTTCATCTCTTTCTCTCATCTGTTCAAGGGTTTCCATTTTGAACT
>Ga0197142_1000107_pt1 | contig 70589 bp, 58 predicted proteins | sample GBS60_MetaG_FD_148614 | JGI IMG/M metagenome (GOLD analysis project Ga0197142, IMG submission 148614) | Sediment microbial communities from Great Boiling Springs, Gerlach, Nevada, United States - GBS 60_MetaG | ecosystem: Environmental > Aquatic > Thermal springs > Hot (42-90C) > Sediment... | reverse complement strand
TATTCTAAATCGCCGATAACAGCTTTTTTCCGGTTTTCCATTAATAAAAACGACCATTGATCCGACTGAATCTTTAAAGGAAAAATTACTAATATCATATCCTTCGATTCGAGAAATTTTTTTTAATTTTATTCCTTTTTTTGATAAAAGATCAATCAATTCTTTTTCGTTTTTCTGCCAAGAAAAAACAACTTCTTCACCGGTTAAATCAAAGTTGCTTTTTTCAATCAAATTTTTAAGCTTGATAAGTTTATCTCGAAATATAATTCCTTCTTCATATTGTTGATTTTTTATCATTTTTTTTAATAATCTTTGATACTCATCAATTAATCTCTCTCCTTTACCTGATAAAATCTCTATTACTTTTTTTATATTTTTTTTATACTCCATTTTTAATTTATTTTTTTTTAATCGATCGGTTAAATTTTCAATATAATTTGGACAGGGATAACAAAGATTAATTTTTGAGTAAAAACACGGAATTTTACCAATCTTTTTCTGAGTACAAAATGGAATAATTCTTCTTATAAATCTAATGATTTGATGGGCGATTTTACTTGATAAAAAGGGCCCAAAATACAAAGATTTTCCATCATTTTCCTTACGGGACAGTAGAACTTTTGGATATTTATCTTTAATTGTGATTTTAATGTATAAATAACTTTTATCATCCCGCCAACGAACATTATATTTTGGTTTTTTTTCTTTAATTAACTCCGCCTCCGTAAGAAAAGCATTAAACTCAGATTTAGTAATAATATAATCAATCTTATCTGCCTGCTTAAAAATCAATGCTTCTTTTGGATTGATTTTCGACTCATTTTTATGAGCAGTTATTCGTGCTTTTAAATTTTTAGCTTTACCGATGTAAAGATATTGTTTTCCCTTTTTAAATATATAAACACCGGTCTTGGACGGAATTGATTTTATTGTTTCTTCAGTAATCACCAGAGGAAATGATTTTTATTTTTAAATTATTAATAGCTTAAATGTTTAAAAGATTTCCCGTCGTTTTTTTAAAAATAATTGTAAAATAATCATTATTAAAGCAAAAATCAATATAAACACCGCCAGCTTCAATCCCAATTCATAATAATGGGGAATAATTAAAATCGGATGGTTAAATTCCTCTTTATCATTAATTAAAATTTTCATATTTCCCTTTTTTTCTTGGTTTTTTATCTTTGAACTTATTTTTAAAATAATCTCTTTTTTCTCGAAAGGAACCAAGCTGTCAATGAAAAAATTTTCAGTTAAAAATTTAATTGATTCACTCTTAGGATTGATTTCAATTCCCCAAACATAAGAACTACCCTGATTGACAATCTCAAATTTTATCTCATATATATCCTTATCGTTAATTTTTTTCGGTAAATTAGTTGCTTTTATTTTAATCAATTCTTTTTCTTCCGGCTTTTTTGATATGGGAACAATGCTAATATCGCGCGAATTCTCTAATTTATACATACCGGCCGATACCGGGTATTGGGAATTTTTTCCATGAATAACAAAGGTAATATGATTTAAATCAAATGAATAAAAATAATCTATCCCTGAAGTTTTCTCCCATGTTGGATCAACCGGTATCCATAATCCTCTATCTTCATCAAAGTATTCCGGCCAGGCATGCAAAATATCGGAAGATAAAGTCAACGGTCTAAGTTTCTCATCTTGGGTGAAGCCATAACCTTGTACTTCACGGGCAAAAATCCCTTTTTCACGAGCCAAGGCAATAAATAAATCAGTAAATTCTGTGCAGACAGCATTATTCGGTTGTTTTAAAACACCATTGGCTCCCAATCGTAATTTATTCTTAAATACTAATGAATAGTTATAATTTAATTTTCCCAGAACATAAGAGTATATATCAAAAGGATTTTTTAATAACTTAAAATCTTCATACTGATCAAAATTATCAATTTGCCAATAGGTATCCGGGGTTAAAAGATATCGTTTTTGTTTTTCAAAATGTTTTCTTATAAAAGATTTAACTTCTGTTCTGGGTTGGGCATAAACGGCAATTACTCCCTGAAAATGAATTTTTTTCTTTTCTAACGGCTTTAGTAAATAACGAGCCAAAAAATTACCATCATCATCTTGAAAAACTAAGCTGGGCTTTGGGTCAAGTTTTTCGAGATAAATTTTTTGATACAATGTCTCCGGCGGCAAAGCGATATCATTATAAACAAAGTTGGGACGCGTGTTTTCTAAATGATATAAAAGTGAAGTTTTATAATATTGAATATCACCAAAAACGGCATAGATTGTTTTTGTTTTTGGGTTATCCCAAATAATTTTTTTGCCGGAAATAAGTGTTGGTTTGGGTTTTGCAATACTGATTTTTTTTTCTGATGCAGAAGGCAGATTAACAATTATTTTATAAGTGTCTTCATTATCCACTTCAATTGTCGGTAAAATAACCTCCCAAATATTGCCATTAATATTAAAAAGATTATCTTGAAGAAAATTTAAAGAAAAATTATTTACTGTGTCTTTGCCAATATTTGGTTGTTGGAATTTTAAAGATATCCTTGTTATCTCTGAATCTTTTGTTATCTCTGGTTGAATTTCACCTGAATCATCATAGGCTTTGATTTGGTGAATGGAAAAATTTTTGGGAAAAGAAAGCGAGAAACTTTGAACATAGGTATCAGAACGAAGATTAGTAATTTTTATATTAAACGAAACCGGTGATTTAATTTTACCCCCTTTTTCTTCCAAAAAATATTCCACTACATAGTTAACCCGATAATCTTTGGCAAAAATATTTCTTTGAAAAAAAAATAAAAAGAAAAAAAGAAGAAAGAATAACTGCCGGATTTTTAAAAATTTTTTCATTTTACTTATTATTTTATGGACCCTCTGACTTATAAACTTTAAAAACTACTAAGCCTTTTTATATTATCTTATCATCTTTGCCAAAAACTTTCCGGTATAAGAGTTTTTAACATCAATAATTTTTCCGGTTTCGCCTTGAAAAAGCAAATATCCGCCGCCATCACCGCCATCCGGTCCCAGATCAATAATATAAGGACAGTTTTTTATCACATCAAGGTTATGTTCAATAATAACAACCGTGTTGCCTTCTTCGACTAACTTATTTAAAGAAAATAAAAGTTTTTCAATATCATAGAAATGAAGTCCGGTTGTTGGTTCATCAAGAATATAAAGGGTGTGCCCGGTAGTTTTCTGTGAAAGTTCTTTGGCAATTTTAATTCTTTGTGCTTCGCCGCCGGAAAAAGTGGGGGCTGGCTGACCAAGCTCAATATACCCCAAGCCGATTTCCTGCAAAACTCTTAACTTTAAATAAATGCGAGGATGACTTTGAAAAAAATTTAAGGCTTCATCAACCGTCATCTTTAAAATCTCATCAATTGTTTTTCCTTTATACTTTATTGATAAAGTTTCCTTGTTATATCTTCTTCCACCACAAACATCACAGGTAACATAAACATCGGCCATAAACTGCATTTCAATTTTAATTACTCCGCCCCCCTGACATTTTTCACAGCGGCCGCCTTTAACGTTAAAGGAAAAACGGCCTTTTTTAAAACCCAAAGCCTTGGCATCAATCGTTTGGGCAAAAATCTCACGAATTTCATCAAAAAATCCAACATACGTTGCCGGATTTGAACGCGGAGTTCTTCCAATTGGACTTTGATCAACCAAATAAACCCGGCTAAGATACTCAAAACCTTCCAGTCTTTCAAAAGCACCGATTTTTTCTCCATAGTATCCGGAAAGATGATATTTTAAAGCCGGATATAATGTTTCAACGATTAAACTTGACTTTCCCGATCCCGAAACTCCGGTAACCGCAATTAAATTACCCAAAGGAAAAGAAACATTGATATTTTTTAGATTATTATGCCTGACTCCGGAAATTTTTAAAAAACCATAATTTTTATTTAATTTTTTGTTTAGGGAAATTACCGTTTTTTTGCCGGATAAGTATTTGCCCGTAATTGAATTCTCATTATTTTTCATTTCGGTAAGTGTTCCGGAAAAAATAATCTTCCCACCATTTTTACCCGCTTTTGGGCCTAATTCTACCAGATAATCAGCTGCTTCAATTGTTTCCCGATCATGCTCCACCACCAAAATGGTATTTCCCAAATCTCTCAACTCTTTTAATGTCTCAATTAAAGCACTTGTGTCTTTGGGATGCAGTCCGACAGAAGGTTCGTCTAAAACATATAAGACGCCGGTTAATCCGGTTCCGATCTGCGATGCCAAGCGAATTCTTTGCATTTCACCACCCGATAAAGATTTAGCACTTCTATCAACTGTCAAGTAATCCAAACCGACGTTTTTCAAAAACTTTAGTCTGATTATAATTTCTTTAACAATGGGAACAGCGATTTTTTTTTCGTAATCACTTCTTTTTAAGAACCAATTTTCATTTAAATATGTTAATAACCGGGTTATCGAAAAAGATGAGATTTGAGCAATGTTTAAATCATCAATGGTTATTGATAAAACCTCAGGCTTCAACCTTGCCCCGCCGCATTTAGGACATAATTTTTCTCTTAAATACTTGTTTAAATCAGAAGAATATTCACTTTGATTATCAAAATACTTACGCTCCAAATCGGCAATAATACCATCAAATTTTTCGTAAATCACTGTTGGCCGGCCAAAGCGGTTAAATCCTTCAACCCGATAAACTTTTTCTCCGGTGCCATAGAGAATTGTTTTTATTGCTTCTTTTGAAAGTTTACCAATAGGGACATTTAAATCAATCCCTGTCTCAAGGCAGACTTGTTTTAAAAGCCGGGTATACCATGTTTCACTGAAAAAAAAGTTACTATAAGGCAATATACCACCTTCATTAATACTCAGGTTTTTATTCAAAATAAGATCTTCATCAAAAACATAAATACTACCAATTCCATGACATTTTTCACAAGCACCCAAAGGCGAGTTGAAAGAAAAAATTCGCGGCTCAATCTCTGGAAGGGAAAGATTACATTTCGGGCAGGAAAATTTTTCTGAATACAAAAATTCTCTTTTTGAAGAAGAAGAACAAAGAACTAAAAGTCCCAGAGAAAGATTAAGACTTTGTTCAACACTGCGATTAAGTAGTGATTTTAAATTGGAAAAAAATATTGGATCAGAAAAATTTTTGAAATCAACAATCAACTGGTTAATAAGGACATCAATTTTATGTTTATTGGTTTTTATCAGATTAATTTCTTCATTTAAAGAAAAAATTTTTCCATCAATTCTAACCTGAGTATATCCTTTACTTAAAAGGTTATCAAAAAGATCTTTAAACTCCCCTTTTTGATCACGAACAACCGGTGAATAAATAATAAATTGATGGGGTTTTATTTTATCGGCAAAAATTTCTTTCTTAATCTGATTTAAAATCCTCTCAACAATTTCATCACTGGAAAGTCTTGTAATCTCCAGACCGCAGTTTGGACAATGAGGATGACCGATCCGGGCAAAAAGAAGACGCAAATAATCATAAATCTCGGTAATTGTTCCAACAGTAGAACGGGGATTATGAGACGTGGTTTTCTGATCAATGGAGATTGCGGGGGAAAGTCCTTCAATTAAATCAACCTCCGGTTTATCCATTACGCCTAAAAATTGTCTTGCATAAGCCGAAAGCGACTCAACATAACGTCTTTGTCCTTCGGCATAAATCGTATCAAAAGCCAGTGATGACTTACCGGAACCCGAAATTCCAGTAATTACCACCAATTTATTCTTTGGAATATCAAGATTAATATTTTTTAAATTGTGCTGTCTTGCTCCACGAACTTTAATAAAAGACAACCCGGTATCAGTTTTTTTCATTTTTTAGATTAAATTTAGAGTAAATATTAAAATATTAGATTAAAATTTTAATTTTTGACTTTCACTTTTAACTTTTGATTTCTTTTATTTTATCCCTAATCTTTATTGCCATCTCAAAATTTAAATCTTGAGCGTACTTTTTCATCTCTTGTTGTAATTTTTTAATCAATCTATTCTTATCATATGGCGTTAGGGCATCTTTACTGATTTTTGTCAAAAAAGTTTCATCAAATACTGCTTCAGGTTTATCAAAAGCTAAAAAATCTTCTTCCTGTTCAATTATTTTTTCTCTTATTGGCTTATAGATTGTTTTGGGAGTAATGTTATATTTTTTGTTATACTCCAGCTGATACTTTCTTCTCCGTTCAATTTCCAAAACTGCCTCTTTTATTGATTTGGTTATCTTATCGGCATAAATGATTACTTCCCCGTAAACGTTTCTTGCTGCCCGTCCCATAATCTGGATTAAAGAAGTTTTAGATCTTAAAAAACCTTCCCGGTCAGCATCCAAAATTGCAACTAAAGCTACCTCAGGTAAATCCAATCCCTCACGCAAAAGATTAATCCCGATCAAAACATCAAACTCTCCTTTTCTCAGATTATCCAAAACGTCCGAACGGACTAAAGTCTCAATATCTGAATGTAAATAGGCGGCTTTGATATTTTTTTCTTTTAAATACTCAGTTAAGTCTTCGGCAATTCTTTTTGTTAAAGTCGTCACCAATATTTTTTGTTTTTTGGCAACGCGTTTTTGAATTTCGCCGATTAAATCTAATACTTCGTTTTTTGCCGGTTTTAAAATAATTTTTGGATCAGCAATTCCTGTTGGTCTTATTAATTGCTCAACCACCGCTTCTTGACGGTTGTATAACTTTGTCACTTTTAAATTTTGCCCTCCAAATTGTAGATTAAGATTTGAGATTTTAATCTCCCATTCATCAGGTGTGGCTGAAACATAAATGATATGGGGAAGTTTTGGATATAGCTCTTCAAATTTTAATGGCCGATTATCAAAAGCGGCTTTCAAACGAAAACCATATTCTATCAGCGTTTTTTTTCGGGCATAATCGCCGTTGTACATTCCCCGCAGTTGTGGCACCGTCATATGTGATTCATCAATAAAACAAAGCCATGAATCTCCATATGCCGCCTTAAAATACTCAATCAAGGAATAAGGTGGATCGCCCGGCTTTCTTCCGTCAAAGTACCGGCTATAATTTTCAATCCCATTAACATATCCAACTTCTTTTATCATTTCCAAATCATAATTTACCCGACGATAAAGTCTTTCCGCCTCAGTAATTTTTCCTTCTTTTTTAAACTCCTGATATTCTTTTTTCAAATCTTTCCTTATCTCAATTTCTACTTTTGCAAAAGTTGAAGGATCGGTCATATAATGTTTTGCCGGGTAGATAATAATTTTTTCTCCCATATCCTTTTTTTCTTTACCGGTTAATGGATCAAATTTAACCATTTTTAAAATATTCAAACCATTATGATAAATCCGTACGCCCCAATCTTCATAGGCCGGATAAATATCTAAATAATTGTTTCTTATTCGAAAAGTTCCCCGTTTAAAATCAAATTCCGACTGCTCATACTGAAGTCGGGCTAAATTATGGTTTATATCTTTAATATTTAAAAAACCCCCTTTTTTTAACTCTAAAACAAAATGTCCGTAATCAAAAGGTGAACCCAGATTGTAAATACAAGAAACTGAAGCAACAACAATTACATCATTGCGAGTCAAAATATTGGTTGTTGATTGAAGACGAAGCTTATCAATTAATTCATTAATTTCAACCTCTTTTTCAATATAAGTATCAGTTTGCGGAATATAAGCTTCGGGTTGATAGTAATCATAGTAAGAAACAAAATAAGATACAGCATTATCAGGAAAAAAATCACGAAACTCCTGATAAAGTTGACCGGCTAAGGTTTTGTTATGGGAAATCACTAAGGCAGGCATATTAAGTTCTTTTATAACGTTGGCAATCGTAAATGTCTTTCCCGAACCCGTCACACCTAAAAGCACTTGGTTTTTTAAGCCGAATCTTACCCCTTTAACCAATTTCTCAATTGCCTGTGGCTGATCCCCCGTTGGTTTAAAAGTTGATTTTAAATTAAACATAGCTAAAGTAATTCTGACTTGATAAACTATTAATTTTATCAAAAACCAGATAATTACTTCAATAATATAGATAAGGATTATCCTCAAAGAGGATAATCCTCAAATAAAAAATAAATAAGAAGGATAAGAATGATAAAACAGATAAGATTTATGGAAAAAAATTAACGGTTAACGTTTCATGTTTAATGCTTAATGTTTGCTTTTAGTTGTTAGATGATTTTGTGCTCCCAAGGGGATTCGAACCCCTGATTTACTGGCTGAAAACCAGTCGTCCTAGGCCGCTAGACGATGGGAGCAAAAAAATTTATAAATTAAAATTAAAAATAAACCTTTTGAAAATTGGATTTGTTGCTAAAATTTTAGCAAATTTTATTTATTTTTGTAATGATTTTTTAAGATCGTCTAAAATTTCTTTAGCTAAATCTTTTCCTCCCAAACCAAAAGCCAATCCGCCCGCCAAAGCCACCATTGCTACAATCCCGGTAAAAAGAATGCGGACTAAATCCTGAGCTACTCCCAATTGATTTAATACGATCAAGACTGTAAAAAATAAAATTATTGTTTTAGCAGCTCCTGCTAAGATTGAGACCGAAACTCCACCCAAAGTTTTTACTCCGTGGCGAACCACATCATAAGTTAAATTAGCAATCACCAAACCGACAAAACCGATAACAACAGCCGCAATTACATTGGGTAAATAAAAAAGTAATTGATTTAAAACGGCGGTGGCTTTTGACAGCCCCCAAACCTCAAGCGTTGGCACTAAAAATAAAATAATTATTGTCCAGCGAACAATTTCCGCCAAAAGTTCTTCCCAGGCAACAACCACCTGTTTTTGAATAATCTTGGCTTTTGTAAAAAGATTATCTAACTTTATAAACCGAAAAACAATAAGAATTAATTTTTTAATAATGGCGGCTGTAACTAACCCAAGACTTAAAATTAAAATACCACCAAAAAAATCGGGTAAAAAATTAATCAATTTTTGCCAAAATCGATAAAAAATTTGATTAATTTCAATCAGCATATTTTTCACCTCCTTTTAATAAATAACTTCTTCAAAATGTTTAATTTCTTTCAGCGATAGATCGTGATTTAAAACTACCGAAATTACTTCTAAAGAAAGTTTAGATTGAAAAAATTTTTTTTTCAAGAGATAATAATTAATTGCCCTTTTCAGGTCTTTTATTTTATGAAAATTAACCGCTTCATAGGGCTTTCCCTTTTTTTCACCAACTCTCGTTTTTACCTCAACAAAAATTATTTTGCCATCTTTTTTAAAAATCAAGTCAATTTCACCCCAATGACAGTAAAAATTTTTTTGAAGAAGCCGATAACCTTTATTTTTTAAATAAACTAAAGCTATCTTTTCCCCGACGGCCCCGATTTTTTTATTGGAAAAAGAAGACATTTTAGGCTTTAATTAGTTTTTTTGGATTTTGATTTATATAGTCTTTTCCGGATCTCAGCCTCAGAAAAATCACGAATAAAATAAGCCTTGGCTTTTTTATAAGTTGTTTTTTTTATCAGTTTAATATCGCTTAAAAAAGGTGAAGCTAAGGGAATTATTCTTTCAATTCCAATACCAAAATTACTTATTTTTCTCACTGTTATCATTTTGTTTTCTTCTGTTTGCCCCTTAACACCAATTAAAATTCCCTTAAAAATCTGAATTCTTTCCTTATCGCCTTCCTTAATTTTATAGTGAAGACTAACAGTATCACCCACCTTAAATATTTGATCTTTATAGGAAAATGAGTTTGCCATTTTTTAATTTTAACAAAATTTTTAATTTTTAGCAAGTCTGACTTTAATAGGTATGTCTTTGTTTAAGACAAGCCTGAAGAAAAGCTAAAAATACCGGATGAGGATTAAACGGCATACTTTTATATTCAGGATGTCCCTGAATGCCAAAATAAAACGGATGTTCCTCTTTTGATAACTCGATGATCTCAGCCAAATTTTCCATGACCGAACGAGCTGAAATAATAAGACCGGCTTTTTCAAAAGCAGAAACAAACTTGTCATTAAACTCATAACGATGACGATGACGTTCGGAGATTAACTCCTTTTTATAAATCTGATAAGCCATTGTGTTTTTTTTTATTTTTGCCTCCCAAGCTCCCAACCGCATTGTTCCTCCGTATGCTCGCCGGTTCATAAACTCTTTTTGTTTTGGAATCAGATGAATTACGTCGTAGGGAGTATTAGGATTGTTTTCCGTAGTATTAGCATCTTTCCAGCCTAAAATATCACGGGCAAAAGCAACCACTGCCAACTGCATTCCATAACAAAGACCAAGATAAGGAATTTTTTTTCTTCGCGCATAGGAAGCGGCTGTAATCATTCCCTCCGCTCCTCTTTCACCCCAACCAATTGGAACAATAATTCCATCCGGCTTGCCGATTTTTTTTTCTCCTTCTTTTTCTACTTTTTCCGCATCTATCCATTGTGTTTCTACCTCTAAATTATTTTTCCAAGCAGCATGATCAATTGCATCAAATAAAGCAGCATAGGAATCGCGGAGTTGATAGTTGCCGGTACCAAAATACTTGCCGACAATAGCAATTTTTATCTTTTCTTCTTTTTTTTGATAAATTTTTCTTAGAAGCTCTTCCCAGAAAGAAAGATTAGGTTTTTTTATTGGTAAATTTAATCGATTTAAAATTTTTTGAGCGAAATTTTGCTGATTTAAAACCAAAGGAACTTCATAGGGATGAGCAACATCCGGATTGGAGATAATATTTTCGGGTGAAACATTACAAAAAATTGCAAATCGATCAAGGCGGCGTTTATCTAAATAATTTTCCGAGCGAGCTACAATAAAATCAGGCTGAATTCCCATTGAATTCAACATCTTTACTGATAATTGAGTTGGTTTTGTTTTCGGTTCGCCTAAATGTTTTGGCGTCGGTACATATGAAACATGGATATGAATAACCGATGAGGGATCTTTTAATGTTAAAAGACGGGAGGCTTCATAATAAAAAACATTTTGATACTCACCGGCTGTTCCTCCAAGTTCAATGATTACAATTTCCGCCCCCTTTTTTTTGGCTAAGTTTTGGATTCTAAATATTATTTCATCGGTAACATGAGGAATTGCCTCAACATCTTCCCCGCCATATTCAAAACGACGCTCTTTATCAATAACCGATTTATAAATCTGTCCCATGGTCACAAAGTTATCTTTACCCATTGCCTCACCTAAAAATTTTTCATAAGTTCCAATATCCATATCAGCCTCAGTTCCATCATCACACAGAAAAACATCACCGTGTTCTATCGGGTTGATTGTGCCAGCATCCAAGTTAAGGTAGTTCTCAAACTTAATCGGAGCAACAGTAAAACCTGCTTGTTTTAAAAGAAGAGCCACTGACGCCGCCGTTATTCCTTTACCAATTCCGGAAATTACTCCGCCTGATATAAAAACATATTTGGTATCTAACATAAAAATATATCAAAAATCATATATCAAATATCAAAATAACAAATCAAAATTAAAAAAGAAACAAATAAAAAATTTACTTTGCTCTTTATTCATTTTTGCTATGTCATTTTATATTTTGATTTTTGATATTTAATTTATTTTAACTTCCACGTCACATAATCACATTTTGGCCAATTAACACAGCTATAAAAACGTTTTTTATTTTTAGTAAATTTTATCACAATATCAGCCCCACATTTAGGACATTTTTTTCCCGCGATTTTTTGATGAAACGATTTGGTGAATTTACATTCGGGGTATTTAGAACAAGCCAAAAACTTACCAAATCGAGAATACCTAACCGTCAATGGCGCCCCACACTGCGGACAGTTTTCCCTAATGTCTTCCTCCACATTAATTATCTCTTTTTTTTGTTTTTCCTTTTTAAGATTTAAAGAAAAAGAGGAATAAAACTCAGAAAGAAGATTGATAAAATCAACTTTTTCTTGGGTAATTTCATCCAATTTATCCTCCATTTTTGCGGTAAAATCAATTTGAAAAATATTCGAGAATACCTTTGATAAATAATCAACAATCGCCGATCCCAATTTTGTCGGCTTAAAATAGCGATTTTCTTTTTCCACATAATATCGACTTTGAATAATGGAAAGAATTGAGGCGTAGGTTGAGGGTCGGCCAATCCCTTTTTCTTCAAGAACTTTAATTAAAGACGCCTCATTATAACGCGGTGGCGGCTGTGTGGTGGATAAGATTGGTTCAATTTTTAAAATATTTGCTTTTTCTTTCAAATCAATATCAATATCTTTTTGGAAAAAATTATTTTTATTAAAATCTGGTTGTAAAACTTTTAAAAAACCATCAAAAATAACTATCTGGCTTTCTGATAAAAAAACATTGCCTGAATCACTGCCAATGGTTACTTTTATCATCTTAATCTTTGCTTCTTTCATTTGGGTAACCACTGCCCGATCAAAAATTAGTCGATAAAGCTTTAAATGATTGATGGTTAAACCGTCCTTTTTATCGATTTCTTCCAATCTTGTTGGTCTTATTGCCTCATGGGCTTCCTGAGCTAACTTCGATTTATTTTTGTAGCCTCTCGGTTTTTCTAAGGTATAATCCTGACCAAATTTTTTTTCGATATATTCTTTTGCCTTAAAAACAAAATTCGTTGATAAATTGAAAGAGTCGGTCCGATGATAAGTAATATATCCTTGTTCAAATAAATCTTGAGCTAATCTCATCGTCATCTTTGAAGAAAAACCAAATCGATAAAAAGCTTCTTGTTGAAGAGATGAAGTAATAAACGGCGGGGGTGGATACCGATTAATAACTTCTTCTTTAACTTCTAAAACTTTATATGAATCATTTTTTAATTCATCAATAACTTCAGCAACATTTTTTTTATCAATAATTGTTTTCGAAAATTGGTATGATCCGGCAAAAAGATTTAATGTTTCTTTCTGTTCAATCGGTTGATTATGAAAAACAATCAGTTTCGCCTCAATATTATTTTTTTTAACCTCAAATAACCCTCTAATACGATAAAACTCTTCGATTGAAAAGTTTTCAATCTCTTTTTCCCGTTCAACAATTAATCGTAAAGCAATTGTCTGTACCCGACCCGCTGATAACCAATTTTTACCAATTTTTTTCCACAAAAGAGGAGAAAGCTCATAACCAACAATCCGATCCAAAAGTCGCCTTGCGATTTGTGCCTTAACCAAAGACAATCGAATTGGTGAAGGATTATTTAATGCTTCATCCAACGCTTTTTTTGTAATTTCATGAAAAACAATCCGCTTTAATTTTTTTTCTTTATCCGTATTTAAAAAATTTGGCCACTCCTCTTTGTAAAAACCCAAAAGATAAGCAATATGGTAGGCAATTGACTCGCCTTCCCGGTCAGGATCGGTTGCTAAAATTATCTCATTATTTACTTTTGCTATTTTTTTTAACTGAGCAACAATCTTTTTTTTATTTTTAATCACCTCATATTTTGGTTGAAATTTATTTTCATAATTAACCGCCAGACTTTTACTTGGCAGGTCTCTTATATGACCCATGGTGGCAAAAACAAAGTAGTTTTTATTTTGACTTTTAAGTAAACGGTTAAAGGTTTTCGCCTTAGTTGGTGATTCAACAATGATTAAGGACATAATACAAAAAAATTTTAAATACTAATTCAAAATCCAAAATAATATTTAAATTTTAATATCAAATTAACCAAAATTGACCTAATTAATCTAATTACCCTAATTTCTAATTGACAAAAAAACTTTTACACTACTTTTTACACAATGTTTACACAATTAATTTTACAGAACCATTTATACTTTTATCATTCGCATATTCGTAGAATAGCATTAAATTCATTGATTAACATCATAATATCAGTATTATCTTTTTCTTTTTTTCCTAAGAAGCTTACTGTCAATTAAGGAACGGCGAAGAAGGGCGGCTGCCTGTTGTCTTTCAATATTGGTTTTTGCCTGTGATAAAATTTTTTGGGCTTTTTCTTTTGCTTCTTCAATCATCTTTTCATCAATTTCATCTTGACCGTAAGCTCGGGAAACCAAGACATTAACTTCATAACCATCAGTTTCCAAATAGCCTCCGCCAATAGCAAAATAATCTTCATCCCCGTCATATTTAATTTTAATCACTCCTTCTTTTAAGATAGAAAATAGATTGGCATGACGGGGAAGGATGGTAATCTCTCCTTCTTCAGCCGGTAAAGTAATTGAAGAAATATCTTTTTCTAATACAACTTTTTTCGGCGTAATGATTTTTAAGCGTAAAATAGCCATTAAAGCTAAATCAATTGCTAATTAAATAATCGCCCTGAAACTGATTAAATTATAAATTTAAAGCATCAATTACCCCACAAATCCGGTTTAGATCTGATTCCTTGTTTTATCTTCATATCACTTCATCAATGGTTCCCTTCATATAAAAACTCATCTCGTTTTTATCATCGTGTTTTCCCGCCAAAATCTCAGCAAAACCGCGGACAGTTTCTTCAATTGAAACATATTTACCTGCTCTGCCGGTAAATGGTTCGGCCACAAACATCGGCTGGGTTAAAAATCGCTGAATTTTTCTAGCCCGTAAAACCGTTAATTTATCCTCATCAGATAATTCCTCCATCCCTAAAATTGCAATAATATCCTGTAAGTCCTTATATCGCTGCAGAGTACGCAAAACCTCTTTAGCTACCTGATAATGTTCTTCGCCAACAATGTCTGGATCCAACGCCCTTGAAGATGAGCTTAAAGGATCAATTGCCGGATATAAACCTTGTTCTGCCAAAGACCGCTCCAAAGTCAGCGAGGCATCAAGATGGGTAAAAGTAGCAACGGGAGCCGGATCAGTATAGTCATCAGCAGGTACATAAACAGCTTGAATTGAGGTAATTGAACCCGTAGCCGTTGAGGTGATGCGTTCCTGCAAAGCCGCCATTTCCGACGCTAAAGTTGGTTGATATCCAACGGCTGACGGAATCCTTCCCAAAAGCGCTGAAACTTCACTTCCTGCCTGAGCGAAACGAAAGATATTATCAATAAAAAGTAAAACATCCAGCCCCTTTTCATCACGGAAATATTCAGCTAAAGTCACCCCCGTTAGACCAACACGCAGTCTATTTCCCGGCGGCTCATTCATCTGACCAAAAACCAAAGCTGTTTTATCAATGACCTTTGACTCTTTCATCTCGCGCCATAAATCATTACCTTCTCTTGTCCGCTCACCCACCCCGGTAAAAACAGAAACCCCTTGATGATATTTGGCTACATTATGAATCAGCTCTTGAATTAAAACGGTTTTTCCCACACCGGCACCGCCGAAAACCGCCACCTTTCCCCCTTTAACAAAAGGAACTAAAAGATCAATGATTTTTATTCCGGTTTCAAAAATTTTTCTTTCCGGGGATTGATCAGATAAAGCGGGTGGATTTTTATGAATTGATGAAAATTTTTTTGCTTTAAGTGGTTTTTCATCAATCGGTTCACCAACAACATTTAAAATCCTTCCTAAAGTTTCTTCCCCCACCGGAGTTTGAATTGGTTTACCGGTATTTTTTACCATCACTCCCCGTCTTAGACCAAAAGTGTTTCCCATCGCCACACAACGAACTAATCCCTCACCAATAACTGCTTCAACTTCCAAAATTAAGCGCCCCGATTTTTCATCATCAATAATTAAAGCATCATAAATTTTTGGCGTATTTTTTGGGTCAAATAAAACATCAATAACTACACCTCGAATAGAAATAATTTTCCCTTCCTTCATATATTTAGTTGCTAAAAAAATTATAACATTAGATTATTCAACTGATTCTTTAGCGGTAACCATATCCAAAAGCTCATAAGTAATTTTCTCTTGGCGAACACGATTCCGCAAAAGGGTTAAGTTATAAATTACATCCTGAGCATTATTAGTAGCATTTTTCATAGCCATCATTCGAGCCGAATGCTCAGCCGCTTCAGAATCAATCAATGCCTCCCGGATTTGCTCCTCAACCAAACTTCGCAAAACACTGTCAAAAATTTTTTCCGGAGAAGGTTCAACGAGGTATTCGCCAATTATAGTTTTATTATCTTGCAGTTGAAACTTATTTTGATCAACGCTTATGGGCAAAATCTGTTTTTTTATCGGCTCAGACTTAATTGCTGTTAAAAAGCGGTTATAAATTAAATAAACACGGCCATAATTACCTTTTAAAAATAAGTCTAAAACCGTTTTAAAAACGGCCGACACTCTATCTTCTTGGTATAAAGAAGAAAAATCAGCAATAACCCGCCCGCCCATTTTTTTGATAAAAATTGCCCCTTTAGCGCCAATGGTAATGAAGTCGGTTTTATTAAAATTAACTTCTTTAACCAAAAAACGAAAAAGATTGAAGTTAAAACCACCACATAAGCCTTTATTAGAAGAAATTAGAATTACTGCTTCTTTTTCTATCTGGGAATTTACTGAAGAAAGAAGCAAAGAATAACTTTTATCAATTCCCGAAGCGATAATTTTTTCAATAATAAAAGAAAGAAGATTTCGATAGGTTTTTCCCTCAATTGCTTTTTGCTGAGATTTTTTCATTTTAATGGCAGAAACCAGTTCCATTGCCCGGGTGATTTTTTTTACATTAGAAACAGAGCGGATTTTTTTTCTAATCTGCCTAAGATTCATAACCAAAAACCTTCAAAACTTTTTTAACTAAAATCTCAATTTCTTTTTCATCTTTTTCATCAAAGTCTTTTTTTTTATTAATTCTTTCCCTGAGTGTTTTTCCTTCGGTTTGAAATAAACCCAGAATCCTTTCTTCAATTTCCGGTAATTTAGCCGCCGGAATCTGATCGAAAAAACCCTTATTAACAGCCCAGATTAAAATTACTTCATCGGCCAAGGAATAGGGATTGTTTTTTTTCTGGGTTAAAAGAGTAGTCAATTTTGCTCCGCGATTTAAAAACTTTCTTGTTTCTTCATCAAGCTCCGATTCAAACTGGGAAAAAGCAGCCATTTCTCGATACTGGGCTAAATCGAGCTTTAATTTAACGGCTACCTTTTTCATCGCTTTTGCCTGAGCTGAACCACCAACCCGCGAAACCGAAAGCCCAACATTCAAAGCCGGCCTGATTCCGGCATTAAATAAGTCGGTTTCCAAAAATATCTGTCCGTCAGTAATTGAAATGACATTGGTTGGAATATATGAGGAAACATCACCCTCAAGCGTTTCAATAATCGGTAAAGCCGTGATTGATCCGCCGCCGTACTTATCATCTAATCGACAAGCCCGCTCCAAAAGACGGGAGTGTAAATAAAAAATATCACCCGGATAAGCCTCGCGTCCGGCAGGACGACGAAGAATTAACGAGATTTCGCGCCAAGCCCAAGCATGTTTTGTCAAATCATCAAAAATTACCAAAACATCTTTTCCTTTATCCATAAAGTATTCACCTATGGTAATTGCCGTATAAGGGGCTAAATATTGAAGTGATGACGGATCAGAAGCTGAGGCAGAAACAACAATTGTATAATCTATGGCTCCTTTTTTTTCCAAAAGGTCAATTACTTGAGCTACTTTTGAATTGCGCTGACCAACGGCGCAATAAACACAAATTAAATTTTGATCTTTTTGATTTAAAATTGTATCAATAGCAATAGTTGTTTTTCCTGTGCCGCGATCACCGATAATCAATTCCCTCTGACCCCGACCAATCGGAATCAAAGCGTCAATCGCCTTAATTCCTGTTTGAACCGGGACTGAAACCGGTTTTCGATAGATAACACTGGGGGCAATTTTTTCCAAAGGATAAAATTTATCCGCCAAAATCTCTCCCTTTTCATCTAAAGGAAGAACTAAAGGATTAACTACCCGACCTAAAAGTCTTTCAGACACCGGAATTGATAAAATCTTGTCTAAAGCAACAGCACGATCACCTGATTTTATTTTTAAATAATCCCCCAAAACTATTGCTCCAACCGAATCTTCGGTTAAATCAACTACATAAGCATTAATGCCATTATCAAACTCAATTAATTCTCCGTATGAAACATTATTTAACCCGGAAAGAATTACCACCCCATCTTTCACCTGAGAAACATATCCCACCTCAAAAGCCGGTGTTTTTTTTGGTCCGCCTTTTTTTAGTTTTTCCCATGAAAAAATTTTTCCTTTTAGGGAAAGATCGATGACTTTGGAGCCATATTCAATTATTAACCCACCAATGATCGATGAATCTATCTTGTTTTCTATTTTAATATTTTGAGGAAAAATTTTTGTGATCTGCTTTTTTTCTTCCTCATCAAGCGGGTAAACTGAAGTAATAACCACTTTTTCTGAATCATCAAAATCAAATGAAGTTAAATAATGCTTTAATTTATCAATAATTTTTAAGTCAATCATAATAAAAAATCAATCAAAAGCAAATAAATTAATTAACACTGTTTCTGATCCCGCTTCTTAATTGATCTAAAGATTTTACCATCTGTCGGTTAACTTCTTTCTGAAGTTGGGGTGTCATTACGTTTGATAAAACATCGGTAATTATTTTAAAACTCAGCTCTTTTACTCTTTGTTCAATTTGACGATTAATTTTTTCTTCATATCGAGTGGCTTGTTTTTTACTTTTCTCAATAATCATTTGCGCCTCTTTTTTTGCTTCCGCAATCATTTTTTCCCGCAGTTTTTTTATCTCTTCCTTTAATTGTTTTACATTTTTTTGTTGTTCTTCTTTTATTTTTTTTAATTCCCTATCTTTTTCTTTAATAAAGTTTTCCTCTTTTTGTTTTAATTCAGCTAAAACTTTTTCTTTTTCTTCTTCTTTTTTTCTTTCGTGAATCAAAAACTGAGAAAAAGGTTTGGCAATAAATTTTTTAAAAATCAAAAAAAATAAGATAAAGTTAATAATCTGGGCAATCAAAAGTTTAATATCAACTCCTAAACTTTCCATAAATGAAATAAATTAAACAAACTTAATAATTAAAGCTACCACCAACGCATAAATCGCCACCGCCTCAGCAAAAGCAATCGCTAAAATCATCGTTGTTCGAATGGCAGATTCGGCTTCAGGATTTCGACCTAAAGCTTCAACTGCTTTTGAACCAATCATTCCAATGCCAATCGCAGGACCCAAGACACCAATAGCTATCGTCAAAGCCGTAGCAAAAAATTTAGCTGCTTCAGTTGTCATTTTTATCACCTCCTTTTTAATGGTGTTTGGCGATCGCCACACTGATAAATACTGTTGTTAACATTGAAAAAACCAGTGCCTGAATGAAACCAACAAAAACCTCTAATATTAAAAAAGGAAACGAGGCCAAAACCGGGATTAAAAAGGCAATAATTACCAAAAGCACTTCGCCGGCAAAAATATTACCAAAAAGACGAAAAGCAAAAGAAACCATTTTTGAAATTTCAGAAACAATTTCCAGAGTGCCAATAAAAAAACTCATCGGATCTTTTAAACGATAAAATTTATTAATATAAGCCTTTAATCCTAAAAATTTAATCGCAAAAACCTGACTTAAAAAAACTGAAATTACGGCCAAAGCCAATGTTGTATTTAAATCAGCGGTATTGGCGCGAAAAAGAGGAACCGAAATCAACTCATTATGCTCTTTCACCTTTATCAAAACACTACCCACTCCCGGCAATAAACCAAACCAGTTTTGAAACAAGATAAAAAGAAAAAAAGAAGAAAGAAGGGGAAAAAAATAATCAGTTTTTTCCCTTAAAACTGAATAAAAAAGATTATATAAATTTTTAATAATAAAATTAACTAAATAATAAAACTTTCCCTTATTTTCTGATTGCGATTGATGGTGATAAATTAACGCGCCAATAGCAAAAATTAAAAAAACAAAAAAAGATAGAAAAAGAGAGTTGGTAACGTCAAAACCCAAAATATGAAAAATTTTTTCTGCTCTGATGCTAATATGAGGTTTGCTGTGTTCTTCCATTTTTTATTATTCTTTCGTTAAACGATAAAGATTGTAAAAAGAACTTAAAAATCCAAAAAACAAAAAAATTAAAATAAAAAAAGGCTTGCTTTTAAAAACTTTATCAAGCCAAACACCCAACATCAGAAAAAATATAATTGGAATTATTAAATAATAACCAATATTCAAATAATTTTCAAGGGGATTTTTATTTAGCAATGATTTTTTTGAAATATTTTTAACCAAATTTTTTTTTAGCTTAATTTTATCAACTCTTTTTAAATCAAAACCGTGATCAATTTTAAAATATTTTGACATAAAAAAAATTAAAAATTCTAAATTCCAAATCCCAAATCTTAAACAATTATAAAAACCTGAAAAAAGATATAAAAAGTCAATAATAAATTTTTATTTTAAATACCTTGAGATATTATTTTTATTGATTAAAAATTAAAAATTTTTATTCAACAATGCTTATACTATTTTTTACACTATTTTTATACTTTCACTTATAACTTCCCTTATAACTTCCATTTTGACTTTTGAATTTTAACTTAACAACTTTACTCAATTTTTAGACAATTTTTAAGAGTAATCAGCAACAAGCAACTAGTAGCATTTTTTATCCTTATTTCATACTTATTTTCTCCAGATCAACTGCATTTTCCATAATTACTCCAAAGCGGCCTTCACGATTATTAACCCGGCCTTTAAATAAAATAATCCGATTAATTTGTAAAATTGTTTTTAATTTTCCATAGGTTTTTGGGAAAACAACCACCTCAATTGAGCCGGTTTGATCATAGATAGTCAAAAACGCCATTTCCTGATTATCTTTTTTAGTTTTTAAAATGCGTTTACCATTAATGATTCCAGCCAGAACAAAAGACTTACCAATATCAACCTCGCTGATCTCCGCAATATTTTTGGTAATTTTTTTTTCAATAATTGTCTTATATTTCAAAAACGGATTCTTACCGATTAAAAAACCGATTATCTTTCTTTCCATATCAAAAATTTCTTGTTCAGAAAATTCAGGTATTTCTTTAAAGTTGTCTTCCAGTCTTTTTTTTACTCCTCTCTCTTCAAAAAGATCAAATTGCCCCTTTTCAATTTTCAGTTTTTCTTTTTGAATTTCATCTATAACCTTAGGATAATAACTTAAAAGAGTAGCCCGGTTGGCAAATGACGAAAAAGCACCAGCCGCAATCAAACTCTCAACTGTTTTTTTATTAACTTTACGCAGATCAACCCGAAAAAGAAAATCCTTAAAAGAAACAAATTTACCCTCTTTTTCCCGGCTTGAAATGATGGTGTCAATGGCTGCCTGACCTACATTTTTAATCGCTGATAAACCAAAACGAATCGAGCTTCCCTCAATTGTAAAATCAGCCATTGAATAATTAATATCAGGAGGTAAAACAGAAATTCCCATTCTTTGACACTCCTCAATTGTTTGAGACATTTTTATCTCTCTTTGGGGTCCGGCTACCCCTGACAACTCAGCCGTTAAAAGAGCCGTCATAAATTCAACCGGAAAATTAGCTTTCAAGTAGGCGGTCCAATAAGCAATTAATGCATAAGAAGCTGAATGCGGTTTATTAAAACCATAACTGGCAAACTTTTCCATAAAATTCCATATCTTTTCTGCTAAAGCTCTTTTGTAATTATTTTTAATACAACCATTAATAAACTTTTCTTTTTCTTTTTCCATCAGGTGTTTTTTCTTTTTTCCGATCGCCATTCGCAGATTATCGGCTTCACTCATAGAATAACCGGCTAATTTATGAGCTATCTCCATTACCTGCTCCTGATAAACTAAAACTCCATAAGTTTCACCTAAAATTTCCTTTAAATCAGGATGTAAATATTTGATTTTTTTCGGATTGTGTTTTCCTTCAATAAATGCAGGTATAAGATCCATTGGTCCGGGACGATACAAAGCCACCATAGCGGAGATATCAGAAATCTTGTTTGGTTTTAGCTCTTTAGCTAAATGACGCATTCCGGAAGACTCAAGCTGAAAAACACCAATAGTGTTTCCGGCAGCAATTAAATTATATGCTTTTTCATCATCTAGGGGAATTTGATGAATATCGATTTTTTGACCACAATTTTTTTCCACGTAATTTAAGGTTTTTTCAATAATCGTTAAGTTTCTTAAACCCAAAAAGTCCATTTTTAAAAGTCCAACTGCCTGATTGTCAGAAACCGCATTTAAATCTAAACAATACATATCATATTGAGTAATAATTCTTTCTTCTTTGGGATCTTTTTGTAAAGGAACATATTCGGTTAAAGGTTTATCAGCAATGACTACTCCGGCAGCATGAACCGAAGAATGACGCGGTAAACCCTCAATTTTCCTAGCAATATCTAAAACTTTTTTGGTTTCCGGCTCTGACTGATAAGCGAATTTTAAAGAGGGCGATTCTTCAAGTGCCTGCCCAATTGTCATCGGAAATCCCTGATGCCCGGGAGGAATCATCTTGGCAATTCTGTCTCCCTGAGAATAAGTTAACCCCAAAGCCCGAGCTACATCACGAACCGCAAGTCTTGCCTCCATTGTTCCAAAAGTTATTATTTGCGCGACGCGATCTTTCCCGTATTTCTCTGACACATAGTTTAAAACCTGATCACGCCGGGTATCGGCAAAATCAATATCGATATCGGGAGGAGTAGGTCTTTCCGGATTTAAAAACCGTTCAAATGGCAAATTATAATCCAAAGGATTAATATCAGTAATTCCCAAAATATAGGCAACCAGCGAACCGGCAACTGAACCACGACCCGGACCAACCCCGATTCTGTTTTTTTTAGCCCAGTCAACAAAATCGGCAACAATTAAAAAATACGTGGAGTAACCTTTTTTTGTAATTATTGAAAGCTCATAGTCAATTCTTTTTTTAATAATTTCCTGATCAAAATGAGATACCCGATTGAGTCTTTGTTTAATTAATAATTTAATATACTCTTCCGGCTTTTCATTATTTGGAGTGTTAAATTTAGGTAAAATCCATCTTCCATAAGGAATCGTCAACTCACATTCACCGGCAATTTTTAATGTGTTTTCAATCGCTTCCGGAATATCCAAAAAAAGACCTTTCATCTCAGCAGGCGATTTAAAGTAATATTCCGGATTATTAATCATTGAAACTGGGCGATTTTTTTCAAAAATTGCTCTTTGGGTTTGAATACAAAGAAGAATCTCTTGAGCATAAGCATCATCCTTTTCCAAATAATGAACATCATTGGTAGCCACTAACGGAATCGCAAACTTTTTTGATAAAGAAATCAATTGGTGATTAATTAACTCACTTTTTTCAATTTTAGGGTAGCGTTGTAATTCTAAATAAAAATCTTCATCAAAAATTTCCAAATATTTTTTTACCAGATTTTCCGCTTCGGTTTGTTGATTATTTAAAAGAGCAAAAGATATTTCCGAGGAAAAACAACCTGATAAGACAATTAATCCTTCATGATATTTTTCCAATAATTCAAAATCGATTCGCGGTTTATAATAAAAACCCTCCAAATGGGCAAGAGAAACTAATTTTAATAAATTTTTATATCCCGTTAAATTTTTTGCTAAAAGAACTAAATGGAATTGATCACGTTCCAACTGGGGTTGCTTATCGAATCTTGAGTTTTTTGCTTTATAAACTTCAGCGCCAATAATCGGTTTAATTCCCGATTTTTTTCCCTTTAAAAAAAACTTAAATGCTCCATAAAGTGCCCCATGATCAGTGATGGCAACGGCCGGCATACCAAATTCTTTAGCCCGGTCAAAAATCTGATCAATTCTTGTCATACCATCAAGTAAAGAATATTCGGTATGTAAGTGTAAATGAACAAAAGACATATTAAAAATAAAATCCTAAATCATAGATAAATTCAAAATCCCAAATTCTAAATTCCAAACAAATTATAAATCCTAACTCCTAAAAGTTAAATATAACAATTTAAAACTAACACTAAAATTTTTCTTGTAATTTATAACCAAGTTTTTGGAAATTTAAAATTAGTTTTAAAATTTAAAATTAAAAATTTTTTAACAACCTTTATACAACTTTTTACACAATACTTATACTTTTAATCCCCCCTCTATCTATTTATCTTTCTTTCAATCTCCTCCCTCACCATTTTTGCTTCAGCTTTTCCATTCATTTCCTTCATCACCTGCCCTACCAAAAACATAATTGCATTAATTTTGCCTTTTTTATAATCCTCAACGGCTTTTTTGTTATTTTTTAAAACTTCATCAATTGCTTTAATCAATAACTTTTCATCAACTTCCTTTGGTTTTAATTTTTCAATTACTTTATTAATAAACTCATCAACTGACAAATCAGTAGAAATTTTTTTATTAACAATAAAATTAGCAACAATTTGAGTTAAATTTTCAATTTTCAATTGAAGCTTTTGACTTTTAACTTTTAACTTTTGACATATTTTCTCAAAATACTCCGCCATTTTTTTATCCCTTGTTAAAATAAAAGCATCCTCAAAACGAATTCCCAAATCAAAGATGTACCTGTTAATCTTTTTTGACGGTAATTCTGGTAAATGGAGTGAATCAAGATACTCTTGAGTAAAAACTAAAGGCGGAATATCCGGCTCGGGAAAATAACGATAATCAGCTGCTTCTTCTTTTGTCCTTTGCGGATAAGTAATTTGTTTTTCCGCATCAAAACCCCGTGTTTCTTGGGTAGGGGTTTTACCAGCTTTTAAAATTCCAACCTGTCTTTTTATCTCATAATCAATTGCCTGCTTGACAAATCGAAACGAATTGATATTTTTCACCTCAACCTTATAATTGGGTAAAATTTTATTTAATTTTTGACTTTTAACTTTTAACTTTTGACTTATTATTGAGATATTCGGTTCCATCCTCATTGTTCCTTTCTCCATATCTGCATCAGAAACACCAAGATAACGAATAATTACCTGAAGTTCTTCCAAAAATACCTTAACATCATCACTATTATCAAAATCAGGCTCAGTAACAATTTCAACCAAAGGAACACCGCAGCGATTAAAATCAATCAAAGTTGCATTTTTTGAATGAATTAGTTTGCCGGTATCTTCTTCCAAATGCACTCGTCGAATTCTAATTATTTTTTTTATTTGGGATTTTGGATTTATGATTTCTAATTTCCCTTGCCGGGCAATGGGGTGATCGTACTGACTAATCTGATATCCTTTAGGCAAGTCTGGATAAAAATAGTGCTTGCGATCAAACCTTGAGAAACGATTTATCTGGCAGTTTAATGCTTTACCGATAAGAATCGTCCACTCAATTGCTTTTTGATTAGGAACAGGCAAAGCACCGGGTAAACCCAAACAAACCGGACAGACATGGGTATTTGGTTCCTTTTTAAAATAAAAAGCTGGACATCGACAAAACATTTTTGATTTTGTCCGTAATTCAATATGAATTTCCAAACCAATCACCGGCTTATAATCATTCATATATTTTTTAACACCTCCGAGGTGTTATATATTCGGCACCTTGGGATTTTTTAAATTTTTAATCGGGATAATTACTAATTCCTTTTTTAATTACCCCTAAAAAATCAGTCTCTTTTTCTATCTGATAAGTTAAATTCAAAATATTTTCTTCCTCAAACCAGCGCCCCATCAACTGCAGACCGATTGGCAGCTTATCTCTTTTGGCTAAACCGAAAGGAAAGTTTATTGCGCAAAGCCCGGCAATGGCGGCCGGTTCATTTAACACATCCATCATTTCTCCAAAAAAAGGATATTTTTCAAACTCGCCTAATTTTAAAGCCGTAACCGGGGTTGTTGGCGCTAAAATCATATCCACTTCTTTGAAAACTTTTTTAAAATCCTCAATAATTAATGTTCTTACTTTTTGGGCTTTTTTATAATAAGCATCATAATAACCATAAGATAAGACATAAGTCCCAAGCATTATCCTCCTTTTTGCCTCACTACCGAAATAAGTTCTGTCATTTCCATATCTTATCCCGTCAAATCTTGATAGATTAGAAGAAACTTCGGCTCGCTGAATGATGGTATAAACGGAAATTGAATACTTTGGCGATAGAAGTTTTATTTTTTTAATCTTATGTCCAAGCTTTTTAAGAAGTTTAATTAAGACATCAAATGAGTTTTGAATCTCTTGATTTACACCGTTTAAATATTCATCGGTTACCCCGATAACAAATTTATTCTTTTTTTTTAAACTAAGGTTATAATCAGGAACATCATTTTTTACAGTCGTTGCATCAAATTTATCATTGCCGGCAATAATTTTTAGAATAAAAGCTGCGTCTTCAGTTGTTAAAGTAATTGGACCAGGACAATCCAACGACGATCCCATCGCAATCAACCCATATCTTGAAACACGACCATAAGTTGGCTTCAAACCAATAACGCCGGACCAAGCGGACGGCTGGCGGATTGATCCGGCAGTTTCCGATCCAATCGCCACCGGAGCCAGATACGAAGAAACAGCGGCAGCCGAACCACCCGAAGAGCCACCGGCTGAACGAGATAGATTCCAAGGATTTTTCGTTGCTCCAAAATCCGAAGTCTCAGTCGATGAGCCATGGGCCCAAGCATCCATGTTGGTTTTACCCAAAATAAAAAAACCGGCATCAATTAAACGTTTAGTAACAGTTGATTCGTATGGAGGAATAAAATCTTGTAAAACCCTAGACGAAGCTGTTGTTCTTATTCCCTTGGTACAAAAGTTATCCTTAACCGCTATTGGTAATTTTATCCTGTTTTTATCCGACTTATATATCCTACCTGTCTTATAATCATCATTGACTGTCAGATAAGCATTTATTTTTGAATTATATTTTTCTATTCTTTTTAAAAAATAATCACCAACTTCCTTACCCGAAACTTCTTTTTTTTTAATCAACTTAAAAATAGAAAGAATTGACTTTCCAAAAATCATATTTTTTTATCTATCAAAAAATTTTTTTAACCTTAAAATAATTTTTTTCTTTATTTTTCGCATTTCGAAAAACTGCCGATAAACTAAAAGCGTTTTCATTCTGCTGTCCGTCTTTAAAATAAACATTAGTTAATGATGTTGTGTGGGAAGTAGGCTTGACCTTTTCTGTATCGAGTTCATTTAAATTTTCAATGTAGGAAATTGTTTCTTCCAATTGAATTTTATACTTTTCCACCTCTTTGTCAGTTAAGTTTAAACCGGCTAATTTAGCCAGATGAATAATTTCTTCTTTTGTTAAACTCTTTTTTTTCATAAATTAATTATAACCTAAAATATAAAAAAATTTATCCTAAATTACCTGATCCCAAATAACCTAAAACTATTAAATTTTAAATTTTTAATTGTGACTTTTAATTTTTAATTATTATTTATCAAAGTAGTTTATCTTATTTAGTGTATTAATTTATATCATTCGCACTATTTTCTCAAGATAACTTTTTTTGATTGCTAAGCTCCATTATCTATGTTTATTTCAATCTCTCTTTTATCACTTTTTCTCTTGCTTTCCTTTCCCATTCTTCATCAAATTTTTTTGGTTTAATCTTTTTTTTGTATTTTTTTTCAATCACTTTTTCTAAAAAAAATCTTGTTAAAAAAGGATTTTTTGGTAAAATTGGTCCATGTAAATATGTTCCTATAGTATTTTTATAAAATATTCCTTCAGTTTTATCCAAACCATTATTACCAAAACCAAAAACCACTTTTCCAAAAGCCAAATTTTTATCAACCAAATAGGTTCTTCCACCGTGATTTTCAAAACCAACAACAATCTCACTCCGAGCTATCCTTGTTTTTATCCCAATATCACCAATTAATCGTGGAAAAGCGCTTCCCGGATTTTCTGTATAAATATCAAAGATCGAAAGTCCGGGGATTTTTGTCCCATCAGCTGTTTTATAGTAATGTCCTAAAAATTGATAACCCCCGCAAACAAACAAACCAAAAGTACCGTTTTCGATTGATTTTTTAAGATATTCACCTTTGTTATTTTTTAAATCCTGATTAACAATCTCCTGTTGTTTATCTTGTGCCCCACCCATAAAAAGCAAATCCATCTTAACCACAATCTCTTTTGGCTGCGATAAAGAAATTTTAACTATCTTAAGATCAATCCCTAAAATTTTAGCCCAGTAACTTAAAGCAATAATGTTACCCCGATCACCATAAGTACTCATTAGCTCCGGATAAAACCAACCCAAATAAACTCTCATAACAATTTTTTTCCAACTAATATTTTTCTTACTTCAAGCATCGCCGAATAGTTGGCTAAAATAAATATTTTCTCATTTTCTTTTGTTTCTTCAATTATTTTTTTAAGCGTTTTTTTAGGATTTTCTTCTCCAATAATATTTTTTTTTAACGCGGTTTCTTCATATTTCAAACGAATAACCATATCAAAAACCCGATCACCGGAAACAAAGATTTTTTTTGCTCCCAAAAAAATCTTTTTAAAATCAACATCCCAAATCCAAGAAATATCATGACCATCGGGAACTCGATTATTTAAAATAATCCAAAAAACATTTTTTTTATTTTCCGTCAGAGATAAAACCGCATCAATTGATTGATTAAAACCAGCGGGGTTTTTTGACAATAAAAGATAAAAATCACGATTTTTGTATTTTATTTTTTCTTGACGACCAAAAACCGGTAAAAAATCTTTAATTTGTATCTTCAGTTTTTCTTTTGGCAATCCAAAAACTTTTTGTAAAAAAAGAAAAACCAGTGTTAAATTATAAAGATTATAAATTCCTTTAAGTGAAAAATTGACGGGGTTTTCCTTTAAAGTGAAGATACCTGTCGGCTTAAAACCGCAATTTTGACAAAAGAATTTTCCCAAATGGGAATAGGCAATTTTTTTATAGCTTAAGAGTTGATAACAAAAGGGGCAGTAATTAAAATCCACATCATGAGGGATTTTTTTAAAAGGCATTTCCTCCTCGCTTAAACCAAAATAAAAAACAGGAGAGGAAATTTTTTGTCCCAAATAATATAACTGGGGATCATCACCGTTCAAAAAAATCTTTACCGATGGGGAAATGTTTTTTAAAGCATCAAACCAGCGCGAAAAAATTGTATTTACCTCTCCGTAACGATCAAGCTGATCACGAAAGAGATTCAAAATAATAATTCCCAAGGGTTGAACTTCTTTGAGAATCAAAGGCAAATTAAACTCATCAACTTCAAAAAGAGCCACCTGTTTATTTATCCTTCCTGAAAAACTACTATTTTTAATAATAGCCGACGCAACACCATTTAAAAGGTTTGCCCCCTCCTGATTACTAAAACAAGATATATTGTTTTTTTGTAAAAAATGTTTTAATAAGGCAACAGTCGTTGTTTTTCCGTTAGTACCGGTGATAATAAAAATTTTTAAATGCGGATTTTTTTGAAGAATTTTTCCGACAAATTTTGAGTTAAAATATAAAGCTAAATGACCGGGCCATGTCGAACCAGAACCAAATTTAAATAAGCGGCTGAAAAAAATAATAATTTTTGAAAAAATAATTGATAAATAAAACATAAATCACATCTGTTGTAATATTTTTATTCTTTCTTCAATCGGTGGATGGGTATTAAATAAATTAGTCAGCCATGAAGAAACTTTCTTTGAAGAAAGAGGATTAATGATAAAAAGATGGGCGGTACTGCTGGTTGCATGCGTTAAAGGTGTTGAATTTAATGCGATTTTTTTTAACGCATCAATTAACCCTTGGGGATTACGGGTAAGAAGCACAGCCGAGGCGTCGGCTAAAAATTCCCGTCTTCGAGAAATCGCCAATTGAATTAAAGTCGCCACCAAAGGTAGTAAAATCAAGGTTAAAACGAACAAAAAAAGAATCAGGGGATTGGCGTTTTTACGATTTTGATCATTACTTCTTTGCCACCAAAAACCGCGCCAAAACCATTCAGAAACTAAAGCAATCGTCCCAACCAGTACGGAAACAACCGAGGCTAAAAGAATATCATAATTTTTAATGTGAGAAAGCTCATGGGCGATTACCCCTTCCAAATCACTACGATCTAACACCTGCAAAAGACCCGTAGTTACGCAAACAACTGCATTTTTGGGATTTCGCCCGGTAGCAAAAGCATTGGGTGAAGGATCCTCAATTACATAAAGCTTCGGCATAGGAAGACCGGCAGCAATAGCTAAATTTTCCGTTACCGTATAAAAGTCAAAATATTTTTTTTTGTCAGCCGGTTTTGCGCCGACCGTAAAAAGAACAATTTTATCGGAAAAAAAATAACCAATAAAAGAAGAAAACAATGAGAAAATTAACCCTAAAAATAAAAACTGAGTTGCTGACTGGGTATAATAACCAATTAAATAAAAAAAACCGCTAAATAAAGCAATAAATAAAAACAAAATCAAAAAAGTCTTTCTTTTGTTATAAGCAATTTGAGAATAGGGATTCATCGATCCAATTAAAAATTTTAACACTTTTTACAGAATGTTTTCTGCCTCAGTGACCAATTATGATTTACCTTTTACCCTTTTTTATAATCAATAATCCAAATCATTTAACTTGAAAAATCTACCTTTACTTTTTCTCTTTCCTCCCTCCTTGCCTCAAAAAATTCTTCTTCCTTAAAACCAAAAGTATTAGCGATCAGGTTGGAAGGGAAAGTTTTTATTTTGGTATTATATTCTAAGACATTACTGTTATAAAATTGTCGCGCATAGGCGATTTTATCCTCAGTATCTTCCAACTGTCTTTGTAGTTCCTGAAAACTTTGATTTGCTTGAAGCTGGGGATAGCTTTCTGCCACGGCAAAAAGCGATTTTAATGCACCGGTTAACATATTGTCGGCTTCAGCCATTGCTTTCGGTGTCCCAGCCTCCATTAAAGCACTTCTTGCTTTTGTCACATTTTCAAATACTTCTTTTTCGTGTTTCGCATAACCTTTAACCGTTGCCACTAAATTAGGAATTAAATCAGTCCGGCGTTTAAGTTGGACATCAATTCCGGAAAAGGCTTCTTTAATCCGCGTCTTTAAAATCACAAAGTTATTATAGGTCCCAACAAAATATAAAAATAATAAAACCAAAACCCCAATCGCAATAAGAGCAATATTCATATTTAAAAAATTTAACTTTTAATAAATATTATTAATATTATTTATTGCCAATTATTCTTATTTCTAAGCGGGGCCAACGGGACTTGAACCCGCAGCCTCTTCCGTGACAGGGAAGCGCTCTAACCAATTGAGCTATGACCCCATAACCCCTATTCTGTTTAAAATTATAACATAAATTTAATTTCAATATTGAACTTTATTAAAATTTTCTGATAAATGATATAAATCTTATTGGTCTTATAAAAATAAAACCTGTAAAATTTATTCCATATATTATATGGTAAAATAAAACATAGCGGGTGTAGTTTAATGGCAAAACGTCTCCTTCCCAAGGAGAGGAGTGTGGGTTCGATTCCCATCACCCGCTCTCACTCTTATTTTGCTGGAATAGCTCAATGGTAGAGCAGCGGTTTCGTAAACCGCAGGTTTCGGGTTCAAACCCCGATTCCAGCTCAAAACCTTATGAAAAACTTAAGATCAAAAATTATCTTTGCTTTCTTTTTATTAATTGTTGTTTTTTATTTTCTTTTTACATTTGGATTTAGAATCATTTTTTCTATCACCTCCTTTATTGGTAACATTAATAAAAATCTCACTCCTACTCCTCCTTCACAAATCGAAAATTTTATTGGTAACATAAATATTGACTCAATTCCTCAAGCAACCAATAGCGCTAAATTTATTGTTCAAGGCAGTGTTTTAAACTTCAATAAAATAACTTTTTATCTTAATGATGAAAAAATAAAAGAAACCGATCTTGCCTACGAAACAATTTTTTCTGAAGAAATCGGAAACCTCAGGGAGGGAAAAAATTCTTTTTATGCGATAGCAAAAAATAAAAATCATTCTTTTTCTAAAAAAACTCCGGTTTACGAAATATTTTATAAGTCTAAAAAACCTACCCTTGAAGTTTTTGAACCAAAAGACGGTGATAAATTTTCAAATCAAGAAATCATTATCAAAGGAAAAACCGATAAGGAAACGTTTATTAAAATAAACGACATCCCGGTAATCGTTGATGCTGTTGGTAATTTTCAAACATCGCTTATTTTAAAAAACGAAGGAGAAAACAAAATTCAAATTAATGCCTCTGATCTTGCCGGCAATATAGAAACAAAAGAACTCACGGTTTTTTATCAAAAATAATAAAAACACTACCCAAAATAAAAATAATAAACGGGTGAAGCAATAAATTATCAGCCAGAGAACAAATCGTTATAAAAAAAAACAAATAAAAATATAAAGAACTAGATTTTAATAAGTAAAAAATCGTTTTTCCCAAAAAAAATAATCCGATAATTCCCGTAGTTACAAAAATTGTTACATAACTTGACTGAAACGATGAAGCTCCATGATGGATATTAAAATCGCTTCCCCAAATAAGATTGTTTTTTTGGCGAAAAAACCGAATCCGGTTATAACCGATACCAAACAGAGGATTTTTTATTCCTATTTTTATTCCCAAAATATTTTCTCTGATTCTTGACTCAATCGAAAAAACCCGATTAAAATCGACCCCGACCCCACTTCTTTGGGGAAAAAAAATAAAAAGAAAAATAAATGCGATCAAAATTAATAAGATATTTTTTACCGAAGATTTTTTTAAAAAAAATAAAATAAGTGAAGCGGTAAAAGAAAAAATAATAAAACGACTATAAGTAAAATAAATTAATAAAAAAAGAAATGGCAAAAAGCAAAAATATTTTCTCCCGTTATAATTTAACCAAAAAAGAAAGAGCAAGCCGTAAATTGAGGCAGTTAATGAAGTGTCAAAAAATAAACCAAAAACTCGATTTTGATGAACATCCCAGCCTAAATAGGCTAAATTCCTTAAATTAGGATATAAAAAAAACTGAATAAACGATGAGACAATGGTTAAAAAACTAAAAAGTAAAATCCCAGTTAACAAATCTTTCTTCGCCTTTTTTTGATAATAAAAATAAAGATAAACAAAAAAAATAAAATAAAAAAACAAACGGAAAAGATATAAAAAAGAAACTAAGTTCTCAAAAGGTGAATATTTAAAAAAACCAAAAAAAAAAGAAAAAAACAAATAAACCCAGCCCCAAATAATCCATTGCTGACTTTTAAATATTTTTTTTAAAGGAATAAATTTTAATTTCAAAAAATAATAAGCCAACAATAAACCCATCATTAACTCATAAAGATAAAAGTTTACTTGTTGATTTAAAAAAGAAACCCGCCCCAATTGTCCTAAAGAAAAAAGAATAAAAGTTAGAAATAAAATTATTTTAATCATTTAAGAATGACTATCTTTTAAAAAGGACTGTCCTTGATTAAGGACAGTCCTTTCATTAATAATTTCCCCCTTACCAAAAATGAATGAAAACTCATCATAAAAGCATAAATAAAACCGGAAGATCGATCCAAAAACCCAAGATAAATAAAATAATTTAAAATAAATTTAAAAAAAGGGTAAAAAATAATTTCCAAAATATTAGTCTTTTTTCCCTGATTAAATAATTCGTCAGCCCGCAGCGAACTATAAAAATTAACCGCCTGCAAAAACTCTTTAATAGTTGGGTGTGGGTAATGATTAATAAAATTTCTTAATCTGATAACTTTTAACTTTTGATTTTTAACTTTTAACTCTTCATGTACCTTTCCCCTCCATCTACCAAAACCTTTTTTTACCAACCGTAAAATTCCTTTTCGTCTAACTTTTAAAACTTCACCAAAACGGACTTCTCTCCCCCAAAAATAATCACGTCGTTTAATGTAAAAACCAACCAAATCTTTTCGTTCTAAAGTTGCATATCTTAGCGCTTCTTTAATCTCTTCTTTTAACTCATTTGATACTTCTTCATCCGCATCCAAAAATAAAATCCAGTCCCCGCTTGCTTTTTGCATCCCAAAATTTCTTTGCTCCGCAAAATCATTATTTAACTTTCTTTTAAAAAATTTTAACTTTTGAATTTCACTTTTAACTTTTGAATTTTGACTTTTCACTTTATCTACTGTCTTGTCTTCTGAAAAATCATCTACCACAACAATTTCGTCAACAAAATCAAGTGATTTTAAACATCTTTCGATATTTTTTTCCTCATTTTTTGTCAAAACAACGGCTGATAACATAAAATTTTTTAAAATTTAAAAATAACTGTAGATAATAACCGGAGAGGATTATCCTTATTAAGGATAATCCTCTTTTTATCTTTTTAATCTAATATAATTTTACCAACTTCTCAACATATTTTTTCCAACTAAACTCATTGGTTAATTTTTTAATCGATAAGCCATCCGGTCTTTTTGGTATTTCTTGCATCAACCTTAAAAACTCATCCTGATTTTTTGCCAGATTAACATAATCCTTTAACTCTGGAATAATCGCTGATTCCAAACCGATTACAGGACACCCCAAAGATAAAGCCTCCAAAACCGGCAGATTAAAGCTTTCATAATAAGACGCAGTTAAAAGCGCCGTTGCTTTTTGGTAAAGATTAATCAATTTTTTCCGACCAACATTTTCGACATTGATTAATTTAAACTGCGGATTTTTTTTCTTAAATTCAAAAAAAGTTGCTTGAATAAAAGAAAAATTTTTAATCAGCTGATTACCGCTAATGGTTATAAAAAACTTTTCTTTATTTTTTTTTGATCTTTTTTTCAAACAATCAAACGGAATCCCAAACGGCAAAACATAAATTTTTTCTTTAATTTTTGGAAAAATATGTAAAAACTCATTTTTTACTTTTTGTGAACTGACTACAATCTTATCGGCTCGCATTATCATCTCTTTTAATTGCTTGTTCAAACGATTTAAAACGTTTTTCGGATAATAATTTGGGAAAAAATAAAACGAAAGCCCGTGGGAAAAAGCAATTGCCTTTTTATGAAAGTATAGGGGGAGAGCTTGATTTAAAGCTAAAAAAACATCCGGTTGAAGCCGTAATTCTTTTAAACTTACTCCCAACTTCATCCAAAAAAATTTCGGCCAAACAGTTTTAAAGTCATAAAAAAAATATCTATTTTTTTTGTCATATTCTAACAGGGCTTTTTTTAAACTTAAGCTAAAAATCTTTGTCCCAAAAAATCCTTTCCCCCAAGCCGCACCAAAGTCAACTGAGATTTTCATAAGACCTTTTATAAAAATATAAACAGACTAAAAGATTAATCATTTCACTGATTAAACTGATATAAGCTGAAGCAAAATAGCTGTATTTTGGAATAAAAAAATAATTTAATGAAAAGTTAAAAAAAAGCTGAAAAGCCATTAAAATCAAAATATAGCTAATTTTTTTAATCGTATAAAAAAAATTGAAAAAAATTGAGGTGGTTAAAATTAAGGGCAGACAGAATATAATAATCTTTAATACCGGAATTGCCAAAAGATACTTGTTTTTAAAAAATATCGGAAGAAAAACCGGGGAAAAGAAATAAAAAACTAAACTTATTCCAACACCAATTATCAAAAGAAAAATAAAGTCTTTTTTTATCTTTAATTTAATCAAATCCAAACGATTATTTTTATAAAAATTAACTAACATCGGTAAAGCGGAAAGATTATAGGCAGTCATCATAAACATCAATGCCTCTAAAAATTTATAGGCTGAAGAATAAATACCCACGACCTCTTCACCCTTTAAAAAATTTAAAAGAAAGATATCAATCCGGCTATACCAACGGGCGAAAATTGAAATCAAAAGATAGAAAAAAGAATAACCGAGAATAGTTTTAAATTTAGATAAACTGAATTTTAGACGGAAGCTTTTTTCTTTATTTTTTAAGTAAAAAAAACAGCTTAATCCATAAATTAAATAAAAAACAAAGATTACCCCAAAAACATAAATAATATTTTTAAAAATCAGAGAAACAATAATAATTGATGTCGTAATCACCAATTGAAACAAAAAACCAATTAAAGAAAGAAGATAAATTTTTTCTTCATTAGTTAACTTAATCAATAAACTACCAAAAAAACTTGCCTGAAAAGAAACAAAAGAAACCAAGAAAATCGCAATTTTCGTTGTTAAAGAATAAGGCAGTAATAAAGCGCTAAAAATCGATATAAAAAAAACCAAAACAGAAAGATAAAACCGTAGATTTAAAATATCAGAAAAAGTGATTTTTTTTTCCTGCGGCAAATTGATGATGCCAAAGTTAGTTGTACCAAAATCAACTATCGGCAAAAACATCCCCAGATGTGCCCAAGATAAAGCATAAATCCCAAAAACTTTTGGGGGGAATATTCGCACCAAAACAATAAATTGAACAAAAGATAAGATTTTGCCCAAAATCGAAAAAAAGTTATAGGAAAAAAAGTTTAAATAAAAACTTCGTTTTTTTACTTCCTCAAAGACTGTTTTTGGCGCTCGAAACAACTCATATAGTTTTTGATAAAAAGTTCCATAACGCCATAAAAATCGAAGGTGATTAAAAAATAGATATCCATTTTTTTGCGGATTTTCTTTTGAGGTTTCAAAGTGTTGATACTGAGATTTTGTATCCACTCCGATACGAAAATCAGCTTTTTTTGCCCGGAAACAAAAATCAACCTCTTCATAATACATAAAATAACTTTCATCAAAAAAACCGATTTTTTCAACCACTTCTTTTTTTATAAACATCAAAGATCCGGAAACAAAGTTCGTTGAAAAAAATCTTTGTTTTGGCTTTTTATCAATTAATCCTGCGGTTAATCTTTTTTTATCTAAAATTCCACCATAATAAACTTTCTTATCTTGCTTTATAGCCAATCCCCAAATATCAAAATAATCTCCTGCGGCTAATAAATCTTTACCTTTTAAATCTTTTAAACTAATATCCGGATTGGCCGCGACAAATAAATTATAACCATCTTTTATCGCCTGCTTTAACCCGATATTAACTGCCGCGCCATAACCGCAATTATTTTCTGTATTATCAATAAAATAAATTTTATACCTGCCTATTTCTAAACCTTTTACCTCCTTCTTTAACCTTTCAACTTCTTTCTTTGGCGTCTTGTACAAAACAAAAATAAAAGCGATTTTTAATTTTTGATATGTCATTTTAATATTTTATTTTTGATTTTTAATATTAACAATCCCCAGTAAGTCAAAAACTCCATATACGCAAATCCCAAATCTAAAGGAATTCTAAACGGTCCATCCTTATAACCGTGATCTTTAATAAATCGCGCATAAAACATATGCGGCCCGTATAAAAACAATTTTTTCAAAGTTATCTTTTCATTTTTTTCAAATTTTTGTCTTGCTTCCCTTAATGCATAATCAGTGAATTTCTTAAACATCTGGCATAATGAACGATAAGAATAATGAAAAATTTTATTTTTCAAGTCTCCTATTTTACCTTTTTTTATCTCAAATTTTTCATGGACTAAAGCAGAATTAATCTTTACGCAATCCCTCTTAAATAATCTCAGCATTTTATAATCTTCTCCGCCATAATTAATTGGTTTTCCTAAAAAATGATTTTGAAATGGGATGAAAAAACCAGCGTATTTTTCAATTTTTTTTGTCTTAAATATTAAATAAATCTCCTTTTGCAAAGCTGGAGTTAAAAACTCATCACTATCAAGGACCAATACCCATTGATTTTGGCATTTTTTTAATCCATATCTTTTCTGCCTGCCATAATCTTTTTCATAATGAAGAAAAATTTTCGCTTGGTATTTTTTAGCAATTTCCAATGTCTTATCAGTTGAATAATCATCGATTATAATAATTTCATTAACTAAATCAGCCGCCGATGATAAAGTTTTTTCCAGTGTTTCCTGAGCGTTTTTGGTAATGGTTAAAAGAGAAAGTTTTGGTTTCATTTTAATTTTTTTTTAGCAATTAAGAAATATTAACCCCCCATATCCCAATTTCCAAAACAAGTACCGCATTAAAAAATAAATTGGAAAAAAAGTTAAAAAAAATAATCCTTTCAATAACCGTCTAATCCATAATTTTTAAAAATTAAAAAATTACCATCTAAATTTTTTTTCAAATCATAAAAATCCTCATAGGTTTTAAAAAAGGTCAATTGAAAACCTGCTTTTTTTATTAATTTTTTAATGGATTTTGGACTAAAAAAATATTTATGGTCTTCAATCATCCACCATGACCAGTTTTTACAAATTTTGGCCATTAAACTTTTGTAATTTGGTAACTGAATAACTAAAACACCATTATCTTTTAATATTTTTCTTATCTGTAATAAAGATTTTTTTGGATTTTTTAGATGTTCTAAAATATCCATTAAAAGGATTAAATCAAATTTTTCGTTGTTTATTTTTAAGAAGTCCTCAAGATTTTTTTTAAATATTTTTTTAGGAATATTTTTTAAAAAATAAGGCTTACATTCCGGCTCAACCACGGCAATATTAAAATTACCCAATCGATAGATTACAGAAGTCAATAAACCAAAACCAGCCCCAATATCCAAAAGCTTTCCTTTGTTTTTAAATTTTAAAATAATTTTAGCTAATTTTTTGAATCGTTTTTCCAAACGATCTTTATTTAAAATATATTCATCAAAAGAATATGAGAAAGTTTTTGACAATTTTTTTTGTTTTTTAAAACCTTCTTCATTAAGAAAACCAAATTCACAATCTACACATTGATAAATTTTAATCCCCTTTTCAAATCTTAGAGTATTAATATTATTTTTAAAACATAAGGGACAAATCGTCATGTATAAGTATTATACGATATTACTGATAATACAAATTAATATTTTTAATCTAATTTAATATTTATTTTTTAATATTAAATTTATTTCTGCATCTTGATAAATTCTAAAAACAATTTATGAATTCTTAAGATTAAATATTTAGATTTTTTTATTCTCTTTAATATTTATTAAAAAAATAACCCAAATTATTATTTTTGTAGATTATAGGCTATTGAAAAGTAGTAAAAACTTTTATTATTTTTTATTACTAGTTAAAAATTAAATAGATAAAAGTGGTGAAAAAAATCTTAAAAATATTTTTTAATCTAGTTAGTTTATCTATTTTTATAGCTTTTATAATGACAAAAAAAGTAATGGCAGAATGGAAAAGATATATAAATAATCCAATAATTCCAGATAATGTTGATAAAAAAAATTTAATTATGAATAGTAGATCACCCACACTAATTTATGAGAATAATTTGCTTAAAATGTGGTTTATAAATTATATTAATAATAAATTTTGCTTGGATTATATAATTTCAAAAGATGGGATAAGCTGGAAAAAACCATTTGATAATCCAATTCTTTTACCGGAAAATGATGAAAGAGATATGATGGGCCCTAATATAATTAAAATTAATAACGTATATAATTTATGGTATGGTTCATATTTTATCAGCGAAAAAATAAATAAAATAAGATATGCTTATTCAACTGATGGAATTAACTGGGAAAAATATTCCTCAGCAATACTTGAGCCAAAATATTGGTGGGAAGAAAAGGGTCTTTATAACCCTTATGTTTTGTTTAATAACAATCAATATTATATGTTTTATAGCGCATGGGGAAACGATGGTTTATGGAGAATTGGATTAGCTAAATCAACAGATAAAATTAATTGGATAAGGCTCCAAAATCCATTAAATATATCTCCCAATATTCTTCATGTAGGAAATTTCAGTTTAAAATTTTTTGATAATAAATTTCATTTATTTTATCTTACAGGAAATACCATAAACGAAGATATATACGAATTAACATCAATTGATGCTATTAATTGGGAATGTGAAAAATCCGATTGTTTAATATTGAGGAAAAACCAAAATGAGTTTCCTAGAGAAAAAATAGATGATTCAGATACGGTTATAATTAATAACGAAGTTTTTTTTTATTTTTCAGGAATAGATAATGGCGTGTGGAAAATTGGATTGGCAACAAAAGAAAATTTTAATGGAATAACAAAACCAACTATCATTCTCCTCCCAGGTCTTATGGGATCATGGAATGGAAAAGCAATTATTCATAATGATGAAGTATCAATTTTTGACTGGAAAATTCCTTCTTTTGTTAAAGAATATAGCGGTATTATCACCTCTTTACAAAATTTAGGCTATCAAGAAAATCAGGATTTTTTTGTCTTTCCTTATGACTGGCGCAAACCAATCGAGAAAACAACCAACGATTTAAATACCTTTTTAGAACAAAAAATTTGGCAGGAAAACCCTGATCAAAAAGTTAATCTAATTGGTCATTCTTTGGGTGGATTGGTGTCTCGAATTTTTGCCCAAAAAAACAAGGAAAAAGTCAATCAAATAATTTCAGTTGGCAGTCCTCATCAGGGTGTCATACAAGTCTATAAACCTCTACAAGCCGGGGAAATCGACCGTGAAAATACGTTTTTATGGTTAGCACAAAAACTAATCTTGATTTTAAATAAATCAACTATTGAACCGGATCGGGAAACGATAAAAAATCGTTTTCCGGTGGCATTAGATCTTTTTCCTACTTTTAACTTCTTAAAAAATAAGGATGGTCAGGAAATTTTAGTTAACACTCTTTCAATAAAAAACAATACTCTTAATACCTACAACTCATCTTTTTATCAGGTTTTTAACCTTTTCACCGCAATTTATGGAGAAAAAGATCAAAATACACCGGCTGGTTATATAATTGATTCCCCAAATATTTTAGATCAACTTTTAGGTAATTATACTGATGGTAAACCGGTTGACATCTGGTATGAAAAGGGTGATTACACGGTCCTTTCAAAAAGTGCTAATCAAGACACAGATGCTCAAATGCTTAACTTTGATCATGGAGAAATTATTACCGAAAAAAATTCAATCAAAAAAATTTTGGATATTTTAAATATTAACTATTCCGATGATAAAATCATTTCCGGTCAAAAAACCAAAATCTCTCCTTCTTTGATTTTTCTTATCCGCTCACCCGCAAAGATGAAGGTCTTATTTGGCGAACAAATTTATGAAGAGGAAGATGGAATCATTTTTATTCCCGATGCTCAAAGTGGCATCTATCAACTACAAGTTCAGGGAATTGGCTGGGGAGAATATAATGTTATTATTGGTCAAATAGCTCAAAACAACGACATATGGGAAAAAGTAAGCGGTGAAATTGAAAAAGTACCACCGGATTCACAAATTGACAATTACTTTATTAATTTTAACAACCAAAACGCCAACTCGATCTTTCCTACACCAACGCCAACTAACATAATAACTTCTAATCCGGTCAACACACCTTTTCCAACTTTCACTCCCCCCGCCACACCCACACCTACCCAATCACAAAGCACCACACCCATACCAACTACAACTTTAACTCCAACTATAACCCAAAATAAAAATTCAAATCAATCATCACCAACCGATAATAATAACTTAAATAATCAATCAACTTTTTCCATCAATGCCCATCCTTCTTTTTCACTGCAGCCCACACCAGTTTTATTTTCTTCGATAAAAAATCAATCTTCAGAAGAAAAAGTATTGGGAGAAAAAAATAAAAGAAACGTTAAAAAAACTGAAGAAAAAAATACTTCTAAAAAAGACGGTTCTTCTTTAATAGAAACTCTTATTGCAATAAGCATTCCCCTCATTTCTTTTACCGCAATAATTATTAAAAAAAAGATTTTAAAAAATAATTAAAATTACCAATAAGCTTTTTTTAAAATATTTAATAAATATTTTCAATAGTAGATAATTATTTTCAAATGCCGATTTAGTGGATCGTGTAGGATTTGAACCTACGACCTCTTCGATGTGAACGAAGCGCTCTGCCGCTGAGCTAACGATCCATAATTTAAATTATATATCACTAAGCTTTGTTTTGTAAATTTTTTAGTAAATACCGGCTGTTTTGCCAAAAAATTGGGTATAAAACTTATTCCTGTAAGGCGTAGCCTAACTCTCAAAAAAAGATTATATTAAAACATCTCTTGTAAAATTACCGGTTATTTTTTAAAATTAAATGTTATGAATATTATCAAAAGCATTATCGATTTTGTGATGGATATTCTGGAAACCGTTACCTTTGTTGGTTCACTTTTTATCGTGATTTACCTTTTTATTATGATGCCCAATCAAGTCAAAGGAGTGTCTATGGAACCCACTTTTCAATCCGGTGATTACATCTTAACTTCCAAAATTACTTATAAGTTCCGACCAATCGAACGCGGCGATGTTGTTGTTTTTAAATCCCCCAAAAATCCTGATATTGAATATATAAAAAGAATTATTGGCTTACCCGGCGATAAAATTCTTGTCTCCAATAGTCAAGTATTTGTTAACGACCAGCTTTTAAACGAGAATTATATTTCTGCGCCAACTAATTTGTGGGGAGAAAATGCTTTTTTGAAAGAAAATGAACCGGTAATTGTTCCGGAAAATTACGTTTTTGTTATGGGTGACAATCGACCTCGTTCATCTGACTCACGTGATTTTGGACCTATCCCGATTACCTCAATTGATGGTGTAGTTTTCTATCGCTATTTTCCTCCCCAAAAAACCGGTTTTATCAAAAACCCTTTTCCAGAATCACTAAGAAAATAAATTATTGAAAATCATGAAAATAACTTTCATCTTTAACTATTATTTATAAATATTTTTTTAATCTTTCTTAAAACTTCTGTTGTTTCTTTTAAATTACCCCTAATCTCAATAATCAATTTGCTTTTTATTCTTGTTTGGATAATTTTTATCGAAATATTCTTTCCAAAATTTTTTATTTTATCAGTTAATTGTTGTTTTTCGTGATCAGAAATATATTTTCCTTGATTTTTAATTTGATGTAAAAACTGACGCACCAAATCTTCCGTTTCATTTATGGTTAAATTTTTTTCCAATATTTTTTCATAAACCTCTATCATTTTTTCTTTTGTTTTTAGTCTTGATAAAACAAAAAGATGGCTGACTGAGATCATTTTTCCATAATAACCATCAACAATTATCTCCGGTAACTTATTTAAACGCAAAATGTGACAAAGATATGAGGGTTTTAAGCCAATTTTCTTTGAAAGATCAATAATTCTTAAACCGTACTCCTTAGTTAAAAAATTAAGAATTTTTGCTTTTAAAAAAATATCGCTTTCTGTTTTAAATTGATTGATATATTTCTCTATCGTCTGATAATCCATTGATATTATTTTAACATTAAAAAAGAGGAATAAAATAATTAATGAAGAGTTTATCAAACTACCGATACGTATTTTTCACCTTTTTTTTGATAAAACTCTACCTTTCCTTTTTTTACTGCCATAATGGTAAAGTCTCTACCTAAAATCGTTCCCGGTCCGGCATTAAATTTTGTTCCTTTTTGCCGAATAATAATATAACCGGGAGAAACTTCCTGCCCTCCAAAAACCTTAACTCCCAATCTTTTTGAGATTGAGTCTTTATTGCCTTTTGTTGCTTTTTGCGCTTTAGTATGAGCCATATTAAAATAAATTCCGAAATTATAAAATTCTAAATCCCAATCCTATCCACTATTTAAACTTTGAAGCTTTAAATTATAAACAATTCTTAACCAGTTTCAACTAATTGTATTTGTTTTATTAATGTAATTTTATATTTTAACAATCTTTATCTTTGTCAACATTGGGCGAAAACCCCTAACACGGCGATAACGAACTTTTGCCTTAAAACGAGCTACTCTTATCTTCTCCCCTTTTAAATCATTTTCTACCACTTCTGCTTTAACGGTTCTTTTTAATAAAGGATTGCCGATTTCTAAATCTTTTTTTTGATCTTCAAATAGAGCCAAAACCGGTAAATCAATTATCTCTCCTTTTTTTTCTGGCAGTTTCTCAACAACAATTGTTTCTCCTTCTTTGACTAAATATTGTTTTCCGCCGGTTTTAACAACAGCAATTTTTCCCATAAATTTTAATTATACAAGAAATTTTTTAAGGAATCAATCCTAAAAGAATAAAACTTGACAAAAAAGCTGAGCCGCCATAAGAAATAAATGGTAAAACAATTCCGGTAACCGGCATTATTCCCATATTCATTCCAATATTAATCATCATTTGGAAAAAAAAATAGGCAAGTACTCCGGTTAAAATTAAAAAATTCTTTAATTCGCTTTTTTTTTCAAGAAAAAACAAAGCTCTTTTTATCAAAAAATAAAATAACAAACCATATAAAAATAACACCATAAAGCCGCCAAAAAAGCCGAACTGTTCAACAAGAGAAGCAAAAATAAAATCGGTATGATTTTCTGGAAGAAATCTTAGTTTTGACTGTGTCCCATATCCCAAACCTCTACCAAAAAAACCGCCGGAACCAACGGAGATAATCGATTGAATCATATTATAAGATGTTCCCTGATAGTCAACGTTTGGATTTAGAAAAGTAATAATTCTTTGCTTTTGATAATCTTTTAATACAAACCAAAACCCGGGAAAAAATAATAAACAAAGAAACAAAAAATTTAGAATAATTTTTTTTGGAATAGGCGAATTTAAAATCATCACCAAAAATATTGAAGAAAAAACTATTGCATTACCTAAATCAGGTTGTTTGAATATTAAAAAGAAAATAAGCAAAAAGGTCAGAAGCGCTTTTAAAAAATTTTTTAATTGATCAACATAATAACCTTCTTTCGTCAAAATTTCAGCTAAATAAAAAATAAAAAAAATCTTTAAAAATTCTGAAGATTGAAAATTAAAAAAATAAAAATTCAGCCATCGCTTTGAACCACGAGTCTCTAAACCAATGATAAAAGTAATAATTAATAAAAAAAATGAGATCCAGAAAAAAATTTGAGAGTTTTTCCTGAAAAATGAGGAATAACTTTTTATGAAAAAGAAGATAACAAAAGAAAGAAAGAAATAAGAAAGTTGATTTAATAATAAATCTTGACGAATACCCAAAACCGTAAAAAAACCAAAAAAAGAAAGAAAAAAAGCCGGTAAAAAAAAACTCATATTTTAATTAATAAATTTTCACCAATAACAATCTCTTCGGCAACAACTTTTTGCGCAATTTCTTCTTTTTTATCAGAAAACTTTTTTGGTATTGTTAACTTAATAGATTGATTTGGTCTCAAACCCATTTCCTTTCTTTTATTTTGAATCTGTCTTATTAAATCTCTTGTTTCCCCTTCTTTTTTTAACTCCTCATCACTCAAAAAAACTTCTTTTTCCGGATATTTTAATTGATTATTAACAATGATGTTTTTTATATTTAATTCATCCAAAACTATCGCCCAGATCTCTTTTCTCACAAATTCTGGTTTAAAATCCACCTCTACTTTTAGTTTTAAAAGCGGCATTCGCACTTTTATTTTCATCTCTTTTCTTTTAGCATGGCCAACCTCAACTATCTTTCTTGCCAACGCCATCTCTTCTTCCAGCTTTTTGTTGTAAAAAACGGGTTCACCTCGTAAATCTTTAGCAAAGTGGGGCCAGGATTCTAAATTAACGGATTTTCTTCCGGTTAAATTTTTATATATCTCTTCACTAATAAAAGGAACAAACGGCGACAAAATAATTGATAAATTAACCAAAATAAAAAACATCGTATTATAAAAAGCTTCTTTATCGCCGATGTTTTTTGAATTAACCCAGACCCGATCACGACTGCGACGAATATACCAAGTAGAAAGGTCGGAAACAAATCGTTCAATCTCCAAAGCCGAAGATCTGGCATCAAAATTTTTTAAAGATTTTTCAACAAAATCCACCAACCAGACAAACCGGCTCAAAATCCACTGATCTAGGATGTTTAATTTATTAAATTTTGAATTTTGCATTGTTATTTTGAGATTTGAATTTTGAATTTTGAATTTATCCAAATTCGCGTATTCCACAAAAAACTTATACACATTCCAAAGCATCAGATAAAACTGACGTCTTACCTCATCAGCCTTCTTATAACCAAAAAGCATATTTTCGGCCGGATTTTGCCTTGCGTACATCCAGCGCATTACATCAACTCCTATTTTATCTGCGCCCTCATTAAATTCAATGGCATTGCCCCAACTTTTATGCATTGGCCGCCCATCTTCACCCAAAAGAGTTCCAAAACCCAAAACACGTTTAAAAGGTGGTTCATTTTCCATCACAGTCGACATAGCAATTAATGCATAAAACCAGTTTTTAAACTGACCGGGAAAACTTTCGGTAATAAAGTCGGCCGGAAACCACCTGCGCCATTTTTTCTTATCAATTGCATAAAGAGGTTCACCCTGATTATTTTCTTTAATCGTTGAATAAGGAACAATCCCTGCATCAAGCCAAGGATTACCTACATCATCAATACGGGAAACAATCGCCTGACATTTTTCACACTTAATTTTTACTTCATCAATATAAGGCTTATGAGGAGAGTGACCTTCAAATTTTTCCCAACCTAAAACTGCTTTTCCTTTTAATTCTTCTTTTGACCCGATGATAGTAAAATAACCGCATTTTTTACACTCATAAATTGGTAACGATAAACCCCAATAACGATTTTTTTTGGAAATTAGCCAATCATTCATATTTTTCAGCCAATCAAGTTCCCGATCCAATCCAAACTCAGGCATCCATTTTATCCTTTTTGCTACCTCAATCATTCTCTCCCTTAAAGTTTTTGTATTTAACTTTTGACTTTTGACTTTTGACTTTTGAATTCGCACCGGACTTTTGTCCATTGCAATATACCACTCTTCCGCCACTTTCCAGACCAACTCAGTTTTACAACGCCAGCAAGCCGGATAACGATGCTTATAGTTATGGATTTTGTAAGAATATCCATTTTTTTCCATATAATCTAAAATCAATCGTGGATGTTTTTTGGCATTTTTGAAAGAAAATTCACCAAAACCTTCCAAATAATCAGCTTCATCATCAATTACCGGGATCATCGGCAATCCTAATTTTTTGCCTAATTTATAATCTTCGGTCCCGGCTGAAACAGCGGTATGAACCATGCCTGTTCCCTCTTCCAAACTTATAGGAAGAATTTTTTCATCAGTAGCCACTAAGGTGTGAAAATTATGAGAGTATTCTTTTGCTACTTTAGCCACAGCAGGCAAATGATCAAAGGGTCCCTCATATTTTAAACCAATCAATTCTTTTCCTTTAACTGTTTTTATCACTTTTTTTACATCATCAGCCAAGACGATTTTTACCAAATTAGCTGCCAGCCAATATCTTTCGCCATTTTTTACTTCAACTAAACTATAATCATAATTTTTGTCTACAGCCACTGCGATATTGGCCGGTATTGTCCAAGGCGTTGTCGTCCAAACTAACAAATACTCATCAACTTTTGACTTTTGACTTTTGACTTTAAACTTCATATATATCGCTTCATGGACTACCTCTTTATAATCTTCCGTTAACATCTCATGCTGGGAAATAGCCGTCTGGCAGCGCGGACACCAAGGAACTGATTCCTGACCTTTATAAATCCAGCCATTTTCATAACATTTTTTCAAAAAAGTCCAAATCATATAGTTGTTTTCATCACTCATTGTGTAATAAGAATGGTCCCAATCAGCAAAATATCCAAGTCTCTTTGATTGTTCGGTTTGAATTTTTGAAAAGCGATAAACTCGCGCCTTGCATAAATCAACAAATTTGGCGACTGAAGCAAAACGATCACCGGGGACTAAATTTTCAATTTCTTTTTTTGACTTTAAACCCAACTCTTTTTCCACTTCAACCTCAACCCAAAGACCCTGACAATCAAAACCATTTTGAAAACGTTGTTTATAACCTAAAAGGTTATAAAATTTTGGCCAAAGATCTTTATAGGTCCGTCCCCAAGCATGATGAACGCCCATCGGATTATTAGCAGTAATTGGACCATCAAGAAAAGAAAAATATTTATCTGATTTATCATTCTTATGAAGATATTTATCAATAATCCCGTTGTTATACCAATATTTTAACCACTTATGTTCCATCTCAATAAAATTATGTTTTGGATCAATCGGTAGAAAAACTTTATTTTTATTATCGTTCATATTTGGCAATTATAATAAAAAAATAAAAACATAACAAGAAGGTTTCATTGAAGATTATTAATTATTTAATTTATTTCTTTCTCAAAAAAGTTGGGATGTCAAGCTCAGAATCTTCATCAATATCAATAATATCTTCATCTAAATTCAGCATCGACTTATCCTCTTCTTCTTTTTTTTCTTTTTGTTCAATTTTTTCCTCAAAAACTGCTGAAGATTTTTCCTCTTTTTTAAATCTAAAAAAACGGATTCTTCCTTCATCAAAACGGGTAGCAATTAAAGTAATTTTTATCTGATCCATCATCTTATCATCAATTACTGCGCCAAAAATAATCTCAGCTTCCGGATCAACCGTATTTTTAATAATCGTCGCCGCTTCATCAACTTCACTCATTGTTAAATCTGGCCCACCAACAACATTAAACAAAACACCTCGGGCGCCATCAATATTAATATCCAAAAGCGGTGAAGAAATTGCCTGTTTAATTGCTGCCATCGCTCTTTTTTCACCACTTCCCGTTCCTAATCCCATTAAGGCAGTTCCTGAGTTTTCCATTATCGCTTTTACATCAGCAAAGTCAACATTGATTAAACCGGGAGTAGTAATCAAATCAGCTATTCCTTTAACTCCCTGATATAAAACAGAATCAATTTTTTTAAATGCTTCTAAAATCGGAGTTTTTTTATCAATAATTGACAAAACTTTTTGATTTGGAACAACAATCAAAGTATCAACTTTTTCTTTAAGATTTTTTATCCCTTCATCGGCAATAATTTTCCTTTTGCTTCCTTCAAAATCAAAAGGTTTTGTTACAACGGCAACTGTTAATGCACCGGTTTCTTTAGCGATCTCAGCAATAATTGGAGAAGCGCCTGTGCCGGTGCCTCCCCCTTCACCACAAGTGATAAAAACCATATCAACGCCGCTGATTTCCTCTTTTAATTTTTCCCGTGATTCTTCAGCCGCTTGTCTACCAATTTCCGGATTGCCTCCCGAGCCCAAACCTTTAGTTAAATTTTCTCCTATATGAATCTTTGTTTCTGCTTTATTATTAAGTAATGCTTGGGCATCGGTGTTTACAGCAATAAAATCAACTCCTTTTATCCCCCCATCGGCAATCATTGAGGAGATGGCATTTCCCCCACCCCCCCCAACTCCAATCACTTTAATTTTAGCCTGTTGACCCGCTCTCGGTTTAACCAACATATTTTATTTGATTTAATTTTTAAGGAATAAATTGTCTAAAAAAATTTTTCAATTTAGAAAAAGATAAACCATCAGAGAAATTTCGCCAAATTTTACTAAAATTTTTAAAATCTATCTCCTGTTTTCCTGACTTATTCTTTGCCAATAAAATTAATCCAACAGTTGTTGCATAAGACGGATCCATTATTTCATCAATTAAACCGCTCACCTTGCCGGGTATTCCCAATCTTACCGGTAAACCAATTACTTTTTTAGCTATTTCTGTCATTCCTACAGTTTGTGAAGCCCCTCCGGTAATAACCAACCCTGCCGGTATTTTCTCTCCTAAACCGTTTTTTTCTATTTCTTCAAGGATTAATTTAAAAATTTCTTCCAACCTAGGAGCAATAATCTCATTGGTCAAAGTTTTAAGAGAAATCCCGGAAACATCTTCGGCTAAACCTAAATCTTTTAAATTAAGTTCGGTGGTTTTTTTCTTATTTTGTTGATTAATCATATTCTTGCTTAAATAAATTTTAATCTTCTCAGCTGAGTCTAAAGAAACTCTTAAACCAACCGCAATGTCATTAGTAATATGCCGACCGCCGATAGGAATTGAAGAAGAATAAATCAACGAACCTTCATTATAAAGACAAAGATCAATTTTCCCGCCGCCAATATCAATCAATAAAACACCCAACTCTCTTTCTGTATCTGTTAACACAGCCTCAGCTGATGCTAAGCCGGAAAAAATGTATCCTTGATTTTCAATCCCCAAATCAGAAAGACAGTGATCGATGTTTTTTAAATTAGTCTGAGAAGCTGTAATAATGTGGGTATCAACCTCTAATCGCACACCAGTCATACCAACCGGATTTTTAATTCCACCTTGAGCATCAACAATAAAATCACAGGGAACAACCTCGATAATTTCCCGAGTTGAAGACAAAGAAATAGCTCTTGCCGCCTCAATCACTCTTTCAACATCATTTGCTAAAATTTCCTGATTTGGATTAGTAATTGCCACTAAACCATGAGAATTTAATGAGGCAATATGAGGTCCACCAACTGAAACAAAGGCTCTCTCAATTTTATAACCGGCCATTTTTTCTGCCCGATCAATACTTTTTTCAATTGCCTGACTTGCCTTATCAATATCTACAACCAAACCTTTTTTTATACCTAAAGATGAAGAAGAAGAAAACCCTATCACCTTAGGTAATTCATTTGAATCTAAATCAAATAAGACAACTAACGTAGCAATTTTACTGCTGCCTATGTCAATACCGCAAATTAATTGTTTTTTCATTGATTTAATATTAAAACTTAATTATTGGTTTGTCAAAACGAACGTCAATTCTTTTAAATTTTTTGCCCTCGATTTTTAATTGTCTTAAAATGATTGGAACAGAAAAAATTTGTTTTTCTATTTCTTTTTTGCTCGTAAAAACAATTTCGTGACCTTCTCTTAAAGTAAATAATAACATATCTTCATTTTTAATATCAACGGTATCAATTTTTAAATTTAATTTATTGAGCTCTTCAATTATATTTAAACACTTCCTTATATCAATAAAATCTAACCAATCACCTGTTTTATATAAATAACCATTAATTAACTGATAATAATTAATGAGGGGGAATAAAGAAAATGGTTTTTTAGTTGTTTGTAATATTCGCCCATCATACGATAAAAGAAAAAAATCCCTATTATTTTTAATTACCGCTACCGGCGAATAAAAATCAATTTTAACAAAAACCCTGTTAGGAAATTTTTTTTTAATCACAATCTCTTGCACATATGAATAATTATTTTTTATTTTTTCTTCTTCTTCTTTCTCTGAAAGAAAAAGAAGGTTTTTATCTTTTAACTGAGCAGTTAAAATTTCCTTAAAATCATTTGGGAAAGACTCTTTTTCAATTTCAATAATTTCTATTTTAAAAAGCGCGGAAATCATAAAAAGTGTAAGAAAAAAAATGAAAAAAAACAGAAATAGAAAATTAATCTTTTTTAGCAAAGCGAAAAATAATCGAGATAATTTTTTCAGTAGCATTTTTTTGATAAAGATTTTTTAATTTTCTTAAATTATTTTTATATAAATCTAAATTATTAATCATTTTATCAATCAGTTTTAAAAGTTTAAAGCTGTCTTCATTTTGATTAAAAATTTCTCCGGCTCCATTTTTATAAAAAATTAAGGCATGCTTTTTTTGCTCATCAGAAGCAGAAAATGGAAGAGGAATAAAAATCGCTGGTTTTTGAAAGGCGATTAATTCAAAAAAGGTATTAGCGCCGCCTCGACAAATCACTAAATCTGCGCTTTCATAAATTTCCTGAAGTTTTTTTGTATTGATGTGTGAAAATAAAAAGTAATCTGAATTTTTAAACTTATATTTCAAGCGATTAAAATCATTAAACTGACTAATGTTGCCCGTTTGATGAATAACCTTGTATTTATTAAGCAAAAATGGAAGAATTTTTTCCAAGTGAAGATTGATAATATGAGATCCCAGCGAACCTCCGGTAATATAAATTACCGGCTTTTGCTTATTATTTTTTTTACTTTTTCCGGTTAACTTTATATTTTTGAAACGAATCGGATTGCCAACAACTATTGTTTTTTTCTGATTAAAAAATTTTCCAGCTTGGGGAAAAGCAACTAAAACTCTTTTCGCAAAAAAACTAATCATTCGATTAGCTAAACCCGGAGAAACCGTTTGCTCATGAATTAAAATTGGAATTTTAAAAATCCACGCCCAAAAAGCAATTGGAAGCGCCAAATAACCGCCAAAGGAAAAAACCAGATCGGGTTTTTCAAAAATCAAAATCTTTAAACTATCAAAAAATCCTATAATAAACAGCAATAAATTAATAAAAAAATCTAATGAAAAATATCGAATAAATTTTCCAGTTTTTAAATCAATAAATTTAATATTTCTTTTTTTAATTTCTTGATATTCAAAGGAATAATTTTTCTCCCTAATTATTGGGTGCTTTCTCCCAACAAAAATTATTTCAATATTTTTATATTTTTTTAACTCATCAATTAAAGCTAAAGCTGGGGTAGGATGTCCACCGGTAATAATAATCTTCATGTTTTTTTAATCTTCTTTTCAATATTTAATAAAATTCCAATAAAGGCAAAAGAAACAATTAAATTTGAACCACCGTAAGATATAAAAGGAACCGGTACCCCGGTTAAAGGTAAAAAATTGACAATTCCGGCTAAATTAATAAAAAACTGCCAATTAAAAAAGGCGAAAATACCTGAGGCTAAAAGCTTTCCCAAACGATCCGGCGCTGCCTCAATTAATTGAAAAATTTTATAGGAAAAAAAAATAAAAGTCGCAATAATTAAAAAACTACCAAAAAAACCCAATTCTTCAGCAATGATCGCCAATATTGAATCAGTATGGGCTTCAGGTAAAAAAAGATATTTTTGGCGTGAAGCACCAAATCCTAAGCCAAAAATACCACCGTTACGTAATGAAATTATTATCTGATTTAAATGATAAGAAATTCCTAAAGGATCAACCGACGGATTTAAAAAAGTAATTAAACGAGTAATTCTATAAGAAGAAAATTTTATAAATATTAAAAAGATAAAAAATGCTGGTGGTAATAATAGTAAGATATGCCAAATACTAAATCCGGCTAAAAAATATAAACTAATGCTTAATAAAAAAATAATGACTGCTGTCCCCATATCCGGTTCAAGAATGATTAAAAAAATTAAAAAACCGATTAAAATCAGAAAGGAAAAAAATCGTTTTCTTTCTTTATGAATAAACCAGGAAGAAAGATAAACCACCAAAGAAAATTTAGCCAATTCTGTCGGTTGTAAATTAAATAAACCTAAATCTATCCAACGCCGAGCACCACCAGCATGCTGCCCAATTTGTGGAATCAAAACTAAAACCAATAAAAATATGGTAAAAAGCATTATTATAAAGGCTAACCGATAAAAATTATGATAATCAAAAAAATTTAAAAAAATCATAATGAAAATACCAAAAATAAACCAGAAAAACTGTAATTTTACATAATAAAAACTATCATTAAAGTAATTAAAACTTTTGATTGCAGAGGCTTCGAAAATAAAAAAAATCCCCAGTAAAGAAAATAAAATAGGAATTGTGAGTATGGGTATAAAAGTCCGATTTTTAACTAAAAGCTTAATCAGCATAAAAAAATTAAACTATAACTGAAAAACAATTTTATTAAATTCCTCTCCCCGATGAAATTCATTGTTAAACATTGAAAACGAGGTAGCCCCCGGAGAAAATAAAATTACTGATTTTTTTAAATTCAAAGCTATCTGATAAGCTTTATTTATTGCGTTTTCTAAATTATAAAATGGTCCAAACAATTTTTTTTTGTATTTATTTTTTAAAACCGGCAGAATTTCGTTGGTAAAACTTCCTTCAAGTAAAATAATTTTTTCAACCTTGGTTAAATTTTTAATTAAGTCATTGTAGGGCAAATTTTTTGAGTTTCCTCCCAAAATTAAAACTATTCCTTTTCCTGAAAAAACATCAATTGCTTTAATTGTTGCCACCGGTGCGGTTGAAGCAGAATCATTGATAAAAGTAATATTATTTTTTTCTGCTACTTTTTGAAGACGAAATGGCAGGCCAGAAAAATTTTCAATTATTTCAATAGCTTTTTTTCGCTCTAATTTCAAAATATCAACCACTTTTAAAGCCGCTGAGGCATTTTCCAAGTTATGATCCCCAAGAAGATACTTTAATTTACCGGGAAAATCTTTCTTTGTGTAGTAATCTATTTTACTTAAAACTTTATATTTTTCAATTAATTTATCTAAATTTTTATTAGCGATTAAATAGTCATGCTTCTTTTGATATAAAAAAATTGCTGCTTTATCATAAAAATAATCATCCAAATTTTTATAATAATTTAAATGATCAGGATAAAAACTGGTAAAAACAGCAATATGGGGGCTTAATTTACTTGTATGAAACGCCGATAAAGACCACGACGAAAGTTCAGCTACTAACCAATCATCTTTTTTGGCCGTTTTTAAATAATTAATTGTTGAAATATTAGGTAGTCCACCGCCAAGCAAAACATTGATTTTTAATTTTTTTAAAAGATGATAAATCAGATAAGTTGTTGTTGATTTACCCCGACTACCCGTTATCCCAATTATTTTGCCGGGAAAATTTTTTGCCACAAAAGACATTTCCATTTCAATCGGAATATTTCGTTTTTTTGCTGCCTGAATTTCTGGTAAATTCCAAGGAACTGACGGGCCTTTAAAGATAATATCTGTTTTAAGAAAATCATCTAAATAATGCTTACCCAAGTGAAAAGATATGTTATTAAAATTTTTTAATTTTTCAATTGAAGCGGTGAGTTCTCTTTCGGATTTTTTATCAGTAACCACAACCCGGGCCCCCAATTCAGAAAAAAATTTTGCCACCCCCATTCCTCCGCCTAAAATTCCTAAACCAACCAATAAAATTTTTTTCCGTCTATATTTTTGTTTTATTTTTTCATAGATTAAGGAGGTCATAATCTTATTTTATCAAAAACCTATTTCATAAAAGCAATCATCAAACCAAAAACTGACAGAACGATCGAAGTTAACCACAAACGCATAACAATCTTTGGTTCTTCCCAGCCTTTAAGCTGAAGCCAGAGATGAAAAGGAGCAACCGGAAAAATTTTTCTTTTTAAAAATTTTTTTCCAAGAAGTTGAATTAAAGAACTTAAAATTTCAATGACAAAAATTCCACCGATAATTGGTAGAACAAAAGCCTTACCTAAAAGTAAACCAATCACCGCAAAAGTTGCTCCAAACGATAAGGCGCCGGCATCACCTAAAAAAATTCTTGCCGGATAGATATTAAAGTATAAAAAAGCCAAAAGCCCACCCAACCAAATTCCGATAAAAAAACTGGTAGGCACATCTAAAATCGATCGGGCAATTACCCAAAAAGAAGTTAAAGCAATCATCAAAACACCCGAAGCTAAGCCGTCTAATCCATCAGTGACATTAACCGCATTTGAAAAAGCAATAATAACAAAAGCCGCAAATAAGATATAAAAATAAGATAAATTATAAACGCCAAAAAAAGGAATATGAACGATATTTATCTTTAACTCCGAAAAAAGCCAATAAGAAGCAATCAAAGCCAAAACAATCTCAAAAATTAATTTATGCCTTAATCTCAAGCCAAAAAAATTATTTTTCTTCCAAAAAAAAATCTTATTAAGATCGTCATATAAACCCAAAAAAGAAAAGGCAATAAAAGTAAAAAGAATAATTTTCACCTCGGAAATAAAAGAAGGATAATTGGAATAAATTTTTTTACCAAAAAAAATAAGTGACAAAAGAAAAATAGCGTACAGAAAAACTGTCGTGGAAATAATCAAAATCCCTCCACCAACAGGAGTGCCGCTTTTTTTTTGATGAAACCGATCAAAAATCGGCGTTGGTTTATCAAACGCATCTTTTGTCTTTTGTGGTGCCCTTTGAAATTTAAGCTTATATAAAAAGTTAATAAAAGGAATGATTAGTAAAGAGTTAAAAATAAAAGAGATAATTACTGAAAAAAGATAGATTGCCATAATAACTTTATCTAAAAAAGATAATTAAAATTTTGGGTAAAAAAATTAATCCGGCAATAATCACTGATCCAAGAGCAAAAATTAACATTGCACCCGCAGCCATATCCTTGGTAATTTTAATGCGTTGATGCCATTCACTATTAATAAGATCCATTGACTCTTCAATAACCGTATTTAAAGCTTCAACAACTAATCCAGTCGTAATCAAAGTCAGAATAACCAACCACTCATAATAATTAATTTTTAAAAAAAAGCCCAAAAAAATGGCTAAAAGAGATAAAAAAAGATGAATCCTAAAATTAGCTTGAGACTTTAAAATAAAAAATAAACCCAAAAAAGCATTTTTGAATGATAAGTACTGCTTTTTTATCATAATTCTTTTAATAAAACTTTTGATAGTTTAGAAGAATCGTGACGGATTAAACTCCTTACTCTTAAATCAATAAATTTTTCATTTTGGCCTCTTCCATAAAACCGGTCATCCAAAATATCTCCTTTTATTATTTTAGCGGAAAAATTAAAATTTTTTAAATCATTAATTACCGGTTTCTCCCCCTCTTTTTGATACCAATCAATTATTTCCCGGGGAATTTTTTTATTATTCAAAATCACAATATCTATTTTTCTTTCTAAATGTTTTTCCAAATCAAAAAGATGATCGCTGGCTTTATAATTAGTCGTTTGACCTGATTTTGTCATTAAATTCATAACATAAATAATCTTTGCCTTTGTTTTTTTAATTGTCTTTTTTATTCCTTGAAATTTAAAAATAGGAATTACACTCGAATACAGATCACCGGGGGCAATAATTAATTTATCAGATTCCAAAATTCTTTTTTCTGCCAAAACGTTAGTTTTTGCATTTTTTGGTTTAATAAAAACATCAACCACTCGACTTTTCTCCTTATAATTGGTATCAATATTTTTTTCCCCCCATACTACCTTGTCATTGGCATATTTAACCCCAATATCAACCTGTTGATAAGTTACCGGCAAAACCTGACCTTTAACTTTTAAAATAAAACCAACAGTTTTTAAAACCTCGTCATAATTTTTGCAATTTTTTTCCAAGGCAGATAAAAAAATATTACCAAAGTTGTGACCTGCTAAATCACCTTTGCCAAAACGATATAAAAAAAGTTTACGCCACAAAATTGGGGCGTCAGATAAAGCTAAAAGACATTGACGCAGATCCCCAGGCGGTAAAACACCTAATTGGTCGCGTAATCTTCCGGTTGAACCTCCTGAATCCATCATGGCTACAATTACTCCCAAGTCAAGCGGATAATTTTTTAAACCACTTAAAATAACATAAGTCCCTGTTCCTCCACCAATGACGGTTATTTTTTTCATAAGAAATTATTTTTTAGTTGATTGTTAAAAAAAAACTTGTTATCGTCGATATCTTCTATGACTAATTGCCCCGGCCCGATAAAAGTTTTTCCTCCGATCTTTACTCCGGGTAAAATTGTACTATTAGCACCAACCTTACTTCCCCCACCAATGATGCTGCCTAATTTTAAAAAGGTGGTTGGAATTTTTTTATTATTGATTTTAGACTTAACTATTTGCTCATCAAATCTAAAATTTGCTAAAACGGCACCTGCTCCTAATAAAACTTTATTAGCCAATACTGAATCGCCCACATAATTTCGATGCAAAAAAACTTTTTTTCCCAAATAAGATCTTGTCACTTCAGAATAACCGCCGATTAGACACTCTTCACCAATATGGCTTTTATTAATTAAAACATAATCAGCAATGACTGTGTTTTTTCCAATAAAAGTTGGGCCAATGATCTTTGTGTAATCACCAATCTTTACCTTGTCGTCAAAATAAACCGGCCCAATAATCGTTGCTTTTTTCGATATGCAAATATTTCTTCCAAAATATCTTTTTTTAACTACTGAAAGAAAATAATTAGTTAAATTTAAAACTTGCCAGGGATATTTTAATGGATAAAAATCTTTTTTATAATAAAAGACGCCTGTTTTTTTTGATTCTTTAATTAAAAGAGTTAATGCCCTCTCATATAAATCGTCGGTTTTTTCTCTAAATTGATTGATTTTTTGAATCAATAAATTAAATCTTGAAAAATAATCAGCCACCAACTTAATAAAGGATGAGGGTCTTTTTTCTGGTTTTGGCTTTTCAATAATTTCAATCAATTGACCGTAATTATCAAATTTTAAATATCCACCGGAAAAATAATCTTTGACTTCCTTGGCGGTAATTATTAAATCATAATTGTCTTTAATCTTTTCAATTAATTCCGGTAAAAATGAAAAATCTAATAAATCACTGCCGTTAATAACTAAAGCCTCTTCATCTTTAATGATGTTTTTTACCGATAAGATCGCTCCAGCCATTCCTAAAGATATATCATCTTGAGAAATAACCAATGCTTTATCATTAACGATTTTTTTTACTTTATCAATTATCAAAGGATGACAAACAATAACTAAACGATGTGAATAAGAATATGTGGCTCGAAAAATATATTCAATTAACGGTTTTCCAAAAAATGGAAAAACAACCTTTTCTTTTAAAGGCCAAAAACGGCTACTATCACCACCGGAAAGAATTAAAATGTTTTTAATTTTTTTCATTTTTCAAAAAAACTAAACCTCGCGAATATCACCGCCTAAAGACGTTATTTTTTCCACAAAATTTTCATAACCTCTTTTTAATATTGATGCCCCATTGACTATCGACTCCCCCGACGCCAAAAGAGCAGCAACAACTAAACTCGCCCCAGCTCTTAAATCAGTAATGTTGACCACTCCGTTATGAAGTTTTGTTGGTCCATCAATAATAACCGCTTGCTGATAAGATCTTCCTTTTTCATAGTTAAAAAAATAAAAATCAGTTGGATTATCAACCTTAAAATCTACCAATTCAATTTTTGCCCCGAATTTTTTTAACTCCCCAACATAAGCAAAACGATTTTCAAATACCCGCTCAACAATCATTGATCTGCCTTTTGCCTGAGTCATCAAAACAGCCCAGTTTGGTTGCCAGTCAGTCATAAAACCGGGGTGGGGAAAAGTTTCAATATTCGTCGCCAAAATTGACCCGTCTGAATAATAAGAAAACCCATTTTTCTCTTTAATAATTGAGATTCCGGCTTCTTTTAACTTTTGATTAAAAGCAAAAAGAGACTCATCGCTTATTGTTTCAACCTTTATCTTACCCAAACTGGCAACAACTAAACTAATATAGGTAACCGCCTCATTTCTATCGGTAATAACTTTAAATGGTTGGTTAAAATTCAAATCTTTTACCCCTTCAATTTCAATCTTGTCTTTTGTCCGTTTAATTTTTGCCCCGCTTTGATTTAAAAAATCAATTAAATTATCAATTTCCGGTTCTAAAGCACAATTTTCTAAAATTACTTTATCTTTAGCAAAAACTGAAAGCATAATCAAAAGTTCTGTTCCGGTATGGGTTGGTTTTTTAAACCGGTAAAAACCCGACGGTTTCTGTTTCAAAAATGCATGATAATAACCGGTTTCTGAAGAATAAAAAACCTCAATTCCAATAGACCTCATCCCCTCAACAATGCGATCAATTGGTCGGGCTCCAATGCGACAACCACCGGGATTGGGAATAAAACATTCACCGAATTTATAAAGAAGCGGGGCAAAAAGCATGAATGAAACCCGGATTTTTGAACCATGAAGCATATCAACTTTGTTTAATCTTAAACTCGACGAATCAAGCTCCAAAACATTTTTATCAATAAATCTTCCCTTACCACCAAGCTGATTAATCAAGTCAACAAGTTCTAAAACATCATTAATTTTTGGAATATTTTCTAAAATAATTTTTTGATTTCCAAATAAAAGCGAAGCGATTATCAACTTTAAAGAAGCATTTTTTGCTCCTGATAAAGTAATTTCCCCGCTCAATTTTTTTCCGCCGCGAATAATAAACGCATCCTCCATAAGGATAGTATATAAAAAATTGATATGAGGATTATCATGAGGATTATCCTCAAAGAGGATAATCCTCTAATGATCCTCTAATGAATTCTTGCATTATCCATATAATTTGGGTGATTAATGTAAACATTTAGATTGTTGGGTTATATTTTATACCCTTATTACTTCCTCTTCCAACTCAACACCAAACTTTTCCTTTACCTTTTTTCTTACTATTTTTAAAAGTTTTTTTAAATCTTCTGCTTTACCATTTCCTTTATTGATAATAAAATTGGCATGAATTGGTGAAATATAAAAATCACCTATAGAAAAATTTTTTAAGCCGGCCTGATCAATCAAATAACCGGCAGAAGTTGTAGGTAGTTTTTTTTTATTTCGTTCTTTTTCAGAAATATTTTTAAAAAAACATCCTGAGGTAAAAACACCAAAAGGTTGGGTTTTTTTTCGATAAGCTAATGCTTTGCATGCCCGCCTCTTTACTTCATCCTGTTTATCTTTTTTTAACTTGAAAATCACTTCAACTAAAATTTCTTTTGTCTTTTGAAGAATTGAAAAATCATAATTAAATTGAAAATAATCTTTATCCACTTCCTTTACCTCTCCGTTATTATCAACTAATAATGCTTTATGCAAACAATCCCCAACATAAACCTTTGGCTTTGTCCACTTTGAATTCATAAAAATCGCCCCCCCGACTGTTCCCGGCAGCCCCTGATGATATTCCAAACCACTCCAGCCGTTTTTAATCGATTCAGCAATCAAAAGCGATATTGGATAACCGGATGAAACTTTAACATAAACATACAACTTATCTTCATTAATTTTTTCCAGAAACCAATAATTATTCTTAACTACAATTTTTTTTATCTGATTACTAAAAAAAGCTAAATTACTACCACCACCAATAATCAAAAGAGGCAATCGATAAAAGAGAGAGTATTTTTTAATATCAATTAAATCCTGCTTTTCTTTTGCTTCAAAAAAATATAAAGCTTTGCTTTCGGTTTTTAGGGTGTTATAAGGTTTTAAATTTCTGTTTTTTTCAATTTTTAAAAAGAGGAATCTAAATTTTTTATAAACATCGCCTGCCCCCATAATTAAAATAATCTTTCTGTTTGTCATTTCTTTTGTCAAAATTTTGATTAAATTTTTTTCATCAATATAAAAAAGATTTTTTGATAAACCAATAATATCCAAAGAAGAAACATTAAAATCACTTGGATTTTCTCTCGCTGATGAAAAAATAGAAAAAATATACCCCTTATAAGCTTCTGATAAAGAGTAGTTAAACTCTTTAAGTAAACTGGCGGTTCTAGAAAATGTATGCGGTTGGAAAAAAACGATAATTTTTCTTTTGGGAAATCTTTTTTTAGCTGCCTCAATGGTTGCTTTTATTTCTGATGGATGATGAGCATAATCATCAAAAAACAAATTATTTTTTACTTTACCCAAAAACTCAAAACGTCTCTTTGCTCCATAAAAATCAGCAATTGCTTTTTTAATCTTTTCTGCTCTAAATCCATAGGTTATCAAAAAAGCAATAACAGCGCCGGTATTTTGTATATTATGTCTTCCAAACAATGATATAGTAAAACGATCTAATTTCTTTCCTTTCTTTAAAATTTCAAACTCGGTTTTTGTCTCAAAAAAACGGGGATTAATAATCTGAAAATCAGCTTCTCCGGAAAAACCGAAAGTTATAATTTTTTTATTTCTGTTTATTTTTTTGATTTCCGGCAAAATATCTTTTGTGTTTTTATCATCAATGTTTAAAATTAAATTGCGATTATTAAAAAATTTTAAGAAAGCTTCCTTTACTTCGGTTAAATTTTGATAAACATCAGGATGATCAAAATCAATATTGGTTTCAATAATAAAATCAGGATTAAGCTTCAAAAATTTGGGCGTCTTATCCACCGGTGGATTAATTCCATATTCATCCGCTTCAATAACAAAAAAATTTTTCTCTTCCAGATTAGCCCCATCAAAAGTATTAAAAGAAGAAGAACCCACCAAATAACTTGGCTTTTGATTTAACTTAATCAAAGCATAAGATAATAAAGAAGCGGTGGTTGTTTTCCCATGAGTGCCGCAAACCGCCACTTTATTTTTAAAAGAACTTAAAATTTCATTCAAAATTTCTGCTTGAGAAATAACCTTTATTTTTCTTTTTTTTGCCTCAATAATATAAGGGTTATTTATTCCTCCATGGGCGGCTGAATAAATTACTAATTCTGTACTTGGGGGAAGATTTTTTTGATTAAAACCAACTTGATAACTGATTTGGTGTTTTTTTAATTTTTCATCGGTTATAAACTCTTCTCCAATATCAGCGCCAAAAACATTTTTTCCCATTTTTTTTAAAATAATGGCTAAATTAGTCATCGCTATACCTTTTATCCCAATAATAAAAATATTTTTTTCTTTAATCATAAGATTTTAAATTTTAAAAACAAAATTAAACATCTCACCGTAATTTTTTTTATTATCCCTCCTAAAGGAAAAAAAACGTCTCTTATCACATTTAGTGCAAAATGGGAAAAAATCAATATTTTTTTTATCAACTCCTTTATCAAGAAGAAGCAAATAATTTAGCAAGGATAAATTTAAAAATATCTTTCCCTGTCGATAAGAAAAAATTTTATTAGAATATCCGTCAAACTCCTGCTTAAAATGGTAATATCTTTCTTCATCAATCTCATAACAACACGATCCAATTGCCGGACCAAAAGCAACGATAATTTTTTCTTTATTGCCGCCCTGCTCAACCATATTATCAATCATTTTTTGCGCCATTCTTTTAATACTTCCCCGCCATCCTTGATGAGAAACCCCAATCAATCCAATTTCTTTATCAATAAAAATAAGCGGCAAACAATCGGCATTACGAACTATTAAAATCAATTTCTCTTCTTTGGTTATTATTCCATCGGTGTCGGGAATTTTTTCTAAAACCCCGCCAGAACGGGATTTAAAAAAAACGATATTTGTTGAGTGAATCTGTTCTAAAATAACAATTTTTTTGAAAGAAATATCATTTTTCTCAAAGAAATTAAAAATTACATTAATTTTTCTTCCATCTCCTAAAGTTTTGGTACTAAAACCACTAAAATATAAATCATCATTAATTAAAGACGAATAAAAAATTTTTAAATTACTATCATATTTAATCATAAAAAATTAACCTTAAAACTACAGGTATTTTTAATTTATAACCAATTCGGCAGATTAAAAATATTTTAACCAATAAAAACTTGTTTTAATTTTTGCGCTTTTTTAATCCAATCTCAACCGCCTTATATTCGTCCCAAGGATGCTCCTTTGTTCCCCGACATAAACTTTTTTCATGGCCTTTTCCCGTCAAAACAAGCACATCATTTTTTCGGGCAATTTTGATTGCAAAATTTATTGCCTCTTGACGATTTTTAATAATTGTATAAATTTTTTTATCATTTTGATTAATTAAATTATACGATTTTTTAACAAATTTTTGTTTCAACAATCCATATTCTATTTGTTCACAAATTTTATAAAAATTTTCAGTCCGATAATCTTCCTCAGTTAAAATCAATACATCACCATATTTTCCCGCCACCTCTCCCATCACCGATCTTTTTTTATCATCTCTTAAACCTGCGGCACCAAAAATATGAATTAATCGACCATTATCTTTTAAATATTTTCTTCTTATTTCCGGCAAAAGCTTCAAAAATGCATTAGGCGTATGAGCAAAATCAATGATTATTTTAAATTCTTTATCATAAACAATATCCAATCTCCCTTTTGGAAGTTTAAAACTTTTCATTCCCTCAAATATCTGCTTATCTGAAAGTCCCAAAATCTGACAAACCTTATAAGCCGCAAGATAATTAAGCTTATTAAAGACAGTCAGTGAAGAAAAATGATCAATAATTTTTACTTTTGAATTATAATTCTGACTTTTGTCTTTTGACTTTTGACTTAAAAGCGAATATGACTTATCAAAAACATTTAAAACGCCGATTTTTGCCATCTTTAACAATTTTTCCTTGGCTTTAACATAGTTTTTGTAATTTAGATGATAGTCCAAATGTTCGTGTGTAACATTTGTTAATACCCCAATATAGTAATCCACTCCCCAGACTCGATTTTGATCTAAAGCGTGGGAAGTAGTTTCTAAAATAAAGTAATTTTGCTTTTTTTCAACTGCCTCTTTGATTAATTTTTGAATAAGCCAAGGGTTTGGCGTTGTCACATGAAATCCCGTATCATACTCTTTATCAGCTATCCGGGCAGAAACAGTTGAGATATAAGAAACATTTTTTTTATTTTTTTTCAAAATATGAGCAATCAATTCAGTTGTCGTTGTCTTTCCATCAGTTCCGGTAACCCCAACCATTGTTATCTTTTTGCTGGGAAAACCATACCAACAATTAGCCAACAATGCATTAATTAAATGAAAAAAGTTTTTAATTTTTTGAAAATAAAACAAAGTTTTTTTCATAAAAACTACTCCGGTGCTATATTATAATAAATTAAAAGCTCTTTAGCGATTTCAAAAAACAAAGGCGCAGCTGTTTCTGATCCCCAAGGTGACGTTTTTGGTTGACGCAAAATCACTAAAACTAAAAAGACTGGGTCTTTGGCTGGTCCAAATCCAATAAAAGAGGCAATTGTTTTTTGAGGATCATAATGACCTTTTATCGGCACCTGTGCTGTTCCGGTTTTACCTCCCAAAACATATCCTTTTGGTTTTGCCCATTTTACTTCACCTCCTTCAATCACCTCAATTAACATTTTTTTAATGATTAACGAAGTAATTTCGCTGATTATTTTTCTTTCTACCTGCGGTTTAATTTTTTTTTCATCTCCGGATTGACTTTTGACTTTTGCAACGACATAAGGTTTTAATAAATAACCACCATTAATAACAGAAGCAAAAGCCCGAATCATCTGAATTGGAGTCACCGCAATACCCTGACCAAAAGTAACGGTAGCAAAATCAATCGGGTACCACTCATTTTCCGGTTTTAAATAACCACCGATTTCACCCTGAAGATCAATACCGGTCAGCTGACCAAAACCATATTTTTTTAGATAAGAATAAAGACTTTTTTTTCCTAATTTTTCTCCAATATAAACCATTCCTACGTTTGATGATCTTTGAAGAATTTGGGTCATTGAGATTTTTCCTCCATAGGTATCATTCCAAGTTTTAATTAAATATTCACCGATTTTAACCGGCCCGGTTTCTTCAAAAAAATCGTTTGGTTTTATTTTTTTTTCATTAATCGCCGCTGCCATTATTAATGGTTTAAAAATAGAGCCCGGTTCATATAAGTCAGAAATTGCGGGATTGCGAAAGTTATTTTCTGAAAATAAAAAATAATTTTTCTGATCATAATCAGGTAAACAAACAAGTGACAACACTGCCATTGTTTTTGGATTAACTATCACTACACAACCACTATCTGCCTGATAACGATCAATACCATTTTTTAATTTTTCCTTTGCAAAGGCTTGAATATTTTTATCGATGGTAAGAAATAGGTCGCGCCCGTTTTCTGGTTCAATTATTTCCTGCTTTCCAATCAAAATCGGTCTACCCAACAAATCTCTTTCCGATTTCATAAAACCGGGCATACCGGCCAAGTCTTTATCATAATACCCCTCAATCCCAAAATAGCCTATATCTTCACCTTGATAATTTTTACCCACAAAACCCAAAAGATGAGCGGCTATTGAAGCTTCAGGATAATCTCTTTTTATAAGATGATCAAAACCAACGCCTGATAATTTCAAATTTTCAATCTTTTCTTTTTTCTCTTTATCAACCGAAATTATTGCCAACCATTCTTTTTTTTCATCGATTTTGGCTGAAAGAGTGCTTTCATCAATAGATAAAATTTCAGATATTTTTTTTATTAACTCTTCTTTGTTTAAAATTTTTTTTGGTTCGATATATAATTGATAGCTATTATTATTTAAAACTAAAGGCTGAGAATTAACATCAAAAATTCTCCCTCGCTCCGGAATAATTTTTTCCTTTGACAGATTGTCAATAATGTTTTCTGATGAGTGGTTTAAAATTTGAAAGTAAAATAATTTAACAATAATCAAAATAAATAAAAATAAAAAAAATCCAAAGAATAATTTAATTCTTATATGCATACTTTAAATCTTCTAAATAAACTGGCATTTCCTTTTTAACAAAATTTAACTGTCCTGCCAGCGAAGCAATATTATCATATGAATTTAATTTAAAAATTTTAATCTCTAAATCAAGATTCTCTTGGCGAAGAAGAGTAATTTTTTTGTCGAAATTCCTAATTTCCTCTCCCAAACGCAGATTAGAGGTAAAAATATAAACATTAAAGAATAAAAGAAAAACAATCAATAAAAAAAATATTCTTTTTAGCATTTTTTAAAACTAAAAACTCGTAATTTTGCCGAACGTTCAAAATAATTATCAGCTAAACTAACAATTGGTTTCTTGGTTAAAAAAATTAAATTATTTTCAAGTACAATCTTTTTTACAAGCCGATCTTCCAAAGAATGAAAAGTGATTACTAAAATTTTTCCATTGTTCTTTAAAATTCTTATTGCTTCTTTTAATCCTTTTTCTAAGTTACCAAGCTCGTTATTTACAAAAATTCGCAGTGCTTGCCAAACCAAGCGGTATATTTTTTCATTTTTACTTTTGAAAACTTTATCAATAATTAAAACCAGATCATTGACGGTTTTTATCGCCTTTACGCGGCGTCTTAAAATAATTTCTTTAACTATTCTTTTATAATTAATTACTTCTGCATTTTTGATTAAAATTTCTTCTAAATCTTCTTTTGGTAACCGATTTAAATAATCAGCAGCCGTCATCTTTATTTTTTTATTAATCCGCAAATCCAGTGGCTCATTTAGTTTTTTAAAAGAAAAACCGCAACCACTCTCATTAATTTGGCTCATTGAAATTCCTAAATCAAATAAAACACCATCGGCGGGAAAAAAATTATTATTTTTTGCTATTGCTTCAATGTTTGAAAAATTATTATTAACAAGAATTAATTTTTTTTCCTTTAACCATTTTTTATACTTAATCTTCGCTTCCCGATATTGGTTTCTATCCCATTCAATCCCAAGAACTCTGCCTCCTTTTTCTAAAATAATTTGACTATGTCCGCCTTGACCAAAAGTAGCATCAATATACAAACCACCACTTTTAATATTTAAATACTCAATCACTTTTTGTGAAAGAACCGGTCGATGAACCGTCATGGCTGATTTTGATAATCTTTAATATTTTTTTCGATCTCTTTTTTATATTTTTCCCATCGACTGAGTGACCAAATTTCAAAATAAGTGCCAACCCCGATAAAAACTGCTTCACTTTGATTAAATAAATCGGCATAAATCAATAAATTCTTAGGAATTACTATTCTTCCTTGTTCATCAATCTCTAAAACCGCCGCTGAAGAAAAAAGATGTCTTTTAATCTCAACTTTTTTCATTTCTAAAACTGATATTCCCATTAATTCATAAGCGCTTTTTTCCCAATCTTCATTACGAAAACCAGCAAGGCAGGGATCAAATCCTTTAGTTAAAGTAAAAACCTTTGTATCACCAAGAACCTCTCTTATTTTTTTAGGGATAACTATCCTGCCACCACTGGTAAAATTTACTCTGTATTCACCAAGAAATAACATATATCACCATTTAACACCAAAATAAACCAATTGTCAAGAGTGAAAGAAATCGATATAATAAAAAAGCTATGAATAAAATTATTAATGTAACCCGGTCAATAATTTTTGCCAAGCAAAAAACAATTTTTTCTTCAGCTCTTTTAATTGCGGGAACAATTATTATTGCAAGATTTTTTGGTTTTTTGAGATTCCGTGTTTTAGCGTCATACTTTCCTAAAGAACAACTTGATTTATTTTTTGCCTCATTTCGAATTCCTGATATTATTTTTGAAATTTTAATTACCGGTGCCCTGACTTCTTCCTTTATCCCAATATTTATTAAATATAAAGACGACAAGAAAGAATTAAGCGAAAATATTTCTGCTATTATTAATATTATTTCTTTATTATGCTTTCTGCTGATTATTATTATTTTTTTATTCGTTGACAAAATAATTCCTATTATCACGCCGGGATACTCATATGAAAAAACAAAGCAAATTATTTTCTTATCGAAAATTCTTCTTTTGGGTCAACTACCATTCTTAATCTTAGGTAATTTTTTAACAGGAATCGGACAGGCAAATAAAACTTTTTTTTTGCCTGCGATAGCGCCAATTTTTTATAATTTAACCATTATTACAGCCACGATTTTCTTGCACCATCTTAGTCTTTTGGCTCCGGTCATTGGTGTTGTGGTTGGCTCTTTTTTAATTTTTATTATCCAAATTCCATTAATTTTTATTGATGGTTTTGTTTACCGTTTTTTCTTCAAAATCAATCAGGCAGTTAAAGATTTTTTTCGTATATCAATTCCCCGGATTTTAACCGTTGCCATCTCTCAAATCGATGCTACAATTGATTTAACTTTAACTACTTTTCTTTCCGCCGGCTCATATACGGCTTTTTATTTATCTCAACATCTTCAGCTTTTGCCGGTATCAATCATCGGAATAGCTTTTGGTCAGGCTTCTCTTCCTTATCTTTCTGATCTCATCAAGGAGAAAAAAAGAAATGAATTGAGTGAAATAATAATTGACACAATTTTAACTCTTTTATTTTTAAGTTTACCCTTTACTATTTTTTTCATATTTGCCAGAACACCTTTAATTCGTCTTTTTTTTGGCGGAGAAAAATTTGACTGGGAAGCAACTGTTCAAACATCAATCACCCTCTCCTATTTTGCTTTGGCAATTCCCTTTCATAGTCTTTATTATTTTTTTACCCGTTGCTTTTATGCTTTTTTAGACACAAAAACACCTTTTTTAATCAGCTTTTTTTCAATCGTTCTTAATATTTTTTTTAGCTTTATTTTCATTTTTTATTTTAATTTAGCCGTTTGGTCTTTAGCTTTATCTTTTTCTCTCTCGATAATTATAAACGTTGCCCTCCTTTTCCTGTTTTTGACCAAAAAAATAACTCATTTAAATTACAAAAAAATAATAATTGAAACAGGAAAAATTATCCTTGTTTCTTTTTTATCTGCAATTCCCTCATATTTATTTTTAAAAATTGCTGACCCTCTAATTTTTAACACCGTCTATACAATTAATGTTTTTTTTCTTTTATTATCGGTAGCACTAATTTATTTTTTTTGGTATATTTTTTTTAGTTGGCTTTTTGAAATTAAACAACTTTATCTTTTCACTAAATTAATTATTAAAGCAAAGGAGTATCAGAAAAAGATAGTTGAAATATTTATTCAATATGAATAAAAGCGAAAACAACAACACTCAAAAAGAAATTGCGATTAAAGCGATTCAAAAAAAATTAGTTGGAAAAAGATTGTCTTATAAAGAAATTTACGCTATAATGGATGAAATCGCCCATGAAAGACTTTCTGATATTTTAACTACTTATTTTGTCGCCTCATCTTTTAAAGAAGGGTACAGCGAAGAAGAACTTTATTTTTTTACCAAAGCGATGGTTGAAACTGGAAATAAGCTCAAGTTTAAAGGAATAGTCGCTGATAAACACTCAGTTGGCGGTATTGCCGGAACAAGAACCACTATGATTGTAGTCCCTATTATTGCTGCAGCTGGTTTTAAAATCCCCAAAATCTCTTCACGGGCAATTACCACGCCGGCAGGAACCGCCGATGTGATGGAAGCGATTGCTAATGTTGATTTTTCCCCAAAAGAAATCATCAATATAGTGGAAAATATTGGCGGCTGCATTGTATGGAACGGTAAATTAAACATTGCTCCAGCCGACGACATAATTATTCGGGTTGAGGAACCGCTTATGTTTGAATCTTTTGACAAAATTATTATTTCCGTGATGTCAAAAAAAATCGCTGCCGGGACTACTCATTTGGTTTTGGATCTGCCGTACGGGAAAACCGCTAAAATCCATCGTCTTTCTGATGCGCAAAAAGTAGCAAAAAAATTTGAAACTTTAGCAAAAAAATTCAATATAAAGGTTGCTTTTGATATCAACGAGATGTTAGAACCGGCTGGGCGAGGTATAGGTCCAATTTTAGAAGCTCGTGATGTTTTATATGTTTTGGAACAAAATACTGACCGACCCCTACGACTGGAAACCAAAGCCTTACGTCTTGCCGGTTTATTACTTGATCTTTGCTTTAAGGAAGCCAAAAAAGATTTAAGCGGCGAAGAAGAAGCAAAAAAAATTCTAAAAAGTGGTTTAGCGCTTAAAAAATTTCAAGAGATTGTGACCGCTCAAGGTGGAGTAAAAGAAATAAAAAGCGGTAAATTAAAACTGGCTAAATACCAAAAAAACATTTTGTCGCCAATTTCTGGTAAAATTAAAGATATTAACAATTATAATTTAAATACGATTGCTAAAATTCTTGGTGCGCCTAAAGATAAACAGGCCGGAATCTATTTGCACAAAAAACTTGATCATACAGTTTTTAAAAATGAGCCGATATTAACTTTTTATGCCAATGATAAATATCTCTTAAAAGAAGCGGAGGTTACTTTAGATAATTTACCAATTTTTACCATAGAAAACTAAATGAAAAAAATTGCTGTTGTTTTTTTATTTTTTTCTTCACTTATTATTTTTCTTTATCTTTTTTATAAACAAGGATTGTTGCCTGTGAATAAAAAAAGTAAAGAAACAAAAATCTTTGTCATAAAAAGAGGAGAAAGTTTAAATAGCATTATCGACAATCTTTATCATCAAAATCTAATCCGAAATCGTTTAGTTTTTTATTTCTTGATAAAAAAACTTGGATACGAAAAAAAAATTCAGGCCGGTGATTTTCGCTTATCACCAGCAATGGACGCAGAAACAATTGCAAAAAATTTAACTAAGGGAACGCTTGATGTTTGGATAACAATTATTGAGGGGTTAAGGAAAGAGGAAATAGCCCAAATTATTAATCAAAATTTTGCTATTCCGGAAAGTGAATTTTTAAAATATGCGAAAGAAGGCTATCTTTTCCCGGATACCTATCTTATTCC
>Ga0197142_1000106_pt1 | contig 70607 bp, 54 predicted proteins | sample GBS60_MetaG_FD_148614 | JGI IMG/M metagenome (GOLD analysis project Ga0197142, IMG submission 148614) | Sediment microbial communities from Great Boiling Springs, Gerlach, Nevada, United States - GBS 60_MetaG | ecosystem: Environmental > Aquatic > Thermal springs > Hot (42-90C) > Sediment... | reverse complement strand
TATAACATATATGTTATCTAATCCATCTACAATAGAAAGGGCTTTACATATAATAAGGATCGCAGGAAACTTGGAAAGGATTGCAGACCTAACTACGAATATATGTGAAGATGTAATATTTATGGTAAAAGGAGAACTTATAAAACATCACAAAACTATAAAATTCTAATCAACCAAAAAAAACAAAATCAATCAAAAAAACAAAATTCATATCAAAACAATAAAAAAAATTCAGAGTCAATCACTATCAGTATCTTTTATTGAGTTCCCAGTTCCAAGCGGTCTTGACTATAAAATAAAGGTCATCATACTTTGGAGAAAATCCTAACTTCGTCTTTATCTTTGTAGGATCAGCAACAAGAGCCGACGGATCACCTGGTCTTCTATTTGCTTTCTTTTTAGGTATCTCAAATCCCACAACTTCATCCACAACTTTTAAAACTTCAAGAACAGAGTACCCTTTCCCATATCCAACATTAAAAAAATCACTTTCTCCTCCATCTAAAAGATATTGAAGTGCAAGAATATGAGCCCAAGCCAAGTCTTGAACATGAATATAATCCCTTATACAGGTCCCGTCAGGTGTAGGATAATCTGTTCCGTAAATTTCCAAAAATGGTATCTCTCCTTTTGCAACTTTTACGGCACGCAATATAAGATGAGTTGGATTAGGAGTTGATTGTCCCAAAAGTCCATCAGGATCAGCACCAGCAGCATTAAAATACCTCAAAGAAACAAAGTTAAAATTCTTTTCCGCATAAGATAAAGAAGAAAGAAGCTTCTCACAAGCAAGTTTAGTATCACCGTAAGGATTCTCAGGTCTTTTCGGATGATCCTCCGATATTGGTAGCTTTTCCGGATTACCATAGACAGCCGCAGTAGAAGAGAAAATGAAAGAAACTTTTTTTCTTTTAATAATAGGCAGAGTTTCAGAAAGCAAAGCTATCATACCACCGACATTATTATCCCAGTATTCAACGGGTTTCTCAACGCTTTCAGGCACAACCAAAAGCGCAGAAAAATGCATAATAACATCTGGATCAAAATCAGAAAAAACTTTTCTTAAAAGGTCCCTATCTCTTATATCCCCTTCCACCAAACTACCATATAGCACGGCTTCCCTATGACCCGTTGAAAGATTATCAATAACGACAATTTCAGCTTTATCTTTTAGATTTTCCCCTATTAGTTTTACGACATGGCTACCTATATAACCTGCTCCTCCTGTCACAACAATTTTGAGTTTGCCCACTATTGAGATTAATTTTCTTGAATAAAAATAAAGATTGAAATTTTCAGTTGAGTTTTTCTAACTTGTAAGTTTTTCTATTGCAAGTTTTTTCTGATTTGCAAGTCTTTTCCTATCTTTTATCTCATTTAGTTATAATTTCCATAAGTTCAAACTCAAATCCCGCATCAGACCAGCTTGAACTTTTGAACTTAACTATGGCTTTCATTCTACCCAAAATAGGTTCCATTTTTGAACCAAGTCCATAGGCTATGATCTCCGCATAACCATCTTTGGTTTTTGCAATCATTTTCAGATGACTTTCATCTTTTCCTACCACTCTACTCTCCACTATCTCAGCTTCAACAAAAAATATAGGTTGCGGATTACCCTCACCAAAAGGCTCAAGTTTCAAAAGCTCAGATAAATCATCTGAAGATACCTCTGAAAGATTTATATCATCATCGTAGTCTATAATGATTTGTGGGATCTTACCGGAAACAGATTCTTTAACATGTCTTTCAAATAGATCAGCAAACTCATGAATTTTTTCTGGCAAGAGAGCGATCCCGGCGGCTTGTGAATGTCCCCCATACTTTGTAAGCGTATGTGCAACCTTATCTAAAATTCCCATTATATTTATGAATTCTGGGGAACGGATTGATCCACGAGCTATATCTTTTCTCAATGATATGACACAGGTTGGCTTTCCAGTTTTTTCAAGAATCCTTGAAGCAACAAGCCCCAAAACTCCTTCATGCCAATCTTCACCCCATACTACAACAGAAAATTTAGAATCATCTATAAGACCCAAAAACTCTATATCATTTAAGATTGACTCGACCGTTTCCTTACGCCACGAGTTCAAATTTTCTATTTCAGAAGAGATCCTCTCTATATTTTTTATGTTTTGTTCAACAAGGAGCATAAATGATATTTCTGGCTTTCCAGCCCTACCCGATGAGTTTATACGAGGAACAATTCTCATTTGAATATCTCTTGATGATACTTTATCACTTTTTATTATCTTTCGTACAAGAGAAGATAATCCCAGATTTCCTCCGCCCTCTCTCAACATATCTATACCAAATTTGACAAATATTCTGTTATCGCCTAAAAGCGGGACCATATCACCTATTGTTCCAACTGATACTATATCAAGATATTTTCTTGGCTTTGGTAGATCTTTTCCGAGTTTAGCCCTTGTTGCTGCAACGAGCTCAAAAGCTACACCAGCACCAGATAAAAAAGAAGCAGAACTTTCACGAGAAATCGTTTTTGGATGCAAAATAGAGAACGCATGTTGAGGCAAAGAGTAATCCATATAATGATGGTCGCAGACTATAACATCTATCCCCAAAAGTTTAGCATACCTTATTTCTTCATGATTTCTAACTCCACAGTCAGCAGTTATTATGATTTTTCCTCCGCGAGATTTGACGTAGTCTATAAAATCTTTTGTAAGTCCATATCCTTCCTTATCTCTTGATGGGACTCTGACTATTATATCTTTATCGTCAAGCCCGCAATCTCGCAGAAAATTAGATATAATAGCAGCAGCGGTTATTCCATCAGCATCAGCATCCGAAAATATACCTATTACCTCCTTTGACGATATAGCCTTGGCAAACCTTGTTGCAGCATTTTCCATATCAGGGAAAATAAAAGGATTTTCTGCTCTTTCTAACTTTGGGTTGAGAAACTCATCTACCTTCGCAGGAGAATTTATTCCACGACCAACGAGTACCTTTGAAAGAAAATAAGATATTCCGCATTCCTTTGCTATGCTAAAAGAGAACTTCTCATCAGATAGCCTTTTTTTCCACCTTCTCATTTGAGTATAAAATATTCCTTTAATTTTAACGATATTATCTCTTTTATTAATCTTTATTAAAGATAAATACAAAAAGAAATAAAAAATAAAAAAAGAAATAAAAAATAAAAAATAAAAAACAAATTCAAGAGAATAAAAAAGAAGAATGAAAAAGAAAAGGAAACGAAAATAAATAAAAATTTGGAGGAAAGTAAATAAATAAAAATAAAAAAAATAAAAAAAGATAAAAGATGAAAGTTATCTCCATATTTTCCGAGAAGGGAGGAGTTGGTAAAACAACAATAACAACAAATCTCGGTGTATGTTTGGCAAAAAAAGATTACAAAACTTTGATAATAGATATGGACCCACAGGGTCACGTGGGGAAACTATTAGGGATAGAACCGATAAAAAGAAGAATTCTTGATGTCTTAAAAACAGGGAACATAATGCAAGATGAAATAATAAGAAAGACAAGACTTGAAAAATTATTTATTATTCCATCAGATTGGTCTCTTGCGGATTTCACAGTAAATGTTGCCCGGGATCCAGCAAGACATCTAAAACTCAAAATTTTAGTAAGCAAAATAAAAGATATGTTTGACATAATACTCATAGATTCTCCACCATCTTTGGAACTTATAACTTTGAACATCTTACTTGCATCAGAAGGAGTAATAATACCAGTAGCTTTAACGTATCTTGGACTTGTCGGAGCAGCTTCGACTTTGAAAATAATAAGTCAGACCAAAAAAGCGTTCAACTATGCTCCCGGGATAATAGCATTCGTTCCAAACCTATATGATGAAACCCCTTATACGAAAGAACTTCTTGAAAAACTCAGGGCAAAACTTGGTAAATTTGTCTCAAAAACCGTAATATATAAGGATCCGGAAATAGATAAATCCCAAAGCTACTCTACAACCGTGGTGGAACTCTCGCCAGAATCAAAATCAGCAAAGGCTTTTGAAAACCTCGTAGACGAAATAATACTGAAAATAGGTATATAGACTATGGAAAATCAGGTTTCAATTTCAGCATCTTCCGAATTTCTTTTCAAGTTCTTCAACCGTCAATTTTATAACGGCTGGTCTCCCATGTGGGCATCTTTGATTGACATCAAAATCTTGTAAAATAAAAGCAATATCCCATATATTCAACGAATCCCCTTTTCTTATAGAGTTTCTACAAGAATATGATGCAAGGAATTGATCTTTTGCTTGATCACCAACACCATCCTGAAACTCCACAAAAAAGTCTGAAAGGTCAACCCCGGAAAGAAAGGTTGGAATTGACCAAACTAAAACTTTATTTTCATCTTGAAAAACCTCAAACTCAATTCCTATTTTTTCAAATTCAGATCTGTGAGCCAGAAGCTTCTCGCATATAGATTTTGATAAATTAACCTCAAAAGGAATTGCAAACCTCAATTTTTCAAACTTCTCAGCAGATAGCTTCTCTCTCATTTCAGCATATAATTTACCTTCATGGTAAGCGTGGATATCTACTATGTAAATTTCCCCTTCCCATTCTATAACTGCAAATATACCACCAATTAAAGAGAGAATTTTGGGAGAAGTTCTTATAATTTTTTCTTGTTTCACATCAGCATGAATACCTTTATTTTCATAGCTTCTATCTATTTCTGATTTATCAGCTGATTTTATCTGCTGCAATTCTGCTTTAAAATCTTTCTGGACGTTGCTACTACCAACTTGATTTACCTGTTCTTGATTTGTCTGATAAAAAGCTTTGACTTTGTGCCTTATTGCTTCCTCGATAGCAGTTATAATAATTTCCTTGACCTTCAAAGGAGCTTTCCATCTTATCTCTGTCTTTGTTGGATTAACATTTACATCATAAAATTCAGGAGGACAATTTATAAACAGAATAAAGTCAGAATTTCTCAAAAAAGGAAATTTTGAAAATGCGGAAAAAACCGTTTTATCTTTGACATATCTTTTATTTATAAATGTCCAGCGTCCCACCCCAACCTTTTCTCTCCACACTATACCCTCAAGGTCTATATCTCCAACCGATAAAAAAAGCTCAAAACTATCCTTCCTTATTTTATCATCACCGAAGATAGATGATATTGTATCTTTTAGCGTTCTTCCTGATTTTAGATTAAGATAGACTTGATCATTTTTCATAAGCTTGAAACTGACATTTGGGAAAGCCAGAGCAAATCTTGAAAAAACATCCAAGACATACGAAAATTCAACTCTTTCATTAGACAAAAATTTTCTTCTTGCAGGAGTATTAAAGAAAAGGTCATTGACAATAACTTGCGTTCCTGTGTCTAAATATACCTTTTTCACCCCCTTGAACTTTCCACCTTCTATGTAAATTTCCGTTCCTATATCCTCTGATATATGTTTTGACCTTATTTTAGTTTTTGATACGAGAGATATAGCGTGAAGAGCCTCACCCCTGAAACCAAAGGTTTTTATTGCTTCAAGATCCTTTTCATTTCTTATCTTGCTTGTAGCATGTCTTTTGAAACATAAGAGAATGTCTTTTTCTGTCATACCATCCCCATCGTCAAAAACGGAGACATCGTATTTGCCATTAAAAAAAACCTCTATTGAGTTTGCACCAGAATCTAATGAATTTTCTATGAGTTCCTTTACACAAGAAGCTGGTCTTTCAATAACCTCACCGGCAGCAATAAGCTGAGAAACTTTTTCAGGGAGAATTATTATCTTGCCACCGATTTTTGTGATATCTTGGGTTCCATCTAAATCAGAAAGCATATTATCATTTTCTAAATTCTCCATCTCACCTTAAACCTTATTCATAATTTGACTTCACAATCTATTTTTTGACTAATTTATTTCATCATTTCTTTCGCTCCCATTATCTATATGTTGTTCTATTTCTTATATATATGTTCTTATTTTTTTATTTATACCACTATTTATGTTCTATTTTTTAACTTTCGTTTATTTTCTTTTAACTTCCGTTTATTTTTATTCGCAGATATTATGTTCCCTCTTCCCAGCTTTGTAAATATTTTATTTGTTCATCAGTTAGCTTTTCTATTTTAACTCCCATAGATTTCAACTTAAGTTCTGCAACGAGTCTATCTATTTGTTCTGGAACCTTATACACTTTCTTTTCAAGTTTTTCGTGATTTTCATATATGTATTTTACTGAGAGAGCTTGATTAGCAAAAGACATGTCCATAACCTGAGCTGGATGTCCTTCCGCTGCTGCGAGATTAACAAGTCTTCCCTCTGCAAGGACAAAAATTCTTTTTCCGTCAACGATATATTCCTCAACAAAAGGTCTTATGGTACGAGGCTTTGAAATTTTTTTGAGTTTTGAGAGCTCAATTTCAACATCAAAGTGTCCGGAGTTAGCCAAAATTGCTCCGTCTTTCATGTTCATTATATGTTCCAATCTTATAACAGATTTGTTCCCCGTTACTGTTACGAAAATGTCCCCGACACGAGAAGCTGAATCCATATCCATAACCTCATAGCCATCAAGTAGGGCTTCAAGAGCCTTTATAGGATCAACTTCAACGACTATAACATGTGCCCCCATACCACGAGCCCTCATAGCAACTCCTTTACCACACATACCATATCCGGCTACGACAAATTTTTTACCAGCAAGTAGAACGTTTGTAGCTCTCAAAATACCATCTATTGTACTCTGCCCAGTTCCATATCTATTATCAAAAAGGTGTTTTGTTTGAGCATCATTTACCGCAATAACAGGAAAAGTAAGCTTTCCTTCCTTCTCCATAGCCCTGAGGCGTATTACTCCCGTTGTGGTCTCTTCTGTTCCCCCCATAATGCTCATCTGCTTTTTGATAGCAGTAGCTGTAAGATCTGCTCCATCATCAACAGTGATATCAGGATTTTTAGAAAGAACAGATTCTATGTGCTGATAATAAACATCGTTTGATTCTCCTTTTATTGCATAAACATCAATTCCCTCTGATACAAGGTAGGCAGCAACATCGTCTTGAGTTGAAAGAGGATTTGAAGCACATAAATAAACTTGAGCTCCTCCTGCTTTCAAAGTTAAAACCAAATTCGCAGTTTCAGTTGTAACATGAAGACAGCATCCCACTTTCAAGCCATTCAGAGGTTTCGTTCTTTCAAATTCTTCTCTTATGAGCTTTATTACAGGCATATTAAAGTATGCCCACTCTACCCTTAATTTTCCCTGATCCTTCAAACTTACATCTTTTATATCCGGCATATGAAATTGAGTTAAACAGAAAATATAGTCTTTACGTTTTTACCTAATTATTACCCTTTTTTGATCAGACAAAATCAAAAGAAAAAATCATAATCAAAGGTCAAGTTCAAATCCGATGCCATGCTTATCAAATAGAGCTATAAGCCTGACTTTTAGTTTAGCAAATAATGACGCACCCATCATATTAATCACTATCAAGAGTCCAGCTCAGCGTGATAAGATTCCAAGTATTAGAGAAATTCCACCAAAAAATTCAACAAGTGAAACTATCACAGCAAAAAATCCGGGGAATGGAATTCCAAGCCAACTAAAAAATTAGGGCACGCCGTGTATCCCCAAACGAACAACTTCGGATATCCATGTGCAATGAATATCACGCCAAGTATCAAGCGAATCACAAAAAAAGATATGTCGCTAACGACTTTGTTTGAAAGTTTCGCCAACATGGTTCTAACTTATTTTTGTTTTGGTTTTGTTAAATATCAGCTGCTTTTTTCTTAACAAGACGCCCCATTTGATAGTCCTCTATCGCCTGGTAAATCTCTTCCTTTGTGTTCATGACAAATGGACCCCACCTTGCTATTGGCTCATTTAAAGCTGGTGCGCAACCGATCAAGATAACTGAATCTTTTAGAGCGTTAAACTTAATAGCGTTTCCATCATCGGATAAAACAGCGAGGTTTCCTTCTTCTATCTTGATATTTCCTGGAAATTCAATTAAACCTTCAGAAACAACACAAAAGCAAGTTGTTTTATCAGGTAGCTCAAACTCAAAATCTTTTCCCGCAATTAATCTCACATCAATATATAAAAATTTGTAATATGCAAGGTTGACCTGTTTCAAACTCATAAATTCACCAGCTAAGAGATTTATCTTAATGTCGTTCTCACTGAGCTCAACTGCTTTGAAATTGTGGTAAAAAGGATCGCTCATTTTTTCTTTTGCTGGCGAATTTAACCATAGTTGAAATCCCCAAAGCAAGCCGTTTTTCATCTTTGGCATTTCACTATGAATCACACCGCTTCCGGCGTTCATCCATTGTAGTCCTCCTGAAATTAAAGTGCCTTTACTTCCGGTACTGTCCCAATGTTCAAACTCTCCATTTATCATATAAGTCAATGTTTGAAAGCCACGGTGTGGGTGTGGGGGGAAGCCTGCTATGTAGTCGTTCGGGTTATCACTTTTGAACTCATCAAGTAGAGGAAATGGATCAAGATAATTTAGATACGGCGTACCAATGTATCTTCTCAACCGAACGCCGGCACCATCTCTGACTTCCATTCCCGGGAAAATTCCTTTTACAGAGAGATATTTTTTTATTTTAATCATTTTAATTTTAAATTGCTTTTTGAAATTGTGCGAGATAATTTGAGAATTCAGCAAGGGTTTTTTTGTTGATGCTGAAGTAATGAAATTGTCCCTCCCTTCTAACATTAACGAGACCGCTTTCCGTTAAAATTTTAAGATGATGTGAAATTGTCGGTTGCCTTAAACCGATTCTTTCGGTTATCTCTTTGCAACTTATTTCTTTTGATTTTGCTATCAGTTCAAAGATTTTACATCTTGTTTCATCCGCAAGCGCTTTTGCAAGTTTTGAGATTTTAGTTTTCGCCATAGTTTTTCGTTTAGAAATATAGATAAACTTCTATATGAATATAATGAAAAATTTCCCCTTTGTCAAGTCAAAAAGATTTTTTACACGGGTTTGCGACTTTTGAAATTGAAATTTTGCGTTGACCCTTTCAACTTGCATTTTTTCCTCTGATTCACTATATTTATTTTGGCTTTTGGAGCCGTGGTGCAATCGGTTAGCACGCCAGCCTGTCACGCTGGAGGTTGCGGGTTCGAGCCCCGTCGGCTCCGCAAACAAAAAAGGGCAGGTCAAATGACCTGCCCTTTGCTCTTTCTGACTAAAACTTATCTTGCAAGGACCATCTTCCTCGTCGCCGTGAAACTACCAGCTTGCAACCTGTAAATGTAAACACCACTCGCAACATACTCACCATAGTCATTCTTCCCATTCCACTGAACCTTGTAAAGACCAGGCTCATACTCCTGACCATCAATCAAGGTCCTTACAACTCTACCCGTTATATCATAAATCACAAGCTTAACATTGCTCCTCTTCGCTATTGAAAACTCAATCGTCGTGCTTGGGTTAAATGGATTCGGATAGTTCTGGCTTAACTCAAATTTGCTTACGATGCCTGCAATCTGTTCAACCTTCGTTGGCCACCAACTCCTGAAATACCTCCAAAGGGTATCCGCCAGTTGAATATCTGTTGCCTCGGTCCAATCCGTAAGATTTGCATCCGTCGGTATACCAAAAGTCGGTATATTCCCTGTTGGATTCCTATGACAACTTATAGCACAAGAGTTGATCATCCCCTTGGTCGGAGTTGTGACATTCTTATAATCAAGCGTTTTCTTCGGGGAGATAACTTCAAAAGTATGGCTGTGAATATCATACGCCCTAGCTGTTATAGCTGTCTTCGCCATATGGCACTTTGAGCATCTGCTAGAACCACCGGTGTTATTCTGATTTTGAGGATCATAACTATGATGTGTATGCCTTGAAACAACCGCAGCGATTGTATCCTTATTCGCAACTGGATCTTTAATCATAGCCCTCGTCAAACCAGCAAAGGGACCATAGCCAGCATGACAAGCAAGACAAAGGGTATTATCATCATTCCCCGTCTTTATCCAAATATAGGTCCCACTTTGATCCCGAACATAAAGCGAATCAACTATCTGATGCGGATTACCAGTAACTTTATGTGGGTTATGGCATTCAAAGCAAGTCAACTTGTGATATGGATTCGTGTAATGCTTTGACTTTAAAATATCATTATATTGCTGATGATGCATACGGGATGTATAATTATCTGGCCAAAGACCCGGTTTATGAACGACATAAAGACCAAGTGAATCCCCAGGGATATACGCCTTATCGTTTGTTTCATCCCAGGCATATTCATAAGTAGCCCCCGAACTTGAACCACGGAAGTGGCACTGTCCACATACTTCAAGCTGTCTTTCATATGATAAATTCTTTGGATTAATTATTTTTGTCTTGTCCCCTGCTAAAGCATGTTCAGCCCCGGGTCCATGGCAATTTTCACATCCTATCACCATATCTTTAAAGTCGTTGTTGTTAGCCCACTTCGCAATCCAAAATGTATCATTTTGAGCGCTCACATATTTAGTTATATTAAGTCCTGTAACATGACAACCCACACAATTCTTATCATAAGATTTGCTTCTAAATGAATTCGTGTTCGTTGCTTTTAAGGTCCCATCGCTATTAAACCAATTTCCAGGATTATAAGGAACCCAAGTCCCCGTTGAATTGTCAAGATAACCCTTCATGTTCCACTGTATCGGAAGCATATAATAACTGCTGTCAATTTTCACAAGATATCTCTGTTTCCATCCAAAACCATACACCAAGGCAATCTCATATTCAACTGGAGTTCCTGAACTTGGAACGAGCTTAGCATACCATTTTGTCCCGTCAGTTCTAAGCTAAACCTGGGCATTGCCATAAGATGAGCCCATTGAAACTGTTTGAGTAAAATCCCCGCGGACTGTTTCTGAACTGGGCAATTGATGAATTTTCGTATGAAGCGTCTGCTTGTAATCCTTCGCAACTGGCTTAACAAAAGAGTGACAAGTCAAACACCTGTCGGTTCCAACATAATTTGTTTGAGAAAACAAAAAGCACGAAAGAGTAAGTAAAATGAATAAAAGTGTTAATTTTACCCTCATCTCATCACCTAACTTTTTGTTTTAAAATGCAATAAAATTTAACTGCAAAATTTATGCCAAAATTAAACAAAAATTGAGGGGACAAAATTGGAAACAATGCAAATTTGCCACATTGATAAAAAGGCAGGTGTGTCACATTTCAACAGAGCGCTTAATAAAACTTATTACTTTAACTTGCTTTTTCAGGACAAAATAAAAACCAAATAGCCCATTTACAATATACCCAATGCCATGGGTCAAAACAGCATACCCGAGGGCGACTTCGTGTTTTACACCATAAAGCCCAACAAGAGCACCAGTAATAAAAGAATGATAACTTCCAATCCCACCGGGTGTAGGAAGAATAAAGCCGAGCGTTGAAACGACAAATAAAACGAGCGCTGTGAAAAGATTAATTTTTGATCTATCTATGTTGAAGGCAAAAAGTGGAAAGTAAGCAGCAAAAATATAACAAGAATAAATTGAAAAGCTTAACACAAAAATTTGCCAATAAGCCCCCTTATATCTTAAAACTTCAAACCCGGAGATAAACGAATCAATAATTTTCACAACCTTATCCGCTAACGAAGGACTGAAAAAACCAATAAATTTGCCCAACACCCTTAAAAACCCATCCTTCCATATCAAGACACAAACAATCAAAAACAAAATAACAAAAATAGCAATGCTAACTGTAGAAACAACATTACTAAGCCAGGGATAATGTTTGTCAAATATCTTCCTGTTTTGGAAAATCGCTATCCCAAAGAAGAAAATTGAAAATATTATATCTATTATTCTTTCAAGTAAAACACTTGCTATGGTTGATGCTTTTGAAATTTTTTCATCATTGCTGAGCGTATAAGCCTTTAAAACCTCACCGGAGCGTGGGAAAATATTATTAGCGAGATAACCTATCATCGTTGCTTCAAAGAAGTGAACAAGCGATGTGTTTTGCTTTACAGGTTTTAAAAGATATTTCCAACGCCAAGCCCTGAAAAAATTTGACAAAATGATGAGAATCAACATTAAGACGATATAAATATAATTGACACTTCCAAAAACCTTTAGAAAATCACCCCAGTTTAAACCCTTAAAAGACACATAAAGAAACGCCCCCGCAATTCCAAAACCGATGATTAACCTTAAAAAATTTTTCAAATCCCTCATCAAATCCCAAATTTTATTTACCTTAAATCAACAACCTTGACACCCGCGGGAATTGAAAATTTAAATATAGAATCATCAACCCCAGAATTTAACTTCACACTTTTAACTAAATAAGTTGTGACAGTTCCACTTATGTCAGTTATTTCAACTTTTATAATTTGAAAATCACCTTCAACAACCCATATCTTCGCGGACTCAACAGATGAATTTTCATCCCGAGGGGTGAGTTTTAAAACATAAACTTTTTTGTTGTCGCTTCTCTCCGTCTTTAAAATCACAGGTATATATTCATCAGAGATTGAAAGCAAAAACTTTTCAGGTGAAGAGGTATTTCTATCTTCCCTATATCTGTCAATTATCACTTGAGCATTGACCTTTGAATAAAGCCAGCTCGTCACGCCATCAGTCACAATTGTTTGCTGTTCCGTTTCAATTCTATATTTATTCTTTTTTTTGAAATAAAATGTCCCAGAAAAATTTTGTTCAAACTTTGATACACCGTATTTAACCGTCTGCTCAAACTTAACAACAGCATCGTCAACCGAAGCATACTTCTTTTTTAAACCTTCAATTATCTCCTTCCCGGATTGGGCTTCACAAAAACCAAAAATTAAAATCAATGACAAAAAAATCCCGATGAATTTCTTCATATCTCCTCTACCTATTTTTTTTCAAAATCTCATCAAGTTCATTCTCACTTCCAATTAAAACTTCTCTTGCTTTATTACCTTCAATCTGTGGACCAACTATACCCTCCCTTTCAAGCTGATCCATAATCCTAGCTGCTCTAGCATAACCAATTCTTAATCTTCTTTGAAGTAGAGACGTTGATGCTTGCCCAAACCTAACGACTAATCTCGCTGCTTCCTCAAATAATTCGTCAAAATCTTCTCCGGTGTTAATCTCTACTTTCTGCTTTTCAACGATGGATGGAAGCTCATACGGTCTATCATACCCTGGTTGGCTTGAGATATAGTCAACTATTTTCTCAACCTCCTCTGGCGAAACAAAAGCATTTTGAATCCTTATCGGCTTCGTTGCACCGGCGGGCAAGTAAAGCATATCCCCACTTCCCATCAATTGTTCAGCGCCGTTCATATCAAGTATAGTTCTTGAATCAACCTTTGAAGCAACTTGATATGCAATCCTCGTCGGGAAATTTGCTTTTATAATTCCAGTTATGACATCAACAGATGGTCTTTGTGTCGCAACAACAAGATGAATCCCAACCCCCCTGGCAAGCTGAGCAAGCCGTGTTATCGGCTCCTCAACATCAGTTGAACCAACAAGCATCAAATCAGCAAGCTCATCTATAATGACAACTATATAAGGAAGTTCAAAATGTTGAATTTCATCAGTGCTTTTTATTTTCCCCTGCTTAACCTTTTCATTGTAATCTTGAATATTTCTGACACCTGCTTTTGAAAACTTCTCATATCTTTCATTCATCTCAAGGACTAAGCTCCTCAAGACAACGATGGCGTTTTCAGGTGTCGTGATTATATCCTCATCAACATCGGGACAAACGGCAAGATAATGATTTGCAAGCTTACGGTAATTTACAAGCTCAACTTTTTTCGGATCAATTATGACGAACTTAACCTCGGATGGATACAACTTGTAAAGCAAGCTTACAATTATCGTATTTATCCCGACGCTTTTTCCGGAGCCAGTTGCTCCCCCTATTAAAAGATGTGGCATCTTAGCAAGGTCATCGCAATAAACTTCACCTGTTATTGTCTTGCCCATGGCTATTGGAAGAATGCCTTCAAAATTTTTAAACTCAGGTGATTCAATTACACTTCTTATCCTTACAATTGAGGGTTTCTTGTTCGGAATCTCTATCCCAACGGTTCCCTTCCCGGGCATCGGGGCTATAACCCTTATGCCACGAGCAGCAAGAGCAAGCGCTATATCGTCAGCAAGGGAAACGATCTCCCTCACCTTGACATCAGCAGCTGGAACAATTTCATAGAGGGTTACAACGGGTCCTGGCGTTATACTTATCTTCTCTACCTCTATATCAAAATTTGCGAGTTTCTTTCGCAAAATTTCAGCATTTTGATTAAGTTCCTCTTCGTCAGCGATTGTCTCCTCATCGGATTCTTCAAGTAACTCAACGGGTGGAAGTTTAAAGTCGATTTTCCTTACTGAAACATCCTTAACAGCACCAGGTTGAATTTTGGAAGGCTTTGACCTCTGAGGTTCAACTTTTTCAAAATCCTTTTTCTCTGGCGTCGTTATAACAATTTCAGTGCCCTTTGCGTTTTTCAGCTCAACTTGCTTTACAGCTTTGATATTAGCTTGTTTAACTTTCTGCGGTTGCTTTAACTTTGACCAAAGACCTAATAGGGAATCAGATGCTTTTGCAGCAAAGTCATAAAAATTTACTTCAACTACAAAGCCAATGAAGATAAAGAACACAAAAAGAAGCAAAATCATGCTACCAATTTCACCAAAAAGTTTAGTCAAAATATCAGCTAAATATATTCCAACACCGCCACAGACCTCAACTCTAAATTCATCCGTCCCGAAGATCAGTTTTAAATTTCCAAGAAAAATTGAAAGCAAGAAGGAAAACACCAACAGATAAAACGAAAATTTCAAAATGCTTTTTGATAATTTATCCAAAAATAAAGCCACACCTAAGATTACAAGAATCAACCCAATGAAAATAGAACTGTAACCGAAAAGATAATTTAAAAACAGGAAGGAAAGTTTTGCTCCGAAGAAACCAAGCCAATTTTTAGTTCGTTCAAGCTTTATGCGAACAAGTTCATCACCGGTGAAAATTTTACCGATTTCTGACAAGGATAGAAGATTTGCCTCATCCCTGGGGGAATAGGAGACGATGCTTAATATCAAAATCAAACCAAATGCAAAAATTGAAATTGACAGTGCAAATTTGTGCTTTACGAAGAAATTTCCACCTTTTGCTTTTTTCATTAAAATAAAAAATCAAATTTTTCTTTCTTCACAAAATTACCTAAAAAAACAAATTATTGCAACCTTTCAATCCTGACCCAATGAGTTGAGTATGTTGACATAACTCATATATCTTCGCTTGTCAATTTTTCCTGAGTAAAGAGCGTCCTTAACTGCACAATCTGGTTCATGTGTGTGAGTGCAATTTGAAAACTTGCAGTTATCAATATACTTTCTGAACTCAGGGAAATAAAAACCGAGTTCCTCTTTTTCAATTCCAGCAAGTCCAAATTCCTTTATCCCTGGGGTATCGGCAATAAACCCACCAAAGGATAACCAGTGAAGTTCGGTGTGAGTTGTTGTATGACGACCTTTTCCTGTTTTCTCACTTACCTCGCCAGTTACAACATCAAGTCCTGGTTCAATGGCGTTAATCAAGGCTGATTTCCCAACCCCTGACTGACCGACAAAAACGCTTGTTTTGCCCTTCAAAATTTCCTTCAAATCCTCAATACCCTCACCGGTTTCAGCACTCGTCTTTATAATCTCATAACCGACCTTCTTCCCATAAACCTTGATGAAATCATTGACCTCTCTCCAATCTTCAATCAAATCAATTTTATTTATGCATATTATTGGTTTGATATTGTTTCTCTCGCTTGCAACAAGCAACCTGTCCACAAATCCCCACGGAACATGGGGCATATTAAATGAAGTTACAACTATCGCTTGATCAATGTTTGCAACGATGACATGTTCAAGCTCTCTCCTTCCAACAGCTCTGCGATAAAGTTTGTTATATCTTTCTAAAACCTCTTCTATTACACCAGTTCCATCTTCAAGAACTCGCACTTTAACATTGTCACCCGCGACGACAGGACTTGTGCTTACTTTATCTTTAAGTCGCATCTTCCCCCTTAACTTACAAAACAAAACGTCCTCACCAATCTGAACATAGAAACCCGTTCCATGAGCGCTTATAACCTTGCCTAAGAGCAATTCTTCTTTCTTTTCTTCAACCATAAAAACAGACCTTTTTTATTAAAAATTAAACCACGAAAAGCACTTTTCAAAATTTTTCCCGACCACCCAATAAATTGCCCCTATTTCACTGTTTCATAATTACAAATAATTTCTTGTAAAAATTACATAAATTTTGAGTTAAATAGAGATAAAGCATTGCACCTGAAATAAAAATCATTGATTTTCAATTTTGTTTATTAAATTGGACTTTTCACATAAACTGGCACAACAATTGAGGTAAATAAGTGGAGTTTAAAACTAAAAATGCTGATTGGAAATGTTGAAAAGAATCTTAAAAATATCGTCTGTTCTAATGCTTTTGAGCTCGGTCATCTTAGCGCAAAATAAACTTTACATAGAGGGTAAAACTGAAATAACGGGACAGAAAACAGAAGCGTACCTCATCCTCTCAAATGTGGATACGGTTTTAGGCGTTCAAATGACCTTAACATTGGATAAGCCATCTATCGCTGTTGACACGATCATTACGGAAATCTCAAACTCTATTTTTAAATATTACTCCCCCGATAGCCTTAGGACAAACATCGTCATGCTCGTAAACCGTGGTTCTGAGCTTAAACCTGGAAAACATAGTTTAGCAAAAATTATCTTTAAAACTTTAAATCATACAACGAGCGACACAGTTAGGGTTGGAATTGAGAATCTCCTTGTGATTGATCCAAGTGTTAGAAAGCTCAACGCAATTGGTGAGGGTATAATGTTCGTTTTAAAAGGAGCAAGTTCTTTTGAAGTGAAGTTAAAGATAAGTTATTCATCAATTGTCGTGTCGTTTAAAAATAATGAAAGGGTTACAAATCTAAACTTTGAGCTTAAAGTCAAGGGAAATTCCAGTGTTGATTTTGTATCGCCAATGCCGAGGATAGCTGGGTTTATGAACTTAAATTATGAAGTTAAAGATAAGGTGCTGAAAGTTAAATTGACTTCAACATCGTTCAACGAGCTTGAACCTGGTGAAGGTGAAATTTTCTTTATCACTGGGAGATTTAACAGCACCGATGACATTGAAGTCACAAAAATTGAGGCGACAAGCTCCAATGGTGTTATCGTAACGCCGAATTATAAATTGATTTCAAGCGATGTCTATCCATCCGACTTTAAACTTTTCCCGAACTATCCAAATCCCTTTAACCCAGCGACTACAATAAAATTCACTCTCCCATTTGAGACAAGGGTTCAAGTAGCTATCTTTGATCTGTCCGGGAGAATGGTCAAGGTTTTAATTGACAGGGTAATGCCAGCAGGTGAACATTTCGTGACCTGGGATGGTACAGATGAAAATGGAAATAAAGTTAGCTCGGGCGTTTATATCTACAGAATGTATTCTGAAGAATTTGTTGATGTCAAGAAGATGATTCTGGCAAAATAATAAAGGCGGGCTTTTAAGCCCGCCTTTAAAATTTAGAATCCATATCTTAAACCAAGTAAAAGCTGAAACGATGATACCTTCCAATCACTATCTTCCGCAACCTTTGATAAACCTATATCGTATCTTCCCCCAACAAAAAATTTAAAATTGCTAAATTTTATTTCATAACCCAAACCAATCGGCAAACTAAAACGATTCTTGGCATCTTCAATCTTTCCTGATCCTTCAATTGATCCACCACTGATAAACTCTCCTGTAATTGTTCTAACAGTATATCCCATCATAGTCTTTGCCTCTCTACTTTGCACAATCCCGAAAGATGGACCCGCCTCCAAATATAGACCACCGAAGTGATACTTTACAAATGGATTTAAAACAAAATAGGTAAGTTTAACGTCAAGAGTGATATCAGGACCATATTCAAAGATATAACCTTCCTCATATACTGAGAATGGCGCGATTTTGAAATTACCCGCCTTATCATCAATACCGACATTAATCCCGACTGAAAAATTCTTCCCAGCTATATATTCAAACCCAAGACCAACAAAACCACCTCCTCCTTCTTTTTTAGTAAAATTAACATCTTCTTCTTTTATATCGTGTATGTTTGCACCACCGCCGACAAAAGCGTAAATCCAGGCATTTTTTGGTTGTTGAATCATCAAATCCACTTTCTTTGTCTCTTCAGCGGGTTTTCTTTGGACTGGCTTTGGACGTTGTTTCGGTTCCTCAACGACAATCGGGGTTGGTGGCGTTGGTTTTGGCTCTTGCACCTGTCCGATCACACGCATAAATATAAATTCACCATCTTCATCCCCAGGAAGTCGCCCATACTGTGGATTTTGAGGAGATCTAAATCTTACATTTTTAGCAACATAATCAGCCAACTCGGAACTCGTTATAATTTCATCTCTATCCACATCAGCATCACCATCAAGACCTCTCAAAAAATAAAAAGTAAAGACGCTTATGCCCTGATCCGAAAGGTCAACTACCTGCTCATCTTTGCTCCCGGCGGTTATTGCAACCCTTGTTTTCCGCGATGTAAACTTTGAAATTGCTTCCGCCTTTGAAGTAAATAACTCGCTTCTCAAACCTATCCCACGCGTGAAAATCGTCCCACTATAGCAGGCATCCATAACATAAAAAAGATGCTTCGCGGGTATAGCCTCTTGAAACTCGTGCAACTGGTCGGTTGATATAGCAGTGCTTGCAAATTTTTCCATCACGCCATCAACCGGCATAATATAGCCCTTTTCTTTGCCCCCAATAGTTCTCGTCACACCATGACCCGCAAAGAAAATAAAGACACGATCATCTTTTGAGATGCGCCTTGGATCCATAAGACGATCAAACGCCTTCAAGATGTTCTCGCGCGTTGCCTGGTCATCGTATAACTCAATCACATTTTCTGGGTCAAAACCGAACTCCCGAACCAATTTTTCCCTGACCATCTTGGCGCTCTTCACAGCCCCAGTCAACCTCGGCAAACTTTGATATTCGTTAATTCCAATTATCAAAGCCCAGCTCTTCCTGTATCCAAAATCCTGCGAAGTTAATTGTCCAACAAAAATTAGAAGTATAACCGATAGAAAAATTAATCGCTTCATAACTTTCACCTTTTATTATTTTTTTGGTAAAGTTGTTAAGGCGATGCTATTTTCAGCGTATCTTCCTGACTTCAATCCAATGCTTCTTGTATTTGACATGTAATCAAAAATTGAATCAAGGACAATTAAACCTGCAACAGTTTTACCCTTCGGAATTGGGAGTGGTTTATCACTTGCGAAAACTTTCAATATCTCGCGCCCAAAAGGTGGTTTTATGACAAAATCACCAGGAACTTTGTAAATTTTATTCCCTTCAATTTTGTGTTCCCAGTTGCCTTTATGCGGAAAGACCAGAATTGCATTTCCTTCAGCGTCGTAATAAACAAGATTTATATAACAATCTCGGTTAGCTCTGACAAAAATTTTTATCTCGTCCCCTTCGTAATAAACACCGTCGGGTCTATCAACCCAAACTTCTACTTGAAGTTCCTCGCCCTTGGATTCCGTTTGCAATATCTCGTCGTCAATTTTTGAGTTGTAGTTTTCGGGCGCAAGCGGTATATTGGGGAGCAAATTTTTCGGTATCTTTACATTTGAAGTTGCAAGCACAATTCTTGAACCAGCATCAATCGCTTTTAAATTAAATTCAACTTCATCGGCGCTGTCCCAGTAAGAACCAACGATGACAACTTTTGCACCGCTTAAATTTGCAAATGACTCAGGTGTTCCAACTCCGGTGATTGAATAGCCCACTTGATAAACTTTAGTGATCGCATCTTTGACTTCTTCTTCACTTACAAGAGCAAAACTCGTATTTGACTCTATAGCCATTTCAAGTTTTTGCTTTATATACGGCGATATAGGTCCGGGCAGTTTATCCCTGTAATAAATCCTTGCGACCATTACGCGCGCTGTCTTGTCTGGAACTTTTGAACTCAAACTTAACACCGCTTCTCTTAACTTATCATCAAGCGTCAATGTCTTCTTCCTCAATGTGAAAGTTAACTCAACCTCATTCCTCTCCAAGAGCTCATTCCAATCGTCATACTCGCTATATCCAAACTCCGATTTAATTTTGAACTCAGACAAATCCACTCTCGCAGCTATTGTATAAAAGTTCTCCTGATACGGCTCAAGCGAATAAATCTCACACTTTACAACGCCCGATTTATCCGATACCGCTGTCTCTGTTATTTTCCCCCTTCCATTCTTAAAATAAAATTTAAACTTCAAACCAGAAACCGCAACGGCGCTATCACCATATGTAACCTTTAAAACCAAAGGTTCCAACGGTTGATTGAAAGCGATATCTTGTTCTTCACCAGAAACTTTTTCAACTTTAATTTTTGAAAAAACATCTTGAACAAGCGCTTTAACATCAGAGGTAAGAATCGCATCACCAAGGCGCCACTCATTGCTGATCTCCTCAAGCGGGCGGGTTATAAATCTGTAAAAAGGGAGAAGGTCGTTATAAAGTGGAACATTTTTCAATGCTTCAGAAAAATTCAAAAGCGCCTGATAAAAATTTCCTTCAGTGATATTTTTCTTCCCGAGATCAAAATTTTTTTGATAAATGTTGAGATACCGTTTAAGCTTATCTCTCAATTCAGCACCTGCACCCTCCCTTTCAAGCACAGCAAGCGAATAATAAATATCATCATCGTCATCAAAATAAACCTCAACGATTCTCAAACCAGTTATCGTAATTTCGCTCGTCACCTGCAAATTCGCTGAAGCTCTTTCAATTGATTCAGCTTTTTTTCCAGTTATAACCTCCAGTTGTTCAACGACCGATTTTGATACAACCGTTGCACGAATTTGTTTAGCTATATCAGCGAAAGCATCGGCATTTGCTTTTTGAATATCCTCAATTTTATTTTTCGTCTTTTTCGCTGCACCAACGCCAAGTATGTAAAGCCGTTCAGGATATTTTGGATGTCTCTTCGTCGTTATCCATGCCGGTTTTTCGCCAGAGAAAATTTCAAGAGAAAACAAAATTAAAAGAGTGAAAACTTTTAAAACCCTCACGCTCATTTCACCTCCACAGTGAATGTTAATTTCCCAATGTTATTGTAAAGGTCCCTTGCTACAATCTCAATCCGATTTCTTCCCTTTGAAAGGCGAACCTTCTTATAAAAACTCAAACCAGCAAGCGCAACTTTCAATTGCACCCTCTCGCCGTTTACCTTAACCGATGTAATACCGCTTTCATCTGTCACTATACCAGAAATTTCAAAATCCCTACTCCCAACCCTCAAATAACCGTTATCCTTCACGACCGGATAATAAAGCTCAATCTTTGGTGGCTCGTTATCTTTGAACGGGTCTTTTGAGATGTTGAATTCCTTGTACAAATCCCCAAATATATCTTCCTCCTCCTCTTCTTCCATTTCTACTTTTTCATTTTCTTTAACTTTTTCTTCCTTCGCCTCTGGCTGTTCAACCTTCAAGGCGACATACTTTTCATCCGATTTTTCAGCAAGTTTAAAAGCAAGCTGCTCCATAACTTTCAAAAGCCCGGAGACCTTACCCTCATAATCCGCACTTGCTGTCTGAACTATCTCCGATGTCTCAACCTTTATTCTTCTCACATTGACCGTATAAACATCCTCAACCTTGCCAATATCTCCAGTTATTATCTCCTTAACGCCGAGAATTTTTCCAATTTGAACATTATCCCCAGAACCCTCAGCGATTTCGCTTTGTTGCAAATTTTGCTCAGCAAGTATCTCTTTAATTTTTTCCCTTTCAAGGACATTAAACTTTCCAGTCGCATTTAATGCAACCCTAAATCTTGAAACAAGCACATCAATCTGAGTTGGGTCAAAACCCTTTGCGTCAAATTTTAAAACAGCAACACTTACTTTTCCCTGGGAAAAAAGAAATGATGAGATGAAAAACATCACGAAGAAAAATTTTTTTAATCTCATTTTACTATCCCCCGTTATTTTTTGTTTAACTTTTCAAGTTCACGGTCAAGTTGCTGTAACGCCTCGTTTAAAAGTTCCTCAATAGGTTTGCCTTGCTTGTTTTCAGGAGGATTTTGCTTTATGACATTTGCCGTCATCTGTCTTACTTGAGCGATCAAACCTTTTCTATACATCCTTGCAAGCGCATAATTTGCTCCTGTCTTCGGGTCAATCCAAAACCCAACTATTTGCGAACCGCGAAGTTTAGCTTGTGAAACCGTCCTTGAAACTCGCATTGAATATCCAAGTTCAAAAACTTTGTTTCCATACGACCAATTGTCAAGTAAATTTTGAATCCTCAAACTCACAATTCTTGAAAGTTCAGCCCTTGCATTTTGAATCGCCTTTTTGCGCGTCTCGGCCGGGTCAAAATGCCTATCAGCTCCACCAACGGCATAAATTGCAACATCAGAGACAGGAACTTTGTAAATCCAAGATGGTGGTTTCCCCCCGACGGATGAGACTTCAGCAAGTGCCGGGTCATAAGTTAACTCCTCAGGTATTGAATAACTTGTATCCGATGAAATCACTTTAACAGGGACACGCACAAGCACATAAAGTATCTTTGACTTCGGCTCCTGCCACTGCGATACAAGTTCAAAATTTTCCTTTATCAAACTCATAAGCAAAGTGTCAATCTCCTCTTCATATTCCTCTTTAAAATGAGAGATGCCCGAGAACAAACTTCCAGTATCTTCAAACCAATTTATCTGTTTAACGCTCACACCAACTTCTATCGTCCTCGCGATTTCAAAAATTGCGTCCTCAATCGCTTTCGCCTTTGTCGTCTCAGGATAAAAATAAGGAGACGAAACCCCAACAGCGTAAATGTAATCCCTTGACTGAGGTAAAACCGACAACCAGGATGGTTGAACCTGTGAATATGAAGAAACAAACAAAAAAGTCAAAACTGATAAAACTTTTAACTTCATAAAATTTCAAAAACTACTTTATTGTTTTAAGTGAAAGAATATGCCTTGTGACGCCAGCTCCTATCAACAGCAAAATTAAACTTACGATGATATTTGAAACAGCGAACAAAGCAGTATATCCTATCACGAGCCACATAACGACAAGCGAGATGATTTTACCACGCAAAGTTATAGCCCTTCTCTCACGATAATTCCTAATATAACTTCCAAAGACCTTATGATTTAAAAGCCAGTTATAAAATTTCTTTGAACTTCTTGCAAAACAAGCAGCAGCTAAAAGCAGGAAGGGGGTCGTTGGCAAAAGCGGTAAAAAAGCACCCAGAACCCCAAGCCCAACGAAAACAAAACCGAGAATTATAAGAACAATTCTATAGAGCTCAGACATACCTCAAGTATTCAACTTTTTCTCAAATTTATAATCATAAACTCAAAAAGTCAAAAGCAAACTAAAAACCCTCCCGCAAGGGGGAGGGATAAAATTTACTTGCTTAAGTCCCACTTCTCAAGCTCTTTATCAAGTATCTTCAGCGCCTCTTCCGCTTTTTGCTCAACAAAAGCTGTCTTTTTCTGACGCTGTGCCTCATTCATTGATCTCATTATCTCATTGACGATATCATTCTTCCTTAAAACAGCAAGCGCATAATAAATTTTGTTGTCCTTATCATAATAAAACTCAACTATCTGCGAGCCCGCAAGTGTAGCTTGGCTTACCGATCTGCTGACGCTTCTTGTGAATTCTTCCGAAGTTATCGTTCCTTGATTATTTATAAATTCCTGATGTTCCTGCATAAAATTATCAAGCAAGCTCTTCACCTTCGTTTGGATTATCCTTCCAAGCTCCTGCCTTGCTGCATCGGCTGCTTTATTTCTCGCAAGGACTGGATTCGCTCCGACATTTGCTGCTCCGACGGCATAAATTGCGTCAACAGCTGTCGGTGGAGTGTTAACCCAAGCCGGTGCAGGTGACTCAGGAACCGCTATCCTTTCCTTGGGTCCACCACCGCAACCAGCAATGAATATCGCAACTGCTAAAGCCAGAATTAAAGATGCGAGATATCTCATTGTTTTTCCCTCCTTTGAGTTTTTGTTATTCTTCAGTTTTAGCATTTGAAAGCAACTCAACGAGCTCTTTATTTGAGAATCTCATCCCCTTCAATGCTTTTTCATACGCCTCGCGCTCGCTCTTGCCCACAGCCCTTGACTTAACACTCATACTTCCAAGAATTTGACCTGTTTCAATGTCCTTGAGGAAAAGACCTAATTCCGCCTCAACCGTGTAAAGCATCCCTCCGACACCTTGAACTGTAGAAACAACCCTTGAACTAACATCTCCACCTACTACAAATCTTGATTCATCTTCAATTTTAAATCCGTTTTTCTCTATCGCTTGAATTAACTTTTTCATCATATCGTTTATCAATTTATCCTCCTTCGCTCCTTTGATTGAAACTGAAACTGTTGCGACCGCTTCAGAAGTCGTTGAATAGGAGAACTCCGTCCGAACATTTGATAAAACCCTTGCATATTCTGCTGGAAGACCGGGGATTGAAAAACTCACAACAATTGCGTTCCTTCCACCTTTACCCATTGCTAATGCACGAATACTTGCCATTCCTTGATCGTCTGTCAACTTTCTCTCAATGACTTCACCGCTCTTATAAGCGAATGTCACATTAGCATTTGAAATCGGAACAGAAACATTGCCATAGTACATGACTTTAATGACAAGTGGCTCTGGGAGTTCTTCGCCAACTTTTGCGACTTGATTATCGCCAGAAACTTTCTCAATTTTTATCTTTGAGATCAAGTCCCTTATCTCGGACTCAATCCCGGCTGTTGTAAGTTCAACATCCGGCTTATATGGAATTCGTGATATCGCATTGTAAAACACTTGTTTAGAATAAATCTCATAAATCTTTTTCTGAGCGTCTTTTAAATTTTGAACTGCTTGTAAAATTTTCCCCGCCCCAATGAATGATTGAGCATCATCGTAGAGTTTTTTTATCTGAGCCCAGGCGTTGTCAAGCTCATCTTCAAGTGAGGACAAATATCTTTGCTTATCAAGGACGGCAAGCGCATACCAGGTTTTACTTTTCTTATCAAATTCCATCTCAACGATCTCACATCCTGTTAAAACCTCGTCAATGATCGTCTTTGACTTCTGCTGAAACTCAGAATAGTAATCCGATTCCTTGTTGATTATTCTTTCTTTTTCTAAACTTGTGATTTCGGATTGAACTTGAACCCTAATCTGCGATGCTACATCTGCGACCGCATTTTGCTTTGCTGCTTCCCTTGCATCTTCGCCGACGCTTGCACCAATTCCAAGTATGTAAAACTCCTTTGGATATTTCGGATGTGTTTGCGTCTTATACCAAGACGGCTGGGCGGATAAATTAAAGGAAAAAAGCAAAACTAAAATTAGAAATCGCTTCATTTGAAATCCAAGTTTATTTTAACCGGTTATTTCAAGTATTAACATTTTCCTGTTAGCGCTGATTCTGCGAACCTTCACAGGCACCTGCGATTCAATCCCGCTTCTTATATCTCTGAAAAGCGCAAGCGGTGAATTATACTTTTGCGGGTTAACCCAAACGATATAATCCAGTGTTTGATCTGTTACGACATTTTGTTTAGTTCTGTTGCAAACCTTTTTTAGGACTTGCTCTGTTGCCAAAAGTATCTCATCGTGTGCATCTTCATCAAAGTTTCCGGTTATTCTAAAGATAAGTTTAAACTGGAGCCCGCGTGTTAGGTCCTCCTTCCAATAAGCCATTATCCTGCTTAACACTTTATCAATCGCATCGTTCATCGCTTCTTCAACGACCGCTTCTTCTGGCACTGCGTACTCACCGCTATAGCCCGTCTCTGTCCCAAGCAATCTTGCAGTTGTAGTTTCATACGCCCGTGCAGCTACAACAGCTTTCCTATACTCCGTACTTCCAATATATCTTTTTTCAACTTTCACATTGTAGGTTATGTAGATATCGCTTCCAATGGCAAGAGCAAGTTGGTAAGCATAATCCTCTTCAACCCCTTTTAAACCTGCCTGCGCCTGGGCAAGCTCACTTAATGTCTCCATTTGTTCTGGGACTTGAACATCATATTTGCGAGCTGTAAGATATGACTCAATAACTTCAGCTCCTTTTTTCAACAACCTATCACTTCTTAAAAGGTCTACCGGACTTACACCTTTCGGTGCCTCTGGGACAACCATAATGAACGGCAAACCGATCGCTTCTGTTATCTCCTCCTTTGGCTTTATGACATTTCTCGCTATGAGATCGTCCGTTAAAAGTTTCTTGTTCACACGATAAACTTTCGTTATCTTCACTCTCCCATCTGAAAGCTTGACCCTTTGCTCATATTCCGTCGTTTCAAAAGATATATACCGCTTGATATTATTTTCATCCAATATCTCGTCTTGAATTTTCTCAAATGCCATACGCTCTTCATTTGTCTGAAGTATCGGGTCAGTTGACCCAATTAAAACGAAATAAACAGCCGATCTTCTACCGTCAAGCTCAGCTTGAGCGTTGTTCTTCCCAATGCCAGAAGCTCTGATTGTAACTTCGGTTGGGGAATAACTTTCAAGAAATGTCGCCTCACGCGAGATAGGCAGATTCTTTTGCGAGTTTGAAACAGTAGAAAACAAAACGATGAAAACAAGGCATAAAATTTTTCTTTTAAGCATCGCAAACTCTTTTTGTTTTTCGCTTTAAAATTAAAGAACAAGGGATTTTAAAATTGTGCTCCAAAGCACATCACCATCCAATGGCACCTCTTATCCCTGCTATCGGATCAAAGCCAAGCTTGGGCAAAGAATAATTCAGATAAACTGAAAAAATCGTACCTGAATGATTCCCTGCAAATCCGGGTATAGTTCCACTTCCGCCTCCTCCTTCCCACTCTTCACTCTCTGAGAAAAATCTGTAACCAAGTCCTAATCCAACATTTATATCTGGTGTCGCAATATATTCAATCCCAAGCCCAAGTGAAAATCCGAGCCCTGAATGATTAAGTTCAGCATCATTTTTTGAAAAATTAACTATTTCAAGAACAAAATCAGCCCTACCAACAACTGAAAATCTATATGGCAAATAAAACCTCTTTATCAAAACAGCGTTATACTCAAGTATTGAAACATCCGGTTTATCCCCAAAGATACTTTTCATAATATCAAGATTTTCTGCGCTTCCACCACCGATTGAAAGTCCGCCTCCAACCCAAAGTTGTGAGATATTCAAATTCCGTCCCAAATTATAAAGCAATTCTCCGTGAATTGAATAACCGATCATTGTTTCAACTTGTTTTTCATCGCTCCAAAAACCGGTCAATGTTATAGTGAATGGATTACTTTTTAAACTTACAAGCAAGTCAATTGGCAATCTTGGTCTTTCAGAGACATAAATTCCGGGTTCAAGACCTCTTCCAATTATAACTCTCGCTTTTGAAAATCGGTTTGGGTTTGAGCTGTTATCGGCAACTTGAATCACGCGAGCAAACCCAATTTTCTTTTGAATCACTCCACCGCTTGGATTTTCTTGCAGTTCAACAAGATCAAATCCGTCATCAATTTTTATCCCCTCTCTTTTTCCCATTGGAAATGATATAGCGTTTGAATAAACCTCTGCTACTTGCGCACCAAGGCGAAATTCAGGTATGTCCCTTATCGCAACTTGAATATCACGAGCAAGGGCAATTGCTGCGGTTCTAAAAGCATATTCTTTGTAATCAACTTTCTCTCCTTCATGTTTTATTTCTTTACCTATTGTACCAACACCGATACCTCTTGTCTCTTTCTTAACGGTTAATTTAAGATTTGATGTTCCATCTTCGCTGTAGACAACGCGATACCAAACAACGCCCGCACTAAGCTCAACAGTATAAGTTTGACCATAGGCATATGTATTATACTTGCTTATCACAGGCACATAGATAAAAGCGGAATTCATAATTTTCATCGCCTGTTCTGCTGTTATCCCAAGAGCTTTTGCTTTTGTTGCTATAAAGCTATTCCTTTGAGCTTCGGTCAAAAGACCTTGTGCTCTTATTTCCTTTTCAATATCAAGAATCTCAATTATCTTCGGGACAAACTTTTCCTTTAAAAGTTCAACTATCTCATCAAGTGAAATTGAAGAGCCTCTGGACCCAAGCTCTGATTTAAAGTCGGCAACCAATTCCTCCGGAATCGGGTTATAATCAAACCTTGGCATTTCAATATACTCGCGAAGCTTTTTGGTAAGATAACTTGCTTGTTTCCCCTCAATTTTTATTTCTGGGTTTGAGACGAGAAGGACATCAACATAGGAGATTGATTTCCTCTCATATTTTAATTCCTGTCCCATTGTCAAAGTTAAAATAAATGGTAGGATTAAAACTATAACAAAAACCCTATTCATAAAAACCACTCCGCTTTGTTTTGGTTTCTGCTTGAAAATACAAATTTTCGGTTTTATTGTCAAGCGGGCATCTTCAAATGTCTCAGAAAACCGTGTTACGCTTGACATTTGTCAAATAATTTATTATAATTTAAACAGAAACAAAAAATTTCGGGAGGTTTAAAATGCCGTTGGAAGAATTGCGCCCAACTAATAATTATGTAACTTATGAACAACTTCAAAGGTTTTTGACCGATCGGCTTGGTGCCCTTGAAAGGGAAATTGAAGCTAAACTTTTACAGTTGAAGGAGTCAAAGTTTAACTATCTTGAAGAGAAACTTAACATCAAAACAGAACTTGAAACTCTAAAGGAACAATTCCGACTTCTCAACTCGGAGTTTATATCACGGGTTACGAACCTAAGCTATAAGGTCATTGAAATAAATAACTTCTTCACACAAAAACTCGCTGAATTAAACCAGCAATTTACTGACCTAAATACAAAAATAATATCTGAATTGGAAAAATACAGAACAGAACTCCGGGAGTTTCTTTCAAAAAGTGACCTGCGTTCATTTCTTGAAAACAACGCGGACCTCATGCCGTATTTGATGGGTCCAGCGATAAACGAAATCGCAGAAATGAAAAATAAATTATCATCAATTGAGACCAACCTTCTTTTAATTCAAAACTCGTGGGCAACGATAAACAATGAGATCAGCAAACACATCAGCCAGCTTATAGAATCAACCCTGAGCGATATTGACTCAAAAGTCCTTGGTTTAACGAACTCCTTGAAGGAATCGCTACTTGAAAAAATAAATTCGCTTGAGATAAACGGAGAGATTGATCTTTCTGGGATAAATGAGTTCAAAGATGAAATAAGCAATTTAATTAACAATGTCAATCAAAACATAGCTGAATTGAAAAACATTTATCAAAGCATCCCATCTCCCGAAACAACTGCTCAAACCATTAACTTTGATCAAGTCCTTAGTGAGATAAATATAAAACTTGATGAGATAAAATTTGCCCAAGCACAAAGAGAATTTATAGTTCCTGAATTTCCCGATGCCGAGTACCTGAAAAACTTTTCAGAGGAGATGAAAGCTGGTCTTGAAACATTGAAGAAGATTTCAGAGGAAATATCTTTGAGCACAAGCTCGCTCACTTTCAATCCCTCTGTTAAGTTTGATGATAGTTTACAATCAATAGATGCACAAATTCGCGAGATAAAAACTTTATTTGATGAGATAGCGACATCTCAATTTGAAATACAAAATAACATTGGAAACCTTGCAGAGAAAGTGACCGTCGTGGTTACGGAAGTCCCCAAAATATCTGGAACATTGAAAAAGGATATTTCCGAAGAGTTTAAGGTTTTAAAATCAGAGATTCTGTCGGAGTTGAAAAAGCAAGGTCAAAGCTTAACTTCATCTATAAATTCAATAAACGAATCAATTCAACCGCTTAAGGGTTATCCCGCTATAATTATTTTCGCTACGCTCATAATTATTGGAGCGATGATCTTGCTAAAATTCGTCTTTTAAAGGGTCAGCAAGTTCACGCTTTTGATTACTTGATTTTTCCTGTCCTTTTGGAAGTGTAAAGTTGGGGAGATCAAATCATCGTTATGTCAATTTTCCCTTTCCTAACCCAATTGGGGAAACAAACTCTTTTTCACTTGAAAAAAATAAACAATTTGAATACATTTAAACTTGCATAAACAGGTTAAAGGAAAAGGCAATGATTTTGGTTATACCAACTATTGAAATAAAAGCAGGTAAATGTGCCTGTTTGATCCAGGGTTTGCCCGAAAAGGTATATCCGGATGATCCGGTTGAAATGGCGAAAATTTGGAGAAGTGAAAATGCAAAGATATTACATTTAATTGATGGGGAAGGGAAGCTAACGGGTAGCCCGGAAAATTGGGAGATGATAGAGAAAATTTCAAATGCAGTTGATATACCGATTCAAGTGAGTGGTGGCTTTAGAAATTATGAAAATGTAAAGAGAGCTTTTGAGCTTGGAGCTCTGCGAGTTGTCCTTGATGATGTGGCGATCAAAGACAAGTATCTTCTTAAGGACCTCATAAAGGAATTTTCATCCAAAAGGATATCCTTCATAATTGAGGCGAAAAATTGTGTCAGCAAGATAGAAAACGCACCTGTGGTTGAGATAGCATCTGAACTTAAAGAGATGGGTTTTGAAAGGGTTGTTTATAAAGATGTTTTTGACGATGAAACTATAAATTACGATGCGCTCAAGGAGTTCTCAATGAAATCCGGGTTGAAAATTACCGCTTTTGGTGAACTTAACGGATATCCGGAGCTCAAAAGATTAATTGAGCTTGAAAAGTTTGGGCTTGACTCCGTCATACTTAACAGAACGCTTTATCACAACAGATTTCCTTGCCAGCACTTATGGCGGATTGTTGAAGCTGAAATACCGTAAAAAAATAGGGTGATTAAACCATGAAAAAACCATTCGTTGAACGCTTGTTAGATGATAGACCTATAATATGCGACGGTGCGATGGGGACGATGCTTGACCTTTATGAATATCCTGAGCAACCAAGATGCATTCACAATATCTTGAACCCGGACATAGTTGAAAGGATACATCGTGAATATATAGAGGCGGGTGCTGAGATAATTGAGACGAACACATTTGATGCGAATAGATTCCGACTTGAGTTTTACCATCTTCAAGATAAGATTAAAGAAATTAACAAAGCTGGAGTTGAAATTGCTAAGTCAGTTGCAGGTGAAAATGTCTATGTCGCTGGTTCAATAGGTCCTACTGGTAAACTCCTTGAGCCACTCGGTAAGGTTAAAATCCAGCAGGTTAAGGATGCGATAAAAGAACAAGCTGAAATTTTAATTGAAGCTGGCGTTGACTTGATAATACTTGAAACATTTGTAAGTTTAAATGAACTTGATGCTGCTATTGATGCCGTTAAGGAGGTCTCAGATAAAATCCCGATAATAGCTCAAAAAACATTTCCAGAGGACGGGGCAATACTTGCGACTGATTTTCCGATTGAAGTTGTAAAGCATATAAAAGAAAAGGGCGTGACTGTTGTTGGTTCAAATTGCACCGTTGGACCGCAAAGGATGTTCTCAATCATAAAAAATATGTATCAAGATGATGTCATACTTTCGGCTCAACCTGCAGCTGGAATTCCAACGCTCGTTGATGGGAGGTCGGTTTATCATGCAAGTCCCGAATATCTTGCAACTTATGCGAAACAACTTGTTGAAGCCGGGGTTAAAATCATCGGCGCATGCTGTGGTTCAACGCCATCGCACATAAAAGCAATCGCACAAGCTATAAAGGATATAAAATTGAAAAAGCCAAAAATTGAAATCAAGGCAAAACAGATTCAAGACGAGAAAAAGGAAAGTACGATAATAATTGAAGATAAAAGATCAGACTTCGCAAAAAAAATTGGTAAAAAATTTCTAACCACGGTTGAACTTGATATCCCACGCGGAGTTGATATGTCGTCTGTAATTGAAGGTGCAAGCTATTTAAAAGAAAATGGCATTGATGCAGTTAACATAACAGATGGGGCAAGGGCAAGATTTAGAATGGATCCTGTGACAATTTCACATCTCGTTCAAACAAAAACGGGAATGGAAACCATAACCCACATAGCTTGCAGAGATAGAAATCTAATAGGGCTTCAAGGGCTTTTGCTTGGGGCTTGGGCACTTGGAGTGAAAAATATATTGGCGATAACTGGCGACCCAGCTAAAATCGGCGACTTCCCAAATGCGACAACCGTTCAAGATGTTGATTCAATCGGCTTGATAAGGATTTTGAAAAATATGAACCACGGACTTGACGCAATGGGTAACACAATCGGTGAGCCGACGCATTTTCTCATCGCTTGTGCTGTCAATCCAACAGCTCAAAATCTTGACTACGAAATATCACGACTTGAAAAAAAAGTTGAAGCTGGGGCTCAAATTGCCTTCACCCAGCCCTTATATGAAATGAAAACGCTTGAACTCTTCATTAAAAAAATACAACATCTTAAAATACCCGTGATGCTCGGAATTTTACCTTTGCGAAGCTACAAACACGCAGAATTCTTACATAACGAAGTCCCAGGAATTTTCATCCCTGATTGGGTTCGTGAGAAACTTTTCCTTGCCCGTGATGACGCCGGAAAAGTAGGCGTTGAAATTTCAGCTCAATTTCTAAAAGAAGCAAAACATCTCGTCCAAGGAGCTTATCTTCTCCCACCTTTCAAAAAATATCACCTCGCAGTTGAAATACTTCAAAAAATTTAAAAACAAAACTTCACCTCAGATGCTACCAGCCGAGATAATAAGAAAAAAAAGAGATGGTAGAAAATTAACAAAAGATGAAATTTCATTCTTCGTCAATGGCTACATCAAAGGAACGATCCCAGATTATCAAATGTCAGCTTTTTTGATGGCGGTTTACTTTCAAGGCATGGACTTTGAGGAAACAACCCATTTGACGGAGGTTATGTTACATTCTGGGGAAATCGTTGACCTTTCCGATATCCCCGGTGTTAAAGTTGATAAACATTCAACTGGTGGGGTAGGAGATAAAATCTCTCTTATACTTGCACCGATTGTCGCCTCAGCCGGTGTTCCCGTTCCAATGATATCAGGAAGAGGGCTCGGTCATACGGGCGGAACACTTGACAAGCTTGAATCAATTCCGGGATTCAAAACAAACCTTTCAATAATTGAATATAAAAAAGTCATTTCAGAGATTGGTCTTGTCATGATCGGTCAAACTCAAGAAATAGCGCCTGCTGACAAAAAGATATACGCCCTTCGTGATGTCACAGCCACAGTTGAATCAATTCCTCTCATTTCAGCAAGCATAATGAGCAAAAAACTTGCAGAAGGAATTGACGCCCTTGTCCTTGATGTTAAAACTGGAAACGGAGCCTTCATGCGTGAATACGAAAAGGCATTTGAACTCGCTCAAACACTATTTACAATTGGGAAAAATTTTGGTAAAAAAGTCATCGCATTCATAACAGATATGAATCAACCGCTTGGATACGCTGTTGGAAATTGGCTTGAGGTGATTGAGTCAGTTCAATGTTTGCGCGGTTTTGAAGTTCCAGATCTAATGGAATTAACTTACACCCTTGCTGGGGCTATGATAATGCTTGGTGAAAAAGCAAGATCAATTGAAGACGGAATTAAAATCGCTAAAAAGGTCATCTATTCTGGCGAAGCGTATGAGAAATTTTTACAACTCGTAGAAAGACAAGGCGGTGATGTAAGTTTCATTGAAAATCCAGAAAAATATCCGCTTCCAAAACATTCTATTGAAGTTAAAAGCATGTTTGATGGCTATGTATATTCAATAGACACGCTTGAAATAGGGCTTGTATCGGTTATGCTCGGGGCTGGTAGAACAAAAGTTGATGACCTTATAGACCCGAAAGCGGGAATTGTATTAAAAAGGAAAATTGGTGATGAGGTTCAAACTGGCGAACCACTTGCGGTTTTTTATACCGATAAAGATGATGTCATAAAAACAGCAAAGGAACGGCTTTTGAAAGCTTTTAAAATAAACCCTGAAAAGCCAATCCCACCAAAGCTAGTTAAAACGATGATTGATTTAGAGGGAATTAAAGAATGGAAATAAAAAGGGCGGGTTCAAAAGAACCCGCCTTTAACTTTTACTTCATCAAAACCATTTTCTTCGTATCAACGAAATCACCAGCCGTAAGCCGATAGAAATACACACCGCTTGAAAGTCCAGTAGCGTTGAACTCAACCACATGCACGCCCGCTGGCATAATCTCATCTTTCAAAACAGCAACACGCTCACCAAGGACATTGAACACCTCAAGCTTGACTTTTGATTCTCTCGGCAATGCAAATCCTATCTTTGTGGATGGGTTGAATGGATTAGGATAGTTCTGATACAATTCAAAGGCAACTGGAATCTCTGGCTGAGTGAATTCAACACCTGTCAACTTACTAATTGAAAGTTGCAACAAGGCGACGACATACTTTGGATTGTGAACGCCATGGCTTTTATCTTCTTGGACATATCTGTAGTTCCAATAGGCTTGCTTTAACCTGACAGAATCAGGGTCTGTTCTGATTTGTTGCCAATCAACGGTTGGTTGTCCTCTTGGCGGTAAAGCCATCGCAAGTCTTTCAAGTAGACCATCAACTTCCTTCATAAATGGTTCGTTTGTCCCGTCCATATCATAATCATAGGATGCCAGTATATCGTCAAATTTCGTAATCCCTGTATGGCACTGCACGCAACCAGTGATATTATCATATTCTTGACCGTCGGGCGCGATATATTTCATCTTCCAAGTGTGCATCCCAATTTTATCTCTGGCAACATGACCTGTGTCAGGTGTTGCAGACATATGGCAACCAACACAAGAATTTTCAACAAGCCGATGCCCAACACTGCTTGGCAGGTTAACCCCCCAGGTATAACCATTTTGACCAAGATATACATCTCCAGCACCAGCATGATGCGGACCCCATATAGCACTTAGATTTGTCGTAACATAAGTCAAAGCATTTCTACGATATTTGTGACAATTGATACAAAGTTTTCCTTTCCCAAGGTCAATTGATGAATAGTTAAATCCATTTGCAAGCGTGTCGGCTGTAGTCGGTGCTTGACGCAATTCCATTGAATGCGGGTCATGACAAGTCTGGCAAGTTATCGCGGTATGCTTTATACGGCTGTAACCAGTTGCGATTCTGTTATCAAACTCCTCATTTCTAACAAATGCAACAAAAGCAGCTCCATCGTGACAACGCACACATACATTAAGATTATACTGACCCGGTTGAATTGTCGTTTCCCCAGTTGAAGGAAAGGCTCTTGACCAGACCGCTTCAGCATGACCTGAATACTCCCACTGTACATACCGATTATGTCTCCATGGTTCATTATGGCATTGTGCACAAACCTCGGAACTCATCGTCTTTGGTTGTGTCCCGGCACCAAAATGATTTGGATTCTTTGGTCCGTGGCAACTCTCACATCCAATTGTTGCGACTAAACTCAACATTTTCTTATCCGTCGTTAAAAGCGAATCAAATAACCCAGCCCTTGGTGGTTTCCATTGATTCCAGTCAAAACCAAGCTGTGTTGCTACATCGTCAAATCCATCATTATTTGCCATAGTGTTATAACCAGTCGTGTGACATCTCCAGCAGTTTGGACCCCAATAAGGCGCAACCTGACCGTTCATTCCCCTCTCAAATATCGTGGCATGGTCAGAAGCAACCCACTTGTTGTAAACTTCAGGCGTTGCCGACTTATGGCAAGAAGCACAATTAAGCGATGCGCCACTAAGGTCTTTCCAATTAACTCCAGTATAATTTGCAGCGATTATCGTGATTGTCGTATCATCAACACCATTTACAACAAGCTTGACCTGGTAAGAGCCGGCAACATCTGGCTTAAATGTTACAAGCTGTTGATTTGTAGCGCTCAATGTGGCAGTTGAACCTGATGGACGCCCAACTATTGACCATTCATAACTTGTAGCTGGTTTAAAAGCAGTATCTCCTGAAACATCATAACCTCTAAGCCAAACGACCGTTCCAGTTCCAACCACTGGCAGTCCTGAAGAAACACTATCAAGGTTCATAATCCCCATTTCCTCAAGGACATGTGGGGAAATTCCCTCAATTTTGATATACGCTTTTTGAGCAAGGGCAACGCCTACCATTAGAAGTAATACCCCCAAAATTGTAATTTTACGGCGCATTTTTGCACCTGAAATTTTGTTTTTTTATTTGCAAAGAATATTTATAACAAGTTTTATGCCAGAGGAAAAATTTTTAAAATTTTCTAATTTTCATATATTTTCAGTGATAGATGTGGCAAATATGAACAATAAAATTTCAACCCTTTGTCTCAATTTTCAACAAGAATAAAGAAGCGCCCCTTTATGAGGAAAACATTGTTTTTAATCTTGCTCCCGGCTCTATTACTGGCTTGTTCAAGGAATCAAACCGTAAAATTGCCCGAGGAGGTGGAGCGAGGTAGGAAAATTTTTTATGATTCAAATTATGGTTCAACCGGGCTTGCTTGTGCGAACTGCCACGCCGACTTTGACGATGAAAAATATCCCGACGATAGAATTAGACCCGGGCATAATCTCATCGGGGTGACGAAGAAAAAGACAACCTGGTATGGGAGATTTCGTGGTGAAGCGCTTGAAGCAACTGCTTATGGTGCTGGGCTCTGCGTAGTTATGTATCAAAGAAAGGATAACATCAAAAATCCCTTCAAAGCTCTTCCTCCAGAGGATGCTTCAGCACTTATAGCCTACTTTGAATTTATAACCGGTGACGCTGAGCCTAAAATTAACGACATTAAACCCATATTGCCATGGGAAGATGAAAAGGATAGATTGGCGAAATTAGAAAATTTCAAATCTAAAATTTTAAGCTTGAAGGGGAATCCACAGAATGGGGAGATAATTTACGAAAAAGCATGTCAACAATGTCATTCCGAAGAAATTTCAATTGGACCACCGCTTTTTAGCATTGAAATTAACCCAGAAAAAATAATTGAATTTATCCGTGCGGGTTCCCCCATGGAAAGCCAGACCATGATGATGCCGTTTTTCACACCGGATAAGCTGACGGATCAGGATATAGCTGACTTAATTTCGTTTTTGAAGCGTTAAAAAAATTTCCTTTGCTTTTTTAATTTTTCTTCGTCCGCAAATATCAGCAATATTTTTGAAGACTTTAAAAATCTGTCTTCTTTCAACCCCGACATTTAAAGCGCCTTTTAAATGCGAACGCAATTGTCTTTCCCAACCCAGCATCGTTAAAATCGCCACATTTAAAATCTCCCGCTCCTTCAAACTTAACACATCTCTACTTAAAACCTTCCCGTAACCTTCTATTATCATCCATTGAGCGATCTCTGGATGGAGTGCTTTCATATTTTGAATCAACTTTTCATAATCTTCTTTGTAAACCTTGCGACAGGTTTCAACTCCATTAACATAAAACTTTCCAACCTCGTATTCCCTTGCCTTTGCGTTGCTTTGCCCAACCACATCTCTTAAAACCTTGAAACTTTCTATTACTGCTGGAAACCCAGCGAAAAGATAACACTGTAGAATTGCTTCTTCAATCCTTCTGACATTTACTTTTCTTTTTGAAGCTCTTTTAATTTCAACGCTTAATTTTTTGAGTTTCCCCGCTGAGACAAGTGAGACAATTCGTGTCAAGAATTTTATATCTTGTTTCATAATCGGTAAAAATTGAATTAAAAATAAAAAACCCTGCCTCCTTTCAAGAAGCAGGGCGGACTAAAACCTTTGTTAAAAATTTATTGCTTTTTCAATAGATCATCAAGTTCATATTGTGCATTTCTTGCAAGTCGTGGGTCTTTTTTCGCTTCAAGGAAAGCTTTTCTTGCTTCCTCAACTTGAGCGAGGCGCTTGTAGGCAACTCCAAGTTCAAAATAAGCATCGGCATTCGCACCTTTTGGATTCAATTCTATCGCCTTTTTCGCTGCTTCAATCGCTTTATCGTGTTGGGAGAGTTTGTTGTAAACAACAGCAAGCATGACATAAACCTTCGGATAGTTCTGTCTGTAAGTTGTCGCTTTCATAAGAAAATCAAGCGCCTCTTGAAACTTTCCAGCTTGAATCAAAGCATTGGACTTTCCTATCAACGCTTCAACTATTCCTTTAATCGCCACATCAAGCTTACTGTCATATTCAAGCGCCTTGGTGTAATTTTCAATGGCACTATCGTAATCGCCCTGTGTAAGATAAATTCCAGCGATGGCGTTATAAGCTGGAGCGAAATCATTTTTCAGATTTATTGCCTCTTTAAACGCCTTTATCGCCTCGTCATTTTGTCTGAGCGCTTTTAAGGCAATGCCCTTGTTGTAATAAAATTTTGGATCTTGATAAAGTTTCAACGCTTCATCATATTTTTCAATTGCGGCTTTATAATTACCGCTTCTTAATAATGAATTTCCCTCATTGAAAAGCTTTGCCGCCTCAACTTCCGGTTTCGTTGAATTTCCACCCTGTGCCAAAACAAATGAAGAGAGCAAGATCAAAACCGCAATGGAAAACAAAATTTTCTTCATAAATCTCACACCTCCTTAATTTTAAGACTTTTCACTAATAATAAAAAAAAATCTGTTAAAAGTCAATAGACAGAAGAGGGGCATGAGACCGAAAGTGTAGTTTCACATCAAAAGTATTTTCCTATGTTGCTGACGGAATCAATCCAATTGCAAAGTTTTGTTAAAAGTCGGTTAATAACCTCGCAATTTACATCACTTTGAAAGCCCTGCGTTAATTGAATTTTAACTTTTTTTTAATCATGGCTTAATTCTATCCTGCTATATTTCCTGCGGAAGAAAAATAAATTGTTGAGCAAGCTATGAAGATGAAGTTATTACTGCTGTTAATCGTGCTGTTTTTGGTTGATTTTCTCTTTTCACAAGTTCAAATCTCAGGTAAGGTTTATGATTTTTCCACTGGGGAACCACTTGCGGGGGTGAATATCTTTCTTCCCGATAGAGGAACAGGCACCTCAACTGGGATTGACGGACATTTCAAAATTAAAGTTAGCCCCGGGAATGTCAGAATTAAATTTAGCTATATCGGGTATAAGACGCTTGATACATTGTTAAGTGTTAACAAAGATATCATTTTGGAAATTAGGTTAAAGCCAGAAGTTGTTGAGCTCGGTGAGGTTCAAGTTACTGCTTCAGCGGTGCGGGACAATACCTCTATTTTGGGGTTTATTGCGGAGAAGCAGATAAGCACAAACATTTTTGATGGGTTAAGCTACAAACAGATAAAAATGACGATCGCTACTACTTCAGCGGATCTGATGTCAAAGGTCGTTGGAGTGAGCGTTAAACAAAACAAATTTGTAAATGTTCGTGGAATTGACGAGAGATACAATGTTGTGACTTTGAATGGGTCTATTTTGCCGGGAACCGAACCAGATAAAAGGTCTTTTGCGTTTGATCTAATTCCAGCTGGTCTTGTTCAAAGTGTTAAGATTGTCAAAACATTCACTCCGGATTTGCCGGGGAGCTCTTCGGGTGGGTTTATTGATATAATGACGCTCTCGTTCCCAGAGTCAACGCTAAACGAATTCAGTTTTTCTCTAAATGGCATACCTGGGATAACATTTAATAGTTTTTCTGTCTACGGCATGGACAAATTGAGTTTTTTTGGAGTTCTTAATGGAAAGATTGGACTTCCGAGCAATTTCCCATCCGACATTTCCAAGATTCCAGTTGAACAGAGAAGTTTGTTTGCGAAAGAGATACCTAATCTGCTGAACAAGAACTCTTTGTATCATCTCCCTGATTTAAGGATGAGTTTCCTTAGGATTGGGAAATTGTTTAAATCTCATTTATCGTATTCAATGGCGGTAATTTATAGAAGGACATCGTTAAAACAGGAACTTGAACTTTATGAATATGAGGGTGATTGGTCTAAAAGGTTTGAATATCAAGGTAACAAGTATGAAAGGGAGGCACAATTTGGTGGTTTAATTGAACTTCAAGCTAAATTTTCAAACCATACAATTGGATTGAGGGGGATTTCAACGGTGATGTTTGAAGATATGTTTTCACATTTGCGCGGTTTTCAATATACAGATCAAGGGACTGAACAAATTCATTTGATGACCGGGGTTGAGAGTCGCAATTTGAATTTCGCTCAAGTTTATGGCGAGCATAGTTTTGGAGATGTAAGCTTGAATTGGAAAGCGAGCACTTCAACAGTTAGGAATAATCAACCCGATAGTAGACGGCTTGTTTATGGGCGCGATATCGGTGATACGGAGTCAAAATTTGTTGTTGTGTTAGGTCCTCAAGCAAACTTAAAAAACGGTGGTATTTTGTTTTCGGATTTGAGAGATGAAGTCAAGGAAATTAGAAGTCAAGTTAAATTCCCTATTTGGAGGTTTAAATTCACATCCGGTTTTGACCTTTGGCAAACGAAGCGAAATTTTGAGTTTCGGCTCATCGGCGTTGTCGTTAACTTAAATGGCTGGACCGACTATAGAATGTATTATTTACCTGCGGATTCAATCTTTATAGCCGACAATTTCAGGAGAAATGGATTTTCACTTGATGAATATAAGAATGGAACTAACAGATATAAAGCTACGGATAGAAATATCGCTTACTATTTAAGTTTTGAGCTCCCGTTCAGATTTAAAGCACAGTCAATAAGCTTTGTTTCCGGGGTTAGGGTTGAAAGGGTTAATCAGAAAATATACACGAGGGATTTCGCAGATTTAAGCGATGTGATAATTGAAAAAAATTATATTGATTTTCTACCATCAGTTTTGGTTAAGTATTCGCCATCGCACTTCGTTAATTTGAAGTTATCCTACAGCCAAACTATAAACAAGCCGGAATTAAGGGAAATAGCGCCATTTTTATACTTTGATTTCTACACTCAAACAAGCGTTAGAGGAGATTCATCGCTTCGCAGAGCTGTCTCGTTTAACTATGATTTAAGGTTTGAGATTTTCAGCAAGGGGGACGATATGCTATCGGTCGGGGTGTTTAACAAACACATTAAATCACCGATTGAAAAGGTTGTTGTCTCGGGGAGTGCACTTGGCTCGGAGAGGACATTTAAGAACGCTAAGTATGCAAGTGTGTATGGGACTGAAATTGAATTTATTAAAAATGTTAAGTTTTTGAAGTTCATCGGTAATTTTTCCGTTATCAAGTCATCAGTTGATGTTGAAGGGACGGAATGGACGATTGAAAGAAGAGGAAGAAGCTTGCAAGGGCAGGCGCCTTATATGGCAAATTTGTATGTCGCTTATGAAAAGTCGGATTCAAGGTTTAATTTTGGAGTTTTATTCAGCTTGATAGGACCGAGGGTTTATGATGTTTCAACCCAGTATCAAGATGATATAATTGAGATCGCAAGATATCAGATTGATTTAAGAATGGGGTTAAAATTGACAAAATCTTTAAGTATCAACTTGATCGGGAAAAATTTGACTACCACACCGATAGTTTTAAAGCAGGGGAATTACATTTATCGCAAAATATCAACCAATGCGAGCGTTTCTCTTGATTTCACAGTTAAACTATAATAAAAACAAAAATCAAGGAGGTAAAAATGAGAATGGCTAAACAACTTGCGCAAATCATTGCTGTGGTCATGTTTGTTTTCTTTCAATTTGAACAATTGTTTTCTCAACCGCCGTCAAATGTAGTTGTCTTGCAGGGAAGGATAACGCAGAATATGACGCTTACGGCTGATAAACAGTATCTTTTGCGTGGTTTTGTCATTGTTGAAGATGGCGCTACACTTACGATTGAACCTGGAACAATAATATACGGAGAAAAAGAGACGAAAGGTTCACTGATAATTAAAAGAGGTGGGAAAATTTACGCAAACGGAACAAAGGAAAGACCGATTGTATTTACAAGTGCTCAGCCAAAGGGTCAAAGAGCAGCTGGGGATTGGGGTGGCGTGATTATACTTGGAAGAGCCCCAATTAATGTCCCTGGCGGAACAGCTGTGATTGAAGGCGGGCTTGGTGATGATGGAATTTATGGAGGTGATAACCCAGATGATAGCAGTGGTGTTTTTAGGTATGTTAGGATTGAATTCCCAGGCATACCTTATGCCCCAGATAATGAGATTAACGGTTTGACGCTTGGTGGGGTTGGAAGGAAAACATTAATTGAATATGTCCAAGTCAGTTATTCCGGTGACGATTCATTTGAATGGTTTGGTGGAAATGTTAATGCAAGGTATCTTATAGCATACAAGGGGCTTGATGATGATTTTGATATTGACTTTGGATATTCAGGGAAGGTTCAATTTGCACTTGGGATAAGGGACCCGAATATAGCTGATATAAGCGGGAGCAACGGATTTGAGTCTGATAATGACGGTTCAGGGTCAACCAACACACCGAGGACATCGGCGATTTTCAGCAATGTTACTTTCATTGGTCCAGTGCCTGATACAACTTTCACTGGATATAATCCAAATTTCAAGCGTGGGGCTCATCTGCGTAGATCAACTCGTTTAAGTTTTTACAATAGTATCATTGCTGGTTGGCCTGTTGGAATTCTTCTTGATGGTTCTAACGTTGTTAATGATGCGAGGAATGATACGCTTCAGATAAAAAATGTCATAATCGCCGGAGTTAAGTCAGCAAACACTGTTACAACAAATGTTTCAGGTTTTGATGCCAAGTCGTGGTTTTTATCCGCATCAAATAACAATTCAATTTTGCCCACTGTCGGTGATTTAAAATTGATTGATCCATTTAATCTTTCAAATCCGAATCCAATTCCTTATTCAGATTCACCCGTCCTTAACAGGGAAGATTTTACAAATCCAAGATTGCGAGACCCTTTCTTTGTTCCAGTTAATTGGGTTGGTGCATTTGGTCCAAATCAAAGCGAGAGATGGGATTTGGGATGGACAAATTACGATCCGCAAAATACTGACTATTCAAGGTTCGTTAATGTTTATGAGCGAACTTCTGAATTACCGGCAAAGTTTGAATTGAAGCAAAATTATCCGAATCCGTTCAATCCTGAAACTATTATAGAGTTCAGCCTACCGATCGCTTCAAAGGTTAAATTAGCAGTTTATAACTCGCTTGGACAGATTGTTAGGGAAGTCTTAGATGAGCGCCTTGAGCCGGGCTCATATAAAGTAAAATTCAATGCGAGTGATTTGCCCTCTGGTGTTTATATTTATCGTCTTACAGCTGGTGGTTATGCCTTTTCAAGGAAGATGGTTCTGATGAAGTAAATTTTTGGCGGGGCGTAAGCCCCGCCATTTTTTTATCTTTGACCGCTTGCTTTACGCAAGCGGTCCATTATTGCTACACCAAGCCCAACCTCTGGTATCGCCTCCGCATAGATTATTCTAACCCCAGCGGAGTCAAGTTCATGTAAAGCGGAAAATAAATTGCTCGCTGCTTCCCGTAGGTCACCGTTTTCAGATAGGATTTCAACATGCTTTGCTTTTATTTCACGGTTGGTTTTTTTGAAGAGTAAGACGCCTATATCATCACCCTCTTTAATTTCATCAGGCGAAGAAAAAATTTTTATCGGTGTTCTCGGGGCATAATGTTTGGGAAGTTGTCCGGGTGATAAAATTTTATCGGTGCTTCTTTGAAGTTTGACTTTACCGATCACTTTTTCAATTTCTTCAATTGGAAGACCGCCCGGGCGCAAAACTGTTGGCTCTTCATCAATTAAAGATAAAACAGTTGATTCAACCCCGATTGGACACTTTCCACCGTCAAGTATCAAGTCAATTTTGTCACCAAGCTGTTTCTCAACATGTTCAGCTGTGGTTGGACTTATGTAACCAAATGGGTTTGCACTTGGGGCGGAAATTGGGGTTTGGGCGTTCTCAATCAAAGCAAGAGCCACAGGATGTGCTGGCATTCTTACGGCAACTGTTGGAAGCCCGGCTGTGACGATATCAGGGACGATGTTTGACTTTAGCAGGACAAGCGTTAAAGGACCTGGCCAGAATTTTCGGATGAGTTTCTCGGCTCTGGCATCAATTTTTTTTACGATTTTTTCAAGCCATTCAATTTTTGAAATGTGAACTATAAGTGGGTCAAAGCTCGGGCGATTTTTAACTTCAAAAATTTTTGCCACTGCGTATGAGTTTAACGCATCAGCGCCCAAACCATACACTGTTTCAGTTGGAAAAGCAACAAGTCCTCCTTTTTTTATGATTGAGCCAGCAAGTTTTATATTTTCATCTGTCGCTTTAACTTTCATCGGACAAAAATTCTTAAATTTGTGAAATCTTTTCAGTTTTGTGTTTGGCTTTTCGGTTGTTTTTAAATTGATTTTCAATGTGAATATTTGGCACGCATTTTGCAATATAAATTTAACAGAAAAATCACTTTTTAAAAATAAAAACAAGAGGTGAAAGAGTATGGGAAAAATCGTTGGAATTGACCTTGGGACGACCAACTCTGTCGTAGCAGTAAAGATGGGAAATGATGTCGTCGTTATTCCGACTTCGGAGGGTCCGAGGACTTTGCCTTCGGTTGTAGCATTTACGAAGACAGGGGAACGGCTCGTTGGTCATCCCGCAAAGCGTCAGGCGATAACGAATCCAGAAAATACAGTTTACTCAATCAAGCGTTTTATGGGGAGATTTTATGACGAGGTGATTGAGGAAGCAAGGAGAGTTCCATATAAGGTTGTCCGTGGTCCAAACAACACCGCAAGGGTTCAAATTGGCGACAGGATTTATTCACCACCTGAAATTTCCGCTATGATTTTGCAGAAATTGAAACAGGATGCCGAAGCTTATCTTGGTGAGAAAATCACCGATGCAGTGATTACGGTACCAGCTTACTTTAATGATGCTCAGCGTCAGGCGACGAAAGAAGCAGGTGAGATAGCTGGTTTAAATGTCAGAAGGATTATAAATGAGCCAACAGCTGCTTCTTTAGCTTTTGGGCTTGATAAGAAAGGAAAACAAATGAAAATTGCTGTTTTTGACCTTGGTGGTGGAACATTTGATATCTCAATTCTTGAGATCGGCGAAGGCGTTTTTGAGGTTAAGGGAACGAGTGGCGATACACATCTTGGTGGCGATGATTTTGACCAGAGGATAATTGATTGGATAGCTGAGGAATTTTTGAAACAGGAAGGGGTTGATTTGCGCAAGGATCCGATAGCTTTACAAAGGTTGAAGGAAGCAGCCGAGAGAGCAAAGATTGAACTTTCAAGCCGACTTGAGACGGAGATAAATCTTCCGTTCATAACCGCTACAAGTACAGGTCCAAAGCATTTGCAGATGACATTGACGAGAGCGAAGTTTGAGCAGTTGATTGATGATTTGCTTCAGAAGTTAATTCCACCGTGTGAGGAGGCGTTAAGAAGGGCAAAGATGACTATTCACGACATTGATGAAGTCATTCTTGTTGGTGGTTCAACGCGAATTCCAAAAGTTCAACAGATAGTTCGTGATTTCTTCGGTAAAGAGCCAAACAAGAGTGTTAACCCTGATGAAGCGGTTGCAATTGGCGCTGCTATTCAGGGTGCGATACTTGCTGGTGAGGAAAAAGATATTCTCTTACTTGATGTTACACCACTTTCACTCGGTGTTGAAACGCTCGGTGGAGTTATGACGGTTTTGATCCCTGCGAATACAACAATACCGACGCGTAAGACGGAGATATTCACGACCGCAGCTGATAACCAGACATCTGTTGAGATTCATGTCTTGCAGGGTGAAAGACCGATGGCGAAGGATAACAGATCGCTCGGTAGGTTTATACTTGATGGGATTCCACCGGCACCGCGTGGAGTTCCACAGATTGAGGTGACATTTGATATTGACGCAAATGGAATTTTACATGTGACCGCCAGAGATAAAGCCACAGGAAAAGAGCAAAGCATAAGGATAACCGCATCAAGTGGCTTGACTAAAGAAGAAATTGAAAGGATGAAGCGTGAAGCGCAAGAACACGCTGAAGAAGATAGAAGGAAACGCGAAGAAGCCGAGCTCAGGAATCAAGCTGATAACCTCGTCTACACAACGAGGAAGCAACTTCGTGAACTCGGCGATAGATTGCCATCCGATTTGAGGAGCAAGATTGAAATGAAAGCAAATAAACTTGAGGACTTGATAAAGACGAACGCACCTATTGCTGATGTTAAAGCCGGGATGGATGATTTAACGCATGCTTGGAATGAGGCATCGGGTTATCTATATCAACAAGCTACATCAACGACATCAACTGGGTATTCAGCGAGTGGTGGAACGTATGAGGAGACGAAGAAAGATGTTAAAGATGCTGACTATGAGATAGTTGATGATAAGGATAAGAAGGAGAAAAACTAATTCCTGAATTTTTCAAAAACGCACCTTTCAAGGGCGAGGTTTTAATGCCTCGCCTTTTTTATGAAAAAATTAACAGGAGGTGAAATTTATGAATTGGAATAAATTTACGATAAAATCGCAAGACGCTATCCAGAAGGCGATGCAAATCGCTGCCGATAAAAACCATCAGGTCATTGAGCCGGAACATTTGCTCCTTGCCTTGATTGATGATGAAACAGGTCTTGTTAATTCAATTATAAAGAAAATCGGTGGCAATGTCAATTACATCAGAAATAAATTAAATGAAGCGATAAATAAATTTCCGCAGGTTCAGGGAGCTGGACTTGGCAATCAATATATTTCGCAAAACTTGATGAAGGTGTTTGATGACGCTCTTAGGGAAGCGAATAATTTGAAAGATGAATATATAAGTGTTGAACATCTTCTCATTGCTATTTCGGAAAATAGAAATACTGATGCCGGAAGAATCCTTTCCGATCAAGGGATTGTCAAAGATGCGATTTTAAAGGTGATGCGCGAGATTCGCGGTTCACAAAGGGTTACGGATCAAAATCCAGAAGATAAGTATCAAGCACTTAAAAAATACGGTAGAGATTTAACGGAACTTGCTCGCTTGGGCAAACTTGACCCTGTTATCGGTAGGGATGAGGAAATTCGTCGTGTGATGCAAGTTTTAAGCCGAAGGACGAAGAATAATCCTGTCTTAATTGGGGAGCCAGGGGTTGGAAAGACAGCAATTGTTGAGGGGATCGCTCATAGGATTGTTCAAGGTGATGTCCCAGAGCCATTGAAGAACAAGAGAATTTTCGCCCTTGACATAGGTGCTTTGATAGCTGGGACAAAATATCGCGGTGAATTTGAAGATAGGTTAAAAGCTGTTCTTCGGGAGATTCAGGAATCAAACGGCGAGATAATTCTTTTCATTGATGAATTACACACAATTGTTGGTGCTGGTGCTGCTGAAGGTGCTGTTGACGCTGCAAATATGCTTAAACCCGCACTCGCCAGAGGTGAACTCCATGCAATCGGGGCTACGACGATTGATGAATACAGAAAGCACATTGAAAAAGACCCTGCGCTTGAGAGGAGATTCCAACCGATACTTGTGGAAGAACCGTCCGTTGAAGATACTATTTCAATTTTGCGCGGTTTGAAAGAAAAATACGAAGTTCATCACGGCGTGAGAATAACCGATGCTGCTATTGTAGCAGCTGCGCAGTTGAGCCATAGATATATTACAGATAGATATTTACCTGACAAAGCGATTGATTTGATTGATGAAGCAGCATCAAAACTGAGAATTGAAATTGATTCAATGCCAGAGGAACTTGATGAAATTGAAAGGAAGATCAAACAGCTTGAAATAGAAAGGGAAGCAGTAAAGCGCGAGTTGACATCAAATTACGCAACTGATGTTGATAAAAAGGCAACACAGAAGAAACTTGAGGATATTGAACAAGAACTCGCAGGATTAAGGGAGGAAAGGGATCGTCTAAGAGCTCATTGGCAAATGGAGAAAGAACTTATTAAATCAATCAGAGAAATGAAGGAGCAGATTGAGAAGGCGAAAATTGAAGCCGAAAAAGCCGAGCGTGAGGGTGATTATGGCAGGGTCGCTGAATTGAGATATGGCGTTATACATTCACTTGAGATGAAATTGAAAGAAACAACGCAAAAACTTGCCGAGGTTCAAAAAGATTTAAGGATGTTGAAAGAGGAAGTTGATGCGGAAGATATAGCTGAGATAGTTTCAAAGTGGACTGGGATTCCGGTTCAGAGGATGCTTGAAAGCGAGAGGACAAAACTTTTGCATATGGAAGAGAGGTTGCACGAAAGAATTGTTGATCAAGAGGAAGCTGTGAAGGCGGTAAGTAATGCCATTCGTAGGGCTAGAGCTGGCTTGCAGGATGAGAGAAGACCAATCGGCTCGTTTCTCTTTATTGGAAGCACTGGTGTTGGTAAAACAGAGCTTGCAAGAGCACTTGCCGAACTTTTGTTTAACGACGAAAATGCCATGGTAAGAATTGATATGTCCGAGTATATGGAAAGATTCTCCGTTTCAAGGTTAATTGGCGCTCCGCCAGGTTATGTTGGTTATGAGGAGGGTGGACAATTAACCGAAGCAGTTAGAAGGAAACCTTACTCTGTTGTTTTGCTTGATGAGATTGAAAAGGCACATCCGGAGGTTTTTAACATCTTGCTCCAAGTCCTTGAAGATGGACGCCTTACCGATAGTAAAGGTCATGTGGTCAACTTCAAGAACACAATTATAATAATGACCTCAAACATCGGTTCGCATATCATTCAGGAGAAGATGTCAAGGATGACTGATGAAAACAGAGACAGAATAATGGAAGAGATAAGGAATGAGGTTATGCAAATTTTAAGGCAGACGATAAGACCTGAATTTCTCAACAGGATTGACGAGATAATTTTCTTCAAGCCGTTGACGAAGTCGGACATACTTAAAATTGTTGACTTGCAGATGAAACAGGTTAATAAGCGACTTGAGAAAAACAATATGAAGCTTGAACTTTCAGATAAAGCGCGGGTGTGGCTTGCCGAAGTCGGATATGATCCGACATTTGGTGCAAGACCATTGAGAAGAGTTATACAAAAACATATACTTGACCCGCTTGCTGAAAAAATACTTGCTGGTGAATTTCTGAATGGTGATACTATAGTTGTTGATATTGACTTAAAAGGAAAGCCAATGTTTATAAAGAAGGTTGAAGAAGTTGAGGTTGTTTAAAATTGAAGGGGCGCCTATCGGCGTCCTTTTTTGTTTTGCTCAGATTTTTTTATTAATTTTTCATTGGCTTGGGCGGTTAGCTCAGTTGGTTCAGAGCGCCACCCTTACAAGGTGGAGGTCAGAGGTTCGAATCCTCTACCGCCCACTAATTTTCTTCTCCTCCAAGATTCTTAATTATAATTAACGATAAAAGCGAGATCATAGCGCTCAGGTAAAAGCCTGCTCTTAATCCGAGAAAACTCGCTATTAATCCACCAAATCCCGGACCCAAGACATTTGAAAGGGTCGTAAAACTTGAAGCTATTCCCATTACCCCACCTTGCTTCTCTTCACTTACATTTCTACTTATGAGCGAATAAATCACGGGTGTAATGCCACCAAGGAAAAATCCGAAAGTTGCCCTGAAAAATATAAGCTGAAAAATTGATCGTGAAATTCCTTGCATAAGAAGGGAAATTCCAGCGCCAAAAAAAGAGATAAAAAGATTTTTTTTATATCCTGATACACCCAATTTTTTTACATCCTCATCGTTTCTTTTTCCCCACCAAGGAGCGGATAAGACGGTGAAAAGTCCTGCGATTGAAAAGGAAATCCCGGCTAAACTTGATATATGTTTTATTTCACCAGATATGAATTCAACAAAAAGCGCAAAAATTGGCTGAACAAGCATCACCGATGTCTGAGATAAAAATATCATCATCAAAGCGAACTTGATAAGTTTATTCTGAACGAAAGCGTAGTTGTAATTTTCAATTAAACTTTTTAACTCGTTCCCCTTTCTTGTTTGGTTTTTTCTCTCCTCCTTTGTCCCAAATATGAGCAAAAACCCAGATATAAAACAAATTAAACCCGTAAGCTGGAAAATATATCTATAGCCAATTAAATCGGCGAAAATTCCACCGAATAGGGGTCCAATAAGCTGTCCGCTTGAGGTTGCGGTTTGAAGGACACCGATCGCATAACCTTTTTTCTCATATGGGGATTCGGCAGAGATAAAGGCAAGGGCTGATGGTATGAAACCGCTTATTGCGCCTTGGATGATTCGGAAGATGAAAAGTTGATATACATTTTGTGATAGACTTGTTAAAAATTGTGCTATGCCGAGACCAAAGATTGCACGTATCATTATTAATTTCCGTCCATATCTATCGCCGAGAGTTCCCCAAAGAGGTGTCGTGAAAAATGAAATTATAAAAGGACCAGAAAAAACAACACCGCTCCATCTGGCAACATCTCCTTCCTCCATTACACCGAGTTCTCGGATGAAGAACGGAAGGAAAGGGACGACCATGCTCATCCCCATCATCGTGATGAACTGAGCAAGCCAAACAATGTAAAGGTTTTTGCGCCAGGTTTCCATCTATTTGCTTTGCCTTCCTTCCTTAAATTGTATAACCAAGTCCAAAGGCGATGTGGAACATTTTTATGAGTGTCTCTGCAGTTCCACCATAAATCCCGGCGTTGACGATTTCACCATATGTATATTTTCCTTCAGCAAAAAGGAGGATGTGTTTATGAATTTTTATGTTTAAACCGCCTGCAAATTGAACGACGAAATCGTTCGTCTCGTACCTTTCAAATGATAGCGAATCAATAGTTGTTTCAAAGTGAGGTATTGAAATCCCAAAACCAAATTTTACAAATGGCGATATTTTATTCCCAAATTTATAACCGAAATTTAAAATCAAGTAGTTCAATCCATGTGAAATTGAGAAATTTTGAACTATGTCACCAAAGCGTATAACGGAATCAAGAAGCGAATTTCTATAAATTCCAACTACTTTAACTTTCTGCTCTGGGTTTGAATAAACCTTTGAGTGTATAAATTCAACCTCAGCGAAGACCTTTGGGTTTACGAAATTCAAGCTTTTTGAAATTTTAACGCCGTAATAAAGTGGGAATTTAAACGATTTGTCGGTCAGGTTGACGTTTTCAAATTTCAGGAATGTTTCGTTTATGTCTTGTGAAATTTTTAAATAGGTGTTAAGCGGGAAGTTTTTCCCCAAATATGCGCCGATGATTAGATCTTGTGCGAGGCAATTTTGGAAGAGCAAGGCTACATAGATAAAAAAAATTATCCGTTTCATTTCAACTTTGCATTTATTAAAGATGTGCCGGGGGCAAAGCCCCCGAGTAAGGTGAGATTACGGATATAAACCGCGCAATTTTACTGCTTCAGCAACTCTCCCAATACCAAGCATATAAGCAGCCATCCTCATTGAGACCTTGTTTTTCAGGTGTATATTTAAGACCTCATCAAAGGCACGTTTCATGATTTTCTCAAGCATAGTGTAAATTTGTTCCTCATCCCAGAAGAGATGCTGTTCATCTTGGACCCATTCAAAGTATGAAACGGTCACACCGCCAGCATTGCAGAGAATATCTGGGATCACGAAGACACCCTTATCTTCAAGTATTGCATCGGCTTCTGGGGTTGTTGGTCCGTTGGCTGCTTCTGAGATTATCTTTGCATTGATTTTCCCAGCGTTTCCTTTATGAATTGCGTTTTCAAGCGCGGCTGGAACAAGTATATCACATTCAAGAGCCATCAAATCGTCAGCGCTTATCGGTTCTGAATTTGGAAAGCCGATAACTGAGCCGGTCTTGTTTTTATGTTCAATCAGTTTCATCACATCAAGACCTTTGTCGTTATAGACACCACCTTTTGAGTCATTGACAGCTATAACTTTTGCACCCGCCTTTTCAAAAAGCATTGCTGCAACGGAACCAGCGTTTCCGAAACCTTGAACAACAACTTTTGCACCTTCAAGTTTTAAGCCGAGATGTTCAACCGCCTTTTGCGTCGTGTAGAAAACACCTCGCCCGGTTGCTTGATCTCGCCCAAGCGAACCGCCAAGTGAAATGGGTTTTCCAGTTACAACCCCAGGAACCGCATATCCCTTCATCATGCTGTATGTGTCCATAATCCACGCCATGACTTGCGGATTTGTGTACACATCCGGGGCTGGTATATCTTTTTCGGGTCCAATTAAAGGTAGAATTTCAGCGGTATATCTTCTTGTCAATCTTTCGAGTTCACCTTGTGACATCTCTTTCGGGTTGCACACAACTCCGCCTTTCCCACCACCAAAAGGTATATTGACTATAGCGCATTTCCAAGTCATCCAAAAGGCAAGCGCCTTGACCTCATCAAGCGTTACACTTGGGTGATATCTTATACCACCTTTTGCCGGACCGCGAGCCGTGCTGTATTGAACCCTGTAACCCTCAAAATGTTGAACTCTGCCATTATCCATCCTGACGGGGAAGTTAACAATCAAAATCCTTTCCGGGTACTTGATATGTTCCCTTATGTCCCAATCAAGATTTAAAAGGTCAGCTGCCTTGTCAAATGTTTCAAGCGCCATATCATAAATTGACTTGGCGCCGTCTTTAAGTGCTTTTTCCTTTTCCGTTATCATGGCTTTTTTCCTTTTATTTTTTAAATAAAAAATCCCGAACCAAAAGGTCCGGAATTTATCTAACTTGGCTTCCACTTTCAATTTCGCCAAGCGTCGTTATGAGCGTTAACTTCTCGTCTTTAACAGCTGCGAGCAACATCCCTTGCGATTCAATCCCCATCAATTTAGCTGGCTTCAAATTTGCGACTACTATGACTTTCTTCCCAACAAGTTCCTCAGGTGAATAATGTCTCCCGATGCCTGCAACTATTTGCCTTTCTTCATTTCCAATTCTGACCTTCAACTTAAGAAGTTTTTCCGAATTCTTGACCCTTTCACATTCAACTACATCCGCGACCCTAAGGTCAATTTTTTGAAATTCCTCAATCGTTATCTGTGGTTTAAATTCAATTTTCTCCTCAGTTATCTCTCCACTTGCTATTTTTAACTTCTTTATCTCCCTCTCAATTTCGCTATCCTCAATCTTTCTGAACAAAATTTCCGGTTCCCCAAGTTGATGCCCGGGTTTTAAAGAAAGCTGATATGCGCTGTCCCAACCTGACTTCACTATATCGTCGTTCAAATTTAACATCTTCCATATTTTCCTCGCTGAAAACGGCAAAACTGGTTCAAATAGTATCGCAAGAGCTCTAACGGTTTGTAAGCAAATGTTTATCGTCGTTGAAGCTCTTTTGGGGTTTTCTTTTATCGTTCTCCAAGGTTCTGTATCATTGAAATACTTATTCGCATGCCTTGCGAGGTTCATCGTTTCAAAGACGCCATCTCTTATCTTAAAGTTTTCATAATTTTCGGCGATTCTATCGGCGTATTCCTTCAACTTTGATATCATCTCGTTGTCAATGTTTTCAAGCTCAAAAATTTCGGGGACTTTATTTCCAAAGTATTTTTTTGCAAAAGTCAGCGTTCTGTTTACAAAATTTCCAAGTATATCTGCAAGTTCGTTGTTATTTCTCGCTTGAAATTCCCTCCACGAAAAATCCGTATCCTTCGTCTCCGGAAGTATGCTTGCAAGCGCATAGCGGAGCGGATCGGGCTCAAATTTTTCAAGATATTCATTCAACCAAACCGCATAGTTTCTGCTCGTTGAAAGCTTTTTCCCCTCAAGATTTAAAAATTCATTAGCGGGGACATTATCGGGAAGTATAAACTTATCATCACGCTCATCGTTCCAAGCCATAAGCATCGCAGGGAAGACAATGCAGTGAAATACTATATTATCCTTTCCGATGAAGTGAATTAATCTAGTCTCAGGGTTTTGCCAATACTCGCGCCATTTTTCAGGTTGACCGATTTTTTGTGCCCATTCCTTGGTTGATGAGATATAACCGAGCAAAGCATCAAACCAAACATAAATAACCTTGCCTTGAACCCCTTCAATCGGAACTTTTACGCCCCAGTACAAATCCCTTGTGACAGCTCTATCTTGCAGACCCTCTCTAAACCATGATTGAACATATTGTTTGACATTTTCCTTCCAATGCGTTTTGGTGCTTATCCATTCCTCAAGTCGCTTTTGAAAATCTCCAAGGGGAAGATACCAATGTGATGTGCCTTTTATTACAGGTGTTGAACCACAGATTTTACATTTCGGTTCAATCAAATCAGTTTGTTCAAGCCAGCTTCCGCATTTTTCACATTGATCGCCCCTTGCCCCGGGGGAACCGCAGACCGGGCAAATTCCCTCAACATATCTATCAGCAAGGAACATTTTATCGTTTTCGCAATAGAGTTGCTTTGTCGTCTTTTCCTTTAAAATCCCTTTCTTGTAAAGTTCAAGGAAAAATTCTTGCGCAGTTTGATGATGCAATGGAAGTGATGTCCGGGAGTAGTTATCAAAGCTTATCCCGAATTTTTCAAAGCTCTCCTTGTTCATGTAGTGATATTTATCAACGACCTGCTGAGGGGTTATTCCTTCCTTTTCAGCGGTTATAGTGATTGGGACACCGTGTTCATCGGAACCACAAATGTAGATGACATCTCTTCCTTTTAATCTTTGATATCTGACATAAATGTCGGCAGGGAGATATGCACCCGCAAGATGCCCAAGGTGAATTGGTCCGTTTGCATATGGAAGGGCAGCTGTTACAAGTATTTTTTGAGGTTCTTTTTCCGTCAAGGTGTTCATTGATTTTGTTTCAAAGTTTACTTATGTCAGGAAAAATTTAAGAAAACAAACCTTTCAAATCAAATGCGAAAAAATCTCCTTGTTTCGCTCAAACGCCTCCTGCGGGATATATTTCTTTATCTCATCAAGTGTGAACCTCTCCCATATATCGTTCCCGTAGTGAACATAAACATAGTTTTTGAAGATGTCAAACTTTTCAATTTTTCCCGTTCCTTTGTCAGTTTGAATTTCATAATCAATCGGTGGGAAGTTTTTCAGGGCTTCAATATATGTTTCCATCTCAAAGAGCAAACAACATTTCAAGCGCCCGCATTGACCGGAAAGTTTGATCGGGTTAAGAGGTAGATTTTGAAACTTTGCATGAAGGAGCGTAACCTTGTTAAATTTTTCAAGCCAAGTGGAACAGCAAAGCGCTCTCCCACAGCTTCCTATGCCTCCGATCTTCCTTGCTTCATCCCTGACGCCAATTTGCCAAAGCTCAATTCTTGTCTTGAAAATTTTTGCGAGGTCACGAACGAAAGCCCTGAAATCAATCCGACCGTCGGCTGTGAAGTAAAATGTCAGCCTGTTCCTATCAAATTGATATTCAACATCAATTAACTTCATATCAAGATTAAAAACTTTAACCCGCTGTTTGAAGATATAATATGCCTTGATTTCATCCTCTCTATTCCGTTTCAATCTTTTCAGGTCTTCATCGTTTGCTGGTCTTATAACTTTACGCATCAATTGTCCAACTATGCCAAGGAATTGCCTTTTCTGGTGAACTTTTTCACCGACGAGATGAACTTTACCAAGGTCAAGACCTCGTATCGCTTCAACTATGACATAATCCCCGGGCTTGAGGTCAAAGTCAGATTCGTTTATGAAGAAGTCGCGACGCAAACTTTTGAATTCAACTTCAACAAGATTAAGGGTGTGTTCAATTTTTGCAAGTTCTGGGTCAAATGGCTTTTTAAAGCAGGATTCACACGGTAGTTTTTGTTCTTCAACTTCAACTCCTTCCGCTTCAATTCCGGCTACAAATTCTTTATTTAATTGCTCCCAGCCACTTTCAAACGATTCCCAACTCTCATCAAGCCAAAAAGGTGAATCTATTTTTCTGTCCATTGCAGTGTGCTTTTTTGTTTTAATTTGTTGTAAGCCGTTTTAAAAAGTTCATAAAGTCCTATTGAAAGGTTTATCAAGATTAAATTCATCTGCACATTTCTTTCAACCTGCGTTATCGCTTTTTCAACGAGGGATATCGCCCTTTGATAATCAATTTCGCCGAAATTTTCAATGAACTTTTTTAAACGATCAAGCATATCCACATTTATAACCCTGTCTTCCATTCCAAACTTTACGAAGAGGGCATCTCTAAACCAAGTCAAAATTATGTTCAAAAAGTTTTTAACTTCATCCCTTTCATAATCGGTGACGATTTTTTCAATCTCAATCAGCATTTTGACAATTTTACCACTTGCAACCGTTGCGAGGAAATCAATCGGTTTTATCCTTTTATCTTTTATGGATACATCAAGGAGTTCAACTGCTTTCCCGAAGCTCCCATTAGAAAGGCGAGCGATAAGACGAGCTCTTGTCGGATTCAAATCGTATCTTTCTATCAATGCTGTGGCTATCTCTTCATCTGAAAGATATGAAAATCTTACAAGTTGACAGCGTGAAATTATCGTTTGGGGAAGTTGGTCTTTATTTGATGTTGTGAGAATTATAACTGTCTTTGGTGTTGGCTCTTCAAGCGTCTTTAGGAATGCATTTGCTGCTTGTTCTGTCATAGCATCCGCTTCCGAAACAATTATCACACGCCATCCTGGTATGAAACTGCTGTGCGAGATTTCAACCTTTATCTCTCTTATGCTGTTTATCTTTATGCTGTTGGCTCTGGGTATGGAAATTTTATGATATGGGTTTTGCGACTTTAATTTTACTTGCTCTTGTATGATTTTTATTTCGTCCTCGTCAAGCTTTTCAAGTGGGGGGTCGTCTTTGGTCTCGTTTCTACCAAGCGGTAATTTGAAGATCAACTTTATATTCGGATGGGAGAACTCCGATATACCTTTACAAGTTTTGCACTCGTCACAAGCTTCACCTTTTTTCCTTTCGCAGTTCAACGCCTTAGCGAATTCTATCGCCATTGCATCTTTACCTACCCCTTCGGGACCATAAAACAAGTAAGCGTTTGGTATTCTTTCACTCAAAATTGCGTTGATTAAAATTTGCTTAACTCTATCTTGACCTATGACATTTGACCAAGCCATTTCTTTCAATGAAATTTTTTAAAATGTCTGACCAACGCCGATGTGAAATATCATATCCTTTAAAATCTGTAGCCCTGTCTTGTTAAATATGAATTTATTCTCAGCCCCGGGGTCATAAACCTTGAAGCCAAAATCAAATCTTAAACCTCCGAAAAATGTTAAATATCTGATCCCAAATCCACCGGCTACAGCAAGGTATTTTAATTTGATATCCCGTGGTTCATCCCATAAATTCCCCGTATCAAGAAACAAGACAAAACCAAGATTTCTCCATACGATTGTTCTGTTTTCAAAATTTGCTTCAATTAAAATTTTTCCACCAAGCGATGGGTTTGAAACCGTGCCAAGTTCCCTTATCCTCCAGCCACGAACGCTTGCGCTCCCACCTGCGAAAAAACGCCTGTTTATGGGTATTGAACTCAACTCAAGCTCTTTAGTTGACTTTAGAAAATACTCGTTGGCAAAACCTAGCTTAAATTTAAATCCGAAAACTGAATTATTCAAACTAAAAAAGCGCCTGTAAAAAAAGGTAAGTTTGTAATACTGCGCGAATGGCTGAACTTTAAGTCCAGCTTGTGCGAATAAAAATGGTAAAAGCCCGCCTTCTTCAACGGAGACAAGATAGGAATGCCCCGACCTCGGGTAAAGTAAATCATCTACCTTGTCAAGTTGAAAGGTTAAACTTAAAATTGAGTTAATTTGCCTGGGGTAAAGTTTTGCAAGTGTTGAGTCTACTTGGGACTGAAACTTTATATTCACACTTTCAATATCCCAATCAAAATAGGCAGAATAATCAATGGCTCTATAAGCAAACCTTAACCTGTTTCTGACAATGTTCAAAACATATCTTTTCTGTTTATCAAGGGTCATTGATAAACCCAACTGTCCGGGCATTTTTCTCCCCAATAAATAAGGTTGTTCCAATCTAAGGTCGGTTTCAACCAATCCGACGCTTGTTGTGTCTGCAAGGTTTGGGATTTTTTTTAAGTTCAAGCTTTGAATTTGAAACCTTACACTTGAGGCAAAGTGTCTTCCACCACCGAGGAAATTTCTGTTCCTATAATCAAGCGAAACACCAACATTAAAGGCATTTCTTTCATCGCTGAAGTAGATCGCTGGTGATATATCATGCTTGTTAAACGGGGCAACCGATATGATTACATCGCAGTGGTTTAAACTATCCGTTTGATTTATCTTATCAATGTTTATCCTGACATTTTCAAACAAACCAGTTTGAGATATATTCGTCTCGGTTTTCAAAATCAAACTGCGATTATAAAACTCCCCCGTTTTAAATTCAACCTCACGCCTTACTATATTTTCTGAGACCTTTAACCTTGTCGTATCTTCAAATAGAATTTTTATATTTTTTATCACTAATCTTGCGTTCGGGTAAAATGGTATTGAAATTGAAGTGGTTTTCCTCGTGCTGTCAATCAAAACCCTAACCCTTGTTCTATCAACGTATGCATCTGGATAACCATTATCGTAGAGCAAATTTAATATGCGTTGAATCTCCGCTTCAACATCAATGCGCCTAAATCTATTCCCAGGTTTGAGAAATTTTAAATTAAGGACAATTTCCCTTACCGAATCCGGAATTGAGTTCAGACCGAATATCTCAACATTTTCAACATTATACGGTTGACCCTCATTTATGATGAAAGTCAAGCTGGCTGTCTTTTTTGTATGGTCGTAAACTACAGATGTGTCAATCTTAACATCAAAGAAACCATTGTCTTGATAGTAATTTTGCAGGTTAACGACATCGCTTGCGATTTTAATTTTTTCAATGTAGGATGGTTTATCGCCGAGGCGTTCGCTGATTTTATAAAGGAATTGCCAAAATTTCCCCGGGCTCTCCCTTGAGATGATTACGGATTTTAATTCTTTTGAGGAAAGGGTTTTGTTCCCTTTGAAATTGATTTCTTTGAGTTCAAAATTTAATTCCTGCGCTTTCGTTATAAGTGAGGCGGAAATTAAAAGAACAAGTATTATCCCTTTCATTTTGGGGCGATTTAAATTTCGTTAAGAGCCCCCCTCATCGGGGGGTTCATAATCAGTATTCATCCTCTTCACCGAATAGGTAATCGTCTTCGTCTTCGGGAGAATAATCAGGCCAGATATCTTCAATTCCATTGTATTCTTCGTCAGAGTCCTCAAGTTCTTCAAGGTTTTGTATGACTTCTGGTGGAGCGCCAATTCTTTTAGCGTATTCAATCAGTTCCTGTTTTGTTGCAGGCCATGGGGCTCCTTCAAGATAGGAAGCAAGTTCAGGTGTCCAAAGCATAATTTATCAACCTCCTTTAATTTGATTTTTTGTTTGATTCCTGAACTAGTTCGGTGTATTTAGCTGGGTCAATGTCCTCAAAGAAATAATTTAACGGATTTTGAGGTATACCATCCTTTAAAACTTCGTAGTGTAAGTGTGGGGCTGTGACAAGCCCGGAGGCACCGCTTAAACCGATCTTTTCTCCTCTTTTGACCTTTTGACCTTCTCTGACGAACGCTTTTGAAAGGTGAGCGTATAATGTTACATAGCCAAAGCCATGGTCAATTTCTATCAAGAGTCCATATCTTCCTCTGTAACCGACATAGCTTACAATGCCATCGCCTGTGGCATAAACTGGTGTTCCAACATCAACGACAAGGTCAACGCCTTCGTGCATAGCCCAAATTCCGAGAATTGGATGCTTGCGATACCCAAACCCTGATGTCAAACCCCCTTTCAAAGGCATTATCGCTGGTATGTGTTTGAACTTTTCTTGATTCAGTTTATATTGCTTGTAAATTTCCTCATAGCTTTTTTGTTGTAATCTCACTTCACGCTCAAGTTTGCTTAATTTGGCAAACGACTCGGAAAGAAGTTTCTCGGCTTCGTCATCTGATAAATTAAACTCATATTTTTCTTCAACACCACCGATTGCGACCTTTTTTATGTCTTCATCAATTGGTTTTAAATCAACCGCGAGTCGGAGTTCTCTATCTTGTTCAAGGAGTTTTGCTACAATGCTTTCAATTTGATGGAATTTTTCCTTTAAAACTTTTAATTGCTCTTTTAAGATTGAGTTTTCCTTTTCAAGTTTTTCAGCTCTGATTTTGCCGAAGCCGAGAATATCTCCAGTCAAATGATTTAAAGCGAAGAGGAAACCCAAACTGATTAAAATTACAAAAACAATGGCGATGAAAATTTTTAAGTTTAAATTTTTGACCTCGTTAAAGTTTAAATTTTCAGTGTCAAGGTAGAAAATCTTTTTTCCCATAGCTATCTCCGTTATTTTTAGGTTTCTGATTGAAGATAACGAATTTACTTAAATTTGTCAAGTGCTGGGGCTGAATGGGGCTTGCTCTTGACTTTTATTCCGAAATTTTTTATAATTAAGCGAGGTCAAAAAATAAACAAAAACTAAAACAAAACGGAGATTAATATGAGAGGGCTATTTTTATTTTTGGCGTTTGCTTTGCTGTTAAGTAGTGTCGCTTTCTCAAGGGACATCGGAGCAGGGTTAACACTTGGCTATCGCAGTGAGAAACCAACAGTTGGATTCGGGGGATTTGCTTATTATCGCTACGATGTTCGTGAGAAATTCCTTAATGTGAAAGGTCTAGCTGGTCAGCTTTCAGTTGGCTATGTGACTTTCCCTAAGGAAGATAATGTTGAGTATTCATTTGTCCCTGTAAAATATGGACTTAGCTACACTGCTTACACGCAGGATAAGGTTTCGCTTGGTGTACTTGGTGAGCTTGGGCTTGCATTTCTGAGCAAGCCAAAAAGTGAAACGAAGGTTACAGGTGGTGCTGGTGGATTTGTCGCATATTCAGTTGCACCGGATGTGAAACTCGTTGGAGCGGTTAAGTATTCAGCTGTTGTTCAGGCGGTTCATTACTTGGGTGTTGAAGTCGGCGTGCTTTACACATTGCCAACAGGCAAGTAAAGTTAAGGTAGTCCGAGCCATTTCGGCTCGGACTTTTTTATTAAAAAAACGGAGGATGCAAATGAAGCGCGCTGTAAATCTTGGTTTAATTTTATTGTTTGTCGCATTAAATATCTTTTTGGGGGGTTGTGGACAACCAACGGATCAGGGTCAGATTAACTTAACGCAACAGGAAAAAGTTCTTGCACCAATTTATACCGCCCCAGAAGGTGAAGCAATACCTGGCAAATATATAGTTGTTCTTAAAGATAATGTTTTACCGAAGGGCGATTTCAAGAGTGTGGCACAAGCTGTTGCCAAAGTTGCTGGTGAGATTGCTAAAACATATAGTTTACATCTTGAACATGTCTATGGTTTTGCGCTTAAAGGATTTTCGGCCGAAATCCCTCAGGATAAAATTTTAGCTCTTAGAAGTGACCCGAGGATCGCATATATTGAAGAGGACGCTAAAGTTTATGCTTTTGCTCAGACATTGCCTTGGGGGATTGATAGAATTGATGCTGATATAAGTTCAACTAAAGCGGGTGATGGAACTGGTAGTGTAACTGGCGTAAGGGTTTATATAATTGATACCGGAATTCAACTTAATCATCCCGATTTGAATGTTGTTGGTGGTGTTGATTTTACAGGTAAAGGAACAGCTGATGATGGAAATGGGCATGGAACACATGTGGCTGGGATTGTTGGAGCCAGGGATAATGGAGATTATGTTGTTGGAGTTGCTCCAGGGGTTGAACTTTTTGCGGTAAAGGTTCTTGGTGATGATGGTTCGGGAAGTTTTTCAAATGTAATAGCTGGGGTTGATTTCGTGACACAACAAAAACTTAACAATCCGTCTCTTCCCATGGTTGCAAATATGAGCTTAGGCGCAAGAACGGGATCAAAATATAACTCGCTTGATAACGCCGTTGTTAACTCAATCAATGCGGGTGTTGTTTATGCTATAGCTGCTGGAAATGACGGTGCCGATGCGAAAAATTACAGCCCTGCTCATGTAAAGGAAGCAATCACTGTTGGAGCATACGATGAAAATAATACATTCGCTTATTTTTCAAATTGGGGTAGTTTACTCGATTTAAATGCTCCCGGGGTTAGGATTCTCTCAACTTACATAGGTAGTTCAACTGCAACTTTGAGTGGAACCTCAATGGCAGCTCCACATGTTGCGGGAACAGCTGCGCTTTATCTTTCAAGAAATCCAAGTGCAACGCCTCAACAAGTGAGAGACCGTCTTGTTGCTGATGGAAAGGCTTGGGTGAAAGTTAATAAACCAAAGACGACGAATTTGTCGGTTTATGCCGGAAATTATTAATTTTTAGGGCAACCGCTTCAGCGGTTGCCTTAAATTTAAAATTCCCTCAATGCTTGGCTCATATACAACATTCATAGCGTGGAGATATTTGAAGTCAAAGCGAAAAATCGCTTTGATCACGATTATAAGTTTGATTTCCCTCATCGGTGTTACAATTGGTGTTTCAGCCCTCATCATTGTGCTTTCCGTCTTTAATGGATTTAATGGTCTTGTCACGCGAATACTTGTTGAATTTGACCCACATATAAGAATAGAGAAAAAGCTCGGAATTGAAGATAAAGAATTGGCTTCAATTGAAAAAGTGATAAAAGATATCCCGCAAGTGAAAGGCTATTCCCCTTTTATAACGAGCAAGGCAATGCTTATCTCTGATAGAAATAATAGGGTTGTTTATGTCAAAGGTATAGACCCTGGAAAAGCTGGGCTTGTTTCCGGACTTCCTGAAAAAATTGTACTTGGTAATTTTGACCTTTTTGATTCCGGTGGACTTCCCAAAATCATTCTCGGCTTAACGATCTCAGACCATGTGAATGCTTTGGTTGGGGATACTGTTACGCTTGTAAGCCCAAGTTTTGGCACTTTCGGGCTAGTTCAACCCAATGTTAGAAAATTTGTTGTTTCGGGAATTTTTGAATCAAATAACAAGGATTATGATGGATATTACGTTTTCGTTTCTGTTAAGTCAGCACAAAGTTTGTTTGACATGAGGGGTAAAATTAACGGCGTTGAAATTCGGCTTTATAACATCAATGACTCTGAGAGGATAAAAAAGATCCTTCAATCTCATCTTGGAGATAAATTTCAAGTTAAAACATGGTATGATTTACACAAAGACCTATATTCGGTTATGCAAATTGAAAGATGGGTAGCATATGTGATACTTTTGCTTATAATTTTTGTGGCGACATTTAACATTCTTGGCTCCTTGACAATGTCTGTAATTGAAAAAACGAGGGATATTGGAATTTTAAAGGCGATGGGGGCAAGGAATTCTGACATTGTTAAAATTTTTATCTTTGAGGGTTTAATAATCGGCTTAATCGGGACCGTTCTTGGAGGTTTAATTGGGTATATTGTCTGTTACATTCAACAAAGATATCACATCTTTCCGCTTGATCCAACCGTTTATATCATACCTTCACTTCCAGTTGAGATGCATTTGTCGGATTTCGTCGTTGTTGGGCTTGGTGCGATAGTTCTTTGTTTGCTTGCCTCATATTATCCCGCAAAAAGAGCTAGCAGAGTCATACCTTCCGAAGCTTTAAGGTGGGAATAGTGAAACATTTCATTTTTACAAGTTGTTAAAAATTTTGAGTTTGAAAAAATTAATTTGGAGGTGCTATGCGGGCGATTTTATTTGTTTTTTTGTTGTTTCATTTCAATCAGGTTTTAAATTCACAAACGGATACAACTTCTTTACTTCCGAGTAAAATGAGCATTCTTGAAAAAGGATTATGGGGTGAAAGGGGATTGTTCAGAATCACTGGGCTTGCGCCACTTACATTGCAAGCAAGACAAAGTGAGTTAAAGTTGAGAAGGACTATGCTTTCTATTCATCAACTCGGTGGTTTTGCAACGCTTGGACTTATGGCAATTTCAGCTTATTACGGGAAAAAGGCTTATGACCTTGTTCCCGGCTACGCAGAGAAACATAGAACACTTGTAAGGGCTACGATAGCATCGTATAGTTTAACTGCTCTTCTTGCTTTGATGTCTCCACCACCACTTATAAAAAGGGATGATAAATGGAGCAGTTTGGCGATACATAAGACACTAGCTTGGATTCACGGGGCTGGGATGGTTGCAACTGCGATACTTGGAAGACAGGTCAGGGAAAGCGCAAATCTTGAGGAATATAACCGGTTGAAAAAAATTCACATGGGCGTTGCCATTGCAACTTTTACTGCGCTTGCTTCATCAATGATTGTAATAACATTCCGTTAAAATTAATTTGGTGAATCTGTTATGAAACAATTTAAAGGTGTTCTGGTTTTATTTTTGTTCGTTATCGGTTTTTCTTTCGGTCAGGTTTTATCGCTAGAAGGCGATAAGAGCGTCTCCTACATTCAATATGTCATTCGTCATCCTTTACACACTGTTAAGGCGATAAATAGGGAGCCTAAGTTCACAATTGAGTTTGACACAAAACAAAGGAAAATACTCAAGGCAGAAGCGGTTGCAGAAGTTATGAAATTTAACAGCGGAAATTCAAATAGGGACTCACACGCTATGGAAGCTGTTGAGGCGCTAAAATTTCCAACGATAAGTTTCAAAAGCACTGAGATAGATTTCAGCAGCGAAGATATAGTTGTCAGAGGATTTTTAACATTTCACGGACAAACAAGGAAGATTGAGATGAAAGGTAAAGCGAGGTTTGACGGGAATAATTTGTTCGTTGACGGTAATTTTAAAGTGAGTTTAACAGAATTTGGTGTGAAGCGTCCCTCTCTTCTTTTTATCCCTGTTGATGATACTTTGAAAATATACATATTTGCGAAGTTTATCTTGCCTGAGTAAAATTCTCAAAATATCAAGCGGGTCTAGGCTGGAATAAAGTTTCTTATTTGGTTGTCAATATAGATGAAGACAAAAATAAAGGACAGACCATGACAATGAGGCGAAATGTTTTTTATTTAATTCTTCTCTTTTTAGGCTTTCTTTTAAGTTTAACATTTATAACCGAGAAGCAAGCCGAATCAAACGCCAGGGTAAGTTACGAAGTAAAAATTCCGTTGGGGATTCCAAGAGACATTTGGGAAATTTTCGTCCCGCCTGATAATCCTATAACTCCTGAGAAGGTTGAGCTTGGTCGGAAATTATATTTTGACAAGCGTCTTTCAGTTGATAATACTGTTTCCTGCGCGACATGTCATGATCCAAAATTTGCCTTTACAGATGGAAAGAAAGTAAGCGAAGGTGTTAAAGGGCAGAAAGGGGCGAGGAATGCGCCGACGGTTTTGAACGCAATGTTTTTTGAAGAGCAGTTTTGGGATGGCAGAGCCAAAACGCTTGAGGAACAGGCGAAACAGCCGATAATTAACCCAATTGAAATGGGTATGCCGGATCACGATGCAGTTGTTAAGAAACTCAAAGGAATCCCAGAATATGTTGATGCCTTCAAAAAGGTATTTGGTGGTGAGATTACTATTGATAGAATAGCCCAAGCGATTGCTGCGTTTGAAAGGACGCTTCTTACAGGTAATTCACCTTTTGATAGGTTCATAGCTGGAGATCAAAATGCTATAAGTGAGTCAGCAAAGAGAGGATGGCAGTTATTTCAGGGCAAGGCGAGATGTATAACTTGTCATGAGTTCAACCGTTCAAATCCTTTCTTTACGGATAACAAGTATCATAACATTGGCGTTGCTATGAATCAAGAAGGATTTGCGGAGCTTGCCCGAAAGGCGGAACTTTTAGTCAAGGAGGGGAAGCTTGATCAGAGAAAACTTGACGAACTTGCTTTGAACCCGGCTTATTCAGAACTTGGAAGGTTCCTTGTGACATTTAATCCCAAAGATATTGGGGCATTTAAGACACCTACATTGAGAGATGTTGAGCTCACAGCTCCATATATGCACGATGGGAGTGAAGCAACACTTTTAGATGTGATTGAATTTTACAATCGTGGTGGAAATGAAAACCCGAACCTTTCTGGTGAGATGAGACCTTTGAACTTGACCGATCAGGAAAAACAAGACCTTGTTGAATTTTTAAAGTCGCTAACGGGTGAATTCCCGAAAGATTTTCCGGAAAACAAATAAATAACAAAAAGGAGGTGCTTTAATTATGCCGAAAATGCCAAGTGAGAGAAAAGAGGAGCAGTATTTGAAGGAGCGAGAGAAGTTCTTTGAGATGTTGCCGAAGTTGAACAGGAGGCAGTTTTTGAAGGTCGCGATGGCCTCAGCTGCAGTTGCCCTTGCAAAGAATCAATTCCCACCACATTCATTCCAACTTGTTGAAGCAGTAGAAGCGAAACAGGGTAAGACAGAGGTTAAGTTTAGATTTGCTTACATTTCAGATACGCATCTTTACGAGAGGAAATTGAACGAAAGGTTTGTGCGTGCTGCTTTAAAAGCAGTTCAGGATGTCAATGCCCTTGACCCACAGCCCGATTTTGTTCTTTTTGGCGGTGACCTTGCTCAACTTGGACAACCGGAGGAATTAAAGCTTGGAAAAGAAATTTTAAGTGAGCTTAAGGCGAAAGTGTATATGATGGTTGGTGAACACGATTGGTATCTTGACCTCGGTGAAAAATGGATGGAACTTTTCGGGCAACAATGGTATTCGTTTGATCATAAAGGCGTTCATTTCATAGTGTTAAATTCTGTCCTTGTTGATGACTATTGGACCGAGACGAAAATGACACCGATGGAGAGGATGAAGTTTATGGCTCAGCTTGATAATCCTAAAGGGAAACCCTTCACGGTCGGAAGAGGATATGGTGATGTTGGGAAGAGACAGTTTGAATGGTTAAAGCAAGACCTTGCGAAGATTTCAAAAGATACACCGATAGTTGTGTTTTCGCACTCGCCTCTTTACAAGTATTACAAACCGTGGAATTTCTGGACTGATGATGCTGAGGAGGTGCAAGCTCTTTTGAGACCATTTAAGAATGTGACCGTTATTCATGGGCATACGCATCAACCAGTTTTTAACAAGATAGGTAACATTAACTTTTACGGCATGCTTTCAACAGCCTGGCCATGGCCATATGCCCCAACAGGGCTTCCGAAGTTGACTATAAAGATGAACAGGGCGGATCCATTTGATCAATTTGATGGATGTGGCGATGGAACAGTTGAGGTTTTGACAAATGGAAAAGCGGATAAAATTTATAACCTCTGGAGTAGAGAACCGATGAAGGTTAGTGCAAGATATCTTGAGTCGGGTGGTAAAGAAGATGTTCCACCTCTTCCATTAGATCCATCATTTTAAAAAAAACTAATTAGGAGGTTTAGGTTATGAAGGGAAAGTTTTCTTTTGGTGTTTTAATGTTGTTATCAGTGTTGTTATTTTTAAGCGGTAGAGTCAACATTACCTCAGCGGTTGAAGGTGATGATTCAAAGAAGAGCGATAAAAAGGTGATCACTGCATGCGATGGTGAAACAAAACTTGTCTTAAACGATGTTAAATCAAATGAAGTGATGACCCGTGAAAAAGCCCAAGAAGTTGCTTCAATGCTTCTTGCGACTTATCAACAGCAGAAGAAATATCAGGCAACAAAGTTTACAAGACGTGATTCTTTGATATGGGAGAGGGAATTGAAAGCGATGATTGAGGAGGGGTATAAGTGGTTTCACGATCCGTCACTTGGAACGAACGGGATTTCCTGCGATATGTGTCATCCAGATGCTGCGGATACACATCCTGAGACATATCCAAAGTTTCAGGTTCAGTTGAAAAAGATTGCTCTTTTGCGCGATATGATAAACTGGTGTATTGAAAACCCAATGGAAGGGAAACCGCTTGATGAAAGCGATCCGAGGTTAAAGGCAATGGAGGCATATATAATTTGGGCGAGGGCAAATCAAGATGTTCGTCCTCATGCGAAGATACTAAATCCTGGGAAGAGATGATTTAGTTCCGATAAATTGCAAGCCCCGCAAACTTGGCGGGGCTTTTTATTTTTTAGAGCGTTTGCAAAATTAAAATTTTTTTAATCTCTAAAAATCAGGGGGAAAGTGGCTCGCTAAGTATTTCCTTCCGATTTTTTTAATCTTATCTATTCATTTTCTTTTCTCGCAGGGTAGCGGGACTTATACCGCATCTTTAACTGGTAAGGTTTTTGACAATGAAGGGAAACCGATACCAGATGTTGAAATTGTAGTAAGAAATGTTGAGACCGGGTATATTCGTGGCGGAATTACGACGGCTTCAGGAATTTATAATGTTTTATCTTTGCCACCGGGAACCTATGAGGTTAACGCTCTTCATGTTGCTTATGGTAAGCAGACAAAAATTATTGAACTGGGGGTTGGTGAAAGAGTTACGGTTAATTTTACACTCGTCCCAAGGGAGATTCAAATTGGTGAGGTTGTTGTAACTGCTGAAGCGCTTGAATATGAGGTAAAGAAGACGGAACTTTCAGTTCCGTTGAGACCGCAACAAATTGCTACATTGCCAGTTAACACCAGAAACTTTCTTGAGCTCATGGCACTTGTTCCCGGAATGAAACCAATAGGAGCGACATTTGGAAGTGGCGCTTTGCAACCGACTTGGGTTGGATTTTATTTTGAAGGAACAGAATATAAGAATGAAATAGTTGAAGGTGGTTTAGCCGGGCAATTTTTAAGCCCTGGGAATCCGTTTCCGCTTGATGCTGTTAAGGAAGCAAGAGTTATAACTCAACTTTACAAAGCGGAATATTCAAAGGCAGCTGGAGGTGTCGTCTCTGCTGTTTCAAAGACGGGAACTAATGAATTTCATGGGACGGCATTTATAACCTATCGTGATAAGTCGCTTAATGCACTTGGAGTTTTTGAAAAGGAAAAACCAGGGTTTAAGCGTCGTCAAACAGGTGTCAGTTTAGGGGGTCCAATAATAAGAGATAAACTTCATTTCTTTGTCTCTTATGAGGGGACTTTCACGGACAGATTTGCAACCGTTGTTGTGCCACCACTTTTCGCTCAGTATGCGGGAACATATAAAGTTCCATTTAGTGGTCATCTTGGACTTGGGAGATTAACTTTCCAGCCTGTTCAGAATCATTTCCTTGATTTCACATGGTATGGAAGGTTTGATAGAAACTATCTTGGGATAGGTGGAGGAAGCGCATATGAGAGAGGTAGACTTTTCTACAATAGGGTTTACAATTATGTTTTGAAGCATCAGTATATTATCTCACCGACCCTTATGAACGAGGCAAGATTGAACTTCCAGCGTTATAACTGGGAAATTGCAAATATCGCACCATTTCCAACCCCTGGGAGGATTTATCCAAGCGCGTTCATTGGAGGATTTTCACATGCACCGCAGAATTGGTTCCAAGACAGATACGCTTTTTATAATGATATAACATACACGAGGGAAAACCATGTGATCAAGGGTGGCTTTTTCATTCAGCGATTGAGATATGAAGCAAATCAGAAACTTTATCTTTATCCTCAATTTTATTTCTTGCGCGATACGAGCACGACACCATATCAAGCGAGAGTTGGGGTTGGCGTCCCAACGGTTGAAAAATGGAACACGCAATTTGGAATTTATATCCAAGACGATTGGACTGTTACACCTTATTTGACCTTGAATTTAGGAATAAGGTGGGATTATGAGACAAACATGATAAACAATGATTTTGCTGTTCCCGATACGATAAGAAGGGATCTCATTCAGTTCTTTGGTGAGAAATACTTCTCAAGAGGAAAAGATAGGAAACCATATTGGAAAGCGTTTCAACCTAGGGTTGGCGTTTCATACGATATAAGCAGGAAGGGTGAAACGGTTATTTTCGGTGGAGCAGGTATTTACTATGATAGGCATGTTTGGAATGTTGCTTCTGATGAAATTTTGAGATACACTTGGAAGGTTTATTACCTTGATTTTGGTCCTGACAGAATTCAATGGGATGATAGATATTATAGCCGAGATGAGTTGCTTAATTTGATTTCGCAAGGGAGAGTTCCAGCTCCAGAGATATTCTTAATACCAAACGATTTGAAACCACCGATGACAATTCAATACAGCGTCGGTTTGAGGCAGAGATTTGGTGAGGTGCTTGTGAGTTTAAGTTATACAGGTGTTCGCGGATATAATGAGATAACGACTTATAATGCAAATGCAAAGCAAAGGTTAACGGCGAAATATGGACCGATTCAAGTTTGGACGGATGCTGGCAATTCTTGGTATGACGCCATATACTTTACATTTGATAAACCATATAAGCCTGGTTCTTGGGGGTTGAACATTGCTTATACATTGTCTTGGACATATGATGAATTTGATAATACGATTTATTACGGTTACCTTTATTATACGAACCTTGATATGTTGAAGAAAGCACCATCAACGCTTGATGAGAGGCATAGGATTTCAATAAGTAGCACTTTTGATTTGCCATTTGGATTTAAGATAAGCGGTTGGGGAACGTTTGCAACCGGTAGACCTTATCTTGTTTTCACTGGGACTGATGACAATAATGATGGTGTTCTTGGGAATGATTATCCCGCTGGGCTTGGACGAAATGCTGGAAGAGTCCCAGGACAAAGATTTATTTTCAAGTATGTCTTCGCTGAAAGAAACTTTAATTTGCGTCTTTCAAAGGACTTTTCATATCGTGGCGTTACCTTAACGCTTATGCTTGAGGCATTCAATGTGTTTAACTGGACAAATTTTGGTGGCTATGTTGGGAATATGAAATCCGTTTTATTTGGTAAGCCGACGACCGCTGGTGATAAAAGGCAGATACAACTTGGTATGAGGGTGAGCTTTTAAGTGAATTTTTAAAATAGGCGAAAAAGTGCAACAAAGTACTTGACTTGATTTTTTGAAATTATTATATTAAAGGTGCATAATCATCCCCGATTCCTTTCCCGCCGAGATCGCTGGCGTGTGTCCCCGAGCGCCAGCGGTCTTTTTTTAT
>Ga0197142_1000105_pt1 | contig 70613 bp, 59 predicted proteins | sample GBS60_MetaG_FD_148614 | JGI IMG/M metagenome (GOLD analysis project Ga0197142, IMG submission 148614) | Sediment microbial communities from Great Boiling Springs, Gerlach, Nevada, United States - GBS 60_MetaG | ecosystem: Environmental > Aquatic > Thermal springs > Hot (42-90C) > Sediment... | reverse complement strand
GACGACTAGCCTGTTATCCCCGGGGTAGCTTTTATCCGTTAAGCCCCGACCGCGATCACTGCGATTCGGGGGATCACTTACACCGGCTTTCGCCTCTGCTCGAGTGGTCACTCTCACAGTTAAGCCAGCTTATGCGTATGCACTTCCAGTCCGATTTCCATCCGGACTAAGCTGACCTTTGTGCTCCTCCGTTACCTTTTTGGAGGAAGCCGCCCCAGCTAAACTGACCACCTAGCACTGTCTCCTGCTGAGGCAGGATAAGGAAGAAAAAAATTAAAGAGAGGTGTTTCATTGACCCCTCCTCATCGGAGGGTCCCTCCTACGCTAAACAATTAATTTTTCTCTTCCAATGCTAAGCTTCAGTAAAGCTCCCGGGGTCTTTTTGTCCATGTGCAAGTAGGCCGCATCTTCACAGCCATTTCAACTTCGTCGGGCACCGGCTCAAGACAGTTGCCAACTCGTTAGACCTTTCATGCGGGCCGGAACTTACCCGGCAAGGGGCTACGCTACCTTAGAACTCTCAAGGTTAGAGCTGTCGTTCACCGGAGCTTGCACCAGAGCCTTTCCCTTCCAAATTGGAAAGGATCAACCCCAGCGCTTAACTTACCGGCACTGGACAGGTCTCAGCTCCTATACATCCCCTATTCGGGTTTGCAGGAACCTGTGTTTTTGATAAACAGTCGGTTGGCAAACTTTCGCTGCGTCCTCCTCATCGGAGGAAGAGCATCTCGGAAACCTTACGCTCAGCTTTTTTGCCGAGTTCCTTGAGCCGGTTTGACCCGTATGCCTTGGTGTTCTCCACCAGCCTACCTGTGTCGGTTTGCGGTACGGTCTAAGAAAAAGCTCCTTAATCAATTTTTCCCGGAGACTTATTAAACTCCACTTTCCTTCATTTCTGAAGGATTGCCATCATAGCTCGCCCTCCAACTTTTGAAGTTGGCGGACTTACTATTTAGACCCCACCAAAGGTGGGGCTGGAGTCAACAAATCTCGTCATTGATTAAGTAATAACGCTTTTTCTTAGGTAGCAGAATATTAACTGCTTATACATCTCCCAAAGCCAAAAGACTGTGGGATTAGATCCGACTTACCCCTGGCTGATTGACATTGCCAGGGAAACCTTAGGCTTTCGGCATTCCGGGTTTTCACCGGAAGAATCACTACTCATGCCAGCATTCTCACTTCCTAACACTCCATCCTATCTTACGATAGGACTTCGCAGCGTTAGGAACGCTCCCCTACCTCCTCCAAATCGGAGGACTCCATCTTCGGTAGACTCCTTAAGTTCCGATCATTTATGGCGCCAACTTCCTAGACCGGTGAGCTGTTACGCACTCTTTAAAAGATGGCTGCTTCTAAGCCAACTTCCCGGCTGTTTTAGGAAATTGACGACCTTTAGAGACACTTAGGAGTCATTTAGGAACCTTAGATGGGAGTCTGGGCTGTTTCCCTCTTGTCCATACCGGCTTATCCCGGCAGGACTGACTCCTTGTCAACCTTACTTCGTATTCGGAGTTTGGTTGATTCGTCTCGCATAAAGCTCGACGAACCATCCAGTAGCTCTACCCCGAAGTAAGTATGAACAAGGGCTATACCTAAATATATTTCGGGGAGAACCAGCTATCTCCGGGTTCGATAGGCATATTACCTCTAACCACAGCTCCTCCCATGCCATTTCACCGGCAACGGGTCCGGGCCTTCCCCCGCCTTTCGACGGGGTTCACCCTGGCCATGGTTAGCTCACCCGGTTTCGGGTCTCTTGCTATGTATCATAAACGCCCTTTTTGGACTCGGTTTCCCTCTGCCTCCTCCCTAAATTAGGGATTAAGCAAAAGACACATAGCAAGAACTCGCTGGCTCATTCTTCAATAGGCACGAGATCACCCTTCGAATAGAAAGGCTTTCTCTGTTTGTTAGCTAACGGTTTCAGTATCTATTTCACTCCCCTTGTCGGGGTTCTTTTCACCTTTCCCTCGCGGTACTAGTTCACTATCGGTTAGTTTGGGTATTTAGCCTTGGATCGTGACCGACCCAGCTTCCCACAGGGTTTGCCGTGCCCCGTGGTACTTGGGATACCTTTCAACAAAGTCTTAACTTTCGGATACAGGGCTTTCACCTTCTATGGCTGGCTTTTCCAAACCATTCTCCTAGAAAAGACTTTGTTTATCGAAAGGTCCCGCAACCCCCCCTCCGAATTGGAAGGGGTTTAGGCTGTTGCCCTTTCGCTCGCCGCTACTTAGGCAATCTCATATGATTTCTTTTCCTTCGGGTACTTGGATGTTTCGGTTCCCCGAGTGCCCCTCCCGAAAAAATTCGGGATACTCCGATTTACATCGGAGTAGGTTTCCCCATTCGGAAACCAACGGCTAATAACGGCTGCTTGCGGCCTCACCGTTGATTTCGCTCGCTAGCAAGCGTCCTTCCTCGGCCCAAACTACCAAGGCATCCACCGTTAGCCTTAAACTCTCTCCCATCATTCTTGTTAGTTTTTAAAGTCCTGTTTGTTAATGTGCCGTGGACTCGACCGGACTCGAACCGGTGACCTTCGCATTGCAAATGCGACGTTCTAGCCAACTGAACTACGAGCCCTTAAATTAAAAAAAGTAAATTTAAAATATATATTCGGCTGTTAGGAGAACCTAACTTGAAGTCTCCAATAATGCCTTATAAAGAAAGTAAAATTTTCATTTCTATATAAAATTAATATTACTAAAAAATTTTTTCTCTGTCAAGATCAAAAAGTGCCTGGGGAGGGACTCGAACCCTCACGTCCGATTTTACGGACACAGGATTTTAAGTCCTGCGCGTATACCAATTCCGCCACCCAGGCAAACAAGCAAATTATATAAATTTTTTTTTATCTTATCAATTTAAAATATTAAATATCTTATAATATAAAACAAATTACTTTCTTTTTATCAAATAAACATAAGGATAATATAAAAATAAACCTGGTGGGTCATCGAGAATTATTTTCTGATATTCTTGATAAATTTTTTTTCTTTTTTCCACTAAAAGAGTTTCTCTTCCTTCTTCTAAAAGCTTGTCTACTTTAACATTTTTATAATTAATAAAATTGGCATTTTCTTGAGTAGAATGCCATAAAAGATATTGATCTGGATCATTAGCTAGTTTTATAGAAACAAGTAAAAAATCAAAATCTTTTGGTTTTTGGTAAGAAAAAAATTTAATTTTTATTGGTAAACCAATTTTTTCAAAACTTTGTTTTAAACTAGTTGCTACTGAATAGTATTCATATGGAGTAAATAAATTAATTGAAATTCCTTTTGGTAGATTTTTATTAATAATCTTTTCTGCAATTTCTTCATTATAATAATTTTGCTTTAAATTTGGATTATATGCCCAAGATAAAGGCGGTATTGGTCCAAACGCTATTTCACCAAATTCTTTATAAAAGTTTTCTGGAATAGCCATTGAAAGAGCATTTTTGAATTCTTTTTCCTTTAAAAACTGATTTTTATGATTAATCAACAATGTCATTAATTGGGAATAATCAACTATCCTTTCAACTTTGGTGTTATTCCATTTTTTAAAGTTATCAGCTAAATTTTTTTTATAAATTCTTATTTCTCTTACCTCTCCTAATTTATATGCTGCGACTAAATTACTTTCAGAAGGATAAAACTTATAAACCAAATTTGGTAATCCTTTTTTGTTGGGAAAAAGAACAATTTCTTTTATGAAATCATATTTTTTTCTAATTCTAGATACTCTATATAATCCAGCTACCCCAACTAAAGGAGATCTAATGATAGGTTTAGTTAAAAGAAATGGAAAAATAGCTGATGGTTCTTTTAGGTAAAAATCAATTGTTTTTTTATCAACAATCTGCACAGAAACGTCTTTAAAAGTAAAATTAATATCGTAAGAAGAAAATTCTTTGCCATCATTCCAAAAAAGATCATTTTTTAAATGAAAACGAAAAAGTCGACCATCATCTTTTATTTCCCAAAAACTTGCTAAAAGAGGAACTGGTCTACCATCTTTAATATAAACTAAACCGCTAGAAATTTTTTCAATTATTTCCTCAGGAAGATTATCTAATGTATATTGACCAACAATACCGATAATTTCTTTTCTATTAATAAAAAGCTGTCTGTAAACCAAAGGTGATATAGAAATCAAAACTAAAACAAAAAAAGAAGTTATAAAAAAACTAAAAATTAAAGTTTTAAAATTTTTTTTAAAGAATTCAATTAAAAGCCAGTAGTAATAACGAATCTTTTTTTTATCAAAAATCATAAAATCATTGAATAACGATTAAGTTTAAAACCGAAATAATGAAAAAAAGAAAGACAAAAATTATTGTTAGAACAAAAGTTAACTTCTCAATACCTCTTCTTGTTTGATAAAATTCACCACCTCCACCCCAAACATTTCCAATACCTGCTCCTCGTCCTTGAATAAGAATCAAAAAAATTATTAAAAGACTTAAAATTATGGTAATGATCAAAAAAAATGTCTTCATAAAAATAATTATATACCAATTAATTTTAATTTTGCAACTTTTCTAAATTAAAAATTTAAAGATTTAAGTAATTAATTTGTACGAAATCAATATTCAAATTTTTATGTTTTCTCTTAAAAAACGATGATATTTTTTAGCAAAACGATGAGCTTCATCTCTAACTTTTTGAAAAAAAGGTAAAATTTCATTTACTCTCTCATCTAAAATTTCCTCAAATGGCGGCTTACCAACAATTAATCGATCTGGTTTTTTAGCAATTCCTAAAATGGGAATATCGATATTTTTTCCTAATAATTTCCAGATAACTGAAAGCTGAGGTTTTCCTCCATCTATTATAAAAAGATCTGCTTTTTTCCAAGATTTACGCAACAATCTTCTTTTCAAAACTTCAACTAACATATAAAAATCATCTTTTAAATTTATGTCTTTTATCTTAAATCGCCGATACTCATCTTTTTTTGGTTCACCTTCAAAAAAAACCACCATTGATCCAACTGCCTCTTTGAAAGAAAAATTACTAATATCAAATCCCTCAACTCTTAAAATTCTTTTATTTTCTAAATCAAAAAAATCTTTTAAAACTTTTTTAATTTTTTCTTCAGTTTTCGACCAAAAATCTTTTATTTCTTCCTCAATCAAATCAAAATCTTTATCAAAAAGTAGTTTTTTTAAATTTAAATAACGATTTCTTACATAAATTGCTTCTTCATATTTTTGTTTTTTTATTAATTCATTAAGAATTTTTTCATACTCTTTTATTAATCCAGAAGCTCTACCAGAAAGAATTTCTATTACTTTATTTATATTATCTTGATATTTTTTATTAAGACTTTTTTTTATTTTTTTATCTTTTAAACTTTCGATATAACTTGGGCAGGGCTGACAAAGATTAATTTTTGAGTAAAAACAAGGCCTCTTACCAATTTTTTTTTGAGTACAAAAAGGAACAATTTTACGAACTGATCTTAATATTTCATAAGCCACTCTACTTAACAAAAACGGCCCAAAATATAAAGAACAACCATCATTTTCTTTTCGAGTTAAAAAAACTTTCGGATACTTTTCATGAATAGTAACTTTTATGTACAAAGGACTTTTGTCATCACGCCAACGAACATTGTATTTTGGTTGTTTTTCTCTAATGAGTTTTGCTTCAAGTAAAATAGCATTGAAATCAGAGTCTGTAGTTATACATTCTATTGTAGATGCTTGATTAAAGATTAGTGCTTCTTTTTTATTAACTTTTGCTTGAATTTTATGTGTTCTTATTCGTGCTCTTAAATTTTTTGCTTTACCAATATAAAGATATTCTTTTCCTTTTTTAAAAATATAAACTCCAGGAGACGAAGAAATATTTTTTATAACTTCATCACTAATCATGCTTTATCTTCAAAAAGATAAAAAGAAAAATTGTCAATAACAAAACAGCAATTCCTATTTTTAATCCTAAATTATAATAATAAGGGACAATTAAAATTTGATATTCATCCAATTTATTACTATCGATTAAGATATTAAATTTAGCATTCTTTTTTTGATTTTTAATAAGTGAGTTAATACTAATTTTTATTTCTTTTTTTTCAAAAGGCAGAAAACTTTCAATTAGAAAATCTTTTGGTGAAACATTAATATATGAACTTTCGAAATTTATTTTTTTACCCCAAAGATATACATTACTTTTGTTTTCAACAATTAAATCTATAAATTTAACACTTCTATCATCCATTTGCTTTGGTAAATTTTTGATTTTAAGATAAATTGCTATGTCTTCTTTTGGAGACTCCGAAGTAGATTTGATGATAATGTCAGAAGAATTTTCCAGCTTATACATTCCTGCCGAAAGAGGATAATTGGGATCTTTTCCATGAATAACAAAAGTAATGTGATTTAGATCAAAAGAAGAAAAGTAATCAATTCCCGATGTGTCCTGCCAAGTGGGATCAATTGGAATCCAAATTTGTTTTTCCTTATCATAATACTCAGGCCAAGCATGAAGAATATCTGAAGTTAATGTTAGAGGTCTCAATCTTTTATCTTGAGTAAAGCCATATCCTTGAATTTCCCTTGCAAAAATTCCTTTTTCTCTTGCTAAAGCAATAAAAAGATCAGTAAACTCAGTACAAACTGCTTGATCAGGATAAGATAAAGCGAGATTAGCGCCTTTTCTTTCATTTTTTTTTAATAGAAGTTCTTCATTGTAGTTTAGTTTATTAACTACAAAATCATAAATATCTTTTACTGTTTTAAGTGATCCAATATCAACTTTTTTATCAATATCTTCTATCTCCCAAAAAGAATAAGATGAAAGAAGATATTTTGACTGATTTTTAATTTTTTTATTAATATAATCTTTTACTTCAAGTCTTGGTTTAGCATACAAGTTAATAATCCCTTCAAAAGTAATTGTTTTTTTTTCTAAAGGTTTTAAAAGATATCGAGCTAAAAAATTACCGTCTTCATCTTGATAAACAAAAAAAGGATAAGGCTCAACTTTTTCGATGTATATTTTTTGATATAAAGTATCTGGTGGTAAAGCAATTTCGGTATATATAGGATATGGTTTTTCATTTTTTAAGTGATAATAAAGAATAGTTTTATAATATTGATTGTCACCAAATACAGCATACAAAGTTTTTTCGTTTGGATTTTCCCAGATAACTTGATTTTGAAATATATAAGTTGGTTTAGGTTTGGCAATGCTAATTCTTTTAGTAGTATTTTTCGGTAAGTAGACAACAACTTTATAGCTATCATTAGGATTTTTTTCTACTGTTGGCAACATTACCTCCCAAATATTACCATTAATTTTAAAAAGATTATTTTGAAGAAAATAAAGATAAAAATTATTAACTGAATTTTTGCCAATATTTGGATTAGAAAATTTAAGAGTTACTTTTATTTTTTCATAAGATCTTTCTACTTGAGGAAAAATTTCACCCCAATCATCTTTAGCTTTAAAATCTTTGATATCAAAAGAAGCAGGAAATGTTAATGCAAATTTATCTACATAAACTGATGATGAAAGATTAGTAATTTTTATATTAAAAGAAACAGGTAATTCAATCTTATCTTCTTTTTCTTCTAAAAAATACTCTATATAGTAATCAACACGATATTCTTTTGCAAAAATTTTTTTTTGAAAAAAAAATACGAGAAATAAAATTAAAAAAAATAGCTGCCAATTTTTAAAAGTTTTTTCCATCTAATCTATTGATTACATTTATAAAGTCTCAATCTTAAATTATCTTATCAATTTTTTCAAAAACTTACCTGTATAAGAATTTTTAATATCGACAATTTTTTCTATTTCTCCTTGATAAACAACATAACCACCATTATCTCCACCATCAGGTCCAAGATCAATAATATAAGAACAATTCTTAATTACATCAAGATTATGTTCAATAATAACCACAGTATTACCTTCTTCAACTAATTGATTTAGAGAAAAAAGAAGTTTCTCAATATCATAAAAATGAAGACCAGTAGTTGGTTCATCAAGAATATAAAGAGTATGACCAGTGTTTTTTTGAGAAAGTTCTTTAGCGATTTTAATCCTTTGCGCTTCACCTCCTGAAAAAGTTGGTGCAGGCTGACCAAGCTCAATATACCCCAAACCAATCTTATCTAAAACCTTTAATTTATTAAAAATTTTTGGGTGATTAGCAAAAAAAGATAGAGCCTCATAAACAGTCATTTTTAAAACTTCATCAATAGATTTTCCTTTGTATTTCACAGATAAAGTTTCTTGATTATACCTTCTTCCACTACAAACATCACAAGTTACATAAACATCAGCCATAAATTGCATTTCAATTTTAATTACTCCTGCGCCTTGACATTTTTCACATCGACCACCTTTCACATTGAATGAAAACCTTCCCTTTTTAAATCCCATAGCCTTTGCCTCTATTGTCTGAGAAAAAAGATCACGAATTTCATCAAAAAAACCAACATAAGTAGCCGGATTAGACCGAGGAGTTCTTCCAATTGGACTTTGATCAACTAAATAAACTCGACTCAAATTTTCAAACCCTTCTAACCTTTCAAAATCACCAATTTTTTCTGTAAAATATCCACTAAGGTAATACTTTAAAGCCGGATACAAAGTCTCAACGATTAAACTCGACTTACCAGAACCAGAAACACCGGTAACAGCTACTAAATTACCCAAAGGTATTGAAACATCAATATTTTTTAAGTTATTATGTTTTACTCCCTTAATTCTTAAAAAACCAAAATTATTATTTATTTTCTTATTAAAAGAAATAATCTTTTTTCTTCCTGATAAATATTTTCCAGTAATTGACTGACTACTTTTAAGTATTGACGATAATGGTCCAAAAAAAGTAACATGCCCTCCCTCTTTTCCTGCTTTTGGACCCAATTCAATAATATAATCTGCCGCCTCAATTGTTTCTTTATCATGTTCAACAACCAAAATACTATTTCCCAAATCACGAAGTTGTTTTAAAGTATTAATCAATGCTTGGGTATCTTTAGGATGAAGACCAATTGATGGTTCATCTAAAACATATAAAACACCTGTTAATCCTGTACCAATCTGGGAAGCTAGTCTTATTCGCTGTGTCTCACCCCCCGACAAAGTTTTTGCTGATCTATCAATGCTTAAATAACCAAGACCAACATTTTTTAAAAACAAAAGTCTATTTCTTATTTCTTTCACAATAGGAAGAGCAATTTGAATTTCATATTGATTGCGTTTTGAAAACCAAGAGTCATTAAAATAATCAAGCATTTTATTTACGGAAAAACCGCTAATTTGAGCAATATTTAATCCATCAATAGTAATTGACAAAACTTCAGGTTTTAATCTAGCCCCCTTACATTTTGGACATATTTTCTCTCTAAGATACTTATTAATCTCACCCGTGTAATCACTTTGATTATCAAAATATTTCCTCTCCAAATCAGCAATAATACCATCAAATTTTTCAAAGATAATAGTTGGTTTACCAAAACGATTATTACCTTCAACCCGATAAATTTTATCTCCCGTACCGTATAGAATTTTTTTTATCGCTTCTTTTGAAAGTTTACCAATAGGAGTATCTAAATTAATTCCCTCTTTAAGACAAACTTCTTTTAACAATCTAATATACCAAGTATCTTGAAAAAAAAACTTATTGTAAGGTAAAATACCTCCTTCATTAATACTTAAATTTTTGTTTAAAATTAAATTCTCATCAAAAACATAAATACTACCAATACCATGACATTTTTCACAAGCACCGATAGGTGAATTAAATGAAAAAAGACGTGGTTCAATCTCAGAGAGAGATATATTACATTTTGGGCAAGAAAACTTTTCAGAGTATAAAAAATCTTTTTTTAAACTTTCAACAAATAAAATAACCAATCCTAAAGAAAGATTTAAGCTTTGTTCAACATTCTTCGAAATAAGCGATTTTAGATTAGAAAAAAAAATTGGATCATAAAAATTTTTATAATTTAAAGAAAAACGACTTACTAAAACATCAATTTTATGTCTATTGTTTTTTAGAATATTAATTTCATTTCTTAGAAAAAAAATTCTTCCATCAACTCTCACCTCGGTAAAACCTTTGCTTAAAAGATTATCAAAAAGATCTTTAAATTCACCTTTTTGATCACGAACAACCGGTGAATAAATGATAAATTGATGAGTTTTAATTTTATCATGTGTAATTACCTCATTGATTTTATTTAAAACCCGATCAACAATTTCATCTAATGAAAGTTTTCTAATTTCTAAACCACAGTTAGAACAATGTGGATGTCCAACTTTAGCAAAAAGCAATCTAAGATAGTCATAAATTTCAGTTATCGTTCCAACAGTTGATCTAGGATTATGAGTAGTAGATTTTTGATCAATTGAGATTGCCGGAGATAACCCCTCAATTACATCAACATCAGGTTTATCCATTACTCCAAGAAACTGTCTTGCATAAGCAGAAAGTGACTCAACATATCTTCTTTGTCCTTCAGCATAAATAGTATCAAAAGCTAAAGAAGATTTACCCGAACCAGAAACACCAGTAATCACAACAAGCTTATTTTTAGGAATATCAAGATTGATATTTTTTAAATTATGTTGTCTAGCTCCACGAATTTTTATAAAACTTAATTCGCTCGTCATAATTTTTTTTAATTTTTAAATTAAAATTATTTAGATTTTTTTATAAAATATAAATTCAAAATCAAGATAAATGAAAATATAAGATATAATTAATTTTTAATTTCTTTTATCTTATCACGTATTTTTATTGCCATTTCAAAGTTTAAATCTTGAGCATACTTTTTCATTTCTTGTTCTAATTTTTTAATTAACTTTTTCTTATCATAAGGAGTCAATGCCTCTTTATTGATACTTTTTAGAAAAATTTCATCAATTTGCGCTTTTGGTTTATCAAAAAAGAAAAAATCTCCTTCTTCTGATTCAATAATTTTTTCTCTTATTGGTTTATAAACTGTTTTTGGTTTAATATGATAATTTTTATTATACTCTAATTGGTACTTTCTTCTCCTCTCAATTTCTAAAATTGCTTCCTTAATCGATTTTGTGATTAAATCTGCATAAATAATTACTTTACCCTCAGCATTTCTTGCTGCTCTACCCATTATTTGTATTAAAGAGGTCTTTGAACGAAGAAAACCTTCCCGATCAGCATCTAAAATAGCAACTAAAGCTACCTCAGGTAAATCTAAACCCTCTCTTAAAAGATTAATACCAATTAAAACATCAAAATCACCTTTTCTTAAGCTATCTAAAACATCTGAGCGAACTAAGGTTTCAATATCTGAATGAAGATAAGCAGCTTTTATATTCTTTTCTTTGAGATACTCAGTTAAATCTTCAGCTGTCTTTTTGGTTAGAGTAGTGACTAAAACTTTTTGTTTTTTATTAACTGTTTTTTCAATTTCTTTGATTAAATCCTCAATCTCGTTCTTAGCTGATCTTACAATAACCTCTGGATCAGGAATACCTGTTGGTCTAATCAACTGCTCAACTACTGCTTCTGGACGATTGTATAAATTGATTAATTTTGAACTCTTCTCTTCTGCAATTTGAAAGGTAATTCTTGACTGTTCTATTTCCCACTCATCAGGAGTAGCAGAAACATAGATAATATGAGGTAACTTTGGATATAGTTCATCAAACTTAAAAGGACGATTATCAAAAGCCGATTTTAATCGAAAACCATATTCAACCAATATCTTTTTTCTTGCATAGTCACCGTTATACATTCCTCTTAATTGAGGAATAGTCATATGTGATTCATCAATAAAACAAAGCCATGTATTACCATAAGAAGCTTTAAAATAGTCAATTAATGTATAAGGAGGATCACCTGGTTTTCGACCATCAAAATAACGACTATAGTTTTCAATTCCATTAACATATCCAACTTCTTTTATAATTTCCAAATCATAGTTAACTCGACGATAAAGTCTTTCTGCTTCAACTATTTTTCCTTTTCTTTTAAAATCCTCATATTCTTTTTTTAAATCTTTTCTTATTTCTTTTTCAACTTCTTCAAATTTTTTTGGATCAGTCATGTAATGCTTAGCAGGATAAATTATAATCTTTTTTTCCATTTTTTTTTCCTCTTTACCCGACAAAGGATCAAACTTCACAAATTTCTCAATTTGTAATCCATTATGATAAACCCTTATACCAAAATCTTCATATGCCGGATATATATCTAAAAAATTACTTCTTATTCTAAAAGTCCCCCGTCTAAATTCAAATTCCGATTGATCATATTGAAGTTGAGCTAAATTTTTAGTAATTTCTCTAATATTAAAAAAATCACCAATCTTTAATTCTAAGACAAAATGACCATACTCTAAAGGTGAGCCTAAATTATATATACAAGAAACTGAAGCAACAACAATAACATCCCTTCTTGTCAAAAGATTAGTTGTTGTTTTTAGTCTTAATTTATCAATTAGATCATTAATCTCTGCTTCTTTTTCTATATAAGTATCGGTCTGAGGAACATAAGCTTCTGGTTGATAATAATCATAATAAGAAACAAAATAACACACCGCATTATCAGGAAAAAAATCACGAAATTCTTGATAAAGTTGACCAGCTAAAGTCTTATTATGAGAAATTACTAAAGCTGGTATATTCAGTTCTTTTATAACATTAGCCATGGTAAAAGTTTTTCCCGATCCAGTAACTCCCAAAAGAACTTGATTTTTTAGGCCTTCTCTTACCCCAAGTACCAATTTTTCAATCGCCTTAGGTTGGTCTCCAGTTGGCTTAAATGGAGATTTTAATTTAAACATATATAAATTGTATATAACATTTTAAATCTTTAAATGGATAAATAATTTTGTAAAAATCTATCTTTAAAATACATTTTTTATAAAAATCACATTTAAATTTAATAAACAAAAAATGTCTTTTACCTTGTTTATTTAAAAACATTTATAATTATTTAAAAATCAAAAAATATTTTTTTCTTTTTTATTATTAAAAAAACATAAGTTATAATTACATAAATAAATGCGTTTTAAAGTCAAATTTATTCGTTAAAACAATAGATAAAAATATTTAATAATGTCTTTTTTTAATTTAATACCGTTTAAGAATAAATATAGTTTAAAAACTTTAATATTTAATTTTATTTTCTATATTGTTGTAGATTAAAGTGATGAATTTTATTAATTTCTTTAATAAATTTTGTAAACTTTCATTAAAATTTAGATGATTATGGTTTGAAATAATTATCTGTTTTAATTCTTTGTGCTCCCAAGGGGATTCGAACCCCTGATTTACTGGCTGAAAACCAGTCGTCCTAGACCGCTAGACGATGGGAGCGAAATAGTAATGTCTAATAATGTTTAAATTACAAAAATAAATATAATTTAAAATATTTAATTTTAATAATTAAAATTATATCAAAATGCTGTTTATTTTTTTAAAGATCTTTTTATTTCCTCTAAAATTTCTTTGGCTAAATCTTTCCCTCCCAATCCAAATGCTAAACCAAAAGCTAAAACAAACATCGCTACAATTCCAGTAAATAAAATCCTAATCAAATCTTGTGCTACTCCTAATTGATTTAAAACAACCAAAACTGTAAAAAATAAAACCATAATTTTAGCAGTGCCTGCTAATATAGTAGCTGATAATCCTCCTAGAGTTTTTGTTCCATGTTTTACAACATTATAAGTTAAATTAGCAATCACTAAACCTACAAATCCAATAATAATTGCTACAATAACATTGGGAAGATAAAAAAGCAGTTGATTTAAAACTGTCGTTGCTTTTGATAAATGCCAAGCTTCAAGTGTTGGTATTAAAAACAAAATTATAATCGTCCATCGAATTACTTCAGAAAGAATTTCTTTCCAAACAGAAATAATATGTTTTTCAAGAATTTTTGTTTTGGTAAAAATTATGTCTATTTTTAAAAATCGAAAAATAATAAGAAAAATATTTTTAATGATAGCTGCAACTACTAAACCTAAAAATAAAATTAAAAGACCGCCAAAAAAATCGGGTAAAAAATCAATAAACTTTATCCAAAAGCGTAGAAAAATTTGGTTAACCTCCAACAACATTTTTAATATCCTTTCAATTAAAAACTTCTGAAAAATGTTTAATTTCTTTTAAAGATAAATCTGAATTTAAAATAATAGAAATTACTTCCAAAGAAAGTTTATATTGAAAATATTTTTTTTTCAATAGGTAAAAATATATCGCTCGTTTTAAGCCATTAATTTTATAAAAATTGATAGCCTCATAAGGTTTGCCTTTTTTATCACCTACTCTTGTTTTTACTTCAACAAAAACAATTTTATTATCATTTTTTAATATCAAATCAATTTCTCCCCAACGACAATAAAAGTTTTTTTTAAGAAGTTTATAACCTTTTTCTTTTAAATAAGAAAGAGCAATTTTTTCACCTATTTTTCCAATATTTTTATTTGAATTAAAAGTCATTTTTATCTGTTATTATTTTTTTCTTTTGATACCGATTTATAAAGTCTACGTCTAGTATCAGCCTCAGAAAAATTACGGATAAAATATGCTTTAGCTTTTTTATAAGTAGTTTTTCTAATTAGTTTTATATCTTGAAGAAAAGGAGAAGCTAAAGAAACAATTTTTTCTACTCCAATCCCAAAATTACTTATCTTTCTAACTGTTATTGTACGAGTTTGATCACTTTGTCCTTTAATCCCAATCAAGATACCTTTAAAAATTTGAACTCTTTCTTTATCACCTTCTTTAATTTTATAATGAAGACTTATAGTATCTCCAACATTAAAAGTATTATTTTTAAAAACAAAATATCTAGCCATTATTTTATTTTAACAAAATTTTTAAATCTTATCAAGAGATTTTATAATTAATAATTAATTATTATTTTTTATTAACACAAGCATTAAGAAAATTAATAAAAACCGGATGAGGTTTAAAGGGACGACTTTTATATTCTGGATGACCTTGTGTTGCAAAATAAAAAGGATGAATGTTTTTTGGCAATTCAATCATTTCTACTAAATTTTCAACAACCGATCTAGCACTGATTATAAGACCAGCTTTTTCAAAATTGGATGTGTATTTATTGTTAAATTCATAACGATGACGATGTCTTTCTGAAATGATTTGTTTTTTATAAATTTTATAAGCCAAAGTACCTTTTCTTATTTTTACCTTCCAAGACCCTAATCTCATTGTTCCTCCATAAGCCCGTCTTTTCATAAATTTTTTTTGTTTAGGAATAAGATGAATTACATCATATAAAGTTTTAGGATTATTTTCGGCAGTATCTGCTTGTTTCCATCCCAAAACATCACGAGCAAAAGCAACAATTGCTAACTGCATACCATAACAAAGACCAAGATAAGGAATTTTTTCTTTTCTTGCGTAAGATGCCGCTTTAATCATCCCTTCAGCTCCTCTTTTTCCCCAACCAATAGGAACAATTATGCCATCAGGTTTACCAATAATTTTTTCACTTTCCTTTTCTACCTTTTCAGCATCAATCAAAATTGTTCTAACATCAACCTCATTTGCAAAAGAGGCATGATCAATCGCATCAAATAAAGCAGCATACGCATCTTTTAATTGATAATCACCGGTACCAAAATATTTACCAACAATAGCAATATTTATCTTATTTTTTTTCTTTTTATAAATTTTTTTGATTAATTTCTTCCATAAAAAAAGATTGGGTTTTTTGATCGGTAGATTTAATCTTTTCAAAATTTTTTCAGTTAAATTTTGTTTATTTAAAATTAAAGGAATTTCATATGAATACGAAACATCAGGATTACAAATAATATTATCTGGTAAAACATTACAAAAAATAGCAAAACGATTAAGACGAGGTTTATCTAAAAATTTTTCTGCCCTGGCAATAATAAAATCAGGTTGAATTCCCATAGAATTTAGGATCTTTACCGAAAGTTGTGTAGGCTTAGTTTTTGGCTCACCTAAATGTTTTGGAGTTGGTACATAAGAAACGTGAATATGAATAACATCTTTAGGATACTTTAAAGTTAAAAGACGTGATGCTTCATAATAAAAAACATTTTGATACTCTCCAGCTGTTCCTCCAAGTTCTACTAAAACAATGTCTGCTTTATTTTTTTCTCCAACATTTAAAATTCTTCGAGTAATTTCATCAGTAACATGAGGAATGGCTTCAACATCTTCTCCTTTATATTCAAATCGTCTTTCTTTATAAATAACGGTTTTATAAATTTGTCCCATAGTAACAAAATTATCTTTTCCCATATCTTGATCCAAGAATTTTTCATAGGTACCAATATCCATATCAGCTTCGGTACCATCATCACATAAAAATACATCACCATGCTCAACAGGATTAATAGTTCCAGCATCTAGATTAAGATAGTTTTCAAACTTAATAGGCACTACTTTAAAACCAGCTGATTTTAAAAGAAGACCAATTGAAGCAGTTACTACTCCTTTTCCAATACCTGAGATTACACCCCCAGAAATAAAGATATACTTTGACATATAAATAAAAAAATTATAAAAAAGGTTTAAAATACAATTTAAAATATCAAAGTATTTAGAATTTAAAATTTAATTAGAACACTAATTTATTGTTTCTTTAACTTCCAAGCTACATAATCACATTTTGGCCAGTTAATACAACTATAAAAACGTTTTTTCTTTTTAGTAAATTTTATCACAATATCAGCTTTACAATTAGGACATTTTTTATTTTTAATTTTTTTATAATATGACTTAGTAAAATTACATTCAGGGTAACGAGAACAAGCTAAAAATTTACCAAAACGAGAATATCTAACTACTAATGAAGCTCCACATTGCGGACATTTTTCTTTAATTTCTTCTTCAACATGGATCATTTCTTTTTTTTCTTTTTCAATTTTAAGATTTTTATAAAATGAATAATAAAAATCAGAAAGAAGTTGAATAAAATTAACTTTTTCTTCAGTTATTTCATCCAATTTATTCTCCATCCTTGCAGTAAAATCAATTTGAAAAATATCAGAAAAAGACTGTTTTAGATAATCATTGACTACTATTCCTAATTTCGTTGGTTTAAAATAACGACCCTCTTTTTCAACGTAATATCGATTTTGAATCACTGAAAGAATAGATGCATAAGTTGATGGTCGACCAATCCCTTTTTCTTCAAGAGTTTTAATCAAAGAGGCTTCGTTATAACGAGGTGGTGGTTGAGTTTTAGATAAAATCGCATCTATTTTATAAAATTTAATCTCTTTACCAATTTTAATACTTTTCATGTCTAAATAAACATCTTTCTTAATAAAATCTGATCTTAAAAGTTTTAAAAAGCCATCAAAAATAACTTGTTGAATCTCTGATAAAAAATTATTACCGGACTCGCTTCCAATAATCATTTTTATTGTTTTTATCTTAGCTTCTTTCATTTGAGTGGCAATAGCACGATCAAAAATAAGTTGATAAAGCTTTAGATGATTAGTAGTTAGACTAGATTTTTTTTCGATTTTTTCTAATCTTGTTGGTCTTATTGCCTCATGAGCCTCCTGAGTTAACTTTGATTTAGTTTTATATCCTCGAGGCTTATACAAAGAATATTCTTTACCGAATTTTTTTTCGATATAATCTTTGGCTTTAAACACAAAACTAGACGATAAATTAAAAGAATCTGTGCGATGATAGGTAATATATCCTTGCTCAAACAAATCTTGAGCTAACTTCATAGTTAACTTTGAAGAAAATCCAAAACGATAAAAAGCCTCTTGTTGAAGAGTTGAAGTAATAAACGGTGGTGGTGGATAACGGTCAAAAATATCTTCATCAATTTTCAAAATTTTATATGAATCATTATTTAACTCTTTAATTACTTTATCAATATTTTTTCTATTAATTATTGTTTTTGAAAACTGATAAGAACCAGCAAAAAGATTTAGTTTTTCTTTCTTTTCAATCGAATCATTATGAAAAGTAAATAACTCTGCTTCCAAGTTATTTTCACAAAGATTAAAAAATCCTTTAATCCTATAAAAATCATCAACAAAAAAATCATCAATTTCTTTTTCTCGTTCAACAATAAGTCTTAACGCAATTGTTTGCACTCTTCCAGCTGAAAGCCAATTTTTACCAATTTTCTTCCATAAAAGAGGTGACAATTCGTAACCAACAATTCTATCTAAAAGACGACGAGTTATTTGTGCTTTAACCAAAGGAAGACGAATTTCAAAAGGATAATTCAAAGCCTCAAATAAAGCTTTTTTTGTAATTTCATGAAAAACTATTCTTTTAATTTTTTTTTTCTGAGAGACATTAATAAAATCAGGCCATTTTTCTTCATAAAATCCAAGGATATAAGCAATATGGTAAGCAATTGACTCTCCTTCACGATCAGGATCTGTAGCTAAAATTATTTCATCATTTTTTTCAGCTAATTTTTTTAATTGATCAATTATTTTTTTTTTATTTTTTATAATTTCATATTTTGGTTGAAAATTATTCTGATAATTAATAGCTAACTGGTCTGTTGGCAAATCACGAACGTGACCCATTGTTGCAAAAACAAAATACTTATCTTTTTGGTCTTTAAGCAATCGATTAAAAGTTTTTGCTTTAGTTGGAGATTCAACAATTATTAAAGACATATAAATTTATAAGTATATAAGTATAAAAATTATAAAAATTTTTAAATCCTTTTTCTTTTTTTTATAAGTTTTGTATCAATTAAAGATCGACGAAGAAGAGCAACTGCTTTTTGTCTTTCCTCATCAGTCTTGGCCTGTTCTAAAAGTTTTTCTGCTTGTTTTTTTGCTTCTTCAATTATTTTTTCATCAATTTCATCTTGACCATATGCTCTAGAAACCAAAACGTTAACATTCTTTCCATCAGTTTCTAAATATCCACCACCAATGGCCAAATAGTCTTCATCGTTATCATACTTTATTTTCATAATACCTTCTTCTAAGATAGAAAATAAATTAGCATGACGAGGAAGAATGGTAATTTCTCCTTCTTTGGTAGGTAAAGTAATTGAAAAAATCTCTTTTTCCAAAACTATTTTTTTAGGAGTAATAATCCTTAAGTGTAAAGTATCCATTATAATTAATTTAATTAACTTATTAATCTAAATCTATAAATTAATAAAAAAATAACTTTTTATTATATCGTTTAAAAATTAAATTTTATAGCAATTTTTTAAATTAATTTATCAAATTTTAAGTTAAAAAATTTATGATTAATAGCTTTTTTTTATAACAAATATTAATATATTCATCTCAATTTAATTTACCTCATCAATACTACCCTTCATGTAAAAATTCATCTCGTTTTTATCATCATGTTTTCCTTCTAAAATTTCAGCAAAACCTTTAACTGTTTCTTCAATTGGTACATATTTTCCCTTTCTTCCAGTAAAAGGCTCGGCTACAAACATAGGTTGTGTTAAAAATCTCTGAATCTTTCTAGCCCTAGAAACAATTATTTTATCTTCATCAGACAATTCCTCCATACCTAAAATAGCAATTATATCTTGCAAATCTTTATATCTTTGTAGTGTTTTTAAAACTTCTTGAGCCACCCTGTAATGTTCATCACCAACAATTTCGGGATCTAAAGCTTTAGAAGAAGACGATAAAGGATCAATTGCCGGGTAAAGACCTTGCTCAGCTAAAGCACGCTCCAAAGTTAAAGAACCATCTAAATGAGAAAAAGTAACTACTGGAGCAGGATCAGTATAATCATCAGCTGGAACATAAACAGCTTGTATAGAAGTAATTGAACCATTAATAGTCGATGTAATTCGTTCCTGTAGAGCTGCCATCTCTGAAGCTAAAGTCGGTTGATAACCAACTGCCGATGGAATTCTACCCAAAAGTGCAGAAACTTCACTTCCTGCTTGAGCAAAACGAAATATATTATCAATAAAAAGCAAAACATCCATTGATTTTTCATCACGAAAATATTCAGCTATTGTAAGACCAGTCAAAGCAACTCGTAATCTATTACCTGGTTGTTCATTCATCTGCCCAAAAACTAAAGCCGTTTTATCAATGACTTTAGACTCAATCATTTCTCTTAAAAGATCATTTCCTTCTCTTGATCTTTCACCAACACCAGTAAAAACTGATACTCCTTGATGATACTTAGCTACATTGTGAATTAATTCTTGAATTAGCACTGTTTTACCAACACCAGCTCCCCCAAAAATAGCCACTTTTCCTCCTTTTACAAAAGGTATCAAAAGATCAATAACTTTAATTCCAGTTTCAAAAATTTTTCTTTCAGGAGATTGCTGTTCTAAAGTTGGTGCTTCTTTGTGAATTGGAGAATATTTTTTTGCTTTTAAGGGTTTACCATCAATGGGTTGTCCTAAAACATTTAAAATCCGCCCTAAAGTTTCTTCTCCAACTGGTACTTTAATTGGCTCTTTGGTATTTACAACTTTCATTCCTCGTTTTAGACCAAAAGGACTACCCATCGCCACACACCTTACTAAACCATCACCTAAAATCGCTTCTACTTCTAACACCAATGTTTCAAAATTATCTTCATCAACCAATAACGCATCATAAACTTTTGGTTTTTCGGCAGTTTCTTCAAATAAAACATCTACAACCACTCCTCTTATAGCAACAATCTTTCCTGTATTTTTCATAAAAAAAAGATAAAATTTATAACTAAAAAATCATCCTACCTCAACCGATTGTTTAGCTGTTACCATGTCTAAAAGTTCGTAAGTGATTTTTTCTTGACGAACTTTATTTCTCAAAAGAGTTAAGTTATAAATTACATCTGAAGCATTATCAGCGGCATTTTTCATCGCCATCATTCTTGCTGAATGTTCAGCAGCTTCTGATTCAATAAGAGCTCCATAAATTTCCAACTCAATCATGTTTTTTAAAGCACTGTCGATAATTTTTTCAGGAGAGGGTTCAATTAAATAATCTTTTTTTTCTTCTAAATTAAATTTTGATTGTCCTTCAACTTTTACAGGAAAAATTATTTTTTTTGTTGGCTCAAACTTCACTGGGCTTAAAAAACTATTATAAACTAAAAAAACTTTAGCGCACTCTCCCTTTAAAAATAAATCAAGTGCGGTTTTAAAAATAGCTGAAACTTTGTCTTCATTATGAGGTGAAGAAAAATCAGCAATTATTATCCCGCCCATTTTTTTTACAAATAAAGCTCCTTTTGTTCCAATAGTAATGAAATCAACCTTTTTAAAATCAAATTCTTTAATCAAAAAACGTAAAAGATTAAAATTAAAATTACCACATAAACCTTTATTAGAAGTAATTAGTATTATCAAATCCTTTTTAGCTAAGTTATTACTTTTTGACAATAATGGAGAGTATTTTTCTTCTTTTAAAGATAAATAAGATGATGCAATAACTTTATGAATTATAAAGGAAAGAACTTCTCGGTAAGGTTTTCCTTCAATTGCTTTTTGTTGAGCTTTTTTCATCTTAATTGCTGAAACTAATTCCATGGCATTAGTAATTTTTTTCACATTAGAAACAGCTTTAATTTTTTTTCTAATTTGCCTAAGATTCATATCCTAAACGTTTTAAAACACTTTTAACCAATTTTTCCATTTCTTTTTCTTCTTTTTCCCCAAAATCTTTGTTTTTGTTAATTAAAGCTAAAAGATTCTTTCCCTCGATTGAAAACAATCTTAATAGTTCTTCTTCAAATTTTAAAATTTCAGATAAAAGAATATTATCAGCAAAACCTTTATTCACCGCCCAAATTAAAATTACCTGCTCAGCTAAAGAATAAGGATTATTCTTCTTTTGAGTTAAAATTTTAGTTAATTTTGCACCTCGATTTAAAAATTTCTTTGTTTCTTCATCTAACTCTGATTCAAATTGAGAAAAAGCAGACATTTCTCGATACTGAGCTAAATCCAGTCTTATTTTTGAAGCAACTTTTTTCATTGCTTTAGTTTGGGCTGCTCCTCCAACTCTAGAGACAGATAATCCAACATTTATAGCTGGTCTAATGCCAGAATTGAATAAATCAGTTTCCAAAAATATCTGTCCATCAGTAATAGAAATGACATTTGTTGGAATATAAGAGGAAACATCTCCTTCCAAAGTTTCAATTATTGGCAAAGCAGTAATTGAACCGCCTCCATATTTATCATCAAGTCTACAAGCTCTTTCTAAAAGTCTAGAATGCAAATAAAAAATATCACCTGGATAAGCTTCTCGACCTGCTGGTCGACGAAGAATTAAAGAAATCTCTCGCCAAGCCCAAGCATGACGAGTTAAATCATCGAAAACAACCAACACATCTTTCCCCAAGTCCATAAAATACTCAGCAATTGTCATTGCAGAATAAGGAGCAAGATACTGAAAAGATGATGGAAAAGAGGCTGAAGCTGAAACTATAATTGTGTAACTCATTGCTCCTTTTTTTTCTAAAAGATCAACAACTTGAGCTACTTTTGAATTTCTCTGTCCAATCGCACAATAAATACAAATCAAATTTTCGTTTTTTTGATTCAAAATCGTATCAATTGCAATCGTAGTTTTTCCTGTTCCTCTATCTCCAATAATTAATTCTCTCTGACCTCTTCCAATTGGAATTAAAGCATCAATAGCTTTAATTCCGGTTTGTACTGGAGTAGAAACGGGTTTTCTATAAATAACTCCTGGAGCAATTTTTTCAATCGGATAAAACTTTTCTTCTTTTATTCTTTCTTTTCCATCTAAAGGATTAACTAAAGGATCAATCACTCGTCCTATTAAATTAGAAGATACAGGAATAGAAAGAATTTTACCTAAAGCAAAAGCTTTGTCTTTCTCTTTAATTTTCAAATAATCACCTAAAACAATTGCTCCAACCTCATCATCTGTTAAGTCAACAACATAAGCCAAAACTCCATTTTCAAATTCAATTAACTCACCGTAAGCTACATTATCTAACCCGCTTAAAATAACAACTCCATCTTTTACTTCTTCTACTAAACCGAAATTAAAAGTATTAAAATTAATTTTCTCTTTCTTAATTGTTTTTTCAATTTCTGTTATGTATTTATCAATAATTGCCATATTTTTTTTCAATATTTTTTAATCGATTTTTAATTGATAAATCAATAATTTTACTTCCTTGTTGAATAATCATACCACCAATGATTGAAGGATCTATAATATTTTCAATTTCAGCTGATGATTTTGAAAAAAATTTGGTTAACTTTTCAATTTCTTCTTTTGATAAAGAATAAACTGAAATAATTTTAATTCGATTTTTTTCTTTTTCTATTAAACTCTTTAGATAATTTTTTAAATTTTTTTTTATTTGAATATCAATCATATTTTAAAACTAATTAATATCAAAAGAACCTTTGGTCAAATGATCAATTATTTTCTTATTAATTGCTTTTTGAGTATCAATATCCAAAGTTTCTGATAGAATTTGTTTTACAATCTCTAAACTAAGATTTACAATCTTCTTTTTCATCTCAAGATTTAATTTTTGTTTATCATTCTCAATTTTAATTTTTGCTTTGTTAATAATCATCTCTGCTTCTTTTTTTGCTTCAGCAATCATTTTTTCTCTTAATTCTCTAATTTCTTCTTTTAGTTCCTCCATCATTTTTTTCTCCTTTTCTCTTATTCTTTTTATTTCTTTTTCTTTTTCTTTTAAAAAATCTTCTTCTTTCTTTTTTAACTCTATCAAAATTCTATCTCTTTCTTCATCTTTCTTTTTTTGGTTAATCAAAAATTGAGAAAAAGGTCTAGCAATAAATTTTTTAAAAATAAAAAAAAATAGAATAAAATTTATTATCTGTGCTATTAAAAGCCTACTATCAACGCCTAAACTTTCCATAAGTTAAAAAAATAAAATTTTTTAAACAAATTTAATAATTAAAGCAACAACTAATGCATAAATAGCAACTGCTTCAGCAAAAGCAATGGCTAAAATCATTGTTGTTCTTATGGCAGATTCTGCTTCCGGATTCCGTCCTAAAGCTTCAACTGCTTTTGAACCAATCATTCCAATACCAATAGCTGGTCCAATTGAACCAATAGCAATAGTTAACGCGGTAGCAAAAAATTTAGCTACTTCAGGAGTCATTTTTATCACCTCCCTCTAATGATGTTTTGAAACTGCTACACTTATAAAAACCGCTGTCAACATAGTAAAAACAAGAGCTTGAATAAAACCAACAAAAAGTTCCAAAATTAAAAAAGGAAATGATAAAAAAAATGGAATCAAAAAAGCAATGATTACTAAAAGAACTTCCCCAGCAAAAATATTACCAAAAAGTCTAAAAGAAAAAGAAACTATTTTTGAAAACTCAGAAATAATTTCTAAAGTACCAATAAAAAAACTCATTGGATCTTTTAAACGATAAAATTTTTCTAAATAACCTCTAAATCCTAAATACTTAATAGAAAAAAATTGACTCAAAAAAACAGAAATTATCGCAAGAGCTAAAGTCGTATTTAAGTCAGCTGTATTAGCGCGAAAAAGAGGAATTTTAACAATTTCCTCGTTTTCTTTAATTTTTAATAATATACTACCTACTCCAGGTAATAATCCTGCCCAATTTTGAAGTAAAATAAAAAGAAAAAAAGAAGCAAGAAGAGGAAAGAAATAATCAGTTTTTTCTTTTAAAACTGAATAAAAAAGATTATAAAGACTGCCAATAATGAAATTAATAAAATAATAAAAACTTCCTTTATTTTTAAATTTTGATTGGTAATAATAAATAAAAGCTCCAAAAACAAAAATTGATAAAACCAGTAAAGATAATAGAAAAGAATTCGTAATATCAAAACCAAAAAGATTAAAAATTTTTTCTGCTTTAATACTAATATGAAGTTTATTTTGTTCTTCCATTTTTATATTCTAATCTCTTGTTAAACGATAAAGATTGTAAAAAGAACTTAAAACTCCAAAAAACAGAAAAAACATAAATCCTAGAGGTTTTGTTTTTAAAATATTATCAAAATAAATTCCAATTATTAAAAATATAATAATTGGAACTATTAAATAATAACCAATGTTAGCGTATTTTTCAAGAGGATTTTTAGAAGAAACAATTTTTTTTTCGATTTTAACAATTTTTTTTAAATCAAAATCCTTATCAATCAAATAATACTTAGCCATAAAATAAATAAAAAGATTAATTTTTGATTTTAATATTTAATTTTTATTTATTTTAACCTTATTCAAATCAATCGCATTTTCTAAAATAATTATCAACCTTTGATCTTTATTATCTACCTTCCCTTTAAATAAAATAATTTTATTAATTTGCAGAATTGATTTTAATTTAAAATAAGTTTTTGGAAAAACAATCACCTCAATAGTTTCAGTTTGATCATAAACTGTTAAAATCGCCATTTCTTGGTTATTCTTTTTAGTTTTAATTACCTTTTTTCCACTAATTATTCCTGCTAAAACTAATGATTTTCCAATATCATCATCTAAAATATCACCAATATTTTTACTAATTTTTTTTTCAATGATTTCTTTATACTGAGAAAATGGATTTTTACTTATTAAAAATCCAATAATCTTTCTTTCCATTTCAAAAATTTCCTCTTCTGAAAATTCAGGTATTGATTTAAAATTATCAATTAATTTTTTTTTATTATTTTCTTCCCCAAAAAGATCAAATTGACCTTTATCTTGTTTGATTTTTTCTTTTTGCACTTCTTCAAGCACTCTTGGATAATTAGAAAGAAGCGTAGCTCGATTAGCAAATGAAGAAAAAGCCCCTGCCTGAATTAAACTTTCTACTGTCTTTTTGTTAACTTTTCTTAAATCAACTCTAAAAAGAAAGTCTTTAAAAGAAGTAAATTTTCCATCTTTTTCTCGAGTAGAAAGAATTGATTCAATTGCTGCTTGACCAACATTTTTAATTGCAGAAAGACCAAATCTAATTGATCCACCCTCAATAACAAAGCCAGCAAAAGAATAATTAATATCAGGTGGTAAAACGGGAATTCCCATTCTCTGACACTCTTCAATTGCTTGAGCCATTTTTATTTCTCTTTGAGGACCAGCAATACCAGAAAGTTCTGCGGTTAAAAGAGCGGTCATGAATTCAACTGGAAAATTAGCTTTAAGATAAGCAGTCCAATAAGCAATTAAGGCATATGAAGCTGAATGAGGTTTATTAAATCCATAACTGGCAAACTTTTCCATAAAATTCCAAATATTCTCTGCCAGATTTTTTTTGTAGCCTTTTTTTACACATCCAGCAATAAATTTTTCTTTTTCTTTTTTCATTAATTCTTTTTTCTTCTTACCAATAGCCATTCTTAAATTATCTGCTTCACTCATGGTATATCCGGCCATTTTATTAGCAATTTGCATCACTTGCTCTTGATAAACCAAAACACCATAAGTTTCTTCCAAAATTTCTTTTAAATCAGGATGAATGTATTTAATTCTTTTAGGATTATTTTTTCCCTCTAAAAACGCAGGAATAAGATCCATTGGTCCTGGTCGATACAAAGCCACCATTGCTGAAATATCAGAGAGTTTTTTTGGTTTTAATTCTTTAGCTAAGTGTCTCATTCCTGAAGACTCAAGTTGAAAAACACCAATAGTATATCCATGCGAAATTAAATCATAAGTTTTTCTGTCATCCAAAGGTACTTGATGAATATCTATTTTTTTATTAGTATTTTTTTCTACATAACTTAAAGTATTCTCAATGATTGTTAAATTTCTTAAACCTAAAAAATCCATTTTTAAAAGACCAATCGCTTTATTATCAGAAACAGCATTTAAATCTAAACAATACATGTCATACTGGGTAATAATTCTTTCTTCTTTAGGATCTTTTTGTAAAGGGACGTATTCAGTTAAAGGCATATCGGCAATAACAACACCTGCGGCGTGAACTGAAGAGTGACGAGGTAATCCCTCAATTTTTCTAGCAATGTCTAAAACTTTTCTTGTATCTTCTTCGTTATCATAAGCAAATTTTAACTGTTGTGATTCACTAAGAGCCTGATCAATGGTCATTGCAAAACCTTGATGAGGAGGTGGAATCATTTTAGCAATTCTATCACCTTGAGAATAAGTCATTCCCAATGCTCGAGCTACATCACGTACCGCTAATCTTGCCTCCATAGTTCCAAAAGTTATAATTTGCGCCACATGACTGCAACCATACTTTTGAGATACATAGTCTAAAACTTCATCACGACGAATATCAGCAAAATCAACGTCAACATCAGGAGGAGTAGGTCTTTCAGGATTTAAAAATCTTTCAAAAGGTAGACTATGATCTAAAGGATTAATGTCGGTAATACCCAAAATATAAGCAACTAATGAACCTGCGACTGAACCTCTTCCGGGACCAACACCAATACCAGAATTTTTTGCCCAATTAACAAAATCAGATACGATCAGAAAGTAAGTAGCGTATCCTTTTTTGACAATTACTGAAAGCTCATAATCAACTCTTTTTTTTACTATGTCCTTATTGTAACCTTGAACACGATTAATTTTTTGATAAACTAATTTTTTAAGATAATCCTCCGGAGTTTCGTTATTTGGAGTTTTAAATTTTGGCAAAATCCATTTTCCATAAGGAATTTCTAGATTACACTCTGAAGCAATTTTTAAAGTATTATCAATTGCCTCTGGCAGATCTAAAAACAATCCCTTCATCTCATCAGGGGTTTTAAAATAATACTCAGGATTATTAATCATCGAAAGAGGACGATTTTTTTCAAAAATTACTCTCTGAGTCTGAATACAAAGAAGAATTTCTTGAGCATAAGCATCTTCTTTATTCAAATAATGAACATCATTAGTAGCAACTAAAGGTAGGCCAAATTTTCTTGAAAGTTTTATTAATTCTTCAACAACAAATTCATTTTCTTTTATTTTTGGAAAACGTTGAATTTCTATATAAAAATTTTTATCAAAAATTTTTACATACTTTCTTAACAACATCTCTGCTTCATTAAAATCATAGTTTAAAATAGATGATGAAATCTCAGATGATAAACAACCAGAAAGAGCAATAATTCCATCTCTGTATTTTTCCAACAATTCAAAGTCAACTCTTGGTTTATAATAAAATCCCTCAAGATGTGCCAAAGATACTAATTTTAAAAGATTCTTATATCCAACTAAATTTTTAGCAAGAAGGGTTAAATGATAATTATCTTTATCTAAACCAGCTTTTTTGTCAAAACGCGAATTTTTTGCTTTGTAAACCTCAACACCAATAATTGGTTTTACTCCTGTTTCTTTTCCTTTTAAAAAAAATCTAAAAGCTCCATACAAAGCTCCATGATCGGTTATAGCCAAAGCAGGCATCTTAAGCTCCTTTGCTCGATTAAAAACTTGATCAATCCTTGTCATTCCATCAAGCAAGGAATATTCCGTATGCAAGTGTAAATGAACAAAAGACATATAATTAAAAATTAAAGTTTAAATCAAGAATTAACTAAAAATAATTAGAAAAATTTTAGCCAATTCATAATTTGCACAAATTTTAAAAAATTGCTAAACATCTTTACATTTGACTTTTACAAATTTATTAAAATAATCTTTCAAATCATTAATAATTTTTACTTAGATAAATTAATTGTATTTTTAAGTATATTTTTTGATATTTTTTTAACCCTGACAAATATTAATTTATTCTTTTATCATTTTTTCAATATTTTCCTTTATAATTTTTGCTTCAGCTTTACCTTTAATTTCTTTTATGACTTGACCAACTAAAAACATAATAGCATTAGTTTTGCCTTTTTTATAATCCAAAACAGCTTTTTGATTATTTTTTAAAACTTTATTAATAATTTCTTCCAACAATTTTTTATCAAATTCTTTCGGTTTTAAATTTTCAATTAATTTATTAATAAAATCGTCAACAGATAATTTACAAGAAATTTTTTTGTTAACTATATAATTGGCAATGATTTGATTTGGGTTATTAATTTTTAAATTTAATTTTGAAGCCTCTGTTTTAAATTTTGAAATTATTTTTTCAAAATAATTAGCTAAATTAATATCTCTAGTTAAAATAAATGCTTCATCAAATCGAATTCCAAAAGAATTAATATATCTTTTTATTTTTTCCAATGGAAGTTCTGGCAAATTAATTGAATTAATATAATCTTGAGAAAAAACTAGTGGAGGAATATCTGGTTCAGGAAAATAACGATAATCAGCGGCTTCTTCTTTTTTTCTCTGAGAATAAGTAATTCCTTTTTTTTCGTCAAAACCACGCGTTTCTTGAATAGGTAATTTGCCTTCTTTTAAAATTTCTATCTGTCTTTTTATTTCATAATCAATTGCATGTTTCACAAAACGAAATGAGTTTATATTTTTAATCTCAACTTTATAATTTGGTAATTTTTTAGAAGGTCTGTTTTGGTTGTTAATTTTAAAGTTTGATTCTTGAACTAATATCGAAATATTAGGTTCCATTCTCATTGTTCCCTTCTCCATGTCAGCATCAGAAACATTTAGATAGCGAATGATTACTTGAAGTTCTTCCAAGAATTTTTTTACATCTTCGCTATTATCAAAATCTGGTTCAGTAACAATTTCAACTAATGGTACTCCTGATCTATTAAAATCAATTAAAGTCCCATTTTTAGAATGAATTAACTTTCCAGTATCCTCCTCCAAATGAACTCTTCTAATCCTAAAAATTTTCTTAGTTGATGGGTTACTAATTAAGTTCTTATCAATAATTTCTACCCACCCATTAACCGCAATTGGGTCATCATATTGACTAATTTGATATCCTTTTGGTAAATCGGGATAGAAATAATGTTTACGATCAAATTTAGAAAAATAATTAATTCTACAATTTAAAGCTTTACCTATCAAAATTGTCCACTCAATTGCTTTTTTATTAGGGACAGGTAAAGCTCCAGGTAATCCTAAACAAACTGGACAAACTTGGGTATTAGGATCTTTTTCAAAATAATAAGAAGAACATTGACAAAACATTTTACAGGAAGTTTTTAACTCAATGTGAATTTCTAATCCAATAAATGGTTTATATTTGTTCATAGATAATTTAATTTCCGAGTAATTTTTTATTACTCATCTCGAAATAATAAAATTTTTAATCAGGATAGTTATTAACTCCTTTTTTAATCACTCCCAAAAAATCTGTTTCTTTCTCAATTTGAAAAGTTAAATTTAAAATATTTTCTTCTTCAAACCATCTTCCCATCAACTGAAGACCTATAGGTAGATTGTCTTTTTTTGTGAGTCCAAATGGAAAACTAATAGCACAAATACCAGCAATAGCTGCTGGTTCATTCAAAACATCCATCATCTCTCCAAAGAAAGGATATTTTTCAAATTCACCAAGTTTTAAAGAAGCAATAGGAGTTGTAGGCGCTAAAATCATATCTACTTCTTTGAAAACTCTTTTGAAATCTTCAATAATCAATGTTCTCACTTTCTGAGCTTTTTTATAATAAGAATCATAATACCCATAAGACAAAACATAAGTACCAAGCATTATTCTTCTTTTTGCTTCACTACCAAAAAAACTTCGATTATTTCCATATCTTATGCCATCATAACGAGCTAAATTTGAACAAACTTCTGCTCGTTGAATTATTGTATAAACTGAAATTGAATATTTAGGTGATAAAAGATTTATCTTTTTTATTTTATGGCCCATTTTTTCTAAAATATTAACCAATTGATAAAAAGCACTTCTAAAATCATCATTAATTCCATTAAGATACTCATCAGTAACCCCAATAATGAATTTCTTTTTATTTTTTAAATTTGAAACGTAATCAGGTACTCTATCATTACTGCTAGTAGCATCAAACTTATCCTTACCAGCAATAATTTTTAAAATAAATGCAGCATCTTCCGTAGTTAATGTTAAAGGACCCGGACAGTCAAGTGATGATGCCATCGCAATTAAACCATAACGAGAAACTCTTCCATAAGTCGGTTTTAAACCAATAACTCCTGACCAAGCAGCTGGTTGCCTAATTGAACCAGCGGTTTCTGAACCAATAGCGGCTGGAGCTAAATATGAAGAAACAACAGCAGCCGAACCACCTGATGAACCACCAGGAGAACGTAAAAAATCCCAAGGATTTTTAGTTGGTCCAAAATCTGAAGTTTCAGTTGATGAACCATGCGCCCAAGCATCCATATTAGTTTTACCTAAAATAAAAAAAGAAGCATCAAGTAAGCGTTTAGTAACGGTTGATTCATAAGGAGGAATAAAATTTTCTAAAACTTTTGATGCAGCCGTTGTTTTAATTCCTTGAGTGCAAAAATTATCTTTAACCGCAATTGGTAAAATACTTTTATAAAGATTATCAAATTTATAATCAGCATTTATTGTTAAATAAGCATTTATCTTTGAATTATATTTATTGATTCTTTTTAAAAAATAATCAATTACCTCTTTATTAGAAATATATCTATTTTCAATAAGTTTTGAAATTTCAACTAAAGACTTTCCCAAAAGCATATTTTATTCATCAAAAATTTTTTTAACCCTAAAACAATTATTTTCTTTAATTTTTGTATTTTGAAAAACTTCTTCTAAAGTAAGACCTCGTTCATTTTTTTCATTATCACTAAAGAATATGTTATTTAAAAAAGCAACATAAGCAGTAGGGAAAACATTATCTGTTTTTAATTCGTTTAAGTTTTCAATATAAGAAATTGTTTCTTCCAATTGCTTTTTATATTTTTCAATTTCTTTTTTATCTAAATTAAGCCCTGCCAAATAGGCTAAATGTAAAATATCATTTTTTGATAGTCGTTTTTTTTTCATATTTCAATAATAATTATAAAAATTATATAACATAATTAAAAGATAAATTTTAAAGTTTAAATTTATAAGTCTTTATCTTTTCTTTTATTACTAATTCTCTAGCTTTCTTTTCCCACTCATCGTCAATTTTTTTTACTCTAATTTTTCTTTTATATTTTTTTTCAATTGCCTTTTCCAATAAAAAATAAGTTATTTTTGGATTTTTTGGTAACAAAGGTCCATGAAGATAAGTACCTATAGTATTCTTATAAAAAATACCCTCCGTTTTATCTATACCGTTGTTGCCAAAACCAAAAATGACTTCTCCAAAAGCTAAGTTTTTATCAGCAAGATAAGTTCTACCCCCATGATTTTCAAAACCAACAACTATTTCTGAAGAATTAATTTTTGTTTTTATACCAATATCACCAATTAGTCTAGGAAAATTATTTCCTGGATTTTCTGTATAAAAATCAAAAATTGAAAGACCACGAATTTTTGTTCCATCAGCTGTTTTATAATAATTACCTAAGAATTGGTAAGCACCACAAACAAATAATCCTGGTATCTCTGCCTCAATTGCTTTTTTAAGATATTCCCCCTTATTATCTTTCAAATCCTTATTTACAATCTCTTGTTGTTTGTCTTGAGCTCCACCCATAAAAAGAATGTCCATTTTCAAAATTATCTCTTTTGGTTTGTTTATAGAAATACTAACAACCTTAATATCAATTCTAAAAACTTTAGCCCAATGACACAAAGCAATAATATTTCCCCGATCCCCATAAGTACTCATTAAATCTGGATAAAACCAGCCTAAATACAACTTCATAAAAACTTTCTTCCAACTAATAATTTTCTTACTTCAAGCATTGCTGAGTAATTAGGAAAAACAAAAATTTTTTCATTTTCCCTTGTTGCTTTTAAAATTTCTTTCAACGTTAATTTTAAATCTCTGATTGGAATAATTTTCTTTTTTAAAGGTGAATTTTCATACTTCAATCGAATTGCCATATCAAAAACTCTATCTCCTGAAACAAAAATTTTTTTGTTTGCCAAAAAAATTCTGTTAAAATCAACATCCCAAATCCAAGACACATCATGACCATCAGGAATTTTATTATTTAAAATAAACCAAAAAATATTTTTTTTATTTTTAATTAAAGACAAGGCAGCATCAATCGATTGGTTAAAACCCGTTGGATTTTTTGACAAAAAAATGTAAAAATCACGTTTATTATAATTTATTTTCTCTTGACGACCAAAAACTGGTAAAAAATCAGTTATCATTAATTCTATCTTTTTACTTGAAAAACCAAAAATTTTTTCTAGAAAAACAAAAACTGCTGTCAAGTTATAAAAATTACAAACTCCCTTAAGAAGAAAGTTAGAAACAAATCTATCTAAAGTAAAAATATCACTTTGTTTAAAACCACAATTTTTACAAATAAACTTTCCTAAATGGGAATAAGCAATTTTTTTATAACTTAAAATCTTAAAACAAACTGGACAGTAGTTAAAATCAACATCGTGAGGAATTTTTTTAAGAGGCATTAGTTCCTTTCTTAAACCAAAATAAAATACACGGCAAAGAATTTTTTTTCCAAGATAATAAAGCTGAGGATCATCACCATTTAAAAAAACAACAGTATTTGATGAAACATTCTTTAAAGCCTCAAGCCAACGAGAAAAAATGTTATTAACCTCACCATAACGATCTAATTGATCGCGAAACAAATTTAAAATAATAATTCCCACAGGATTAAATTCTTTTAAAACTAAAGGAAAGTTAAACTCATCAACTTCAAAAAGAGCTACTTCTTTTTTTATTTTTCCTTTAATATTAATATTTTTAACTAAAGCAGAAGCTATCCCATTTAATAAATTAGCTCCTTCTTGATTACTAAAACAAGAAATATTATTTTTTTCTAAAAGATGTTTTAATAAAGCCACCGTTGTTGTTTTACCATTAGTACCAGTAACAACAAAAATTTTTAAATTTGGATTTTTTTCTATGACTTTTTTTACAAATTTGGGATCAAAAAATAAAACCAAATGCCCTGGCCATGTTGAGCCACTACCAAATCTAAAAATTCTAATAAAAAAACTAACAAATTTTGAAAAAATAATTAAAAAATACAACATATTTAATTTAACTCTTTTTTATGATCTTTTATATATTCAAAAATCATTTATTTATATAAAATTTGTAATAATATATATTTTTAAAAATATTTTTATAAAGCGCTGATAAATCAAAAATAAAGGTAATTAGGTAATTTTAAATTTAAACAATTTGAATTATATCTAAATCACATTTTTTCTAACATTTTTATTCTTTCCTCAATAGGTGGATGGGTGTTAAATAGATTAGTTAACCAGGAAGAAAACTTTTTTGATGAAAATGGATTAATAATAAAAAGATGAGCGGTATTAACAGTTGCATGACGCATAGGCAGATGATATTCTGATATTTTTTTTAAAGCGTCAATCAAACCTTTTGGATTGCGAGTCATCAAAACCGCTGAAGCATCAGCTAAAAACTCTCGTCGTCTTGATATGGCTAGTTGAATTAAAGTAGCAACAAGAGGAGCCAAAATTAAAACTAAAACAAATAAAATTAAGAATAAGGGATTAATATTTTTTTTCTCGTTTCTATCTAAACTACCTGCCCACCAAAAACTACGCCAAAACCACTCAGAAACCAAAGCGATTGTACCAACCAAAACCGAAACAATTGTTGCTAAAAGAGTATCATAATTTTTAATATGAGAAAGTTCATGAGCAATCACTCCTTCTAAATCGCTTCTATCCAAAATCTTTAAAAGACCGGTAGTTACACAAACAACTGCATTTTTAGGATTTCTACCTGTTGCGAAAGCATTGGGAGATGGATCGTCAATAACATAAAGTTTAGGCATAGGCATTCCGGCGGCTAAAGTTAAATTTTCAGTTAAAGTAAAAAAATCAAAATGTTTTTTTTTATCGGCTGGTTTTGCGCCAACAGTAAAAAGAACAATTTTGTCTGAATAAAAATAACTTATTAGTGAAGAAAATAATGAAAAAATTAATCCTATCACTAAAAATTGATTAGCCGATTGAGTATAATAACCAATTAAATAAAAAAAACCACTAAATAAAGCTATAAATAAAAATAAAATTAAAAAAGTTTTTCTTTTATTATATGCAATATGAGAATAAGGATTCATAAATAATGTTTATTTTTTTAACTAATAATATAGAAATAATTATAGAAAAATAATGTATAAAAATACATGTAAAAAATGAATTTAAAAAATAGCAATTAAGTAATTTTTATTTTTTATTTATTTTCAATATATTTTCTATAAATGTTTTTTATTAAAACTAACATCTGGCTTTTTTCTTTCTTCTGTACTTATTTCAAAAAATTGTTCTTCTTTGAAACCAAACATATTAGCAATTATATTTGATGGAAAAGTTTTTACTTTAGTATTATATTCTAAAATATTACTATTATAAAACTGTCGTGCATAAGCAATTTTATCCTCAGTATCCTCTAATTGTCTTTGCAGCTCTTTAAAATTTTGACTTGCTTGCAGTTGAGGATATGCTTCAGCAACAGCAAAAAGAGACTTAAGAGCGTCTGTTAACATATTGTTTGCTTCTAATTTCTCTTTTACTGTTTCTGCTTTAATCAAAGCACTTCTTGCTTTAGTAACATTTTCAAAAACTTCTTTTTCATGTTTAGCATATCCCTCAACAGTCTCTACTAAATTAGGAATCAAATCAGCTCGCCTTTTAAGTTGAACATCAATCCCAGAAAATGCCTCTTTGATTCTTGTTTTTAAGATTACAAAAGTATTGTAAGTTATTACAAAGTATAAAAACAATAAAATAATAATTCCTCCTGCAATAATTAGAGTATCCATATATTTAAAATTTAATTTTTAATAAGAAATTAATTAAAAATCTATATTTTTTAAATTAACTTAAATTAAATTTTTAATTAAATTTTTTATCTTCGGCGGGGCCAACGGGACTTGAACCCGCAACCTCTTCCGTGACAGGGAAGCGCTCTGACCAAATTGAGCTATGACCCCAATTTTTTTAAAATTATATCATAAATTTAATTTGAAATTTCAATAATTAAATTCTTACACTTTTTATTCAAATTTATTTTTAGTAAATTTACCCAATTTATAAAAACTTATAATTTCTCAAAAAAAATTAATAATAATAAAAAATTAATATAAATCATTAAAAAATTTAATTTATAATTAATTTAAAAAATTAAAGTGTAAAATAAATATCTTAATAATAAAAATTTAAATTAATTTAAAAACTTAATTTTAAAAAATAATTTTTTTATCATTAAAGTTATGATTTTTTTAAAAAATTATCTTTTATTTAAAAAGCTTAAAATATAATAATAAAAACGACTAAATAAAAATAAAAGAATATCTAATTTAAACATAAATAGTTATAATTAAAAATTAAAATTAAATATCATTACTATTGATTAATTTTATTATTTTTCATATTTTTTATTGTGATAAAATTAAATAAAAAGCGGGTGTAGTTGATCGGCTCAACGCTACCTTCCCAAGGTAGAAAAGGCGGTTCAATTCCGCTCACCCGCTCCAAAAACTGCTGGAATAGCTCAATGGTAGAGCAGCGGTTTCGTAAACCGCAGGTTTCGGGTTCGAATCCCGATTCCAGCTCTTCATTTATTTTTCATATGAAAGATTTTAAAAAAAAAATATTTATTACTATTTTTTTATTAATTTTTATTATTTATTTTCTTTTTTCTTTTGGATTTAAAATAATTTTTACAGTATCGTCTTTTTTTGCAAATTTTCAAAATAAACCAACACCTTCATTTGAAATAAAAGAAGAAAATTTTTTTGGTGATATAAACATTGATAATATACCCCAAGCCACTAACAGTGCTTACTTTTTAGTTAAAGGAAATGTTTTAAATTTTAATGAATTAACATTTTTTTTAAATGATCAAAAAATAAAAAATATTATTTTAGAAGAAGAAAATAATTTTACAGAAGAAATTGGATTGCTTAAAGAGGGAAAAAATACTTTTTATGTTATAGCCAAAAATAAAAATAAATCTAAAAAAACACCCATTTTTGAAATCTTATACAAACCAAAAAAACCAAAACTAGAAATTAACCAACCAAGAGATGGAGATAAATTTACTAATCCAGAAATAATAATTAAAGGAAAAACTGATAAAGAAACTTTTATTAAGATAAATGATAATCCCATTATCGTTGATGCATTAGGCAACTTCGAGCAAATAGTAAATCTTAAAAACGAAGGTGAAAACACAATTAGAATAAGCGCCGAAGATATTGCAGGAAACTTAGAAACAAAAGAAATTAAAGTTTTTTATCAAAAATAGTTTTTGCAATACCCAAAATAAAAATAACAAAAGGATGAAGTAACAAGTTATCTGCTAAAGAAGCAATAAAAACAAAAAAAATCAAATAAAAAAATTTTTTATTATAACTTATTAAATAAAATAATCCTCTAGTAAAGAAAAAAATACCAATTATTCCAGTGGTAACAAACAATGTGACGTAAGTTGATTGAAAAGATGAGGCTCCATGATTAATATTGAATTCATTGTACCAAACTAAATTATTCTTTTCTCTAAAAAATCTTATTCGATTATAACCAATACCAAATAAAGGATTCTTAAGACCCATCTTAATTCCTAAAATATTTTCTTTAATTCTTGACTCAATCGAAAAAAATCTATCTAAATTAACACCTACTCCACTTCTTTGAGGAAAAAAAATTAGTAAAAAAATAAGAAAAAACGAACACAAAAAAAAATACTTAATCAATGATTTTTTTAAAAAAAATAAAAATAAAGTTAAAAAAAATGAAAAAATAACAAAACGACTATAAGTAAAATATAAGAGAATAAATAATAACACAAGTAAAAAAATAATCAATATGTTTTTATTAATAATGATTTTATCATTATAATTCCTTTGTGACTTTTCAAAACATGCTTTTTTTTTAGAAATTTTCTTGTTTTTAATAATATTATTTTTTGTTATGCTATGACAAATAAAAAAAGAACTTAAATTCTTTATTAAATTATTCATTAAAAAAAATTTGAAAAATTCTGTTTTATTGTAATTTAAAATAATCAACCAAAAAATAAAAATAAGCCCATAAATTGAAGCTGCTAAAGATGTATCAAAAAAAACACCAAAAACTCGATTATAATGAACATCCCAACCTAAATAAGCCAAGTTTCTTAAATTAGGATATAAAAAAAACTGAGTAAAAGAGAAAATAATAGTTAAAACACTAAACATCAAAAATCCTAAGATTAAATCGTTTTTTTTGTTAATTTGATAGTAAAAATAAAGATAAGTAAAAAAAGTGAAGTAAAAAAATAATCTTAAAAGATATAAAAAAGAAATTATATTTTCAAATAAAGAATAATCAAAAATTTTAATAAAAAAGGATAGAAAAAAATAAAGCCATCCCCAAAAAATCAATTTTTTATGATTTAATATTTTTTTTAAAGGAGTAAACTTTAATTTTAAAAAATAAAAAAATAATAAAATAGACATTCCTATTTCATAAAGATAAAAGTTTATTGTTTGATTAAAAAATGATATACGACCTAACTGTCCAAGATTAAAAAGAAAAAAAATTAGAAAAATCATTACTAAAATAAATCCATAAAGAAATAACTTTTTAATTTATAATTTTAAAATAAAAGACATAAATTTAAAGAATTTAAAAAATAATTAAAAAATATTTTAAATAATTTCTTTACATCTTTTTTATTTTTAAAACTTAAATTGTATTAATAAATTTTTAGATTTCTATTGTATTGTTTTATAAAAAGCTTTCCCCTTACTAAAAAAGAATGAAAACTCATCATAAAAGCGTAAACAAAACCCACAGCTCCATCTAGAAAGCCAAAAAAAATAAAATAATTAAGAATAAATTTAAAAAAAGGATAAAAGATAATCTCTAAAATATTTGTCTTTTTTCCTTGCTGAAAAAATTCATCAGCTCTTAAAGAACTATAAAAGTTAACTTCTTCTAAAAAATCTTTAATGTTTGGATGTGGATAATGATTAATAAAATTTTTCAACTTTCCTGTTTTAAATTTAAATTTTTTAATCTTTAACTCTTCATGTACTTTTCCTTTCCACTTACCAAAACCTTTTTTTATGAGTCGAAGAAATCCTTGACGGTTTAGCTTAAAAACCTCACCAAAACGCACTTCTTTTTTCCAAAAGAAATCACGTCGTTTGATGTAAAACCCAACTAAATCATTTTTTTCCAAACTTGCATATTTTATCACTTCTTTTATTTCTTCTTTCAGATCATTAGAAACCTCTTCATCGGCGTCCAAAAATAAAATCCAATCTCCACTTGTTTTTTCCATTCCAAAATTTCTTTGTTCAGAAAAATTCAACTTTAGGTTTCTTTTAAAAATTTTTAATTTCAATTTATCATTTTGTTTTTTTATTTTTAATATTTTATTTAATGTATTATCAACTGAATAATCATCAACAATAACAATTTCATCAACAAAATCTAAAGACATCAAACATCTTTCAATATTTTTCTCTTCATTTTTTGTCAAAACAACAGCTGATAACATAAAAAATGAATTTAAATAATTTTTAATCAAATGTCTCTCTTATTTTTAATTCAATAAAAAATTTATGTTTAATTTTATAAACTATTTTTCAATTTAAAAAATTTCATAAATAATTTTTTCTTGCAAATAAAAAAACAAGAGATCAAACCTAAATTTTTCATACTTTTGGTCTATTTTGATATTTAAATAATCTTAACAATTAATTATTTTTAGTAATTTTAATAAAATTCTAACAATTTCTTTACATATTTCTCCCAAGAAAAATCTTTTTTCAATTTTTCAATTAGTTTAGAAGTAGGTTTTTTTGGTATTTTTTTCATAAGCATCAAAAAATCATTTTCATCCTTAGCTAAATTAACATATTCCCTTAACTCAGGAATTATTGCCGACTCAAGAGCAATAACTGAACATCCCAAAGACAAAGCCTCTAAAACTGGTAGATTAAAACTTTCATAATAAGAAGCAGTTAAAAGAGCAGTTGCTCTTTGGTAAAAATTTATCAATTTTTTTCGATTGATATTTTCAACATTAATTAGTTTAAAATCCGGGTTATTTTTCTTAAATTCAAAAAAAACACTTTTGATAAAAGAAAAATTTTTAATTAGTTGAGATCCTGCAAGAGTCAAAAAAAATTTTTCTTTTGTTTTTTTTGTTTTTTCTTTTAAACAATCAAATGGTATACCAAATGGTAATACAAAAATTTTTTCTTGAAGCTTTGGAAAAAGATTTAAAAATTCATCTTTAACTTTTTTTGAACTAACTATGATTTTATAAGCTCTTTTCTTAATTTCTTTCAATTGATTATTTAATCTAATTAAAATACTTTTTGGATAATGATTAGGAAAAAAATAAAACGAAAGCCCATGAGAAAATACGATAGCTTTTTTATGAAAATAAAAAGGAAGTGCTTGATTTAAAGCTAAAAAAACATCAGGCTTTAGTTGCCATTCTTTCAAACTTACTCCAACCCTCATCCAAAAAATCCTTGGCCAAACATTTTTAAAATCATAAAAAAAATATTGATTCTCTTTGTCATATCTCAATAAAGCCTCTTTTATATTTAAGCTAAAGATTTTTGTTCCAAAAAAACCTTCACCAAAAGTAGCTCCTAAATCAACTGATATTTTCATAATTAATTTTTAAATATGATTTTTAAAAAGATTGTTAAAAATTTTTATTGTTAATGTAAATTTTTTAATTTATTATAATTACGATTTTATAAATAATAAATATAACCTTTCATCATTTAACAATTTTTTTAATTATCTTATATTCTTAAAAAGAATGAAATTTTATTAAATTAAAAAATGATTTTGTCAAGAATTATTGATTATTTTCTTATATAAGTATAAACATATCAAAAGATTAATAAATTCGCCAACTAAACTAATAAAAGCAGCAGAAAAATAACTATACTTTGGAATGAAAATAAAATTTAATAAAAAATTGAAAAAAAATTGAAAAATCATTAATCCCAAAACATAATGAATTTTCTTAATGGTATAGAAAAAATTGAAAAAAATTGAAGTCAATAAAATCAAAGGTAAACAAAAAATAATAATCTGTAAAATTGGGATGGCTAAAGCATATTTATTTTTTAAAAAAAAAGGAAGAAAAATAGGAGAAAAAAAATAAAAAATAATACTTATTCCAAAACCAATAATTAAAAGAAAAATAAAATCTCTTTTTATTTTTACTCTTATTAAATCAAGACGATTTTTTTTATAAAAATTAACCAAAATCGGTAAAGCCGAAAGGTTATAGGCAGTAACTATAAACATTAAAGCTTCTAAAAACTTATAAGCAGAAGAATAAATTCCAACTACCTCTTCGTTTTTTAAAAAATTTAAGAGGAAAATGTCAATTCGACTATACCAACGAGCAAAAATTGAAATTAAAAGATAAAAAAAAGAGTAAAAAAGAATTGATTTAAATTTTAATAAATCAAATTTCAGATCAATTTTTTTTTCTTTATTTTTTAAATATAAAAAACAAAAAAAAGCATAATTTAAGTAAAAAATAAAAATCACTCCAAAAACATAAATAATATTTTTAAAAATAAAAGAAACAAAAATAATTGCAATTGTAACTAAAAGCTGAAAAAAGAAGCTAATTACAGAAATAAAATAGATTTTTTCTTCGTTTGCCAACTTAATCAAAAGACTGCCAAATAAACTAACCTGAAAAGCAACAAAAGAAACTAAAAAAATTGCTATTTTTAAAGTTATTGAATAAGGAATAATTAAAGCGCTAAAAATTGAAATCACAAAAACTAAAATTGAAAGATAAAATCTAAGACTTAATATATCACCAAAACTAATCTTTTTTTCTTGAGGTAGATTAATTATCCCAAAGTTAGTAGTACCAAAATCAACAATTGGCATAAACATCCCTATATGCGCCCAAGATAAAGAGTAAATTCCAAAAACATCTGGAGGAAAAATTGTGATCAAAAATATAAATTGAATAAAAGATAAAATTTTTCCTAAAATTGAAAAGAAATTGTAAGAAAAAAAATTAAAATAAAAAGTTCTTTTTTGAATTTCTTCAAATATAGTTTTTGGTAAACGGATAAACTCATAAATTTTTTGATAAGTATTTCCATACTTTAACAAAAACTTAAAGTGATTAAAAAATAAATAATTATTTTTTTGCGGATTTTTCTTTGAGTTTTCAAAGTGTTCGTAATAAAATTCAGTATCAACCCCAATAGAAAAACCTTCTTTTCTTGCTCTATAACAAAAATCAACTTCTTCATAATACATGAAATAAGTTTCATCAAAAAAACCTAATTTATCAACAACTTCTTTTTTTATAAACATTAAAGATCCGGAAACAAAGTCCGTTTTAAAAAATCTTTTTTTTGGTTTTTTATCAATAAGACCAGCAGTTAATCTTTTTTTATCTAAAAATCCACCATAATAATTTTTTTTTCCTTGAATCATTGCTAATCCCCAGATATCAAAAAACTCTATACCTTCAAAAATTTTTCTTGATAAGTTTTTAATCGATATATCAGGATTAGCAATAACAAATAAATTACAACCATCATAAACTGCTTTTTTTATGCCAATATTAATTCCTGCTGCATATCCAAGATTATTTTCAGTGTTGTCAATAAAATAAATTTTGTAATCATCTAGTTTTAGATTCTTTACCTCAATTTCTAACCTTTTTAATTCTTTTTTCGGCGTTTTATACAAAACAAAAATAAAAGCTATTTTTAGTTTTTGATTATTTTTCATAAAAAAATCAGTATATTAAATAAATTTTATCTTTATTCAATTTATGATTCAAAAATTTATGAAATTAACTATTAATCATTTAATCATCTTTTAAAAAATATCCTACTCTACACCATCTAAAAATACAATTATGTAAATTCCTGAAGGTTTCTTTAAAAATCAAAAAGTAGAAAATAAAATTATAATATTTTTAAAACTAATAATAATAAAAAATCTAACAACTCCTAATTAAAAAACTTTTTTAATTTAAATATCAAAAACGCCCAGTAACTTAAAAATTCCATATAAGCAAAGCCTAAATCTAAAGGAATTCTAAATAAACCATCTTTGTAACCACAATCCTTAAAAAAACGAGCATAAAACATATGTGGCGCATACAAAAATAACTTCTTAAAAGTTATCTTCTCTTTTTTTTTGATTTTTATTTTTGCTTCTTCAATCGCATAATAAGTAAATTTTTTATAAGTCTGAAAAAGACTTTGGTATGAATGATGGATTATTTTTCCTTTTAAATAACCAATTTTTTTTGATTTTAATAAATATTTTTGGTGTATTTTTTCTGATGTTACAATGATTTTATTCTTTTTAAATAATCTAAGCATACTATAATTTTCTCCACCAAAATTTATTGGCTTTCCCAGAAAATGATTTTGAAATGGAATAAAAAATCCATCATATTTTTCTAATTTTTTTTTGTTTAAAAATAGTTCTTTTATTTCATTATAAAGTTCATTAGATAAGTACTCATCACTATCTAAAATTAGAACCCAATTTGTCTTAACGTTTTTTAATCCTTTTTGATATTGTTTACCTAAATTTTTACCCTTATAGTAAATAATTTTGGCTTGATAATTCCTCACAATTTTTATTGTATTATCTATTGAACCATTATCAATAATAATAATTTCACAAATTAAACCTAAAACTGATTTTAGTGTGTTTTCAATAGTTTTTTCATTGTTATAAGTAGCAGTAAGAAGAGTGATTCCATTTTTCATTTTAGAAATTATACTAGTTATTCTATCATATATTTATTAATAAATTTATTTTTATTATTTTTCAATCAATCCAAATCTAAATTTATGTAGAAAATTATCTATGGAGTTTTTAAAATAATCATGATAAATAATTCAAGTGAAAAAAATTTTTTTTGCTGCCATTATTGCTAGGCTGGTAGTAATATTTTTAAGCAAAGATATCATAAATTTTGATTTATTTTCTTATAGAAAAATAGGTGAAATTACTCTTCAAAATATTAATATTTATCCCCACATTGCCAAAATTCATCATCCTTATTTTCCTTTTTATTTGTATATAGAAGCGTTTTCAATATTTTTAAACAAAAATATTGGTATCAACTATGTTTTTTTTCTAAAGTTTATTAATCTAATTTTCGATTTAGGGGTTATATATCTAATATATCTTTTGTCAAATAAAAACTTAAAAACAACTATTTTTTATTCTTTGAATCCAATATCTATTTTAATCTTTTTCTTTCATGGACAATTTGATGTTATACCTTTATTTTTTATTTTATTAAGTATTTACTTTTTAAAACAAAAAAAAGAGATTTTTTCATTACTATCTTATTCCTTTGCTTTTTTAACTAAAACTTGGCCAATATTGTTCTTTGTTCCAATATTTAAAAAAATTAGAAATAAAAAAAAATTATTAATAATATTTTTCTTTCCTTTTATTTTTATAATAATATATTCAATAAATTTTAAAAATAATTTTTTAGATATTATAAAAACTGCTCTTACTTATCGTAGTATTTTTAATTTTTGGGGTTTAGGAAAATTTATTCATTTAATTTTTTTTGAAAATCAATCACAGCCACCTATTTATTTACAAAAAATTTTTATAAGCCTTTTTCTAATTATTTTCTTTATTTATTCAATAAAAATTTATTACAAAAACCTAATAACTTATTTTTTTGATCTTTTGTTATTTTTCTATATTTTTACTTTTGGTTTTGCTATTCAATATTTTTCTTGGTTTGTACCATTTTTATTTATATTAAAACCAAAACTTTGGTTTTTAATTTATTTAATAACTTTTTTTACAGTCTTTTTTAATTATTTAAGTTGGATCACAAAAATAATTCCAAGCTATATTAATATTCTTTTAATTTTTTTAAATTGGTTTAGCTTTATTTTTTTTATGATATATTGGAAAAAAAATAGTTTTAAATCAAAATAAACTCACTTTTTTGTTGTCTATACAACATTGAAAAAATTTAAAAAATAAATTTATATTTTTTAAAATGTATAAAAAAGTTATTCATTTTTTAACATTATTTACAATTTTTTTTATTCTTATACCGAAAATAACTTTTGCTTTTGATGAATTTATTAAATATGAAAAAAATCCATTACAATTAAATTTAGAAAAAAAATACTCAACTATAAGACAAGCACATATATACAAAGCAGAAAATTTTTATGAAGGAGTAATAACTATATTTGATTCTACAAAAAACAAATTCGTTTTAGGTACAATATATTCATTAGATGGTGTAAATTGGAATTTTAAAAAGGAAATTTTTATTAACGATGAATCACAAGAATTTTCTAATCCAAGAGTTTTTATAGATGAAAATAATAATAGAAATCTTTTCTTTACCAAATTAGAAAATAACAATGTTTTTCAAATATATTATTTAAGATGTGATAAAGATTTTAATTGTGATAATCCCCCAAAATTAATTATCAATCCTGACCATGATGAAAACTATGGTGTTTTTGCTCCTTATGTTACAAAAATAGAAAATAAATTTTATATTTTTTATGGTAGTTGGGGTCAACAAGGTTTTAGTATTAGAATCGCTCATTCTTCTATAGATTTTAAAAATTGGAATAAATGTTCAAAAAAAATATTATCAGGTAATTACGATGGACCATTCATTTTAAAAAAAGATAATAAAATTTATCTTTTTTATCACACATCAAATAGACAAGGAATAGGATATGCAGAAACTGATCTACCTTTACACTGTGACTCAATCTTTAACAATAAAAAAATAATTTTATCACCAAATCAAATTTATGACCAAAATCACTTAATCTTTCCTAGTTTAATTGAAGAAAATAATAAATTAAGATTATATTACACAGCTGCCAGTAATCATTGGAAATGGAGTTTAAATTTTGCTTGTAACGATGATAATTATTGTAAAAAAATTTATCATTTTTACCCAATAATCATCATTCCTGGTTTTATGGGATCATGGAATGGAAAGGCAATAATTCATAATCAAGAAGTGTCAATTTTTGATTGGAAAATTCCTTCGTTTGTAAGAGAATATTCTGGTATTATAAACTCTTTACAAAACTTAGGCTATAAACAAAATCATGAATTTTTTATTTTTCCTTACGATTGGAGAAAATCATTAGAACAAACTAGTAATGATTTAAATATTTTTTTACAAGAAAAAGTTTGGCAGAAAAATCCCAATTACAAAATCAATTTAGTTGGTTATTCTTTAGGTGGACTAGTAGCAAGAATTTTTGCTCAAAAAAATAAACATAAAATTAATCAGATAATTTCAGTTGGAAGTCCTCATCAAGGCTTAGTGCAAGTTTATAAACCTTTAGAAGCTGGTGAAATTGATAGAGAAAACACATTCTTGTGGTTGGCTCAGAAGATAATTTTAGTTTTAAACAAATCAACAATTGAAACTGATAAAGAAACAATCAGGAAAAAATTTCCAATAGCTTTAGATTTATTTCCAACTTTTAACTTTTTAAAAGATAAAAATAATCAATTGATATTGGTCAATAATCTTTCAATCAAAAATACAACTCTTTTAAATTATAATTCAAATTTTTATCAAATTTTTGATATTTTTACCGCCATTTATGGAGAAAAAGATGAAAAAACTCCAGCTGGTTATATAATTGAATCTTCTGATTTCTTAGATGAATTATCTGGTAATTATGTTGATGGTAAACCCATTGATATCTGGTATGAAAAAGGCGACTATACTATTCTTTCAAAAAGTGCTAATCAAGATAGTGATAGTCAAATGCTTACTTTTGATCATGGAGAAATTATTACTAAAAAAGAATCAATTAAAAAAATCTTTGATATTCTCAATATAAATTATTCGGATGAAAAAATAATTCCAGGTCAAAAAACTGAAATATCGCCTTCTTTAATTTTTTTTATACGTTCACCTGCAAAAATGAAGATAAATTTTGGCAGTGCAACTTTTGAAGAAGAAGATGGATTTATTTTTATTCCAAACGCTCAAGAAGGCAACTACAATCTTCAAGTCCAAGGAAATGGATTAGGAAAATATACAGTTATTATTGGACAAATCTCTCACAAAAACGATCTTTGGGAAAAGATTGAAGGAGAAATAGTAAAAACACCACCAGAATCACAAATTGATAACTATTCAATAAACTTTAATCCACAAAAAGCTAATTCAATTTTCTCAACACCAACCCCAACTGAAACCAATACATTTATTTATCAATTAGAAAAAATTAATACCCCATCTATAAACCTATCTCCAACTCTCTCAATAAACCTTAGTATATCAATAACACCCAATGAAAATAAATATCATAAAACTTTAACTAAAAATCAAACACTTGAATCAAACCTAAATAAAAATAATCAATATATTTCTTCACCTCCAACACCAACATCGATTTTATTATCCTCGATAAAAAAACAATTTCCAAAAGAGAAAATTCTTGGAAAAAAAGTTGAAAAAAAGGGACAAAATAAAGAAAAAGATGAAATAAAAAATAAGCTTCCTCTAATAGAAGTTATTATTCTAATACCTATAATTTTAATTTCTTTTACTTTACTAATTATAAAAAGCAAATTTTTAAAAAATCACGAAATTTAAATTTTAATCTACTTATCAAAATTAAAAATAAATCTGAAAAAATTATTCTTAATTATTTAATTGTTTTTATCTTATAAAATATATTTTAAGGATATTATTCTAAATAATATAACTTACATAAACTATTTTTTTTCTTCATTTTAAATACAAAAAAATACTATTGAAAATAAAAAAAAATTGATTTATAATACACGAATCAATTTTGTAGATTATAGTCTACAAAAATTAATTAAAGTTTTTATTAATTTAATCTAAATAAAAAATGAATAAATCAAATTCCAAATCAACCTCGAAATTGAAAGTCTGCATTATTGGACCTGGGGTCGTTGGTCAAGCAACAGGAAAAGCATTCATTAAACATAATATTGATACTTCATTTCTAGGTGGAAATGATGAAAAAAGAAAAAAACTAGAAAAAGAAGGTTATAAAGTCTTTTCCAAAAATGAACTTTTTGATGGTAAATATGATTTTGATATAAGTTTTTTAACTGTTCCTACTCCTACAGTAAACAAAAAAATAAATTTAGACTATATAAAAGAAGCTGCTATTGATCTTGGTAAAAGACTAAAATTATCTAAAAAAGAATATCATCTTGTTGTTGTAAAAAGCACTGTTCCTCCAGGAACAACTAAAAACATTGTGGGAAGACTTGTTGAAAAATATTCTAATAAAAAACTGGGAAAAAATTTAGGCTTAGCAATGAATCCTGAATATCTTAGAGAAAAAACTGCCCTTGAAGATTCAATAAAACCATGGGTGATATTAATTGGTGAATATGATAAAAAATCAGGTGACATACTAGAAAATTTCTACAAAATTTTTAAGGCGCCAATTTATCGCTGTTCTCTTGAAGAAGCAGAATATCAAAAGTATGTTCATAACCTTTTTAATGCTAATAAAATTACTTTTTTTAATGAAATGCGAAAAGTTGCAAAGAAATTTAATTTTAATGCTGATAAAATATTTGAAATTACTTGTCTTTCTTGTGAAGGTCTTTGGAATCCTAAGTATGGAATATATGATTATGGACCATTTTCTGGCAGTTGCTTACCAAAAGATACTCAGGCATTTTTGAATTGGGCAGAAAATAAAAAAATTAAACTTCCTCTTCTAAAAAAAATAATTGAAGTAAATAATAAACTGTTAACAAAAAAACAATTAAATAAAAAAGTGATAGGTTACCAATTGTAAAAAACTCTTATTTTATGTTTAATCTTCTAAGTCAACAAGATATAGATTTTTACATTAACCAATATTTATATTATTATCCTTTCATTTTACCTTTGGGCATAATTGGTATATGGCGTTGGTCTATTTGGATAATTAAAAGAATTTATGCTATTTTTTATAAACCAAAATCAGGTAATTATCAAACTTCAGTTTCAATTGTTACTCCTGTATATAACGAAGATCCAAAATGGTTTTTAAAAGCATTGAATTCTTGGTATGAAAATAAACCGCTTGAAATTATTGCAGTTATTGATTACACAGATAAAAATTGTATTGAAGTTTTCAAAAAATTTTCAGTCAATAAAAAAAATACCAAATTAATCATCACCAAAATTCCAGGAAAAAGGGAAGCATTAGCTACTGGTATAAAAGAAGCTAAAGGAGAAATTATTGCTTTAGTTGATAGTGATACAATTTGGACAAAAGATACTTTAAAAAATGGAATTATACCATTTTCTGATCAAAAAATAGGCGGTGTTGCAACAAAACAAATAGTCGAAAAGCCTCAAACTCTTGCTCAAAAATTTTTTGCTATTAGATTAGCTCAAAGATACTGGGATGATTTTCCTTTTTTGGCTAAAATTGGTGATCAAGTTGTTTGCTTATCTGGAAGAACAGCTTTCTATAGACGTGAAGCAATCATACCAGTGGTTGATAAAATGGTAAATGATTTTTTTATGGGAGAAAAAGTGATTAGTGGTGAAGATAAAAAATTAACATATCTTATTGAAGAACGAGGATGGAAAACTACTTTTCAAAGTAATTCAATAGTTATTACCAAAGGTGAACCTAAATTATCAAATTTTATCAAACAACAGATTCGCTGGGCAAGAAATAGTTGGAGAAATGATTTAACTGCTCTTTTTTCTGGTTGGGTATTTAAATATCCAATTTTTGCTTTTTATTTGATTGATCGAGCATTTCAGCCTTTTTTTTTATTAATTAGTCCTATATATTTTACTATATCATTAGTTTATCAAATTTGGATATCGGTAATTATAATTCTTATTTGGTGGTTTATTAGTCGTTTAATGAAGATTTATCCATATCTTAAAAAATACCCAAAAGACATTATTATTCTGCCTTTATATATTTTGTTTAACTTTTTCACTGCCTATATAAGAATTTATTCTCTTTTAAGCATTAATAATCAAGGATGGATTACAAGATGGCATAAAGAAAGACTAAAAAACATTAACTTCTTTAAAAATTTTTTACCTCATGCATTAACTTTAATAGTAATTATTTTCGTTGCCTCAATTGTTTATATCAATCGTTATTTTAATTTCTTCTTACCAAGAGAACAGCAAAATCAACTTACTTCTCAACTTCTACCAAAATCTAAAAATACTCTTGCTTTATCCAATAACTTAAATAATGTGTTAGGTACAACAATCCAAATTCCTGAAACAAATTTAACAAAACGATACATCTTCAAACAAGGTGATACTTTAGAATCAATTGCTAATAAATTCGAAGTTTCTTTAGAAAATTTATTAGCAGCCAATATTACTAAGATAACCAATTGGAATAGAATAAAAGAAGGAACTCCTATAACTATACCTCCAAAAAATCTAAACTTAGAAATTAATCGAATTTTTAACTATCAAAGAGTAAAAGACGATCCATTAATAATTTACTACGATCAAAATTTAAACAATATATTCGTTTATGGTCGAGGTAATAAAGTTAATATTAAAACTATTTATGAAAACTTAAAAAATGAAAATATCTTAAAACAATCATCCGGTGATGGAATATGGGATCTTAAAGCAAATCTTTATATTGGTCCGGGAGTGATATTTAATCTAAACAACAACGATGTTAAATGGCTAAGATTAAAAAGTGATAAGAAATTTTTTGTTGCAATTATTGCTTATAATAGTGATGTTTATATTAATAAAGTTAAAATTACCTCTTGGGATGAAGAAAATAATGATTATGACAAAGATATTACCGATGGCCGAAGTTATATCATGATTAAAGATATTGGAACAATGGACATTTATGATTCTGAAATTGCCTATTTAGGTTTTAAAAGAACAGCTAACTATCCTACCTCCCCATATGGTATATCATGGAAAATGAGTAACTCAAAATTAAAAAAATATCTTCTAACTGGTCATGTAGTTAACAGTAAATTTCACCATAATTACTTTGGTGCCTATACTTTTGGTGCCACGGGAATGCTCTGGAAAAACAATGTTTTTTTTGACAACATCCGATATGGTCTTGACCCTCATGATGATTCTAACGGCTTTTTAGTTGAAAACAATAAATTTTATAATAATGGAACTCATGGTTTAATCTTTTCTAAAAGATGTATAAACAATACGATAAGAAATAATATTTCTTTCAATAATAAACTTCATGGAATAATGCTTCATGAACTTTCAAACTTTAACTTAATTGAAAATAATGAAATATATGACAATTTTGATGGTATAAGTTTTGATAACAGCGCTTTGAATATTGTAAGAAATAATAAAATTTATAGAAATAAAAGAGGTATTGTTTTTGATAAAAAATCGGATCAAAATGCTATTATAAATAATATAATAAAAGATAATAAACAATATGCAATTTATTTTTATGATCAAGCTGATAGAAATCAAATCGAAAAAAATATCATTAAAAATAACTCAATTGCTATTTACATAAAAACAAACAATAATAAAATTTTAAACAACGATATTGAAAACAACCAAATCGGTGTTTATTTTTATGAAAATGCATTTCAAAATGAAATATTTAATAACAAAATTATCTATAATAAAATATATGGAGTTTATTCCAAAATGATTAATGGCTTTGCTAATTTCGTTGATGAAAAAAATTTCATAATCAAAAATAAAAAAAATATCTTTACTGATGAAATAGAAGACTACAAAGATTAAAATAAAAATGGTTTAAAATATTAATTATGAACAAAAAAATCTTTTTAAGTATATTATTAACAACAATTTTCATCATTTTTTTTACAATAGTGTTAATTAATATTAATCATAAGAAAAAAAAGCAAAAGTTTTTTGACTATAACTTAAAAAATAACATAAAAGGTATTGAAACTACTCCTTCAATAAGTAAAAATAACAATATCTTTCCTCAATTTTTAACTCCAACAATAACTTACCCATTATATTATGCTTCAGGAAAAAAAATTAAGGTGAAGCCGAGCGACGAATTAACCATACAAAAAGCTTTAGAATTAGCTAATCCAGGTGATGTCATTGAATTGAGCGATGGCGATTATTATCAAGATATTATTACTAAAAAAGACGGTTTACCTGACAAACCAATTATTATTCGCGGTTCAAAAAATGCTATTGTTAGAGGTAATAAAAGAAATAGAATCGTTGAGATTAATCATGACTATATTATCTTAGATGGTTTTACCATTGATGGTTTTAATCAAAAAGAAAATAAAAAATCAAACTATAAAGATAAACTTATTTTTGTTATATCAAAAAGACCCAATAAAGGAGTAGTAGGAACAAAAATTTTAAATATGAATTTAAGAAATGCTGGAGGAGAATGTATAAGACTAAGATATTTTGTAAAAAATTCAGAAATCGCTTACAACAATATTGGTCCATGCGGTTTATATGATTTTAGATTTGGCGATAAAGGAAAAAATGGTGAAGGAATATACATTGGCACTGCTCCTGAACAACTAAAAGACAAAAAAAATCCTACAAGTGATATTGATATTTCAGAAAACAACTGGATTCATCATAATTATATAGATACTCAAGGCAATGAATGCGTTGATATTAAAGAAGGATCAATCAATAATATTGTTGAATACAACTACTGTACTGGTCAAAAAGATCCAGAATCTGGTGGATTAGATTCGCGTGGAAATAATAATATTTTTCGTTTTAATGTAATTACTAACAATGGTGGAGCTGGTATAAGATTGGGTGGTGATAAAAAAACAGATGGTATTAATAATCAAGTTTATAAAAACAGTATTATTAACAATAGTATTGGAATAAAGATTATTCGTATGCCTCAAGGAAAAATATGTGAAAATATTTTACAAGGTAATAAAATTAAGATATCTGATAAAAATTTTAAAATAAATCCCGAAAAATCATGCTAAAAAAAAGATCTATTTTTTATCTATTAATATTTTTTTATTTAATGATTTTTATTTTTATAAAAAATATTTATTCTTGTTCTAATAGAAAACCAACACAAAGACCAGATCTTTTTCAAATAGATGTTACCAAAAACTCCGCCACTTTATACTTTACTCCAGTTAATGATGAAATTACTCAATACACAATAGTATATGGCTATTCAAAAGATGATCAACGTTTTGCTATCTCGTTTCCTTATGGCAAATCAGAAGAGGTTATTAAATATACAATCAATCATCTTTCTCCAAATATGGAGTATTATTTTCGTGTTAGACCCGATAATGGTTGTCGTCAAGGTCTTTTTTCTAACACAATGTCAATAAAGACCAATTTTGATTTCAAAAGCTATTATAGATATAAAAACTCTAATAAAAATAACCAAGAATTTAATAATAAAATAATTAAAAAAGAAAACATTTTTTTAAAAAGGGAAATAGAAGGTCAAAAATTAACAAAATTAACAAAATTAACAAATTATATTAAAGATGAAGAATTGAGTTTAAATAATAAAAAAGAAAATAATGTTTTAGGATTAAAAACAGAAACAGAAAAAAAAGTGAAAAACAAAAATTTTAAACCTTTTATGACTCTATTTGTTTTTATAATTCTACCTTTATTGTTATATTTTATATTAAAAATAAAAGAGTATTTTAAAAAATAGAGACTATTTTTTATTTTATATATAAAGAATTTATTAATTAATAGTTTTTAATTATAAAAAAATTTAAAAAATGTTTTGTGGATCGTGTAGGACTTGAACCTACAACCTCTTCGATGTGAACGAAGCGCTCTAACCATTGAGCTAACGATCCATTAAATTAAATTATATAAAAAATCTATTGTAAAATCATCTTTTATTTCTTAAAATTAATTCTTATGAATGTCCTCAAAATAATTATTAACTTTGTAATGGATGTTTTAGAAACCATTACCTTTGTTGGCTCGCTTTTTATCGTTGTCTATCTTTTTATTATGACACCAAATCAAGTAAAAGGAGCTTCAATGGAACCAACTTTTAAATCAGGAGATTATATATTAACTTCAAAAATAACCTATAAATTTAGATCAATTCAAAGAGGAGATGTTATTATATTTAAATCACCAAAAAATCCAGATATTGAATATATAAAAAGAGTAATTGGATTACCAGGTGATAAAATTGTTATTACCAAAGGTCAAGTTTTCTTGAACGATCAACCTCTAAATGAAAACTACACTGCCACTATCACTAATGTATGGGAAAATGGTTTTTTAAAAGAAAATGAGCCATTCATTGTACCAGAAAATCATATTTTTGTAATGGGTGACAATAGAATGCGATCATCTGATTCTCGTGATTTTGGCCCAATTTCAATCCAATCAGTTGACGGATTAGTTTTTTATCGCTATTTTCCCCCTCAAAAAGCTGGTTTTATCAAAAATCCATTTCCTAAGTCTTTAAGAAATTAATATAAAAAATTAAAACTCATCTAATTTTGCTATTTGATTATTATTCAAAAAAATTAATGATAAAATTTAAAAAATCCTTATGTTAAATATTTATATTTCTAATAAAATTTTTAAATTAATTTTATGTTAATTTATAGTTCTATCTATTAATTTTTTAATTTTTTTCAAGATACTAGTTGTTTTTTTTAAACTTCCCTTAATTTCAATTATTAACTTACTCTTTATTCTAGTCTGAATTATTTTTACTTTAACATTTTCTCCTAATAACTCAATTTTTTTAATTAACTGACTTCTTTCATCTGAAGACAAATATTGACCTTCATTTTTTGTTTTATAAAGTATTTGTCTAACAACATCTTCGGTTTGTAAAATATTAAGATTTTTTTCTAAAATAAGCTCGTAAACTTTTATTATATCTTCTTCAGAATTTAATCTTGATAAAACAAAAAGATGACTTTTAGAAATAATCTTATTGTAATATCCATCAACTACTATCTCTGGTAACTTGTTTAAACGAATAAGATGACATATATAAGAAGATTTCATATTCAACTTTCTAGCAAGATCAATCACCCGCCAATTTTTTTCTTTTTTAAGAAAAATAAGAAGTTTAGCTTTTAAAAAAATATCAGTTTCTTTTTTAAACTGTTCAATATATTTTTCTTCTTCTTCCATAAAGCTAATTCTATCACTTTTTATGTAAAATAGTCTTTACACAACCGCAACATATTTTTTTCCATAACTTTGATAAAATTTGACTACTCCTTCTTTTACTGATAAAATAGTAAAATCACGACTTAGAATTGTTCCTGGCCCAGCATTGAATTTTGTGCCTCTTTGACGAACAATTATGTATCCAGGAAAAACTTTTTCTCCACCAAAAACTTTTACTCCTAATCTTTTTGATATTGAATCACGATTTCCTTTAGCTGCTTTTTGTGCTTTTGTATGAGCCATATTTAAAAAGTAAAATACTTAAAAATTTAAATTTTAACTTTTTTTATTTATATTCCTATATTTTTAAAAAATGTCATTTTATTTATATCAATTGAATGATTTAATTTATCATCATAATTTACTTTTATATCTTATCAATCTTAATTCTTGTTAACAATGGTCTAAAACCTTTAACTCTTCTATAACGAACTTTAGCTTTAAAACGAGAAACTCTTATTTTATTTCCCTTAATTTTTTCTTCTATTACTTTTATTTTAACTTTTTTTTCCAAACAAGGCTCTCCTATTTCTACCTCTTCTTTTTTCAAATCAATGAAAGCTAAAGTAGGTATTTCTATTATTTCATCTTTTTTATAAGAAAGATGATCAACAATTAATTCTTCTCCTTCTTTTACTAAATACTGTTTACCACCAATTTTTATTACTGCAAGTTTACTCATTTTTCTATTATACAAAAAAATTTTAAGGAATCAACGCCAAAAGAATAAAACTAGAAATTAAAGCTGAGCCCCCATAAGAAATAAAAGGCAAAACAATGCCTGTTATTGGAAAAATCCCCATATTCATCCCAATATTAATAAGCATTTGAAAAAAAAAGTAAACCAATGCTCCAATTACAATTAAAAAATCTTCTTGTTTATCTTTTTGGTTCAATAAAAAAAAAGCCCTTTTTAAAAGAAAATAAAACAAACAAGCATATAAAATTAAAACCATTAAACCACCAAAAAAACCAAATTGTTCAACTAAAGAAGCAAAAGCAAAATCAGTATGACTCTCTGGAAGAAAACGAAGTTTTGATTGAGTACCATAACCTAAACCCCGACCAAAAAAACCACCAGATCCTACAGAAATAATTGACTGAATCATATTATAAGAAGCTCCATAATAATCAAAATCAGGATTTAAAAAACTCAAAATTCTTTGTTTCTGATAATCTTTCAAAAAAAACCAACTTAATGGCAGTAAAGGTAAAATAATGATGATAAAATTAAAAACAATTTTTTTAGGTATAGAAGAGAAAAAAATAAGAGTAAAAAAAATAAAGGCAAAAACAATTGTATTACCTAAATCCGGCTGTTTAAAAATTAAAAAAACAATAGTTGAAAAAATAATTACACTTTTTAAAAATATCTTTATTTTTTCAAAATAAAAACTTCCTTTTTGTAAAAAAAATGAAAAATAAATAATAAAAAATACCTTCAGAATTTCTGAAGGTTGTAAATTAAAAAAATACAAGCTAAGCCAACGTTTTGAACCTCGACTTTCTAAACCAATGATAAAAGTTATTATTAATAAAAAAAAAGAAAACCAGAAAAAAAAGATGTAATTTTTACGAAAAAGTGAAGCAAATTTTTTTGTAAAAAAATAAGCAAAAATTGCCAATAAAAGATAGGTAGCCTGATTAAAAAATAAATCCAGTCTTACTCCTAGAATTGTAAAAACACCGAACAAAGAAAGAAAAAGAGCAGGTATAAAAAAACTCATGTCTCAATAATTAAATTTTGACCAAGTTCTATTTTTGAAGCAAAAACCTTTCTTTTTATCTCTTCTTTAAAATCGATAAATTTTTTCGGTAAGATTAATTTAATTGGTTGATTTGGCTTTAAGCCCATTTCTTTTCTTTTTATTTGAATTTTTCTTATTAGATCTCTTAATTCACCTTCTTTTCTTAGATCTTCTTCACTTACTTTAACTTCTTTCTCTGGATAACGAAAATCTTTATTTACAGAAATGTTTTTTAGATTAAGTTCTGATAAAATAAGAAGCCAAATTTCTTCATTAATTATTTTTGGATTAAAATCAACATCTATTTCTAAATTTGCTAAAGGCATTCTTACTCTTACTCCTAATTCTTTCCTTTTAGCATGACCAATTTCAACTAACTTTCTTGCTTTCTCCATTTGTTCTTCTAAATTTTTGTCATAAAGTTTTTTATCAAAACTTGGCCAATCTTCAAGATAAACTGATTCGCCTTGTGTTAAATTTTTGTAAATTTCTTCACTAATAAAAGGAATAAAAGGTGAAAGAATAATTGAAATATTAACAAGAATATGGTATATTGTATTATAAAAAGCTTTTTTATCTTCTTTATCTTGACTATTAACCCAAACACGTTCTCGACTACGACGAATATACCAAGTTGATAAATCAGAAACAAATTTTTCAATTTCTAAAGCAGCTAATCTAGCGTCAAATTTTTTTAAAGACTCCTCAACAAAATTAACTAAAAAAGCAAATCTACTCCAAATCCACTTATCTAAAATACTTAATTTAAAATTTTTAAATAAAATCTCAGCGCTTATCTCTTTTAATTCTTTATTAATTTCTGGATTATCTAAATTAGCATAGTCAATAAAAAACTTATATACATTCCAAAACATTAAATAAAATTGACGTCTCACCTCATCAGCTTTTTTATAACCAAAAAGCATATTTTCTGATGGATTTTGCCTCGCATACATCCAACGCATTACATCAACACCAATTTTATCAGCCCCTTCATTAAACTCAATTGAATTACCCCAACTTTTATGCATTGGACGACCATCTTCTGCAAGCAGTGTCCCATAACCTAAAACTCGTTTAAAAGGCGGCTCACCCTCCATTACCGTTGACATAGCAATTAAAGCATAAAACCAGTTCTTAAATTGACCAGGAAAACTTTCTGTAATAAAATCAGCTGGAAACCACTTTCGCCATTGATTTTTATCAATTTTATATAAAGGTTCACCTTGATTATTTTCAGTTATTGTTGAATAAGGCACAATTCCAGCATCAAGCCAAGGATTACCTACGTCATCAATCCGAGAAACTAAAGCACCACATTTTTCACATTTAATTTTTACCAAATCAATATATGGTTTGTGAGGAGAATGTCCTTCAAATTTTTCCCACCCCTCAACAGCTTTTTCTTTTAACTCCTCTTTTGAACCAATAACAGTAAAATAACCACATTTTTTACACTCATAAATTGGTAATGATAAACCCCAATAACGATTTTTTTTAGAAATCAACCAATCATGCATATTTCTTAACCAATCAAGTTCTCGATCAAGTCCAAATTCAGGCATCCATTTTATTTTTTTTGCAACTTCAATCATTCTTTCTCTTAAAGTTTTATTATTTAATTTTGAAATCTTGTTTTTAGGCTTTAATTTTGATGGTTTATCCATTGCTATGTACCATTCATCTGCTACTTTCCAAACTAACTCTGTCTTACATCTCCAACAAACTGGATAACGATGTTTATAATAATGAATTTTATATGCATATCCATTTTTTTTAATATAATCTAAAATCAAATTTGGATTTTTCTTGGCGTTTTTGAAAGAAAATTCGCCAAATCCATTTAAATAATTAGCCTCATCATCGATTACCGGAATCATAGGCAACCCAAGTTTTTTCCCTATTTTATAGTCTTCGGTACCAGCAGAAACAGCTATGTGTACCAAACCTGTTCCCTCTTCTAAACTTATTGGAAGAATCTTTTCATCGGTATCAATAACTATATGAAATTTATCTAAATATTCTTTAGCTACTTTCTTAATTGCCGGTAAATGATCAAATACGCTTTCATATCTAAGTCCAATCAAATCTTTTCCCTTAATAGTTTTAATAACTTTTTTTACATCTTCTGAAAGAACTGTCTTTACCAAATTACTAGCTATCCAATATCTCTCACCACTTTTTATCTCAACTAGACTATAATCATATTTTTTATCAACCGCAACAGCAATATTAGCTGGTATAGTCCAAGGGGTTGTTGTCCAAACTAAAAGGTATTGTTCATCTTTATTATTTTTCTCTTTATCTTTTTCACTTGAATTTTGGGATTGAAATTTAAGTTTAAATTTAATATATATTGCCTCATGAACAACTTCTTTATAATCCTCTGTTAGTATCTCGTGTTGAGATATGGCAGTCTGACATCTTGGACACCAAGGCACTGATTCTTGACCTTTATAAATCCAACCATTCTCATAACATTTTTTCAAAAAAGTCCAAATCATATAGTTATTTTCATCACTCATAGTATAATAAGAATGATCCCAATCAGCAAAATATCCTAATCTTTTTGATTGTTCGGTTTGAATTTTAGAAAAGCGATAAACTCTTTGTTTGCACAAATCAACAAACTTAGCAATTGAAGCAAATTTATCACCAGGAATTAAATTTTCAATATCTTTTTTTGTTTTTAAACCTAACTCTTTTTCAACCTCCACCTCAACCCAAAGACCTTGACAATCAAAGCCGTTTTGAAATCGTTGTCGAAAGCCTAAAAGATTGTAAAATTTTGGCCAAAGATCTTTGTAAGTTCGCCCCCAAGCATGATGAACCCCCATAGGATTATTAGCAGTTATTGGACCATCAAGAAAGGAAAAATATTTATCAGATTTGTCATTTTTATGAAGATACTTATTAACTATTCCATTATCATACCAATACTTCAACCACTTATGCTCCATTTCAATAAAATTATGATTAGTATCGATCGGTTTAAACATATTTAATTATTATATAACTAAAAAACTTGAATTTTCAACTTACATTCTTTACCTCCCAGATCAAAAGGTAGGTGCGATCGAAAATCTATGTATAATTGATATTTAGATTTTTTCTTTTTTTGTTTTTATCCATCCCTTAAAAATAACTTCCAAACCAACTCATCATTTTCTTTCTCCAATTTCTCAATCTCACTGTCTTTTCCTTCCGCTTTAAGTTGGTGACATTTTTTGGAAATTTCCGAAAGTTTTTGATGAAGTGGATTTTTGGGATCAAATTTGGGGATACCAACATGTTCTATCACTGAAGGAGTACCAAAACCGCGATCGGCAAAAGAAAAAGATTTAATAAAATCACGCACTGGTTTTGAATTAATAATCGCACAAAGATAATGAGCTTCGGATTAGTTGTTATTGGAAATTAAAGCCGTAGTTTCTAATGGAATTATAGTCTTAATATCCAAAAGGTGTTTTTAACTGCGAAACTACTGCAGCAATTAAATCATTAGTCATTCGTTTCCAAACCACCTTATATCTCAAAAAAGTTTCTTCAGATATATTGAATTGACTATAAAATGGAGCCTTAGCTTGTTAATGATATTTTTTGTATAAAGGACGGGCTAAGAGGATTTCCTTAAATTTAATTAAATATCCGTAAGTGCGAGGATAATTATTTTTTAGAAATTCTTCGAGATAACCTCTGCGAGTCTTAGAATCTTGAACCACTAACATATAAATTTTAGGTCGTATCTCTCATATCTGAATATCTGCTCCTCTAATTGCCGGATATATTAAATCCGACTCAATTCTTTCTTCAACCGATTCGATTTTTTGTCTTCCTTTCTCAGTAAGATTTCTAACTATTATATTTCCATCGGATAAAACCTGTTTCAACTCAAACCAAAAGATACCGTATGGATTAGGATTAGCCCCAAGTAATGCTTTATAATGATTCCTGCCTTCTATTTTCGTTAATTCTTCGGCTTCTGCCAATTGCGTTTGCCAAGAACCGACAATTGAACCAATTGGCTTTGCAATATGCCTCTTCTTTTTTAAAAGCGGTAAAACTTCATCTAATAGTTTATCACTTGCAATTTTTCCAATCTTTTTTTCTTAGACCAAACAATATAAGAAACTGGATATTCTGTTTTTTCGCCTTTTTTAAGAATGATTGCTGCGGTTTTATTTGTTGCTCCTTCAAATGGTTGAATAGAAACCAAATCGTGTGCTTTTAATACTTTAAGAATTTCCCTTCACCAAGTTGAACTCTTCTAAATCCCTCCCCTGCGCCTTTTGATCTGAAAACTTCTTGGGTTATAAGAAATGCTAATTTTGCCCCATCTTTTAAATCATCTTTTAAATAATAATCACAAGAAGCATAAGTAAAAAGCATAGAAAAATCTTTTTTACCTCCGCCAAGACGAGTATGAAAACCTTTAAGCGAAAACAATCCATAATCTTTCCAGAGTTGTAAAGTAGTATTGCGATAGTCTTGTGATAAATAATCCCACCTAATCCACGGCGGATTACCAACAACAAAATCAAACTTTTCTTTTTTAGCAATTAGTGGAGCGGTTCAGTTTTTTAAAAATCTTGCCCAAATACCATTTTTCCCTTCTTTCTCCAACTGATAAAGCTCATTATAAAAACTTAATACCTCTTTTTCACAATATTTAAAAACCAAACCTTCTTTACAAAGTTCTTTCAAAGCAATTTTTGGTTCAATCAAGTTTTTCAAATTTCTTTCCAAAATTGGAGCTGATCTAAACATCATCGCACCACCATCTTTCAACCACAAAGCTGGAAGAGCAAATTTCTTAACCGAAGTTCGTATCTCAATCTGATGTTCATCAAACAACTTATCATTACCAATCTCAGGAATCAAAACCGAGTCGGCCAAATAAATTGGGATTTCAAAACCTGCTTTTAATTCATTGACTAAATCACCTAAAGCAAAAAGATAGTTGGTACGAGCTGCAATTATTGCTAAAGGATTTAAATCAAATCCCCAGATATTAGAAACAATACTTTTGGCAATTTCCAAATCTGGGCGTCGATTATTTTTACCCCATCTTATCGCCCTTTGAATCGATAAAACAAAAAAAGTACCTGATCCACAAGTCGGATCCAAAACTCTTTTAAAATTATTACCATCATAGCCAACCTCGTTTAAAACTAATTCCGCCAGCCAATCAGGCGTGTAATACTCACCAAGATGATGGCGAACAACTTTTGGGACTAAATATTGATAAAATTTTTTAAGAAGATCACGGGTTAAGGCAGGATGCAAGATACTTGTTGCCGGTTCAAATTCGGAAAAAGTGCGTGCTATTTCTTTTATTACTTCTCTTAAACCGGGAAAATCTAAAGCATCAACATACCAACGAAAAAAATCACCTTCTAAAAAATTAGTAATTCCTTTCCTTACATAAATTCCTCCATTTTCGATATCTTCTAACTTAAACTTTAAATCATCGTCAGAACAATGAGTTAAATTCCAAGAAAACGAAGAAGAAAAAGAAGTTTCTCGCAAAGTTAATATTTCAATAGTAATCAATTTCATTAAAAAAGCAAAATAAGTATGTAAAGAAAATAAAAACTCATGAAAATCGGTGTCTTTGCTTACCTGATAAAATTTTGAAAGTTCTTGTACTTCTTTCCCTTGATCGTTATTGAATTGCTCTCCATAAATAATCCCAAACAACCTTCTCCATTCATTAAAAAAAGTACGAATTCGGATTTGATTGCCCCAATATTCTAAAGCATCAGCAAAGGCTTTTACTGCTTCTTTTCCAATACCGCTTTCTGGATCAAATTTTTTAGCTAAATTTTCGGCTGAAAGAGGCAATCTTGACAAAGCACGAAGATGAGTTAAAAAAGTTCTTGCGCTATTTTGATCAAGTTAAAAAGGACCAATTAAAACAAAATCGGCAATGTCTAATTCTTTTTTAAAGCGATTTTTATCACCACGATATTCAACAAAAAAAATCTTCTCACCATCAAAACCAACACCGATAAATTTTGATTCCAAAATAAAAAGCGATTGTTTTTCTAATTTTGACAAACTATGAAGATAATTCACCAATTGATTATAAGCATGATTAATGGCCTGTTTTGATTGAAAAGCTTTTGGCTTCTCATATTCAATCACCACTCGACCATGTAAAGCATCGAAACGACCCGAATCAAAAATTCACCTTTCATACTGAGGATTATATTTAATATTTAACTGTTTTAAAATGGGCGCTAAAATTTTTTCAAAACCAATCTTTAAATCTTCTTCGGTTTTAACTTCTTCTATCAACTTATTTGCTTGAAGAACAAGATTATCGACTAAAGTAATAAAAGAATTTTGATTATTATATTGAAAAAAATATCGTCCATATTTATTTTTTACTTTATATTCTCCCAAATTACCTTCTTTTTTTCAACTTTTTAATCTTTAACCATCATTTTTTAACGATCTTAATAGCTTGGTTTATTTTAAATTTGAATTTAATGCTTTTTTGATAATGAAAATTGGATAGTCATTTTTCTTTAAAAATTTTATATAATTATTTTAAGAGATTACGAAGGTAAAAAAAGAAAGCCTAGCCTCATTTTTTCCTCAAGAATGTTGGGATGTCAAATTCTGATTCTTCTTCTAAAAACTCTTCTTCTAAGTCAACATAATCTTTAGATAAATCATCTTTTATTTTTTCATCTAAATTTGAGTTTGAAATTTCTTTTTTTTCCTCTTTTTTGAGAAAATAAACAACTCTCCTTTTTTCATTAAAACGAGTAGCAATTAAGGTAATTTTTATTTGATCCATCATCTTTTCATCTATAACAGCACCAAAAATTATCTCTGCTTCCGGATCAACAGTATTTTTAATAACCATTGCTGTCTCATCAACTTCACTCATTGTTAAATCGGGTCCTCCAATAATGTTAATTAAAACCGCTCGTGCTCCATCAATTGTTACATCTAAAAGAGGTGAAGAAATTGCTTGTTTAACAGCTGCCATAGCTCTTTTTTCACCACTACCAATCCCTAAACCCATCAATGCCGTTCCCGAATTTTCCATAACTGTTTTTACATCAGCAAAATCAACGTTAATCAAACCAGGAGTAGTTATCAAATCAGCGATTCCTTTTACTCCTTGATAAAGAACTGAATCAATTTTTTTAAAAGCTTCAAGCACTGGTGTCTTTTTTTCAATTATTGAAAGAACTTTTTGATTAGGAACAATAATTAATGTGTCCACTTTTTCTTTAAGATTTTTTATTCCTTCTTCAGCTATCATTTTTCTTTTTGAACCCTCAAAATCAAAAGGTAAAGTAACAACAGCAACAGTTAAAGCGCCTGTTTCTTTAGCAATTTCAGCTATTACTGGTGACGCACCCGTTCCCGTACCTCCACCCTCTCCACAAGTAATAAAAACCATATCTGCTCCTGAAATTTCTTCTGTTAATTTTTCTCTTGATTCTTCAGCAGCTTGACGACCAATTTCCGGATTACCACCAGAACCCAAACCTTTTGTTAAATTTTCTCCAATTTGAATTTTAATCTCAGCTTTGTTTAAAAGTAAAGCTTGAGCATCAGTATTAACAGCAATAAATTCTACCCCATTTATCCCACCATCAACAATCATTGAAGAAATAGCATTACCACCCCCCCCACCAACACCAACAACTTTAATTTTGGCAGCTTGAGAAACTTTTGGTTTAACTAACATAATAAATCATGGAATAAACTGTTTCAAAAGTTTTTTTAATTTATCAATAGAAAAACCTATAGAAAAATCACGCCAAATTTTTTTAAAATCTTTTAACTCGAAGCTTAATTTTTCTAATTTTCTTTTTCCAAATAAAATTAAACCCACCGTTGTTGCATATTGAGGATACAAAACTTCATCAATTAAACCACCAATTTTATCTGGAATTCCTATTCTTACGGGTAATCCAATAATCTTTTTGCTTACATCAATTATACCAACTGTCAAAGAACCACCACCTGTTAAAACTAAACCAGAAGGAACATTTTTTATTAAACCACTTTTTTCAATTTCTTCATAAATTAATTTAAAAATTTCTTCTAATCTTGGATTAATAATTTCATCTATCAATGTCTTTACCGAAATATTTGATAGATCTTCAGCTATTTTTAATTCAGAAAAATCTAACTCATTTATCTTCTTCTTTGTTAATAAATTATTTATCTTTTTACTTAAATAATTCTTTATCTTCTCTGCAGAATCTAAAGAAACTCTAAGACCTACGGCAATATCATTTGTTACATGTCGACCTCCAATGGGTAAAGAAGAAGAATATAAAAGGGATCCCTCATTATAAAGACAAAGATCAGTTTTACCCGCCCCAATATCAACCAAAACCACTCCTAGTTCCTTCTCTGTTTCATTTAAAACTGCCTCAGCCGAAGCTAAACCAGAAAATACAAATCCTTCAATCTCAATTCCTAAATCAGCAAGACAACGTTCGATATTTTTAATATTAGTTTTAGAAGCAGTTATTATATGAGCATCAACCTCAAGCCTAACACCTGTCATCCCCACTGGATTTTTAATACCATCTTGCGAATCAACCATAAAATCAGAAGGAACAACTTCAATTATCTGACGAGTTGATGATAAAGAAACTGCTTGAGCTGCCTCAATTACTCGTAAAACATCTTCTTGAGTTATCTCTTGATTAGAATTAGTAATTGCCACTAAACCATGAGAATTCAAAGAAGAAACATTAGGACCCCCTACTGACACAAAAGCTTTTTCAATTTTATATCCAGCCATCTTTTCTGCTTTTTCAATACTTTTTTCAATTGCTTCAGTCGCTTTGTCTATATCAATAACCAAACCTCTTTTAATTCCTAAAGAAGGAAAAGTAGCAAAACCAATCAATTTAGGTAGCTTATCTTTCTCTTGATCAAAAAAAGCCACAATGGTGGCAATTTTACTAGTTCCAATATCAATTCCACATATAGTTTGTTTTTTCATTAGATTAATATTAAAACTTAATTATTGGTTTGTCAAAACGAACATCAATATTTTTAAAATTCTTTCCTTCAATTTTTAAATGTTTCAAAATTAAAGAAATAGAAAAAATTTGATTCTGCCAATTTTTTTTACTAGTAAATATAATTCTCTTATTATCCTTTAATTTAAATACTATCATATCTTCATTAATAATATCAATACCTTCAATCACTAAATTGAAATCTTTTAGCTGATTAAGTAAAATAAGACTTATTTTAATATCATGAAAATCTATCCAATTACCAACTTTATATACCGTTTGGTTAATTAACTGATAATAATTTATAATTGGTAAAGAAAAATTACTACTCTTGCTTTTAACATAAAAAAGAATTCGACCATCCTCTGATAATCCTAAAAATCCTTGACTACCTTTAATTAAAGTTGTAATAGAATATGTTTTTAAGTAAATCTTTAGTGTTTGCGGATATTCTTTTAAAATTTTAACTTCTTTAATTTTTGGATTAATTTCCTTTAAACGATTTTCTTCTTTTTCTTCATAAATAAAAAAAATATTTTTATTTTCAAAAACCTCTAATCCTAAAATATTATCTATCTGCGAATCAGCCTCAATTTTAATTAATTTAACTTTAAAAAAATTATCTAAAAAAAATATAATCTTAAAAAATATAAAAATCAATAGAAAAAATAAACTAATTTTCTTTAATCGAAGCAAATATTTTTTTAACCATTTTTTTTGTCGCATCTTTTTTATACAATAATCTTAACTTTTTAAAATTTTCTTGATATTTTTTCAGATTAAAAATCATTTTATCAATTAAATGTAAAAGTTTTTCACTAGGCTCTTTTTGATCAAAGATTTCACCCGTACCAGCATCTTTAAAAATCTTTGCATGTAGCAACTGTTCTTTTGAGGCAGAATAAGGAAGAGGAATAAAAATTGTTGGTTTTTTAAAAGCAATTAACTCAAAAAAAGTATTAGCCCCTGCACGACTAATTACTAAATCAGCTTTTTTATAAATATGAAAAAGCTCTTCTCTTGAAACGTGAGAAAAAGGAAAATAAGAAGGGTCTTTAAATTTATTTTTTAAACGATTAAAATCGTTAAATTTGCTAATATTGCCAATTTGATGAATAATAATGTATTTTTTAATAATAAAAGGTAATATTTTCTCCATATGTAAATTAATAGCATGTGACCCTAAAGAACCTCCAGTAACATAAATTACTGGTTTTTTATTTTTTGTTTTTTTATTTTCTATTTCTTCATTAAAACGAATTGGATTGCCAATGATTTCTGCCTTTTTATTGATAAAATATTTTTGAGCATCTGGAAAAGATAAAAATATTTTTTTTGCCCAAATACCAATAATTCGACTCACTAATCCAGGAACAATAGTCTGTTCATGAAGAAAAATAGGGATTTTAAGAAATAAAGCCCAAAAGGCAATCGGAAAAGCTAAAAAACTACCGAATGAAATAATGGCATTTGGTTTTTCTTTTATAAGTATAAAAAAGGCTGAAAAAAAACCATGAAATAATAAGCAAATATTAATAAAAATATCTTTGGTAAAAAACCTTGGTAATTTACCAGTTTTAATATCAATAAACTTAACACCTTTTTTTATAACTTCTTGATACTCAAAAGAAAATGTTTTCTCTCCAATAATAGGATGTTTTCTGCCAACAAAAACAATTTCAACATTTTTCTTTTTTTTTATCTCATCAATTAAAGCCAAAGCTGGTGTTGGATGACCCCCTGTGATTAAAAGTTTCATATTTTTTTTATTTTTTTCTCAATATTTAATAAAATTCCAATTAAAGCAAATGAAACAATTAAATTTGATCCACCATATGAAAAAAAAGGTAAAGGAACACCGGTCAATGGAATTAAACTAACAATGCCTCCTAAGTTAATAAAAAACTGCCAGTTAAAAAAACACCAAATACCAATTGCTAAAAGCTTTCCAAAACGATCAGGTGCTAACTCTGTTATCTTAAACACTTTATAGGAAAAAAATAAAAAAATTAAAATGATAAAAACAGAACCAAAAAATCCTGTTTCTTCAGCAATAATAGCAAATATAGAATCAGTATGTGCTTCTGGTAAAAAAAGATATTTTTGTCTTGAAGCACCAAATCCTAAACCAAATAAGTAACCGTTAGTCAAAGAAATTTTTATCTGATTTATATGATAAGAAATACCTAAAGGATCAACTTCTGGATTTAAAAAAGTAAGTAGTCTCGCCATTCTATATGGAGAAATTTTAATTAGAATCAAGAAAAAAAATAAAGATACAGGAATAATAAATAATATGTGCAATATATTAAAACCAGCAAGATAATAAAGACTAATACTTAAAAAAAGTATAATAACTGCCGTTCCCATATCTGGCTGAAGAAGAATAATAAAAGTTAAAAAACCAATTAAAATCAAAAAGGAAAAGAAACGTTTTCTTTCTCGATAAATAAACCAAGAAGAAAGATAAATAATTAATGAAAACTTTGCCAGCTCTGTTGGTTGAAAATTAAAAAAACCAATGCTCAACCATCTTCTTGCACCACCTGCCTGATAACCAAAAGAAGGAATTAGCACCAAAATTAAAAAAAATATTGTTAAAACCATTAAAAAAAATGCTAAATAATAAAATCGATGATAATCAAAAAAGGATAAAAAAATCATTAAAAAAATTCCTAAAACAATCCAAATAAATTGTAATTTCAAGTAGTGAAAACTATCACCATACAAATTAAAACTCTTAACCGCTGAAGCTTCAAAGATAAAAAAAAGACCTAAGAAAGAAAATAATATTGGAATAGTCAAAACTGGTAAAAATTCACGGTTTTTTACCAAGTATCTAATCATAATTTTATAAGTTATAAACTATCTTATTAAATTCTTCTCCCCGATGAAATTCATTTTTAAACATGGCAAAAGAAGTTGCTCCTGGAGAAAATAGAACTACCGCTTCTTTAAAAATTAATCCATTTCTATAAGCTTCATCAACTGCCTTTTTCAAATCATTATAGGGACCAAGACATTTATTTTTATATTTTCTAATCAAATACGGCATTATTTCTTGGGTAAAAGTACCAGTCAATAAAATAATTTTTTCTACTTTTTCTAATCTTTCTATTAAATCGTAAAATGGTAAATTTTTTGAGTTACCACCTAAAATTAGGATTATATTTTTTTGATAAAAAGCACTAATTGCTTTTTCAGTAGCTACAGGTGTAGTTGAGGTACTATCGTTAACAAATAAAACACCATTTTTTTCCTTTATCATTTGTAAACGAAAAGGTAAACCGGAGAAATTTTTAATTATCTTTTTCGCTCTTTCTTGAGAAAGACAAAGAATTTTAGCCACTTTTAAAGAAGCAGCCGCATTTTCTAAATTATGTTCACCAGATAAATATTTAAGTTTAGAGGTAAAATCTGTTTTTTTAAAATAAATTTTATTTCCTAAAGAATGATACTCTTCTATTTTAGATTTCAAACTATCATTAGCAATTAAAAAATCGTCTGATTTTTGATGCAAGAAAATAGCTGCTTTATCATAAAAATAATCATCTAAATTTTTATAATAATCTAGGTGATCTGGATAAAAACTAGTAAAAACAGCGATATGAGGACTAATTTTTAATCGATGAAATCCTGATAAAGACCATGATGAAAGCTCTGCTACCAACCAACTATCTTTTGAAGCTGTTTTTAAATAATGAATTGTTGATATGCCAGGCATACCTCCACCAAGAAAAACATTATATTTAAAATCTTTTAAAAGATGGTAAATCATTGAAGTGGTAGTTGATTTACCTCGCGTACCAGTAATACCAATAATTTTTCCTGGAAAGTATTTAGCAACAAATGCCATTTCCATTTCAATTGGAATACCTTTTTTTTCAGCAGCGATAATTTCTGGCAGACTCCAAGGAACAGATGGACCTTTAAAAATAATATCAGCTTTTAAAAAATCTTCTAAAAAGTGACCACCAAAACGAAAGCTAATGTTTTTAAATCCCTTTATTTGATTAATTGAAGTCAAAAGATCTTCTTCTTTTTTTTTATCAGTTATTTTAACATAGGCCCCCAATTCAGAAAAAAATTTAACTAAACCAATTCCTCCTCCTTGAAGACCTAAACCAACAACTAAAATTTTTTTACCTTCATATTTTGATTTTAATTTATTATAAACCAATGAAGTCATGATTTTTTATTATATCAAAAATCTATTTCATAAAAGCAATCATCAAACCAAAAATAGCTAAAATAATTGAAGTTAACCACAAACGCATTACAATTTTTGGTTCTTCCCATCCCTTAAGTTGAAGCAAAAGGTGAAAAGGAGCAACAGGAAAGATTTTTCTTTTTAAAAATTTTTTTCCCAAAATTTGAACAAGAGAGCTTAAAATCTCAATTAAAAAAACCCCGCCAATGATTGGTAAAACAAAAGCCTTTCCCAAAAGAAGACCAATAACCGCAAAAGTCGCCCCAAATGACAAAGCTCCAGCATCACCTAAAAAAATTCTTGCGGGATATATGTTAAAATACAAAAAAGCTAAAAGACCACCCAACCAAATAGCAATAAAAAAACTTGTTGGCATATCTAAAATAGAGTGAGACACTACCCAAAAAGAAGTTAAACTAACAATCAAAACACCAGAAGCAAGCCCATCCAAACCATCAGTAATATTAACTGCATTAGTAAAAGAAACAATTACAAAAGCAGCAAAAATAATATAAAAAAAAGAAAGATCATAAACACCTAAAAAAGGGATGTGAACAATTTTAATCTTTAATTCTGAATAAAGCCAAAAAGAAGGAATTAAAGCTAAAATTATCTCAAAAAAAAGTTTATGACGAAATCTTAAACCAAAA
>Ga0197142_1000104_pt1 | contig 70624 bp, 58 predicted proteins | sample GBS60_MetaG_FD_148614 | JGI IMG/M metagenome (GOLD analysis project Ga0197142, IMG submission 148614) | Sediment microbial communities from Great Boiling Springs, Gerlach, Nevada, United States - GBS 60_MetaG | ecosystem: Environmental > Aquatic > Thermal springs > Hot (42-90C) > Sediment... | reverse complement strand
GAAGCAAAAAAAGGCTCCTCGGATATTTTCAAATCTATTGCTCAACTTGTACTAACGATAGGTAAAGAGAGAACTTTCGACAAATTTATTCCCCCAACTTATCTGGGAGCCTTCGATGGAGAAAAAATCGCCTTCGTCCCATATAACGAAATCCAGGAAGTATTCTACTTTAACGATTTCAACTGGAACGTAGCACCAAGCAACCACAACACTCGTGAATTTCAATTGGTTCATAATAAAGTAAAATCTATTATCCAACAAAAAGCTTTGCTCTTTTTCTTTCAAAAAGACGATAAGGAAATCAAGGAATTCATTAAATCAAACTTCGTTTTAGGAAAATCTGAATTGTCCAAAATTAAAATCGACAAGAACAATTTCATATTTGTTTATAACAAATGGCTTCAAGCCGTAAAGCCAACTATTGCTGTTAATTGGGAAATTGCCAAAAAGAAAGGAATAATCGACGGCGACTTTTATCTAGCAGACCTCCTTTCGCAAGACAATTTAACGCTTAAAGAAAAACTATTCGTTTTACTAAAAAAAGACCATTACGAACTCGATAGAAAAATAGACGAAACAGGAATGTTTACCAGTAAACGGGCAGATTTCATCGACAATCAGGTTGCCCATAAACAATTTTGGAACAAATACGAACGCCCTCCGAAAGAAGAATATTGGGATTACATCGTCAATCGCCGAGACTTGCTTGTACCACAGGATATTAGAGAACTTAAAGGAAGCTTTTTCACCCCTCAGCAATGGGTGGAACTTTCCCAAAAGTATCTGGCAAATGCTCTTGGCGAAGATTGGCAAGAGGAATATTACGTCTGGGATTGTGCCGCAGGCACTGGTAATTTGCTGGCAGGTTTAACTAACAAATACAACATTTGGGCTTCGACAATCGACCAACAAGATGTGGATATAATGCACGACCGAATAAATAACGGTGCGAACTTACTCCACGACCACGTCTTTCAGTTCGACTTCCTTAATGACGACTTCCTCCCCAAATCCAAAGGTGGCAAGATTCCCGACAATCTTTATAAGATTATCACCAACCCTGAAGAACGGAAAAAAATGGTAATATATATTAATCCGCCGTATAAAAGGGGTTTGGGTGTAGCATATACAAAAATGCATAAAGTTGAAATGGGTGAAGCCAAAGATGAACTTTATATACAATTCCTTTATAGAATTTACAAAGAAATAAATGGTTGTAAAATAGGGGTTTTTTCAAAATTAAAATTGTTAAATGCACCTGACTTTGCAACTATGAGAAACCTTTTTAAAGCAAAGCTTGTGAAGCTTTTTGTAGTTCCAGCTTATACTTTTGACAATGTTAAAGGAAAGTTCCCAATTGGGTTTCAGATTTATGATACTTCCAAAACTGAGTTATTTTCTTCAATTATTGCTGATGTCTATGATGAGAATGGGAAATTTATCAAAACAAAAACATTTTCTACATATAACAATTCTGATTTTATTAACAAATGGCTTAAAATGTTTAAAACAAACCAAAATTTAATAGGGTATTTAAATACAAAAAGTAATGATTTCCAGCATCAAAATAGAATTGTTATTGGTTGGCAAAATATTTTATCTCGTGGTGATTTTCATATTGGAATAAACAAAGATAATCTTAAATTTATTGCAATTTACTTTGCCGTTCGCCATTGCATAGAAGCCAACTGGCTAAACGACCGCGACCAGTTCCTGTATCCAAACGATGGATGGAAGCAAGATATAGAATTCCAAAACGATTGCCTTGCTTTTACTCTCTTCCACAACCAAAATAAGATTTCGAGCAAACACGGCGTAAACCACTGGATACCTTTTACCGAGGCGGAAGTAGACGCCCGCGATAGGTTCGATAGCCACTTTATGGCGGATTTTATAAAGGGGAAGATAAAAGTAGCTGACAATGATAATTTGTTTAATACTAACACCACTAACCCCTTTACCAACACCCCTAACCCCTCTAAAAGAGGGGAACAAGAGGTGTCCTCCCCCTTCCCAGAGGGGACGCAAGGGGTGTTCATTAACAGAGAGCTTAGCTTTTCTCCAGAAGCTCAAGCTGTTTTTGATGCTGGCAGGGAACTTTGGAAATACTATCACAGCAAACCAAATGTAAATGTCAATGCCTCACTTTACGACATTAGAGAATATTTCCAGGGCAGAAATCAACAAGGCAGTATGAACACAAGAAGTTCGGATGAAACTTACAATAAACTAATAACAAATCTTAGAGATAAATTAAAATTACTTGCTAAGAAAATAGAACCAAAAGTTTATGAATATGGCTTTTTAAGAAAATAATTTTTCTTGAATAATCAACATTTGGACTTGTTCTTAAAGTCTTATCGGCTTTTGCCCCGCCTGGTCAATATTGAACTCAGACTCTCGATTCTCTGCAAAATTAAAATCAAAATCCCTGATAATGGGAAAACCAGAAAGAACCAACCTAACCAAAAGCTCTGTCGAAATACAGCAGTAACAATCCAGAAAAATATTGAAGAAGCAAGAATAACCCAGCCAGAATAATTTGGTCGATAAAACAAAAGCAACATTCCTATCATTATACCAACAAAACCAAGAAGCTGTAAACCAAGTGGTAGGTCCCATTGAGTATAATCAAAAAAGTCCTCGGTCCAAAGGAATAGCACCATAAAAATTACACAAATAAGGAAGACGAAACGAAATAGATACCAAAACCCCAAAATAAAGTAATCAAAATATTTTCGTCTAGAATTGAGTTTACTTTTTTCTCGTGTACTTCCCATAAAATTGTGCCTGTGCAAGAATATGACCTTTCATAGCGGACAGCAATTCTTCTTTTGTTGCTCCAGGTTTCAAGTTAAGCATTTTATCGAGAGCATAAATTTTAAAGAAGTAACGATGGATACCGCTGGGAGGGCAAGGTCCACCATATCCAATCCTGCCCCAGCTATTTTTTCCTTGCAAAGTTCCATCGGGTAATCTTTCTAATCGTTTGATATCTTCTGGAAGCCCTTTAGCAGCGGGTGGAATGTTGTAAATCACCCAATGGACCCAAGTGCCCATCGGTGCATCAGGGTCATCATTAATTATTGCAATGGATTTTGTTCCCTCGGGCAATCCCGACCAGGAAAGTGGAGGCGAAACGTCAATACCATCGCAGGTATACTTCGATGGTATCATCCCTCCATCCTCGAATGCCGAACTAAAAATTTTTAAATCCATATTATCTCCTTTCAAAAAAACTACAAAAAGGAAAAATAAAACAAGTTTCATATCCTTCCCATTTTGATATTTCTTTCCACAAAAATAGAAATCAGGAAGATTTATCTTGGCTTTCTTCTGAAGCAGTGTTTATTTTAAATGGATAATACAAAGGACATACTCCTACCAAACCTGTAATTACAAATATCACTGCTATAATTCCAAAAATTATAGCTCCTAATCCTTTCAATTCTCCAAAAACAATTAACAAACCAAGAACAATAGCCAAGATAATTCTTAGCGTTCGATCGAAGGAACCCATATTTTTTTTCATAGAACCTCCAAGTGTTTAAATGTGCTACTAAATTATCAAAAAAATAAAGAAGTAGCAAATTTTTCAAACAACTTTAAATCTTTGGAATAATCTTATATTTTTAAAGTAGGTTGCTAAAATCCTTCAATATACCTATTCAAAAAAACAAAATTTAGAATTTTAAAAATTTATGAGAAAATTAATCGAGTAAAGTAATAATCGAGCTAGCTTAAACCTGAGAATTATAAGTAAAATTGAACAAATATCAATTTACCAATTCTTTCACTTTTTCAATCTTTTCAAGTAGATTTTTTTCAGTCAAACCCAAATCATTTGCTTTACGATAAGATTCCAGCGCACGCGAATAGTCCTTAGTTGAGAAATAGGCCTCACCAAGGAAATACCAAACATCTGCTTGAGTAGAATCCAAACGTAAAGACATTGTGAAATCTTCAATCGATTTCTTAAACTCTCCTAATTCCAAATAACAAATACCACGATTAACATATGAATTAACATAATTAGGATTTAATTGAATTGCTTTTGTAAAATCCCTTATCGCATCTGAATACTTATGCAAATCAAGATAAACATTCCCACGATTGTAATATCCAAAATAATAAGAAGAATCAATAGCCAAAGCTTTAGAGTAATCGTTCAAAGCATCAAACAAATTTCCACGGGATTCAAATAACATCCCACGCCCTAAATATGGATGCGGGCTACGGTCTGGATATTTTTCAATGCAGTCCTGCCATAACGAAAATTCATCCTTCCATTTCGGCAGTTCCTTCTGGGCAATCAAAAAAAATATTACACCCAAAGAAATTATTAAATAAGTTTTATATTTTTTCAAATACTGAGTTCCAAAATACGATACAAAGAAGGCAAAACCTATGACAGAAAAATAAACATATCGGTCAGCAACTGTTGACCAATACTGATAATAAAACGTTACAATGTTCGACACAGGCAAGTAACCAATCAAAAACCAAAGAAGCCCAAACCAGTACTCTTTCCTCCTAATAATAACGCCAGCAACTATGGCACTTAAACCTACCAATACCGAGTAGAAAAATATTGGATTGTTCCGAAGGAAAATAAAAGTCAAACCATAACCAGGGGAAAGGTTCCAAGGAATAAAAAATTTTTCTACATAAAACCCAAACGAATTAATCCAAATTAACGGTCGCCAATAAACAGGTATTTCGAAAGAAATAGTTTTCGTTGCCTCTGCTTGAAAGGATATAAAAACAAAAGGCACTATTATTAATAGAAATAAGTAGTTTCTCCGTAATAGTTCGACAGGGTTCGTAATATCATTTTTGTACCAATCCAATAAAACTATGATAAAGGGAAAAACTATTCCACTTGGTTTAGACAATATGGAAAACAAAATTAAAATCGAGCAGGTTGGAATTTTAACTCCACTCTTCGATTTTTGAAGATAAATCAAAACAGCGAGCAAACCCCAAAAAGCTGATAAAAGCCCCCGAGTTTCGGACACCCAGGCAACTGATTCAATCTGTATGGGATGCAAAGAAAAAATAAAAGCACCCACAAAAGCCCAAAAAACATTATTTAATAGCTTTTTGATAATTAGAAAAACAAGAACAGTATTTACTATATGGAGCAAAAGGTTCAGCAGATGAAAAGGTGTTGGATTAAAATTTCCATTATAAACTCCACCAGCAGCACTAATGAAAGACCAAAACAAATATGTCAAAGGGATATACATCCTGTCTTTTTGTGGGATGAAATTCTCGAAAACTTTATCGAAGGGCTTGTCTGGTGGTATTTTATTTGGATTAATATAAAGTTGAGTATCGTCCCAAACAAATTGGTAGGTAAGAATAGGTTTATAAAAAACGAAAGTTAAAACAATTAAAATTAAAAGGTAAACAGGAAGCCAGTTGTTCAAAATGCTTTTCACAACTTTCGCTTAAATGTCAAGATAATGTTCAACTTCCCATTCAGTAACTTGAATTTTGAAATCATTCCATTCTCGCTCTTTAATTCTGATGTAACGACGGAAAAGAACATCGCCAAGAGTTTTACGGCATAATTCACTTTGTCGAAAATGTTCAATAGCCTCGAAAAGCGAGGAAGGCAAAGTTTCGATATGAAGCTCTTCGAGTCGATGATTGCTAAAATGATATAAATCTTCTTCGATTGGGTCGGGTGGTTCAAGTTTGCTTTTAACCCCATCCAAACCAGCTGAAAGCATAACTGCAAAAGCAAGATAAGGATTTGCCGAGGGGTCGGGACAACGAAGTTCAATTCTTGCCGATTCTTTCTTTTCTTCAAACCATTTAGGTATCCTAATTAGTGCCGAACGATTAACTCTTGCCCAAGAGATATAAACAGGCGCTTCATAACCCGCAACCAACCTTTTATAAGAATTCACTGTTGGACAAAGTATAGCACATAGCTCTTTAATGTGTTTCAATTGTCCCCCAATAAACGAATAAGCAATTCGGGATAAGTTGTATTTATCATTCGGGTCGAAGAAAGCATTGCGTTTGGCTTCAATATCGAAAAGACTCTGGTGTACGTGCATTCCCGAACCATTAACTCCCAAAATTGGTTTTGGCATAAATGAAGCAATTAGATTGTATTTTTGGGCTATAGCTTTAACAGTTGACCTTAGAGTCAAGACTCTGTCGGCAGTTACAAGCGCATCCCCATAGCGAAAATCAACTTCGAATTGTCCGGTTGCAACTTCGTGGTGGGTCGCTTCTACTTCTATATTGAAGTATTCAAGGTTCTTAGCAATTTCGCGCATTATTTCCTGGGCAAATTCACCTGCAAGGTCGAAATAGCCACGATTGTCAATGGGATGATGCTTCGAGTCATTCAGCTTGAAAAGAAAGAACTCAACTTCGGGACCGAGGTTGTATTGAAAACCCAATTGCCGAGCTTCTTCGAGAACTTTCTTTAAAATATAACGAGGGTCGGCTTCGAATGGCTCCCCATTTGGCTTATAAATATCACAAATGAAGCGCGCAGTTCGTTCTTCCCCCTTGGAAAGCCAAGGAATAATTGCATAAGTAGAAATATCTGGCTTCAAATATAGGTCGCTCTCATGGATTCGGGCAAAACCCTCTATAGACGAGCCATCGAACCAAGTGCCATATCGTAAAGAATCCTCTATTTTTGCAACTGGAATAGTTACTTCTTTTAATGTTCCAAGTATGTCGGCAAATTGAAGGTTAACAAAAGTAACCTTATCTTCTTTTAGCATATTAAGAATATGTTCCATAGAAACCTTAAATTTATGTAACAAAAATTAAATACAAGATAAAAACCCTCCATCAACAGGAATGCTTGCCCCATTAATATAGCCAGCAAATTCGGAGGCTAAGAAAGTTGCAAGATAGGCAATCTCATCGGGAATACCAAGCCTTTTAGCTGGAATTTTATCGAGAACTTTGTTCAATTCCATTTCAAATGAAGTATTATTACGCAGAGCAACTTGTTCGACCAAAAAGCGTAGTCGCTCGGTTTCTGTGTGTCCAGGTAAAATATTATTAACCGTAATTCCAAAAGAAGCAACCTCGCGAGAAAGAGTTTTTGCCCAGCTCCCCATCGCTCCACGAATTGTATTCGAAACACCAAGATTATCGATTGGTTGACGCATTCCAACGGAAACGATATTGATAATTCTTCCAAAATGTTTTGAGGTCATTCCTGGTAAAAGCAATTTAATCAAAATTTGAGCAGAAAGAATATGTTGGGCAAATGCTTTTTCGAAATCCTCCAACTTTGCATCAATTAACATTCCAGGTGAAGGTCCACCAGTATTATTCACCAATATATCAATCGATTGATTTAGCACAAGAGCTTGCCCAACCTTAAACTCCAACTCATTACGATTCAAAATGTCACAACAAATATAAGAATGCTCAATTCCAGTATTTTGTTTCAATTCACGCACATTTTGCTGAAGCTTCTCTTCATTTCGGGCAAGCATAATTACTTTTGCCCCAGCAAAGGCAAACTGATAAGCAATCGCTTTCCCAATTCCTTGAGAGGCACCACAAACCAGAGCAACTTTTCCATTAAGTGAAATCAACATCTTTTTCAAAAAGAAAAAGGCTTTCGAAGTGAATCGAATAGCCTTTTATTTTTATCAATATTACTACTGAGCCTCTTTTTCGTCACGTTCGGTTGTTTCGGGTTTGAGTTCTAAATCGAGCTCAATGGAATCTTGAATAACTTCGGACTGAGAGTTACCAGTTAAATTCTCCGTATTGGAATCATCGGTAAAAGAGGAACCATCATCTTCTCGGGTCGGAAGTTGAGCAGTAGCTTCGGTCTTTGGAATTATAGGCTCATCTTTTGGTTCAGCCGGAGGGACAGTATACGAAGTAACAAGCGAAGGATAAAGTGCACTTGAAATATGTTCGTCGGGTTGCAATTTTGTTTCAATCCCCTCATAATCGGCAGCTTCCGAAGAATCAAAGTAGCTTCGGGATGTATCTATAATAACTTTATCTGCATTTGGCACCGGATGTTCAGCATTGTAAGCATCGATTGCAGCTTGATCCATTGTCCGTAGCGCTTCGACAGCAGACAAAACTATTTTCTTTGTTGATTTCTCGAATTCAACGACTCGCAAAGGTAATCGATCTCCGATCTTGAAATAGTCACTGATTACCCTTACTGGAGCAAAGGAAAGTTGAGACACGGGAACGAACCCATCTACACCATCGGGCAATTCAACAATAACACCTTTCTCAATGATTCGCTCAATTCTACCTTCGGTAATGGTTCCAACTTTATATTTCTGTTCAAAGTAATCCCAGGGGTCTTCTTGAATTTGCTTGTGTCCAAGAGCAATTCTTCGTTGTTCTTTATCTACAGCAAGAACAACAACTTCTAACTCTTCGCCTTTTTTCACAAATTCTCCTGGATGGCGAATCTTCTTTGTCCAAGATAAGTCGCTTATATGAATAAGCCCATCAACACCTGGTTCGAGTTCAACAAAAACACCAAAATTGGTAATATTTCGGACAACGCCTTTGTGGCGTGAACCAACAGGATACTTTTGTGCTAGTTCTTCCCAAGGATCAGGCTCAAGTTGTTTCATTCCAAGTGCTAATTTCCTTTCTTCTTTATCAATATTAAGAACTACTGCTTCCACAACCTGTCCAAGCGATACAACCTGGGAAGGATGTTTAACATGTTGCGTCCAAGACATTTCACTAATATGAATTAACCCTTCGATGCCCTTCTCTATCTCTATAAATGCACCATAATCAGTTAAACTAACAACTTTTCCACGAACTTTCGTACCTTTCTCATATTTGTCACCAATTGAATCCCACGGATGTGGTGTCAGCTGCTTCATACCCAAAGAAATTCTCTTCTTGTCGGGGTCAAAATCTAAGACAACGACTTTAACCTTCTGGTCGAGTTCAACAACTTCGCTTGGATGAGTAACTCTGCCCCAGGATAAATCAGTTATGTGAACCAAACCATCGACACCGCCAAGATCGACAAAGATACCAAAATCGGCAATTGCTTTCACAACTCCTTCGAGAACTAGCCCTTTTTCTAATTTGGAAAGCAAAGCTTCTCGCTGGTCTTTCAGTTGTTCTTCAAGAATAACTTTATGACTCACAACAACATTTTCGTTTGGATGATTAACTTTAACAATTTTTACATCTAAGGTTTTACCAACCCAGGAATCAAAATCTCTTACAGGGCGAATGTCGATTTGTGAACCAGGAAGGAAAGCTTCGACACCAAGAAGGTCAACAACCATTCCGCCTTTAATCCTGCGCAAAATACGAACAGGAACTACTTCCTGGTTCTCATAGATTCTATTAATTTCCTGCCAAATCCTCATAAAATCGGCTCTCTTGCGAGAAAGCAAAACTCTTCCTTGGCTATCCTCGAGTGCCTCAATGAAAACATCAATCTGGTCCCCAACTTTTAATGTTTCAGAATTCAATAATTCACTACGAGGAATAACTCCAACGCTTTTAAAGCCAAGATCAACGAAAACTTCGTCCTTAGTAATATCAACAATCTTACCACGAATCAATTGCCCTTCTTTAATATCTTTAAAATTTTTTTCGATTAGTTCGGAAAACGTTTTTTCATCAATTTCAAGGTCGGTAAAATTCATATCCAAAAGATTGGCAGGAACGCTGGTCTTCGTTGGTACTTTCAATGCAGTTTCGAATTGTGTGTTTGCAACAGGTTCTACATTTTCTAATTGGCCAATGGTAGTTTCAGTCATTCAGAAACCTCCGTTTTTCCATTTTAATTTGTTAAACATATAAATTTAAAGAGTTGCAAATTAATAAATCATTCGAAAATAACCAAATAAAAAAAGGAGAGCAACGCTCTCCAACTAAAAACGAAAGTTTTTAAAAAATTAATGTATCAAAGGCTTCTTCAATTTGAATAGATCTTCAATTGCACGCTCATAAACTTCCTTTGGCATAGCTCCAACAGCTATTCTTGGTTGTTCATCAAGTGGAATAAACAAAATCGTCGGGATAGAACGAATTCCAAACATTGCAGCAAGCTCTTGTTCTTGGTCTGTATCGATTTTATAAAAATCAATCAAACCCTGATATTCGCGGTCAAGTTCTTCGAGAATTGGAGAAACAACTTTACAAGGGCCACACCAATCTGCGTAAAAATCAATTATAGCAGGTTTTTTTCCTTTAAAAACCCATTCCTCGTTGTTTTCGAAATCGAAAACTTTTTCAATAAATGTTTGTCTTGTTAAATGTTGCATTTGAGCACCTAAAATATTCAAAAAAAAATAAACGATTAGTTATATAAAATATTTTAAAAATGTTAAATAAAATACAGGATTTAATTTTTAATTTTGAAAAATGCTTAAGTTTATTTTATTATGATGAAAATAGGCATAGTTGGTTTACCATATTCAGGCAAAACTACTTTTTTTGAATCTTTAAGTTTCGACGAAGGCTTGTCATCGGAACGACCAAAAAGTAAATCATCACTTTCAGTGATTAAAATACCCGATAAAAGATTAGATTTTTTAGCATCAATGTTCAATCCGCGCCGAAAAGTTAATGCAACACTTGAAGTCGATGATTTTATGGGAAGCTCCAACCCAGAAATTCCCACCTATAATTCTAAATTTTCTGTAGCCGCAAAATTTTATGATGCTTTCATTCTCATTATCCGCGGATTCGAGGAGCCAACGATTCCACACATTAACGAAACTATAAACATCGAAAGAGACATTAATACTTTTTTCGAAGACACAACAATTTTCGACTTATCGTTCATTGAAAACCGACTTGAAAAACTCGAAAAAGAATTAACTCGAGCGAAAAACAAAGATGAAATTCATAAGAATCAGCAAATCTTGAAACGATGGCATAATATATTGCAAGAAGGAATCCCACTGCGTGAAATTGAATTAAGCAAGGAAGAAGAAATTCTACAAAAAAATTACCAACTCCTGACAATGAAACCCCTTGTTATTGCAATAAATCTTTCCGACACCCAAATTGACATTGCCAACAACATAATTTCGGATTTAAATCGAAAGTTTTCGGGGAAAAGTACAAGGATTGAACCTTTCTTTGCAAGAATAGAAAAAGAAATAATGCAATTGCCCGAAGAGGAAAGAGAAGAATTTATGAAAGAATATGGCTTAAAAGAATCAGCTCTGGCTCGCCTACTAAGAAGCACTTACGACCTGCTCGGTTTACAGTCCTTCTTCACTGTTGGCGAGGATGAATGCCGAGCTTGGACTATCCGAAAAGGAACGACAGTACAAGAAGCAGCAGGTGTCATACATACTGATTTCTTCACAAAGTTTATTAGAGCCGAAGTAGTACATTTCGATGATTTCATAAAATTAGGTTCCTTTGCGAAATGCAAAGAAAAAGGGGTCTTCCGTCTCGAAGGAAAGGATTACATTGTCCAGGATGGCGATATCATCCACATCCGACACGGCTAAATACGCTTTTCAATCAGCAATTGAGCGCTCAGTCTCTTACCATGAACAACATTGGGTGCAACAAATTCACGCGAAGGTTTGACCTTCTTTTCAAAATCTTCTCGGAACTTGGTTAAGAAACCTTTAACAGGCCAGGCGGCAGCGTCGCCAAGAGCACAAATTGTATTCCCTTCGATATTCGAAGCAACAGAATACAGCAAATCTAAATCCTTCGAGGTTGCATCACCATCTATAATCCGTTTGAGTATTTTTTCCATCCACCCACAACCTTCACGGCAAGGAGTACATTGCCCACAAGACTCATGGTGATAAAAACGAGCAATCCTATAAGTAACTTTGACAATATCCGTGTCTTCATCCATTACAATTATCCCACCGGTGCCGATATGTGTTCCGAACTTTTGAAGCGACTCCTCGTCCATCAAAGCAACTTCTGCCTCTTCTGCGGTCAAAGGAGGCATTGAAGAACCACCAGGTATAACAGCCTTCAAGTTTTTACCTTTCCACACTCCGCCGCAATGCTCATAAATTATTTCTTTCAAAGGTGTTCCAGTTGGCAATTCATAAACCCCAGGCTTATTTATATGACCGCTAACACCAAACAATAAAGTTCCCGGATGTTTCTCGGCACCAATTTTTGCATAAACATCTCCGCCCAAATTAATAATCGGAGGCACTGCCGATATGGTTTCCACATTATTGATAGTTGTCGGATAGCCCCAAAGCCCTCTTTGAGCAGGAAATGGTGGCTTAAACCTGGGATAACCTCTATCCCCTTCTATGGAGTTCATCAATGATGTTTCTTCCCCGCAGATATATGCTCCAGCCCCCTTGTGAATATAAATATTGAGCCAGTAGTCGTTTCCAAAGGTTTCCTTCATTTTTTGTCCAACGAAGCCCCGGGCATAAGCAACATCCAAAGCTTTTTGCATCAACTCGATCCATTTGTGATATTCTCCTCGGATATAAATGTATGCAGTGGTAATACCCATTGCATAACCTGCGATTAAAATCCCTTCAATCAATTGGAAGGGATTGAACTCGAATATCTGCCTATCTTTAAAGGAACCGGGTTCAGATTCATCTCCATTTACACATAAATACTTTGGAACATCATTGGATTTTGGCATAAAAGACCATTTCAAGCCAGTGGGGAAACAGGCTCCACCTCTACCTCTCAATCCTGATTTCTTGACCTCGTTGATTATCTCCTCAGGTGTCCGCCGAATAGCCTTGCGGTAAGCCTCAAATCCTCCATTTGCAAGGTAAACATCCAAATTATCTAAATTTGGAATATCTGGCAACAAAACTTAGGATATTTGTCCATTTTTCATTAACAAAAAAAAACTAAATTACAAAAACAAACTATAAAGGCAAAAAATAGAGTAAAAAATAAACATCTGACAAAAGGCACCAGCTATAAGCTCAAAACTCATCATTCTCTTATAAGCAAATAATATGTCCTACGAATGTTATCCACATATACATTGGCTATGTAAACTCCCGAATTTATTTCAAATGGTAGTTTAATTTTGTATTCTCCAGTTTCAATATTGGTTAGGCTTGTCCTATATATACTTTGACCTAAAAGATTATGCAATAAAACTTGGCAAGAACTAATTCTTTTCGATGAAGAAACATTTAAAATAATCTCTTCGTTGGAAGCAAAGATAATGAACTCGGGCAACACTTCGTTTGAAATCAACCTTAAATCGGCCTCGCAAACGCTGTCGATTGTTATGCTACCATCGTTTGTTAAAAATGTAATTTTGGAACTACCAAAATGCTTTGTTTCAGTAAATTTTAGTAAAGTGGTTTTTTCGTCCCCGAGATAAATTTCACCTTCCAGGATACAAACTGTACCTTTGGTCTTGTTCCTATCCGAAGGTATTGCCGTGATATTCAATATTCCAGTCGTTAGATTTAACTCGGCTTTCGTAAAATAATCGTAAGCGAGTATTTTCTTAATGTAAAATACTCGTGGATTAAACCTGAGGGTAAACTGTATTGAATCTACTCCATCAAGTTGTAAACTATTAATTTCATATAAAATTGGAATTGTGGCGTTAGCAAATGGTCGGTATCGATAATTGTCGATAGAAACAACCAAATTTTGTGGTTTTGGGGATACACCACTGCCTTTAAGAACAATTTTGATAATAGTGTCACAGGGGAATCCAAGATGAATCTCCAAAAAAGAACTGTATTCACCCACATCACTTGGAGAAAATTTGACAAAGATTTTCACAGAGTCATCTTTTGGTATCAATTTAACATTAGGTTGCACTTTGGTTACTGCAAAACCTTGAATTGGGCTAATATCAGTTGAAACATAACTAATAACATTTTCTCCAACATTGGTCAGCACAACATAATTTTCTGGTGCATTCCCAATTTCAACTTCACCGAAATCCAAAGTATCTAATGAATAAGCGAAATCGCCACGAACAAATTTCCCTTTGACAAAGAATTTGTATTCATTGTGGCAAGGTGCAAGCTTAATTTTTAATTCTTCAACAAAATCACCAGTTTGTTTAGGCAAAAACTGAACCTCAATTGTGCTTCCATCTTTCAAAAGCGAGTCCGAGGGAAAGTTAATTTTAAAGGGAAGACTTGCAACGACCTCTTCAACTTTTGTCAAGTTAGAATTATCTCCTTGTATCGAAACTTTAATAATTCTACTTTCTACTATTTCCTTGTTGCAAACCGAAACTAAACCAAAATCAACTGTGTCGGCTGAAAAATTCAATACTATTCCTCGTTTTTCGAATTTTATTATCAATGTATCAAGTAAGTTGCAGGGCTCAACTTTAATCACCAAAATAACGGAATCCTCTCCAATAACCTTTGGTATTAATTCAAAATGAATTGTTAAAGAATCATTTGCATCGACAACAAACTTATCCTTAGTTAAAACTAATGAACTATTCGAAGGCAAAAGATGAAAATTAAGACTTAGTTTAGTGGAGTTTTTCAAGCTAATCTTATAGGATTTTACATTTTCACACTCGCCGAAAAGTATTAGCGAGGGAACATCAGTGTTCAGACTGTACTCAACTTTCTCAATTAAAGCATTTATTGGAATAATTAAGGAGTCTACTAACCCCGAATAAGAATAAACAACTATGAGTTCGCCCGAAACATTTCCAATTTGATTTTCCAGTAATTTAATCCTAAAATTAAGCCTTTCATTTGGCTTTAAAACAACAGGCAAATTCGGCGACAAAATTTCGAAGGGAAATGGGATTTTGGCACTAATTATCTGGACATTCTCATCAAAATCCACAGTTACCACAAACGAACTATCTACAATTTTAGAGTAACATTCGGGCAGGACTCCAAAAGAAATTACCTCGGAACTTAAAATAAAAACCGACTTTTCTTTTTCACCAAAAGCTAGCAAAGTATCCAGCAAATTGCAATCCTTTTCAAAAACAATGAAGGAAGAAAACTTCCCCGATTTTTCAGGTTTAAAGCGAATTGAAACTACCTTTGATTCTCCGGGTTGTAGAATAATTGGCAAAGGTGGTGAGAGCCACTGAAAAGAAGCATCAGTAAATTTTACATTCATAATGCGTACGGTAGTATCCGAAAGGTTCCTTATGGTAATAACTGTATCTTTATAGACTTCATCTTTGCCCACAAACAAGTCGATTCTTGCAGGAATCAACTCAATATTTTGATTTAAAATTTTTATTGCAATTTTTGGGGAGAAAGAAATGCAGGAACCTTTCGAAGAGAAGTTTTCTGCGGCAACCCAATAAATTCCTCCAGAATCGATATTCCACAAAGGGTTTCGACCCGTATAGATTTTTGTTCCATTTCGGAAAAGAGAATAACTAAACCACCCAGCAGCTTTTAGTTCAATACTTTGATTTGGACACAGAACGTAAGCTGTATCTTTCGAGAGCTTTCGACCATTGAGAAAAACTTCCAGAGCAGGATAATCTAGAAACGTTATTTTAATTGATTCAGATACAGCAGTACAGCCAAGAGAGTCTGTGATACGGACGCAATATTCCCCTGTACCCTCGACTAAACTTAAAGTATCTGCATCACCATTGAAAACAACATTTCCATCTTTCACCCAGGTAAATGTATAGCCCGAAGTTGGTCTATAATTATTAATCCGAAGAATAACCAAATCACCCTTGCAAACAGTATCTTTATCAGCAGGAACCTTCGAAATAATAGGTTTTGGGGGTAAAGTTTTTTCCACAACAACTTCGGCAAAATTTCTCTCATTGTAGGAGCGGCCACGGGCAAAAACTTCTCTCGTATCTTCGCGGAAATCATCTCCACGATATCTAAATGCAAATATTCTATAAACATAGCGTGAACCACAGGGGATATTAAATTTATCAACGAATCTCGTTGCTTGAGAATAACTAATCACCCCAACAACGGTACCAGGTCCGAGCAAATCTCCGGGTTTGTAAATCCTTCCATCAACTGGAGGAACTGCACTTCCAATGCTTTCGTAAGGTATTCGCAAAATCAAATAACCAGTAATACTGTCGTTGGGATATGGGTCAACAACCGCATTCCAGCTGATAACAACGCTATCAACAAAGACTCGTGCCACTGCTGAAGGTGAATTCCAAACGGGCTCACGCAAACTTCTCCAGAAAAGTTGATTGACATCCAAAGCTTCGGAACGGTTATTAGGTTTTCCTTTTGTTACATAATCTGCTGATTGTGTTACCTCCTGACTTCTTGTATCGAAACCATTATTATATGCCGAAAGTGTTCCCCCCGGACAAACTCTAACAGTTACCCCACCACGAGGTATACTCCCAACATACGCAATCTTAGGGGTGGGCATATTTACCCAATCACCTTTGGCCTCGGGAAGATGTGCCAGGGCATGGACGTGATTATCGTTTTCGTCAATTAGTTGGATAATATCGCTTTCCTGTGCAATGTTCAATGCTTTTTGATACCATTCTGGTCCAAGAATGCAGCCGAAACAACGCTTTTCGAAATATGTCTCGTTTTCTGCATCAATTTCGATGTAACCATCCCTTTTGTCGACATCAACACTTTGGTAGGCAGCATAACGATGATTGATTACAATAATTGTCCCTGCCCTAAGATTTCTCCATAACGGATGGTTCTTGAAACGGATACCTCCAGTCCATTGTGACGGCGGCGGAGTTGAACCAGCGTTGTCTCGCAAAGTGTATCCTACAAGTCAACATTATCTTCAACAACCAGAAGTTCAGTCCATTCGCCAAGCGGGTCGCCTGTAACATTGTTGTATTCGCTAACAACTACTTTTTGAGCAATTAGCTCAGATGAAAAAAATAACAAAAGCCACAAAAAAAGTGCAAGTCTTTCCATATGCATTAAGTAAAAAAACAAAATTACTTTGGTAAAATGAAAAAAATGTTAAAGTTTATACAATAATTATATTACATTTCAAATCTATTGACTGTCTACATTTGTAATTCTTTTGCATATTAATCCTAAATTTAATTCAAGCTCAATCCTTTAAAGAATTTAAACCAAACATAACAATTTTAATTTTCAAGAATTTCAATATGGTAATTTAAATTTGTTTTTTTATTAATTTTCTATTTGTGAAATAAAAGTAGCTCCAACATTCATTTGGAGTCAAAATCAAAGATAAAAAGGAAATTTTGTCGGCGATTTATTTAGTGGCGAAAAAGTCTCATTATTCTAAATGAACAACATATTATTGAAGATGGGTGTGATATTATTCATTATCACATAGAGGAAATTATAAAACAAAATAATCTTGGGAGACACTTTTAAAGTTACAAAAAATTTAACGCTGTAATATCTAATTTGGTGGTGATAGATTACCTTTTTAATATTAATTTACAAGTTATATTTTAAAAAATTTGGTTTAAAAAATGATAACAAAAGTAGAAGCAATTAAAAAAGTTTTAAAAGAATTTAACGGGATAGCTACTTGGGAACAAATTTATGAGAATATTGAAAAATATAAACCATCGGCTACAAAAAGTAAAGAATGGAAAGCAGGAATTAGAGGTGTCTTGTACCGAGAGATCAATAATAATCGTAATTTCAAAAAAATTGGCCTGGGTAATTTGCTTTAAAAGAATATGAAGAGGAAACAAAACCAAGACCAATTAAAACAGAAAGAATGCATTCTTACATAGAAGGCATTTTTTTAGAAACCGGAAAATTTAAGAAATTAGAAACTTATACTCCCGACAAAAATGCCATATTTACAGGCAATATTTCATTAGGACAGCTATCCACTCTATCGGAAATCCCTCATTTTACTTACCCAGAAATTTTAACAATCGTAAAAAGAATTGATGTTTTGTGGTTCAGTAATGAACAGTTTAAATTTCCATTATACGCTTTCGAAGTCGTAGATACTTTAAACACTCTTACTGAGGCTTTAAATAGATGTCTCCAATTGTGGAATTTTCAGACAAACTTTATGATCATTGGGCCAAGAAATTATCAAAGTAGATTTATTGAAAAAATTAATAAATTACCCTATTCGAAATTTAAATCCCGTTTCAAGTATAGAGATTATGACGAAGTGAAACGTTTCTACAAGTCTTCCATAGAGCATAATGAAATTGAAAATGAATTTTTTAAAGTAGGATAACCTATGAATAATAGCATAGTTAAAGTTCTTTTAAAGCAAGTAAAACCAAAGACTTTTGTTTTATTGCAAAATTTTTTTACTTGCTCAGCTGAAGATAGTTCAAATTTAATTTTAGATTTAGAAGAAGTAAAAGCAAAACTTCCCAATCTTAGAAACAAAGAGAGAATAAACCTTTTCAAAGAAATTGACAAAACTAATGTAGAATACTTTTGGTTTTTTATTTAAATTTTATTTAAACTAGGAAACGTATTTTGATTTTTACTTTAAAAACTTTACTTTAAATAAAACTGGAATCTAAGGGAGCTATTTTGATATTAAACTTAACAATTTAAGAAAATGTAAAGACTTAAAAATTATCACTAAAAGAAGAGATAGTATTAATATTGCAAAACTTATGAGAATTTTCCCTTCTTGGCCATTAAGGTAGTGCAGTGATAATTCAAAATTGTCATAATAGCCTGTTATAATCTTTCAGCAATACAAAGTATATCTTGCAAATTCGTAGAATGGAAGGATAGAAAAAAGTATTGTGTAAATATTTTCAAAAAATTTAAAATTCTACCTAAGATACTGAATACGAAAACTAACTAACCTTGTAGGAGCTAAATTACCAACCATCTCGACAAAGTAATAATCAAGCGCATTCTGAATGCCTAATTGTATGTTTATTGGTAACCTCAGCTTGGTCAAGTCGCAATTAAAAGCCACATCGAGAACATAAATTGGAACAAGGGCATCGTGATCAGGAACTTGAAGACGAAGCATATCATCAATCCGAGCTATTTTACTAATATAACGAAAGTCAAAATTTGCCGAAAAAATACCAAACGGAATACCTAAAGAGGTTATCAAACTGAACTTTGAACGATATTTTAGAATTTGTAAATCATTTAAATCTTTCGGTTCGAGAAAAGTGGCTCCAAGTTGGAAGAAGATCTTTTTGTATAACATTGTCTTAATCGAAAGTTCAATACCCATAATTTGTGCTCGTGTGATATTATCGAAAATTATTATCGGACGGGTCTCTTGTTTAAATGTTGGTTCAATCAAGTCTTTGTAATAAGAATAAAATATCGAAAAATCAAGGAGAAAAGGCAATAACGCAACGTCGAATTCCATCAATGTCCCCAACTCCGCAGACCACGAGGCTTCGGGTTTCAAATTCAAATTGGGTACGACCTCGAAACCACCAAATTTAACTGAGGCAAATCGCTCAGCAAGCGAAGGACTGCGGAAACCTCTCCCAATGGAAAATCTGATACTCTTTTCCTTCTCTAAAAAATAAGTGATGCCTAACTTTGGAGAAAACTCAACATATTGTTTTGCCGAATCGGTTTTTTCGATGTCCAGCCGCCCCCCAAAATTTATAGTGGAATTTAAGAAGCGATTCAATTCAAATTGTGCAAAGGCAGAAAACAAATTCTGCTTATTTTTCCCATATATATTAGAATTAACAAAATTGTGCAAAACATTAGCTCCATAGGTTAAAAGAGAATTGTCCCCGAAATGAGTGTTCATTTGAACTTCATTATTTAATGAATAAGCAGTGCTTTTGCGGTATTCACGATGTGTAGGTTCAAGTTTGGTTTCGAGCGATGTATTGTAAATAGAAGATTTGACATTGCCAAATGTTTTGGAACTGACTACGAATTTTGCATCAAGCGAAAGATTGGCTTTCGTTGAAATAAGATAACGAGACAAATCAGTACCTGTTGGGGGACGAGTCGCACTATCAAGGCTGTTCCAATAAACCCAATCGTTTCGTTTATCCGTGCTGTAAAACCCGAAAAGAGTTATTTGCCCATAAGTTCCAAGATTTCGGCTTAACTTTATGAATAAATTCCCTCGTGTGCTTTTATCATACTGGCGATAACTTTCATCATTAACGAAATTAAAGGCGGCAAGAAGCTTGAAAAGTTTCAGTCCCGAGGAGACAAATCCACTAACAACACTTTTGGTTGTCAACTTATCGGTGTATTTCCATTGTTCATACTTCGGCTTTGTATAAACCCCACTTTGTAGTTTTATAGAATATGCAAAAGTATCAGTTGGTTCTCGGGTCAAAACATTTACTACACCGCCAATTGCACTTGAACCATAAAGACCAGAGCCTGCACCTTTCACAATTTCGATTCGCGAAACAATATCGTTCGGGATGATGTCGTATTTTGGATCTGCATTGTCCCCTGAAAGCATTGTCATTCCATCGATGAGATAAGCAACTCTTGAACCTACCCCAAAAGAGAATCCAGAAGAACCACGAATGTTTATGTTGTCTTTGTTGACAATCACACCTGGGACATATCGTAATGCTTCATCGAAGCGGGCATAGTTCCGACTCGATATAAAATCGCTTGGTATGATAGAGACACTAACAGGAACTTCCTGAACAGTCTGAATCTTTTTTGTAGCCGAAACAACTAACTCATCGGTACGAATAGATTTAGGTTGAAGTCGGAAAATCAATGTATCGTTTTTTGAAATCGCAATTAAAATCCGCCGAGTTGAATAGCCAACATAAGAAACAATAAAAAAGTATTTTCCTTTTGGGATTTTTTTCAAAACGAAAAAACCGGTTTTATCGGAAATAGCACCATAATTGGTTCCTTCCAAACGAATCGTTGCCCCGGGCAATGGCTTTGAATTTGTGGAATCAATAACAAACCCAACTATATCGAAAGAATTTAAATTAAAAGCAGTTACAAAAAACAAATGAATTAAAAAAATAAAAACTTTCATAACTAAAACGGTTGTTTTGGCAAATTCCTGAAATCTACTTTAATATCAACGTTTTCAATAGCCTTTCCGGAGGGAACAAACAACTTTTTGGGTGTTCTCTCAAAAGTCATTTCATCGGAATACACACCAGCAACACGCCATTCAAGAATTGTTCCATAACGATAAGCACAAACCAGATAATTTAATTCTACTGGTGTTTTATCAATTTTTAAAATGTAAGAAATAGTATCAAGAAAACGTGGTAATGTGTCGGTAAAATATGCTTCACCCGAAAGAATTTCATTGATTATATCCTGAGGGGGATACCTTTTGAAACCCACTACCCGCAGTTCAAGTATTGAATCGGGTGAAGGCCAGGAAGATTTACCCGAAATTACTAAAACATTACCTTTGATATATGACTCTTTAGCTTGGTCTATTGTTGGATCAAGTCCTTCTTGACAAGATAAGTGAAAAAACAAGGCAAAGAAAAAAATTAGTATATAATTGCAAACTTTTTCAAACTTGAACTTATCCAATTTCCCCCGACTTGCTTGCGAATACGAAAATAATAAATTCCAGTAGAAAAAATATTGCTTTGTTGGGTTAAATCAATTTGTATCCCACCTTTCCAACTTTCATTAATAAATTCCCCTACTTTGTTTAAATGTGGGTCGAATAATTCAATTATTGCCCCATTACCTATATTTGCAAATGAAATAACCCGGTCATCTCTTAATTTTATTGGATTAGGATAAGCATAAGCATTTTCAATTTCGCTTGCTTCGCGAGTTATGCAAATCGTATTAAATGGTGGTTGAACGCTTTTTGAACTGTCGAGGTTATAAATCTTACCCAAAATAAGATAAAAATCTTTGCCCAAAGAATAAATGTTTGGATAGCTTGCAATTTCAATGTTTATTTTATTTGGATTAACAAGTTCCACGCGTTCAATTGTACCAAAAGGTAAAATACTATAATTTTCAACATCAAGGGCTGTTTTTCTATCAAGGTCTTCGGCAAACTCTATTTCGAAGGAATGCAATGACAAAAAGTTAAACCGCTTGAAGACTAACAATGAATCCCGAAGAGGTTTGAAATTAACCTCAAATTCAAAAGTCGCTGGGTAAGAATAGTTGCCGTAGTAGTCTCGAAATTTCCCAACAATAAGCTTAAAATTTCCATTAGGTAATGGATTGGAGAATGTTATAATTAACATCGTATCGTTTGCAACTGCTAAGCTACTATAATCAATCGTAACATTATCGCTTCCTCTAACCCACAAAACCACTTCGGATACTCGATCCGGAAGCTTGCCAAAGAAATTCAAAATCACTTGTTGAGGTGTTGATACAATTAAATTAAAAGGCTTCAAAAGGACCGTATCAACAATTAAAATTTCGCTAGAAAACTGACTCGGTAAATAATTATTAGTGGTGTCGATAGCTCTAATCAGGAAAGAAAATGTTCCCGTAAGCATAAATCGGGGAAACGAAAATTCACATTTTATGGTTTCTTGAAAATATTCCAAACTATTCAAATTACGGTCATATCTGAAAATCTGATATTTATTTGCATTCAAAACCTTATCCCACTTCAAATAAACAGAGTCATTATTATCGATCCATCCATCAGTTTTAAGAGGTTTTGAAAGAATTTTATCGCTTTCAAACTGGTAAAAGTGCATACCATCCCATTGGGAAACCCCAAATTCCAAGATACCATCATTGTCGAAGTCATCCGACACAACAGCGTTTGAGTAAACAAACGGTAACCACAATGTTGAGTGCCAAGTTGCATTGTTCAAATCAAATTTAAGGACATACAAATTTGGAAATACTGAAACCAAAAGTTCATCACCAATTTGATAGTCAATATTTGTTGCGTTAATTCCATTTCTGTAAAAAATTCCTTGTGGAGTAGCTCCTACCCTTGCCCCCCAAAAACTCATTACCTCCTGTAATTTATATGAATCGAAACCATCAGAGTTCAAGGCAAAAAGATTCCAGATTGTACTATTCTCAATATCAAAATCAGCATTCATAAGATTGCGTGCCTGCAAAATAAACACGAAAGGTTTTGTTTGTTCCGAGTAAACATTGGCTGAGCACGTTATGTAGGATCCTGGTTCTCCATTTAATTTCAACTTATGCTCAAACGAGAATGTTAAATTTATCCTATTTAGTTGGTAAACCAATAGATAACCACTCGTCGTTATGAAAATGAATTCAATGTTGCCATCACCATCGAAATCACCTATTCTAAGATTTGGCTTAGTTCCAATTCTTCCCAATGTATCGGGACAAGAAAGCAATGAGACTATTTTATATTCTTTTCCATCGAAACTTAATATCTTAAACCCCAAATCATCGTAGCAAATCAATTCTTCTTTGCCATCAATGTTTAGGTCATATAATTGAGAGGCCCAAAGAATTTCATCGGATTTACTTTGAAATAAAACCTTACCAAAAAAGCTTTCCTCGCTGGGTGGTTCAAAAACGACAGTTTTCCCATAACTTGTTGTTAATATTTCCTGATAAGCATTTGAGTTGGTATTACCTACATCAACGGGTACCAAGGCTTCGGGAAAAACAGATTTTTCAACAAATATGCTATCGAAAAATTGATAATAACGCAAATCGTTCCACTGCAAATTCCTATATGGATTTAATAAAATACCTTTCCGATTGATTTGATTCAAGTGTATTGGACAAGGAAAAATATAGGACAAAGGCAAAGTGTTAAACTTTCTTTTAATAGGTCGTTGAAAAATTTGTATTTCTTCAGGGAAACCAAGAGTGTCATAAATTTTCATACCTAATCGAGTTGATAACTCAACTATAACTTTGCAACTTTGAATAGAAAAGGGAAAATCCGAGTCAACAAACAAGGGCAAAGAATGGGCAGTTGAATAAAATTGGTCAGCAAATGTTTTAATTGTTGTTGAGTCTTTAACAATAGTAACTTTGAAGTAGGAAGGCAAATTTGTTTCGCAAGCAACAATTGGCAAATTTTTACCCTCAAATAGTGTATTTAGAATTCGAGCATTCTTAATTTTAAGTTTTGAATCATTAGAATAAATATAAAATTTCACTGCACTCACAATCTTATTTTTATTCAATAGCTCAGCAGTCAGTTTAATCAAATATTCGCCAGTTTCGAGCGAAGTTAAATCTAAAAAAATTGAATCGAGCAGAGATTGACTTCCTTGCTTGAAAACGAGACTTCTAATGAATCCTGTATCGTTTTTAAAAAGCTGTAAATCATAACTTTCGAAAAAAGGAGAATAAATCCTGTACAATATTTTTAAATTTTTTTGTTCATCTTTATTGATTTCTTGAAGTTCTAAAGGATGAATGATTTCGCACTTGGATGAGCCAATGAAATTCATTGCACTACTTGCATCAACAATGCACTGACCAAAAGACTTTTTCTCGCTTTCGAGCTTTTTACCAGTAGCCTGCAAAATCGACTTTATTTCGTTCAATGTAAGATGACTGTTCATTTCAAGCAATAAAGCAATAACACCAGCAATGATTGGAGCAGAAAATGAAGTCCCATTTACATACTTATACGAATTGTCTACATCGAGAGTAAATATTTCATACCCTGGTGCAAAAATATCCACTTTTGGGCCATAATTGCTACTTCTTCCTATTTTTCCCTGAAGATTAGTAGCTCCAACACTTATGACTTCTGGATAATCCGAAGGATAATGGCCAACTATTTCTCCATCGTTTCCCGCAGAAGCAACCATAATACACCCCATAGAATAAGCGAAACGAATAGCATCGTGTAATAGCTTCGAATCAAAACGACTTCCAAAAGAAAAGTTCAAGATTTTAACATTATTTAAAGCTGCATAAATAATTGCGGAAGCAATGTTGCGAACCTCTGCATTGCCGGTAAGGTCGAACGAACGTAATGCGACGAGCCTAACTTCCGGGGCAACTCCAACAATTCCCGTGTCGTTAATTCCAGCGGCAAGAACACCTGCAACCATCGTTCCGTGTCCATTCTCGTCCTGGGGAATTGGGTCGGGAAAACTAAAATCTCCAATATTTCCAAAACTTTGGTCAACAAAATCGTAACCAATTACATCATCAACGAATCCATTTCCATCATCGTCAATACCATTCAAATCCCCTTTAAGCCCATTAATTTCAACAGTATCGGGCCAGGGTTCAAATTTTCCATTCCCATTTATGTCTTCTTTTGAATTAATCCAAAATTGATTAGCCAAATCCCTGTGTTCAAAATCTATACCTGTATCGATTATCCCCACAATGATTCCTTTGCCAGTAGATTTTTTCCAGGCAGCCTTTGCATTTATTGCATTCAGATACCACTGCTTTTCCAAAAAACTCTCTCTGTTAAATTCATCTATTTTTTCGACCGAAAATACATAATTAGGCTCGACAAACTCTACATCACCTCTCGAAATAAGCCGAGCAATTAGTTCTTTGCCATTATAGTCCTTGGTTTCGATGACCAAATAAGTCGAAAGTCTATTGAGTATCTTATCTTGTTCGAAACTCAGTACCCGGTCGCTGTGCCTTTTGAGATTTTCGATAGCCTTAACAAATGGTAATTCGTCAAAGCTAAGTGATGTAGCATAAACTTGATTTTTAAGGAACTCTTTTTTTGCACTTGCAGAGTTAAATTTTAATATATATGATTCTCCATAAAGTTTTAAAGGAAGAATTACAAAAAAAACAAACAATAACAACAGTTTTGAGCAATCCATAAGCATAAAAATTTAAATCAAAGAAACGATAAAAAGAGATAAATATTAAAAATCTTTGATTTGAAAAAATTTTTCATTATTTTGTTTTTTTTGGGGGTCAAATATGAAAAAATTCTTTCCTGTTCTGTGTGTTTATCTTTTGATAAACCTTGTTTCCTGCCAGAAAGCCGAAGATCCAAATTCTCTAAGCGGAGACCCTAAAACGGGATTTTCTAATGTTGGGGACACAACCAGTGTTTTTTTTGAATTAAGGCAAATTGGTCTTGGTTACGATTATTTATCTGTGAACTTTGTTGTTAAAGAAAACAACAATGGAATTGTAACCAGTATTGGAAAATTCAAAACCGACACAGCTTTTACCCACAAATTGGATACAGTTCTGGGTACAGCAACTCTGCCTCCACAAGTTAAAGAAGCTATACGCAACAGACTAATCAAAGCATTCAATGTAAAAATCGATTCATCGGACAAGAACAATATCAAGATGGAATTTGAAATCAAGACGAAGGTAACCAGCGAAGGTATCCAGGATTTTGTCCATAGCAATGGAAATACCTCGAAACCTTTTACTTTGGTTAAATACTCTGCAAAAGTTGGAGATAAGTACGAATTCATTGATGAAGATGGAAACAAGTTCGTTCGAGAAGTAACTTATCGTTCCACGACCGATGACTACCCGATTGGTTTTTGGCTTATCAAGGTAATCAAAGTTGAAGAAACAATCGTCGAAGGTCCATACAAAGACATATTTGGGAAAATTACTTATTACACAAACCATAAATTTGGTTTAGTCGGTGTGGAATGGACAACTTTCGATGGAAAAGTTTTGGAGTTTACAATTTTCCCAGCAAACTTATAGGTTTTTACCTCGATTTTTAGCTAAATTCCAAATCTCATCCTTTTGTTCGAGACTTAACTCGGAAATATGCTTGTTTGCTTTAGCTGCTTCCGATTCGATAGCTTGAAATCGCCGAATGAATTTATTATTTGTCTTTTGCAATGCAATTTCAGGAGAAATGCCTAAAAATCTTGCATAATTCACAATAGCAAAGAGCAAGTCGCCAAGCTCTTCTTCAATTCTTGCGGGGGATTCACTTTTGTCGCAAGCCGATTTAAGCTCGTCGAGTTCCTCTAAAACCTTTTCCCAAACTTGTTCGGTCTTTTCCCAATCGAAACCAACTCTCGAAGCTTTGAATTGTATCCTTTCGGCACGCAACAGTGCAGGTAAATTAGAAGGAACTCCCTCCAAAACAGATTTACGCCCTTCTTGCTGCTTAAGTTCTTCCCAATTCTTTAAAACCTCTTCTTCCCCACTAACTTCTACACTACCAAAAACATGGGGATGCCGATAAACTAATTTATTCTGAATTCCCTTAATAACGTCAAGAAGGGTAAAAGCATCCCTCTCCTCTGCCATTATGCTATGCATAACAACGTGTAAAAGCAAATCTCCGAGCTCTTTTTGAAACTCTTTATCATCACCTGCTTCAATTGCAGATATGGTTTCGTATGCTTCTTCGATAAGTAAAGGGGCTATGGTTTCGTTGGTTTGCTTTCTATCCCAAGGACAATGTATTCGCAATAGTTTCACAATTTCGACAAGAGTTGCAAATTGGCTCTCAATACTTTCAGGATTTTCTGCCCGAGGAACCTCTACTCTCTCTTTCATTTAACATAACTCAATAAATAAAAAAACCAAAAAAGAATTACAAGTGAAAATATTGTAAAACAACTGATTTCAATCTAATTTCTTATGTACAATGGTTGCATTTGCTTGTGCTGTTGGAGTAACAAGCAAATCTTGAATCATAATATGTTCAGGCAATGTAACGCAAAACAAGATAATATTTGCAATATCTATTCCCGACAGTGGTTTGTAGCCTCGATAAACTGCCCTTGCTCGTTCTGTATCACCGTGGAATCTAACCTCGGAAAACTCTGTTTCAACCAAACCTGGGTCAATATTTGTAACCCTAATATTCGTGCCATTGAAATCAATGACCATTGCTTCGGACAAAGCTTTTACGGCAAACTTAGTGGCACAATAAACATTCCCATTCGGATAAACAGCCCTACCAGCCAACGATGCAATATTAACAATATGACCTGAATTTTTAGCCAAAAAAATTGGTGCAACAAGCTTTGTTGTGTAAAGCAATCCTTTAATATTAGTATCAATCATCTCGTTCCAATCAGTGATATTTCCTTCATAAATTTTCTCCAAACCACGAGCCAATCCCGCATTATTGACTAAAATTGAAATATCTTTGAACTCATCAGGAATGGAATGAATACCTCGTTCCAATTCCTCATAATTCCTAACATCGGCAACAATTATATAACTTTTTATGCCGAATTCCTGTTCGAGTTCCGACGCAAGATTAAGCAATCTTTCCTTCCTTCGGGCTAGCAAAATCAACTTTGCACCATTTTGGGCAAAAACCCTTGCTGTAGCTTCGCCTATTCCCGACGATGCCCCTGTTATCAAAGCAATTTTTCCATCTAACCTCATTTTTCCATCTTCATAAATTGTTCAACGAAATCAATAATAATTTTATGAATTTCTTCAATAGAATTGTTTCCATCGACAATTTTGAATCTTTCGGGAAATTTCTGTGCAATAGTTCTAAATCCATTGATTACCCTTTGTAAAAATTCTGATTCCTCCTGTTCCATTCTATCTTTTGCTTTCAACTTTGCTCTTTCATACAAAACATCAAGAGGTATATCAATAAAGAAAGTTAAATGAGGAGTTAAACCTTCGGATGCATAATAATTGCACTGCTCAACAAATTCGAAAGGCAAACGCCTTCCAAAAGCTTGATAGGCAATAGTAGAATCCCAAAAACGATCGCAAATTACAATAATCCCTTTGTCAAGCGATGGTTTTATAACCTTGCCAACAAGATCAGCCCGAGCTGCTTCGAAAAGAAACAACTCCGCAAAAGCAGGTAAATCGTTCCGGGGATCTAATAGTATCTCGCGTATTTTTTCTGCAACTTTTGTACCACCAGGTTCACGAATCGTAATTACTTTCCTCCCTTTGTCAATTAGATATTTTGCCAAAAGCTGTGCTTGTGTTGTTTTTCCAGCAAGATCAATACCCTCGAATGTGATAAACATAATCTAATCCCCCATCCCTTCAATTATCAAAACAATTTCACCTCGAATTCTACTTCGATTTTGTGTCAGTTCTCGAATAACTTCTCCTATCGAACCTCTCACGACCTCCTCATTCATCTTTGTTAATTCACGGACAAGGCAAATCCTACGAGTTTCTCCTACAAAACCGAATAAATCCTCTAAAAATTTCAAAACAGAATGACAAGAAACATAAACAACCGAAGTCGATGGTTCACTGGAAACTTTTTCCAAAAATTTTTTATACCCTTTCTTCTTGGGTGGAAAACCAAAAAACTTAAAGTTGTGCACTGGGAAACCGCTCACAATCAGTGCTGGAATCAAAGCTGTTGGTCCTGGTAAAGAAACTATCACGATTTTTAGTTCAATACATTTTTGCACTAACTTATAGCCCGGGTCGGAAATCAAAGGCGTCCCGGATTCAGAAATTAATCCAACATCCATCCCAGCAAGCAACTTTTGCAGAATCAAATCTGATTTGCTCTCTTCGACTGAATCATAATAACTTATTAACTCTTTTTTGGGCAATCCCAAAAGCTTTAAAAGTTTACCAGCTGTTCGGGTATCTTCGCAAGCAATTAAGTCGACGGACGATAAAACGTCGAGAGCCCGAAGAGTTATATCCTTTAAATTCCCTATCGGTGTTGGAATAATGTACAGAACACCTTTCTTACTTTCCTTTATTTCCACTTTCTGCTCTTAATTTCTTAAAAAACTCTTTTACCAAGCTGGAACACTCTTCTGCCATAATTCCCTCTATAATCTGAATCCTATGGTTCAGCGATGGATTGCAAGTAATATTTAAAACCGAACCACCAGCCCCAGCCTTCGGATCTCTTGCCCCAAAGACTACCTTTTTTAATCTTGTTAAAACCATTGCCCCTGCACACATAGCACAAGGTTCAATAGTCGTATACAATATACAATTATTCAGAAACTTTTCGCCCCTTTTCCGAAGTGCTTTTTTTATGGCAAGAATTTCTGCATGGGCTGTTGGATCCTTCCTTTTCTCAACTTCATTATGGGCCTTAGCTAAAATCTCATTATTCTCGACGACAATTGCACCAATTGGAACATCCCCAGTCTTCAAACTTTTCTTAGCTTCGAGTAAAGCAAGTTCCATAAAAAAGTGATGTTCCATATTAAAAATTAATTAATTAGCAAATTAAATAATTTGAATGAACCAATATTTCTAATTTTTCGTCTTCATAATTTTTTGAAAAGATATGTTCCAAGGTATAATTGAAATTGATAAGGGTTTGATTACCAAAATAATAGATGACAAATATAATCTTAAAATATTCATTGATGGGAAGCTTTATGATTTTGGGAACTCGTTTGCCTATCCAGGTTTTGTTGATTCTCACCTTCATCTTCTTCCCGGCGGCGAGTTTCTCTTTATGCCCGATTTGAGTAGCGCTCATTCTGCAGAAGAATGCATAAACATAGTCTATCAATCTAATTTTCGACGGGGTGATTGGATTTTTGCTCGCGGCTGGAACCAAAATTCTTGGAAAGAAAAAATTTTCCCGGACAAAAGTCTTTTGGACGAAAAATTTCCAGACAAACCCGCTTGTTTGATTCGTCAAGATGGTCATTGCATATGGATAAATTCCCGTGCATTGGAAATTTGCAATATTAACGCTACAACCCCCGACCCCGAAGGTGGTAAAATTGTTAAAAGTCACACAGGAGAACCAACTGGAATATTAATTGACAACGCAATCGATCTCGTTCGTCCTTATTTGACTGAATATTCTCAACAACAATTCATTACTTTTCTTGAGAAAAGCATACATTATCTTTCATCAATGGGAATCACCACAGTCCACGATATGGATTTAAGTTTAAAATATCTTAATATTTATGAAAAATATTTCTCGAGCGAGCATTTACCAAAAATTAAAGTTAAAATTTTTCTTTCGGGAAAAGAAATTTATGAATTAGGGACGCTACCTAAATTCAAAAATGATTTCTGCGAAATTATAGGTTTAAAATTTTTTATGGATGGTGCTTTAGGCTCCTACGGAGCATTACTTTTCGAACCTTATTCCGACCATCCTTATACAAATGGGCTACAATTGATAACAGAAGATAAGTTACACGAATACATTTATTTCACAGCCAAAAATAATTTGGGCATTGCCATTCACTCAATTGGAGATAAATCTACTTCTTTAATTCTTTATACATACAAGCGATATATAAATATGGGGCTACCAAAACCCAAATTTTTTCGAATTGAACACTGCCAAGTTGTCCAACCTTCCGACATTGCATTGTTCAAGGAATTGGAGGTTATTGCTTCAGTTCAACCAATCCATTTTGTTTCCGACTACGAGATGGCAAAATCGCGCCTTGGTCCGAGAACCAAATTTGCATACCCGTGGAGAGCATTTGTGGATGTTGGAACACTGATTTGTTCAGGTTCTGATTTCCCTGTAGAAAATCCTAATCCTTTGCTGGGTATCGACGCTTTAATAAATCGAAAAGCCTTCGACCCCGATAAAAAATTTGCAGACGAAAGTATTCCTTTGAATTTTGCTTTAGAAAGTTATACGCTCTCTCCCCATATCTCAATTGGGGAAGAAAAACCTCAAATAATTGCTGGGAAAGAAGCAAATTTAACAATACTGAATACAGACCTGTTCAACATACCGAAAACTGAAATAAAAAGAGCAAAAGTTGTTGCAACAATTGTTCGAGGGGCTTTAACTTATTATGAATCATAATGGTTTGAGACAGTATATCTTCTTATCAAAGCAGCCTCAAGCAAGAAAACCAGAAAATTTATCTTCAAATTGAATTCTATATAACCTAGCATAGATTCCATTTCTTTTCATTAAATCATTATGGGTTCCAGTTTCTCTGATTTCCCCTTTGTGTAGAACGATGATTTTATTAGCTTGCTGGATTGTTGAAAAACGATGTGCAATTACAATAGAAGTTCTACCATCGAGGAGTTTACTTGTTGCCTGTTCAATAGTTTTTTCCAATATTGGATCGATATTCGAAGTAGCCTCGTCGAGAATTAATATTTCTGGATTTCTAACAATCGCACGAGTGAAAGCAATTAATTGTTTTTGGCCAGCGGACAGAGTAATTCCTTTCTCCAATACGTTCGTTTCAAATTTTTCAGGTAATTTGTCGATAAATTCAAACGACCCAATTTCTTTGGCTGCTTGAATAATATAATCTAAATCAAGACTTTCATCACCAAGACTTATATTTTCCAAAATTGATCTCGAAAACAAGTTCACATCCTGACTAACATAAGAAATCTTTTTGCGTAAACTTGAAATATCATATTTGGTTAGACTTATTCCATCAATTAGTATTTCACCATCTTCGACATCATAAAACCCACACAAAAGATTCACTATCGTAGTTTTGCCGGCCCCCGTATGCCCCACAATAGCCAAAGTTTCCCCCTTTCGAACTTCAAACGAAACATTTTTTAAAACTTTTTCCCCATAATTGTATCCAAAGCTGACATTACGAAATTCAATCTTATCATTTAACTTATTAAAGACAACCAGGCTGTGGGTTTTAACTTTCGATGGTTGTGTATCGAGAACTTGAAAAATCCTTTCGGACGAGGCCATTGCATTCTGTAAATTAGTAAACTTTTCTGTTAAATCTCGAACCGGTCGGTAAAACATTTCTGCATATTGTATGAAAGCGAAAAAGGTTCCTATGGTCATTAAACCAGAAAGAATATTATTTGCAGTGAACCAAATTATTATTGCAAGTGAAACTGAACTAATAAATTCAACAGTGGGGAAAAAAATTGAATAATAATTGATTGTCTTGATCCACAAATTCAGATTTTCTTTATTGACACCTTCAAACTTTTTATTAAAAAATTTTTCACACCCAAATATTTTAATAGTGAAAACTCCCGCAAGAAATTCATTGATAAATGAATTCAATCGGGCAACACTTTTGCGTATTTCACGGAAAATTACCCTAACTTTATTACGAAAAATTATCGTCACAAAAAACAAAACAGGCAAAACCGAAAGGGCCATTAAAGTCAATTTAACATTCAGAAAAAACATAAAGACAATGATTGAAACAACTAGAACTAAGTCCGTAATTATAAGTATAAACCCTCCTGAAAGCAATTCAGAAATGGTTTCAATATCATTCGTAACACGAGTAACTAATCTACCAACTGGATTTCTGTCAAAAAACGAAATATTAAGATTTTGAATATGATTAAAAACTTTCATCCGTAGCTGGTAAATTGCATTTTGACCCAATCTTTTCATTAAGTAGTTCGCTAAAAATTGAATAGTTGAATGCAGTAAGAGCACAAGGAAAATTAAACCGACAAAAATTAAAAGCCCTCTCGAATCGGATGTCATTATGTATTTATCTATTGCAATTTTAGTTAGATATGGTCTGATTGGACCAAGAATAGTAGTCAATAACATTAAAAACAATGCTAAGTAAAAAATATGTATGAAGGGTTTGACAAAAGAAAATAGTTTTTTGAAAATGTTCAGATCAAATTCTTTATAATCAACTTCTTCCTGAGGTGTTGCTACCATAGATGCGTCGTGACCCAAGATAATTACATATTTCAAGGAATTGCATTGGGCTGAGTTGTTCAGCCCGAAGGTTTACAAAATTTCTGACTTCAGATTCATCCAGTTCCGAAGGGTTAATTTGGTAATGTTTAAAAAGAGAATTAAATAGCTTCTTTCGTCTTTGATTAAATGCTTGTTTAACTATGCTCTTTAATGGTTCGTATTTATTGTTGTACGATAGATTATGTTTAAAATTAATTCTAATGACCGAAGACTCTACTTTTGGTTTTGGTACGAAGCAATTTGATGAAACATCAAATAAATGTTCAACATCGGCGAACAATTGAATAAGAACAGATAAAATACCATAGTTTTTACTTGCTGGAGGAGAAACAATTCTTTCGACAACTTCTTTTTGCAACATCAAAACACAAGAAGAAAAACAATCCCGGTTATCTAATATCTTGAACAAAATAGCACTTGTCAAACGATATGGAATATTGCCAACTACTTTAATTTTTCCATCACTGATGTGTTCAATCTCATCAACTTTGAAATCTAAAAAATCTTTATGTAAAACCCGAAAATTTGGTAAACCCTTTTCTTTAATCCGATTTTCAACCAAAGCCACTAGATTTCGGTCGATCTCCACCCCCAAATAAAAAGAAATTTGATAATCCATTAAAAGCTCAGTTAGAATTCCACGACCAGGCCCAATCTCTAAAATAACATCATCACTTCGAATTTGCAATGCCTCGATAATCTTTTTTGCAATGTTTCGGTCCCATAAAAAGTGTTGACCAAGACTTTTCTTAGGCTTACTAAAATACTGAGCCATTAATCCGTGTGTTGAAATAAATCAATTAATTTATTTCGAATTTCTTCCATAGACTGAGATATCACTTTTGTATCGGAGATGACAGAAATAAACGAAGTATCGCCATTCCAACGAGGAATAACGTGGAAATGGATATGTTCGGGCAATCCAGCACCCGCAACACGGCCAATATTTATGCCAATATTAAACCCGTGGGGGCACATCCCCTTTTCTAAAACCTTTACTGAAAGACGAACAGTTTGAATAAGATCCAGTAATTCATCCGACGAGAGTGAATCAAGGTTAGCAGAATGCTTCAATGGACAAACCAGCAGATGACCGGCATTATATGGGAACTTATTCATTATAACAATCGATTTAGAAGAACGATACACTACAAGTCTTTCGACATCTTCTTCTGGATTTTCAATTGCAGCACAAACAAAGCATTGTTCATTGTCTTTCTCTTCATTAAACGACTCTATATACTTCGACCTCCAAGGAGACCATAATATTTCCATCGTAACCACCCTTTTTACAAAAAAGAAAAACGCTTACACAAAAACGTGCAAGCGTTATATGTATTACAAAATTACATTTTTCACAAAGTAAATCGGATATCGACCCCAGCTTGAATAGAGCTTACTTTCCACGATTCAACATTGTTCACATTTGTAACACCAAGATTATAAAAGATTCCAGGTATAATATCTATTTTGGTTCCAGTAATTATTTCATATTGAACCCCGAACTTCAAAGCAAAGCGAACGGAATTCGATTTAATATCTGGATTTTGATTCGTAGGTCGTGCCGGCTCACCATCCCAGGTTACAATAGTTCGATCATTATTTTCATAGCGTACAATATTCTTTTCTCTCATTACTTCCTCAGAAACTCTTTTGAATTTTACATTATCGGGTTCAATAAGCTCCATTTTCTGTATAAGATGGCTCTTCAATACAATATCAAAGGAAGGCCCTGCTGTAAGAACAAGACCATAGGCAATGTTAAACTTATACATTGCCTCAACTGTTAGTAAGCTATAGGAAACATCAAGGGTGTGCCTTGTTGATGAAAGAATTGTTGTATAACCACCTTTCCCATCGTCCACAAGGGAGGGGTAAGTATCACCTTCTTTAATGAAAGAAGCTGGCATAGTGCCAAAAACTACTCTTCCAACGAGTGAATGCTTGGATGTAATTCCTCCGAGAATCTGTTCATAAAATGCACCAATAAAGAAACCATTAGAAGAGCCATTTGAAAAATATGGACAGAGGGGATCATCTGCGAAAGAGGCTAAATTCGCTGAATGAATAGCTCTGTTAAATCCACCAACAGGCCCAAGATAAATTGCTGCACTACCCTTCCCTGGTCCTAGCGGCGTTGGCCCTTCTTCTTCCTCTTGAGCAAAAATGGAAAATGTAACCAAAAAAAACATTGCAACTAAAATCGAACAAACTTTCATATTACACCTTTAATTTAATTTGATAACTAAAATATATTTTGTCAAACTTTCGAATTTCAATTTTACAAAATAAATTCCATTTTCAAAATATGAAAAATCAATTTTTCTTTGGGATCTTCCTATATCTATATCAATTTTCATACTACTTATCAAAATGTTTCCTAATTTATCAAAAATTTCTAATATAACAAAATCATTTTTCTTTGCTTCAAACTCAAAAGTCAAAAAATCTTTTATAGGATTTGGATAATAGCTTATCAAAGATGCACCATCAATTATTTCAATATCTCGCAAAGGATATACACAAAATGGTTCGATTTGAACTGGTAAAGAGCTATATGCAAGCTCATAGCATTGATTTTCATCAACAACTATCTCGAATTTATCAGATAACTCATTTGTTAAGAACACATTAAATGGCAGTTCAACTTCCCAAGCTGTTTTAAGTCCTGCCAAATTAATTTGCCGGGCCACAAGTTCAAGTTCATAAGGCGAAAAATCTGTATCTAAACTTACAACCCATTCCTTTTCACTATTTTTCAAGTTTAAAACATAATTGTAAGGATTAAATGCAATTTTTTCCTTTGATGACGATTTAACACGCAAGACAAAATCGAAAGGTACCGCCGAGGGTTGGGTAAATTCACCAAAGACTTTCAATTTGTTATCGGTTCCAATCTTGACAGGATTCTTTTCCGAAATAGCGAACACCTCTTGATTCAACCTAGAAATCTGGAACTCACTTCTGCTAACTACTAATGAATCACCATCCAAACCATACCTCGTAATTATTTCTATTGAAGCTATCCCCTCTCGTATTGCAAAACCAAAAACTCTGAAAATTATTTTTTCATTGGGTTGAATAAATTTCCCAATAAAAGAACTATCTATACCTTCAATATTAAAGTTGGAGGTTACAAATTCAACATCCTTAACTTGAAACTCTCTGTTACCTATGTTGACAATTTCAACTTCAAGATTAATCTCATTACAAATAAAATATTCAGATAAGGACTTAATCAGAACCCTTGCACGAAGCGTATCTCGAGACAATGCAAAGCCAGAGATGGTTGAGAAATTGGAAACAAGACTGTCGCCAGCAATTGCATCCGATATTATTTCTAACAACAAAGTATGGTTACCAACAAATTCCGGTTTAAATTTGACAGGAACTGTTAGTTCAGAATCAACAGGCACTATTAAATTTTTCAGCAAATCAAAATTTATTTCGAAAGAATTAACATTACCTCCGATAGGACGAATTTCCTTTATAAACAATTCTTTAGTCCCAGTAGAGCGAAGCAATGGCACATAAGTTTGAATCTCGTCGAAAACAAAAATTGTATCGAAATTAAAATTATAAGTCTCAATCTGAGGTAGTATACCTTCTCCCTTAACTTCTATGGTCAACGGTGGATGAAGCTTCCAGTCAATAAAGTATTCCGCAATTGTTCGGTGAAGCCCTGTTGTTTGCGGAGCAAAAGTAATCTGAAGAGGAAAAGTGTCGGAAATAGCTACATCAAAAATGAAAACACTTGAATCAAATGCAGAACTAACATTTTGGAAGCGGAGGAAATTAACATTTGCAGATATGTTTCCTTCATTTTTAAGATAAATCAAAGTGTCTTTAATAAACCCAACACGCAGCTTTCCAAAGTCTATAGATATTGATTTAATAAGAGGAGCCACACCAATTCCTGAAATTTCTGCTCGGGGTTTTGTCATTAATTCATCGACAAAAACAACTTGGGTTTTAAATTCTTTGCGGTCATTTGGAACAAATCTAATTGGAACAAAAATGGTGTCGCCAGTATTCAACGTGAAGTTTGTTGGATTAGTGAGCTTACTAAAAACATTCGGTAGAGAATTGATAAAAATAGAATCGAAGGCAACAGGCAATTCACTCAAATTTGCTACTCCAACTCTTCCAAGAGCCGTATCACCAATGTACACAGTTCCAAAATCGTAACCAAAAACTTCAAGCTTGGTTTGCAAAACTGATGTATTAATTGGAATCAAAAACGTCAAGTTGCAATCAACTTCTACAACCAGAGTATCGATTAAATCCAAAATCATTCCTTGTGGCGCACAGGTAATAAATATCGATACAGTATCATTCTCTTTTAATAAGAATGGAATTCTTTTATCGACATACCAACTAAATCTTCCATCTCTTTTCTTTAAACTTATCCGAAGAATTTGAACATCGCCACCAAGATTTTTTAATTTGACTGCTTTTCGTATTGAATCGAAAGGTTTTAAATTACTAAATTCTAAAGTGGAAGGAAATTGTAAAGTAGGTGGATTGTAAACAAAAGACAACCGTCGGGAATTACCATTTTTGTCGCGTACTTCAAGGACAACTTTTCCTTTTTTATAGGGGTCGATTGGATGAGCAGTAAAAAAAACATATCGAGTGGTATCGCTAATGTCAGAAAATGAGTAAAGATAATTAAATGTACTATCATAAATAACATAGGCATAAGCAATTCCAGTATTCGAGGAGTTTGAAGTCTCAAAAAAATAGCCTTGGAGCTTACCACAATTTTCCTCGTAGGATAGCTCAGGGGACGCTGAATCACCAATGAATGGATTTACCAAACTTGAACCAAGTACCAAAGCATAAGCATCTGCAAGGCCCACTCCATAAACTACCCCGGCTATTTTTCCCTGGTTGGCTTTAATTCGATAAACACCATCTCGTATTTTTACATTAGCCCAAAAATATTTATCATCAAAAATTTTAGAAATTATAATATCATTTGGAATATCAACAATTCTAACAGAATTAAGGTATGTTTCATTTAGAGCATCAATGGTCCCAATAATGTTTACAAAATGGGCAACAAATTGTCCGGGGTTCCACGAAGTATTACCGGGGGTTTGAAAAGAAACTGAAGTGACAAACTGTTCCAACGGCGGAACCAATGTCATTGCAGGATCATAATTTGGTGAGTCCCAGTCCAATCCAGAGTGCATCATAAATTGGGCGATTTGAATAGGTTTATCAGATATCCATTTTCTTACTTGGTTAACAAAAGGAATTTCAAGAACGTCAAAGTTATTATTTAATACATAAGTCTGGGAACCACCCTCCCATATAGAGGTAATAGTAGTGTTTGGATAATATGAAACAATTTTTATTAGGTCGCCATATGGGCTAATTCCAAAAGGAACGGTGATGTATTCTCGGCCCCAGGAATTTGTGGGCATTAGCATCTCTACAAGATGATTTTTTGAATCCCATCTGGGAACTAAATTCTGTGGGATAGCAGTTCTTACATGCCCCGAAAGAACACCAAATGGTTTATCGCCTCGAATAAGTGTGCCGCTTAAATCTCCATAATTTCTTACGAAAGGGAAAGATTTAACAAGATAGGTTTGACCTTTGTTTAAAATAATTGTCTTTGGATTATTCACTTGAACCCCTTTTTCGGTGATAGAACGAGGATAAAAAGTGACTTGGGTTGAATCATAAGCAGCCAAAATCAAGAACTGACTTTGCCGCGGTGTTAACCGATACAATGAATCCGCAGGGTCTAATGGTGTATCAATTGGAAGAGAATATTGATCGTTTGGATAAGAAATTATGACATATTCCTTGCCCCATTTCTCCACTGGGATTGCCGTATATGCTTCGGATGTAAGATATTGTGTCGTAAAAGCATAAACAATTATAGGGTTTTCGCTGATTATCTCGATGGATTTCTTTTTTATTACTTCAGACTCATAATTTTCAAGTTGGATTGGTACCTCAATTACAAGATTAGCATTAGAAGCAACATTGTTAAACGTTAAAACACTATCATTTGGAAAAATAACACTTATATTTGTTGTCGAAGATGGAAAAATAAAAAGTTTAAGATGAAGCCCGCCATACCGAGGGTCTATTACAATTTCGTTTTGCATAAACCCAACGAGAAAATGGGTCCCTTCGTACGAAGAATATTGTACCTGGGAAATGGATTTATTGCACAAAAAAACAAAAAGCAAAAAAAATATATATAGCAACACATATTTTTTCATAGCAGCAAAAATATAAATAAAATCATAAAATTTTTTATCTAAATTTCAAAATCATTGGCTTTAGAACCAAATAATTTTTGGGGATATCATAATATTTTTCAAAATCCTTTTTGAAAATAATTTCGGGTATTACTTCACCGGAAACATTGTTGTACCAAACAACATCCAGAACCTCGTTGTTATGAAAATCAATCTTAACAGAATCAGACGAATAATTCGCAAGTTGAATTTCCTGGGTCTCTTCATTTTTTAAAAAATAATTGGTTTTTGAATTTCCCTCCCCAAAAATGTAATCCAACTGCTTTTCACTAAAAAAAATATTTATAGTGTCCGAAAGGATACGATGTACATATAAGCTATCCAGATGACTGGGACTTAAAATTTTGCCGTTCCCCGAAATTCGAACAAATGACAAACTTCGACCCTTTAAAACAAAGAATACAGAATCTCCTTTGAACTCTGTTGAATCATACCATAAAATTGGATTTTGTTTTAAATATCCTTCTTCGGTGTCTCTATAAATTTTACCATATCCAGCTATCGCTGCAAAATTGTCTTTAAACAATTTTATATTGCTTATAAAAATGAGTTCTGTTTTCCCATTTCCATCATTTATTGCAAGTATTGTATCGGCAAAGACAAATAAACTATCTAACCGAAACGATTCCACCTCTGATTCCGACTCCGGTTTAATAGTATCAGTTAAAATTAGAGACGGATCACCATATGCTTTTGTTACTCCTTGTTTATTATCTACGAACAAAAAATAAGAATTCAAATTTATTGGCTCAAATTTTCCGTTCAACTTAACATTAGAAACAGAAAATATTTTTTCTTCTATTCGATATATAAACATTGTATCAGATTCCAGTAATAAAGAATCTGTTTCGAACTTCACGTTTTCATACGACCTTATTAATTCCGATGGCTTAATATATTCAATATGCTCAGCTTTCAATTTGCTTTTTTTCTCTTCATAGATGACATTCCCAAAAAAATCGGCAGTTTTGGAGCGAAAACTATAAGTCCCTTTGTTGGCTGTTAACTTTGTGGCTGGATCATAAATCATTATTTTACCATATGCGCTTGCAAGCAATTTATTACCATCGTAATCAACATTTTCCGAAATTAAAACAATAGTATCTTGGGTTATTTTTACCGAACCTGAAAGAAATACACGATTTTCCTCAATATAATGGGTAGCCTTGTTACAGAATAAATCCACGTTACCTTGCCTTAGATGAACATTGCCAAGGAAATCGCGAACAGGCTTTTCGTTAATTTTGTATCCAATTATGCTATCGGAACTTACAAGTATAATTAGATTCTGAGAATAAATCTGGTAGCAAAAAATACAAAGAAATGGTACGAGAAAATATCTAAACATTGGGGTAAAGTTTCCTTTTGTAAATTTCGTAGTTCTCCTCGTCGAAACAGACAAAAATTACCTGTTGAATTTCGGGGTTCTCAGCTAAAAAGTCTTTGACAGCGGAAATAGCAATATCGCTTGCTAAATCTTTAGGAAAGCCATAGGCCCCAGTAGAAATATTCGGAAAAGCGATTGTTCGAACGCCTTTTTCTTTTGCAATCTTTAACGAATTAGTGTAAGCATCACGAAGCAGATTCTCCTCGCCAAAGTTACCTCCCTGCCAGACCGGACCTACGGTATGAATCACAAATTTGCATTTCAAATTTCCTGCCCCGGTAATTACGGCTTCACCAGCTGGCAATCTCCCTATTTTTTGTATAATTGCCTTGCATTCTTCTAATAGTGCTGGACCGGCAGCTCTATGAATTGCTCCGTCGACACCGCCACCACCCATAAGACTTGAATTGGCAGCATTTACAATTGCATCGACCTCTACTTTTGTAATGTCCCCTTTTATTAATTTTATTTTTTCCATAAAAAAACTACTTGATAATTAATCAAGTAGTTTAAATTAAAAAAATTAAACCAAAAAATCAATTAAAAATTAAAATATTCGCAGAAGAATTTGCCCAGTTGACGATTGGAGAGAAGTAAATTCCAAACAAAATTGTAAGGAAAGCAAGGACAATAACCACAACTTGGTTCGACCAAGCAATCTTTATTGTATCTTTATTTGTATCAACCCCGCGTATGAACATATTCCTCATAATCTTAACATAGTAATAAAGTGAAATTACACTATTGATTACCCCAATTACAGCAAGCCAAATTAGCCCAGCATCAATAACAGCCGCAAAAACATAAAATTTAGCAATAAAGCCAGCAGTTGGAGGCAATCCGATCAAAGCAAAGAGCAAAATTGTAAATACAGTTGCCAGCAATGGAGTACGATATCCAAGTCCTTCGAAATCTTGAATATCTTCGCTGTTCAACTCATTAGAAACGAGCATAACACAAATAAAAGCCCCAAGATTCATAATTAGGTAGACAAAGAAATAAATTAAAACAGAGGCGACTCCGGTGTTATTAAATACAGCTACTCCCATTAAAATATACCCAGCGTGGGCAATACTCGAAAAAGCTAACAATCGCTTTAAATTATTTTGCCACAAAGCTACAATGTTCCCAAGGGTCATTGTTAAAGCCGACAATACAGCAATGATAAAAGACCAATCAATACTCGAAATCATAGTCCAGATTTCTCCAACCGCATCTGTTGGCTCAGATAACATCGTCTTAAAGAACCGTAGCAAAATGGCAAAACCAGCTGCTTTCGATGCAACGGAAAGATATGCAGTTATTGTAATTGGTGCACCTTCGTAAACATCGGGTGTCCAAAAGTGAAATGGCACTGCCGAGATTTTATAGGCAAAGCCAGCAATAATAAGCAAGGAAGAAATAAGAAAAGGAAAAGTGTCTAAACGGTTTTGCTGGAGAAAATCATTTATTTCGTTTAAATTCAACGAACCTGTCAAGCCGAAAAGCAAAGAAATTCCATAAATCATTAATCCAGAAGATACCGCTCCAAAAATAACATATTTCAAAGAAGCTTCGCTCGCTCGCTTAATCTCCTTGGTGTATCCTGCAAGAATATACGACGATATGCTCATTGTTTCAATTGCCAAATAAATAAGTATCAGATTCACAGAACCTATAACTAAAAACATCCCAAAAGTCATTCCAACAATGAAAATGTAAAACTCGCCGAGTGCTCTATTCTCTTCTTTCAACTCATTACTACTGAAGCTCATCAGAACAATGATGATATTAGAAATTAAAATTATAATTTTGAAAAATAGAGCAAAATCATCATAAACAAAAGAATCGAAAAAAATAATTTGATTTCGGGGAACAAGAAATAAAGAAATTCCACAAGCGGCAAAGCCTACAAGCGACAGGTATCCGTTCAAGAATCTAAAATTTCTAAAAATCAAATCGGTAACAATCAAAATTAAGAGTAAAATAACTAAAATGAGTTCTGGTAAAAAAATGAACAAACTGCTCTGTAAATTTGATACAAGATTACCAATTTCTAACATATTATATCACACATAATTATCTTACATACCTGAAAGGAAATTACCAATTAAAACATATGGTTTCATAAACTCAATAAAGTGGTTAACAGAAGCATTCATTAAATCGAGCATTGGTGCAGGATAAACACCAAGGTAAATAATAATAACAGCCAAAGGAACAAGAGCAGCATATTCACGGGCAATTAAATCATCGCCAGGAAACTTCTTGCCAGTAGGGTCCCAAGGCTTATTCCAACGTTCTGGCAGTTTCCCAAAAAATACCCTTTGCAAAGCCCACAACATATAGGCAGCCCCCAGAATAATGCCAAGCCCCGATGCTATGGTCAAATATGGATAAGTATTGAAGGCACCCAAGAAGACCATAGCTTCGCTAATGAAACCACTCAAACCGGGCAATCCAATTGCAGCAAAGAAGGCAATCATCATAATTCCTGTGTAAACAGGCATTTTATTGGCAAGTCCACCAAATTCATCTAAACCACGTGTGTGTGCACGATCGTATATTACACCAACAATCATAAATAGCATAGAGGTAATTGTTCCGTGATTGAACATCTGGAATATTGCTCCGCTAATTCCTTCGGGTCTCATAGAAGCCAATCCAAGCACAACGTAGCCCATATGGCTTACACTTGAATAGGCAATTAGCTTTTTGAAGTCTCTTTGACCAACTTTATGCTGACCAAGGGCGCATAGAGCACCATAAATAATGCTTATCATACCAACCCAGGCAATAAGAGATTGAAAATAACCCACAGCATCAGGAAAAATTGGAAAGGCAATACGGAGCATTCCATAAGTTCCCATCTTCAAGAGCACACCGGCAAGAATAACACTTATTGGCGTTGGCGCTTCGACGTGAGCATCGGGTAGCCAGGTATGGAATGGAACCGAGGGTACTTTAATTGCAAATCCAATGAACAAAGCCATAAAGGCAATGTATCTTATTGTTGTATGCATCCCTGCAAAAATCGAGTCGGGTTTGTAATTATTCGGATTCATCATATCAAGAATACTGAAGGAACCTACGCTATAATACAAGCCAATCATAACTAAAAGCATAAACACGCTACCGACAAGAGTATATATAAAGAACTTAATTGCAGCGTATTCTTTGCGAGGACCACCCCAGATTCCTATCAGGAAGTACATTGGCAAAAGCATAAGTTCCCAGAAAACATAGAATAAAAAGAAATCCAAAGCTACGAATACGCCCATCATACCGGTGTCGAGCAGTAGATACATCGCAAAGTAGCCTTTCACACCTTTTTCAATAATGAAAGAGGGGAAAACAGCAACAAAGCAAACTATTGCAGTTAATAATACCATTGGAGCGCTTAAACCATCGATACCAAGGAAATACTCAATTTTGATATGCCCAATAATTGGGAAGTTAGCATCAATCCAAGTCAGCCGTTCAACAAATTGGAACGTAGAAACATCATTCACTCCTGCCAAAGTTCTATTGTAGTTGATAAAAATTATTATTGCAAAAATCAATTGGATAAAAGTAATACCAACAGTGATCCAACGCATAATAATGTGGGAAACTTCTCTACTTTTCTCATCTTTACCAATTGGAACAAGTAAAACTAGAAGCAATCCAATAATTGGCAAAAATGTAATCCACGTTAAAATTGGAAATCCTAAACTACTTTGCATTCTTCATTACCTCCATTTATTCAGTTATTGTTTCTCGTAGATAATTAAAAAAAGAAATAGATTAAAAGAATCAAACCAAAGGTAGCAAAAGCGACATAAGTTTGAACCTTTCCGGTTTGAAGATACCTAACCAATGACCCCACAAAACCAGTGAAATTAGCAACAAAATTTACAAGGCCATCGATTACGATATTGTCGAAATGTCCAATGAAATAACCAAATTGCCGCGTTAACCAAGCGCAGCCATTTACAAAGCCATCAATAACTTTTAAATCGAACAAAGCTGAAATCCTAGCAAGTCCTACCGTTACAGCAACAACAGTAGCATTGTAAATTTCGTCGAAATACCATTTTCTGAAAGATAGTTTATAAAGAAAAGGAAATTGTCGAACTAAAGTATCAGGATTGAGTATTTTGAATTGATAAAATAGGAACGAGAAAAAGATTCCAAGCCCAGCGATAGCCAGAGATAAAAACATAGCTGGATAATGAGCGTGATGCATCGCCTCTGAAAATTCATTTATGTTAAGATGTTCAGAAACATTATGATTCGCAGTTCCTTCCTGAGTCTTATAACCATTAATCAAAAGAAACTCCCATTGCATATCCTCAGGGACAACGCTTTTAGGTTGAACGATTGCTTTAGTAAACCAACCAGCATTTGCATCAAATGGGTTTGGAGAATAGAAGAACCAGAAAGAAAGAATTGAAAGAATGAAAAGAGGCAAAAGAATGATCCAGTTGTTTTCTTTAGTATGTTTTGCAACATCGGTTTTTGGTTCGCCGTGGAATGAAACAATTAACAACCGAAACATATAGAAAGCTGTCAATCCCGCTGAAGCAAAACCTGCAATAGGGATCAACCAATGCCAACCACCAGTAAGTTGAGCATAGGCTAATGTACCAGCTAAAATTCCATCTTTGCTAAGAAAACCCGAGGTTAAAGGAACACCACAAATTGCCAAAGTTACCATTAGGAAAGTCCTATAGGTCCAGGGCATTGTCTTTCGCAATCCCCCCATATTTCGAATATCTTGGGGGTCGGTGTGATGGTCGCCAAGATGATGCGCCGCGTGGTGCATAGCATGAATCACTGAACCCGAAGCAAGGAACAATGCTGCTTTGAACCAGGCATGCGTAACCAAATGAAAAAATCCCATAGTATAGGCCCCCACACCGAGCGACATAATCATATAACCCAACTGACTCACAGTAGAGTAAGCAAGAACCCTTTTGAAATCGACCTGAGTTAAAGCAATCGTGGCAGCAAGAAATGCCGTTATAGCGCCAATAGAAGCAATAAAACTTAAGGCAGAAGCAGTAAACATCACATAGACGCGTGCCGTCAGATAAACACCAGCAGCAACCATTGTTGCTGCGTGAATTAAGGCACTTACTGGAGTCGGGCCCTCCATCGCATCGGGCAACCATACGTGCAGAGGAAATTGCGCCGATTTCCCTATTGCACCACAAAAAACGAAAATACCTGCAAGCGTTAGAACTGTTTCACTGCCAAAGGGAAGCACACCTTGCTCAATTTTGCTAAAAATATCGTCGAACAACAAAGAACCATAGCTGAAGTAAAGTATCATTATACCTATAAAAAAGCCAAGGTCTCCAACACGGTTGACTAGGAAAGCTTTCTTACCCGCATCCGAGGCAGATTTCTTTTCGTACCAAAAACCTATTAACAGGTAGGAACTTATTCCAACAAGTTCCCAGAAAATATACATAAAGAGAAAATTATTAGCAAGAACAATACCATTCATTGAAAAAGTAAAAAGACCAAGATAGGCGAAGTATCGAGAAAATCTTGGATCACCAGCCATATATTCGATCGAAAACAGATGCACAAGAAAACTAATCAATGCAACAACCACAAGCATTATTGCCGCAAGATTGTCAATACCAATTCCTACCTTAAGAGAAACAGTTTGCAAATCAATCCAAGTAAACTTAAATTGTAATATTTTATCTGAAACTTCCAATAAATAATTATTAGAGGCTAAAACTCTATTTTCAAAATGATTAAAAACTTTGTTGTAAAAAACAATTATAGAAAGTAAAAGAACAATACCAAGAATAGCGGTAGCAATAATCGAACTATTTCGACCAAGCTTTTTTCCAAAGAAAATATTGATTGCAAAACTTAAAATTGGTAATACTAAAATGATTAAACCAAGATAAAGTATAGATTCTGCACTCATAATCTCATCCAGATTTCTTTACTAATCTTTCAAATTATCTATTTCATCAAGATTTATATGTTTGTAATTCTGATAAATATTTAAAACTATTGCCAAAGCCACTGCAACCTCGATGGCAGCAAGCATAATCACAAATATAGCAGCAATATGACCATCAATCTTTAAACTATTGAATTTCGAAAAGGCAATAAAGTTGATATTTGCAGAATTTAACACCAACTCTACACCCATAAGAACCAATATAGCATTCTTTCGAGTGATAATAGCGAAAATTCCAAGTCCAAACAAAATTGCACTTAATATAATGTAATGAGATAAACCTATTCCCATTTCACTTTCTCCTTGCAATTAATGCAGCACCGATAATAGCAATTAAAAGAAGCACAGATGCAGATTCAAATGCTAAAAGGTAGTTCGTCAACAAAGACTTTCCAATAACATCAATTGTCGAATTGATTTCGGAAGGTGATACAGAAGAATACCATTTAGTTGTCAATGCAATAAAAATTAAACCTATGATAATTATTAAAGAAATTAACCCTGCAAAAAACACTTGGAACTTTCCAGTTTGTCCGCTTTTAATATCTACACCTGTAATGTTGCTTGTAAGCATAATTCCGAATATCAAAAGAACAAGAATCCCGCCGATGTAAATCATAATCTGTGTTACAGCAAGAAAATCAGCATTTAATAATACATATATACCAGCAACGCCAAAAAAAGTAAAAAGGAGAGAAAATACAGCATAAATCATATTTCGGGAAAATGCAACTATACAAGCAGAACCTATAGTCAGTATAGCAAAAAACCAAAAAACAATTTCTGTTATCATTTTATTCTTTCTTTAACTAACTTTCCTTTTTTTCAGAAGTTACGACATCTTTCGAAGCAGCTTCTTTGGCAGCCTTTTGCTTTTCGTTCCATTCGGCAAGCAACTTTTTCTTCTGTTGAACCTTCTCGGGCGACATTGGCGAAAAATGATAGATCAGGCCATCGCGAGTGTAGGAACTATACTCAAAGTCTGTTGTGTGTTTTATTGCTTCAGTTGGACAAACTGTGGTACACAAACCACAAAAGCAACATTTCGCAAAATCTATGTCATATCGTGTTACCCAGAGTTTCCTTGGGGTACCATCACCCAGCATCGGTTGTTCAGGATCATCAGGCACCACTCTCAAAGTTTCGACAGTAATACATTGAACGGGACAGATACGCGAGCATTGAAGACAACCATTACACAAATCTGGTTCGAGTTGCAACCGATTTCGTGCATTCGATGGAATTGGATATCGCTCATCTGGATATTGTATTGTAACTTTACGAGCAAACAAATGCCGTAAAGTAATTTTCATTCCAAGTAGTATTGTATAGAACCAAGTCCATACATTTTTAAAATATTCACCCATTTTTACCCTCTTTAATATACTATTCTATATAGACTGATAAAAATGAAACAAACCAAAGAGAAAGGTAAAAGAACTTTCCAACCCAAATACATCAGTTGGTCGACGCGAACCCTCGGCAAAGTCCAACGCAACCAAATTTGAACAAAAACAATAAACATTGCTTTTGTAATAAACCAGAACACACCCCACCAAAATCCACTCATAAAATTTCCAAAAGGTGAGTTCCACCCACCCAGAAAAATCACTGTTAAAATTGCAGCAACTATAAACATATTAGAGTACTCAGCAAAGAAAAACATCGCAAATTTCATTCCCGAATATTCCGTATGGTAGCCAGCTACAAGCTCGGATTCTCCTTCTGGTATATCAAAAGGTGTTCTATTTGTTTCTGCAAGGGCAGAAATCATATAGATTAGCGACAACAAAAGTGTAAATGGTAGGACCCAAATTTTCGACCAGTCGCCGGGTCCACCGAACAAATACCAATTCCAAAATGGTCCACTTTGCAAAGCTGTAATTTTTTGCATATCCAGGGAATTTGCTAAAACAGCAGCAGAAAGAATTACAAGCGCCCCGGGGATTTCGTAGCTGATCATTTGCGATGCAGAACGCATAGCTCCAAGCAGTGAATACTTATTGTTCGAAGCCCAACCACCCATTACAATTCCAATTACGGCAAATGCACCAACGGCAAAAACATAAAACAAACCAATATTTATCTCGGCAGGAACAAAAGCAGCACTGAACGGTATTACTGCAAAGCCTGCAAAGGAACCAGCAAATATCACATAGGGAGCTAAGTTAAACAGCAGCTTATTTGCCCCCGCAGGCACTATATCTTCTTTCTGGATGAGCTTGATAACTTCTGCAAGAGGTTGAAGAATCCCATAGGGTCCTGTTCGCATTGGACCGAGTCGTTCTTGTATCCAAGCCGATATTTTCAATTCCCCAAGAATAGCAATCAATGCGTAAATAATTAGGAAGATCAAAGGAAGGATAACACTAACTAACGCACTTAAAAAATTTTCCCCGAATAGCCTGTCAAAAACATTAAATACTTCCATATTCTTTCAAAATTTTACCTATCAATTTCGCCAAGAACAATATCTATACTACCTAGTATAACTATTAAGTCGGCAAACAGATAACCTTTGGATATTTCCGGTAAAACGCTAAGATTCACGAAACTAGGAGCACGACCTTTGACCCTATAAGGCTTATCTTTCCCATCACTGATTATGTAAAATCCGAGTTCCCCCTTTGGGTTTTCGGCTCGGAAGTAAATTTCTCCTTTCGGAGGCCTGATCTTCTTAGGTATTGCAGATTGGACATCTCCACTTTCGGGCATTTGAGCGATTGCCTGTTCAATTATACGGCAACTCTGTTCCATTTCTCTCATTCGGACAATATTCCTATCCCAGCAATCACCGACAGTTCCAACTTCTCCAGTTCCTATCGGAATATCAAAGTCGAATCTATCGTAAATTGAATAAGGTTCATCTTTCCGCAAATCGAATTTTACACCTGAACCTCTCAGTACTGGACCGCTACAACCATAATTAATGGCAACATCGGCTGGTAAAATTCCAATGTTGGCAGTTCTGTCGATAAATATCTTGTTATATATTAAAAGTTCTTCAATTTCCTTGTTTGTTTTTCTAACTTGTTTGACAATATTCAGAACATCTTCTTTAAAAGTCGGGTAGACATCGTTTGCCAATCCGCCAATCCAAAAATAATTAAATAATAGCCTCCCACCAGTAGCTTTCTCGAAAATCCAAAGGATATATTCACGGTCACGGAACAAATACAAAAACGGAGTAAAGGCTCCAGCATCAAGTCCAAATGTTGCAACAGCAATCTGGTGGTTTGCAATTCGATTAAGTTCAGCCATTATTACACGAATGTATTCAACTTTTTCAGGGACTTTGATTCCCAAAAGTTTTTCGACAGCCATCACATAAGGTAATTCGTTGTTCATCGACGAGATGTAATCCATTCTATCAACATATGGAATTACCTGTTGATAATTCATATTTTCGGCTATCTTCTCGAAACATCTATGAAGATAGCCAATGTGTGGGATAACATTTGTAACAACCTCGCCATCGAGTTCAACTTCGAGTCGTAATACACCGTGAGTCGACGGATGTTGCGGACCTACATTCAACCGCATTCGGTCCGATTCAATCTTACTAAAAGAAATGTCGATAAATTTTGTTGTTGCCATAATTTCCCTTTAATATGGAACTTTCATTCCATGATAGGTTTCTGGTTCCTTGTAATCTTTTCTCAAAGGATATCCTTCCCAATCATAAGGAAGAAGGATGCGAATCAAATTATGATGTCCTTCGAATATAACTCCAAACAAATCGTATGCCTCGCGTTCGTGCCAATCCGCAGACCTCCATATTCGTTCAATCGATGGAACTTTCGGATTTTCTTTTGGAACAGTCACTTTCAAAACAAATTTATGTTTCTTTCTCATAGAATAAAGATGGTAAACCACTTGAAGATTTTCTGGAAGATCAACTCCACTTAAACACATCAAATAGTCAAAATCTAATTCAGGATTATCGCGTAACTCAAGGCATATGTCGAACAATTTTTCGGCAGAAACCTCCACAAATGCATCACTAGGTGGATTATTTACTAACTCACCAACATAGTCCCCAAATTTTTCCTTAATAACTTTATAAATCTCTTCGAATGTCATTTTTAACCTTTATTTTGAAGTGCGAATAATTTCTCCTCTTCGGCAAGCTTTTGCCGTTTTCGGAAAATAGCCTGTTGGTCGATCATCTTCTGTAATTTCATCATACCTTCTTCCATTGCCTCGGGTCTGGGCGGACAACCAGGAACATAAACATGAACTGGTATAATTCTATCAACACCTTTCAATACATGATATCCATATTGCCAGTAAGGTCCACCGCTGTTTGCACAAGAACCGACTGAAATACAATATTTTGGTTCAGCCATCTGCTCCCACAAGACCTTGATCCTCTCAGCCATTTTCAGTGTTACGGTACCTGTTATCATTATGAAATCTGCTTGTCGTGGGGTTGCTCGTGGGATTATCCCAAAACGCATAAAGTCGAAATGCGAAGCATTCATCGACATAAATTCAATAGCACAACAGGCAAGACCAAAATGAAGATACCAATCGGATTTACTTCGTCCCCAGTTTAAAATATCCTCGAGAGTTCCTAAAATTATCCCCCCTACTTCATAAGGATTGTCCAATCTATTTAAAATACCCATAAAACACTCCTATTGTTTTTTATAAATCAAATAATCTAGTTTTGGAACGATTGGTTTACTTCGTTCCCAGTCCAGATCTCCTTTCGCCCAAACATAGACAAAGCCAAAAACAAGGATTACAACGAAGATTAACATTTCAAAGAAAACAAACAATCCAAGCCCAAAAGACTTAAAATAGTTAATTACAACTGCCCAAGGCAAAAGAAAAACAATTTCAACATCAAAGAGAAGAAAAACCAAAGCAACCACATAAAATCGAACGTTAAAACGGATCCAAGGGTACCCGATAGGCTGTTCACCGCATTCGTATGTAGATAATTTTATAGGATTTGGTTTATTGGGTCTTATGATTGCTGCTGCAAGCAATCCAATGGCAACAAAAAGAAAACCAACTATGAAGAAAAGTAAAACAATACCAAATTCACCAAGCATTTCTATTTTTTTCCTATAAATAAATTTCAAAAATAAAAAAAAATGGAGTTTCAATTAGAACAACCCAAATACAGCCATTCGAAAACAAAAGTTGGTGGATTAAGTAGAAAAATAGTTTAAGTTATTATCTTAAAGTCAATTATGAGATTATATTAATCTTCGCTGATAAAATCAGAAAACAACAATTCTATACAGAAAAAAATTATTCAGAATTTGAAAAAAATCAAAAATTTCAAGCAGTTACTTTTGTCTTTTTGGCCAGTTCAACTCTTAATTGATTCAAAGTTTCAACAAGATTAATTACGCGTTTACTAACCCCAAATAAAGTTTCAACCAAAGAAATATAGATAATTCCTCTCTTAACATTCGCGCCGGGTCTTTTCATAGCTCTCATATAGGTTTTGTGTATTCTTTTAATCTCTTTTGAAAATTCATCGGCAATGATTTTAATCTCCGATGAGAAATCCAAAACAGATGATTCGGCAATAGAAAGTATTTTATCGTAAAGTTGTTCAAACAACTTGACAATCAATTTAAGGTCATCTAATTGGTTTTGAGTTAAAGGCTTTTGAGAGTTATCAACATAATCGTAACATCTTTGAGTAATTGTTAAAACATTGTTTGCAATAGAGGTCAAATCTGACAGTGCAGAAGCGTATATATGAGAACTCTCGAACATACTATCATCGAAACCTTTAATACTTCTCGTAAAATCTGCAAAAATTGATTCAATATTTCGATTTAGGGTAGTCGCCTGTTTCCATGCCTTTTTCAAATCTTTTAGCTTAAACTTTGAAATCCCGCCGACACAAAGTAACGAAATAGCTTTGATCTCTTTCAAGAAATTAATAACATCCAATACAAAAATTTTAAAACTTTCCTGTGCACTTTCCCTTTGTAACCTTAATTTCTCTTCGGCAATTTTTCGAGCCTTTTCCCTTCTTTTATGAACAATAGCAGTCCTTGCAAAAGAAAATGCTACTAAAGGTATTAAAGTAATAATTCCAAAAACATTAGTAAAATACAAAAAAGAAGCAAGCAAAGCTGCAATCAAAGCACAAATAAAAGCAGTTAAAAACCAACCACCAATGACAACCAAAATTCCAGATACCCTATAAACAGCATAATCGCGCCCCCAGGCTCTATCGGCAAGGGCAGTAGACATTGCGACTACAAAAGTGATATAAGTAGTAGATAAAGGCAATTTTAAAGAAGTTCCAAGAGAAATCAATGCAGAAGCAATTGTCAAATTTACTGTTGCACGAATTAAATCGAAAGATGCTCGATTGCCGTTTGGATCAGTCAACAATATTACTTTGGAGGTATCAAAACGTTCGTTAATTTTATTTTTTATTTTTTCGGGAACTATTTTCGCCAAAGCGTCGGCTATCGAGGTAAACATTCGGATGATTAAACGGGCAAATTGGTTTGAGCCAAATGCCTCGTAACCCTCTATTTGACGACTTAAACTTACTTCCGTGGACGTCACTGTTCTTGCTTTTTTTGAAAAGAACAAAGTCAAAACCATAATCACACCACAAAACAAAAGAATTTCCGTTTGGGCTCGAACAGGCTCAGCAAGAATTCCCATTTTTACATTTAAAGCGTCTGGATAATTTCCAACGGATTGATAAGCAAACAGAGCAGCAAGTGGAGGCCCAGCGAAATTTACTAAGTCGTTCGAAGCAAAAGCCATTGCAAGCGCAGCTGTTCCAGTCAATACAATTCCTTTCATTATATTAACTTTTCCAAGTAAAGTGAACAAGTAAAAAATCAGACTGGTTGTAATAAAAATGCTCAACAAAATTTCCCAACGATGATTACTAATGAAAGCCTGCATTTCTTCGGTTACAAAAGAAGCACCTTGAAGCCCTTTAACGGAAACAAAGAAAAGAATAAATGTTATTGAAAAACCTGCCCAAATTGGTCCATATTTTTTGAAATTTCTTAAATAATCAAAAGTGAAAATTATCCGAGAGATAAATTGACCTAAATAACCAAATATAAAAGCAAATAAAATAGAAAGAATAATTGATAAATAAATAGCAGATAATTTAGCAAGATTTAGATAATTACCAATCGACTCAATTGATTGGTTATTTTCAATAGTAAATACAATAGCCAAACCTAATGCCCCACCAGTCAAAGAAGAAACCATCGACACGGTTGTTGATGTTGGAATACCAAAAGTATTGAAAAAATCAAGCATTAGAACATCTGTAATTACATAAGCTAAAAATATTATTAACACGTGATAAAAAGTAAAAGCAGATGGATTGAAAATACCCTTACGAGCAACTTCCATCATACCGCTAGATAGGGTTACCCCAATGAGAATTCCGATGGAAGCTGCAATTAAAGCCTTCCGGAAAGTTGTGGATTTTGAACCTACTGCACTATTCAAGAAATTCACGGCATCGTTAGCCACACCGACCATTAAGTCGATGATTGATAAAACAACAATAACAACCAAAATGATTAATGCAATTTCCAAGGTTTTACTAAAATTGTAAAACAAATTAAAACGAAATTAACAAGAAAATTTCTTTGCTATGTTAAAATTTAGTTAAGAAAGTTTAAATATACTTTGCCATATTATTTTTAATTTTGATTTTTTAATTATCAATTTTAATATTACTATGATTCCAAGATACACTTTACCAGAAATAGGGCAAATTTGGGAAGACCAAAACAAATTTTCCATTTGGTTAGAAATTGAAATTCTTGCAGCAGAAGCTTTGTCAAAGCTTGGATGGTTCTCCGAAGATATCCCCCAAAAAATGCGTCAACTTGCCAATTTCAGTATCGAAAGGATAAACGAAATCGAAAAAACAACTAAACACGATGTAATTGCTTTTTTAACAAATGTTGAAGAAAGTATTGGTGAACTTGCTCAATATCTTCACTTCGGAATGACTTCGAGCGATATTCTGGATACCTGCCTTGCTGTTCAGGCTCGCCAAGCTGGCTTTCTTATCTTAGAAAAATTGAAATTGTTATCAGAAACTCTTAAGAGCAGGGCGAAAGAGTTTAAATACACGCCCTGCATAGGTCGATCCCACGGAGTTCACGCCGAACCAACAACTTTTGGTTTGAAATTCGCACTTTGGTATGATGAATGTAATCGCAATATTCGTCGATTAGAAAATGCAATCGATGAGATATCCTATGGAAAAATAAGTGGAGCAGTTGGAACATTCGAGCACATTCCACCTTTTGTAGAAGAATATGTTTGCCAAAAGCTGGGTTTAAAACCAGCTCCGATTTCAACCCAAGTAGTTCAAAGAGATCGTCACGCTTTTTTCATCTCCACTTTGGGTGTAATTGCTTCTATGCTTGAAAAAATTGCAACAGAAATTAGACATTTGCAAAGAACAGAAGTTCTGGAAGCAGAGGAATACTTTTCGGCAGGACAAAAGGGAAGTTCGGCAATGCCCCACAAAAGAAACCCTATCACCAGCGAAAATATTTGTGGTCAATCCAGGCTTATTCGCTCCTTCATTATCCCCGCTTTAGAAAACAACATTCTCTGGCATGAACGGGACATATCTCATAGTAGCGTCGAAAGAATAATCTTTCCTGATGCCACAATCTCCTTATACTACATTTTAACCAAAACTATTGAACTTGTTAAAAATCTGATCGTTTACCCCGAAAATATGCAAAAAAATCTCGGACTTACCAATGGTTTGATCTATTCCCAAAAAGTAATGCTTGAATTAATGAAAAAAGGCATGAAAAGACAAGAAGCTTATAAACTTGTTCAAAGATGCTCTCTTCAGGCTTGGGAAAAGAAAATCAATTTCTACAATGTTCTTCTTCAAGAACCTGAAATATTAAAATTTTTAACTCCAGAAGAAATTAAGCAATTATTCTCCTTTCAAAACATTTACAAAAGCGTCGATTATATATTCAACCGACTGGGAATCGAATAAACCATAATGAAAATTTGGGGTAAATCCTACTTTATTCCAGTCCTTTCTATACAATTTATTGAGCGTCTTGCATACACAATTGTCCTCATTCAATTGCCAATTTATCTGGCTCAAAAAGATGTGGAAAAGGGACTGGCTTGGGGACAGGAAATAAAAGGCTGGATTTTCTTCGCCTGGGCTTTAATTCAGAATACGATTCCGATCTTTGCTGGAATAGTTGCCGATAGAATCTCTCAAAAGAAATCTTTGATTTTTTCCCTTTTAAATATTTCAATTGGATATCTACTGCTCTTGTTTGCAAAATCATTACCATTATTTTTAATAGGAATTTTCTTCCTTGGTTTTGGTAGCGGAATATTCAAACCTTCTCTTCAAGGTTTAATCTCGAAAACGCAGAGCGAAAAGTATAATATATGGGCTTTTTACCTATTTACCACAAATCTTGCCTTTCTACTTGCTGGTGCTATTTCGAAAGCATTAAAAGATATCGATTGGTCCTTGCTTTTTCTTACTAGCCTTATCCTTTCTTTGTTGAACTTGCTTTCGGTAGCACTTACTATCAAACCAAATCAAATCCCAAATACCACTTCTATAAAATTTCCAATTAGTCACTTTGTCCAAGAGCTTAAACAAACCCTTTTCAAACGGGAAATAATTTTAATCATCGGCTTCACAAGTTGCTTTGCATTAATATATATGCAATTTTACGAAACTTTGCCAAACTTCATTTACGATTGGACAAACACAAGCTCGATTGCACGCCATTTGCCTGAACTTTTTACAATGAAAACTTCACAAGGTATTCAATTAAGCTACGAATGGATTTACAACCTCAATCCAATTACTATAATTCTCTTCATCATACTTTTAGCTAAATTAACCTCAAAATTTGAAGCTATAAATTCATTGCTCATAGGTTTGATTTTAACAACTCTTGGTTTCAGTTTGGCCGGAACAACAAGAGATGGAATTATTCTCATCGTTGGGGTAATTGTTTACACTTTTGGTGAAATGATCTTCAATATGAAAATACTCGAATTAATATCCCATATTGCACCCAATGGAAAAAAATCTTCTTATTTTGGCATTTTAAATATAAGTTATACATTTGGTTTATCCCTGGGAGCACTTAGCGGTGGTTATCTATACAAAGATTACGCCGAAAAATACGCTCTTGCAAAAAGATTTCTGATGGAAAACAATAATAATACCAATTCAGCATCTATAAATGAATTCTTAAATAGTAGCTCTACAACAGATTTACTATGGAATACATTTCAACCTTATCTCTTTTGGATACCTTTTATCCTATTTGGTTTTTTTGGCTTAATTTTGATTTTTCGTTTTAAAAAATATTATCAAAAAAAAATAGTCAATAACCACAGTTAGAAAAGTTGAAAGATATGAATTGGTTTAACCAACAAACAGAAAACGATCTATTAAAGCAACAGGAAATTTTAAAAAATTGCAAATTGCCCAGGCATATCGGAATTATTATGGATGGTAATGGTCGCTGGGCAATTGAACATGGCTTAACCCGCACAGAAGGTCATCGTCAAGGAATTGAAAGCGTAAGGGATATAGTTAAAGCCTGCGCACAATTAAAAATTCCATATTTGACACTTTATGCTTTTTCGATTGAAAATTGGAAGCGACCATTAAGCGAAATCGGTGTTTTGATGCATCTTTTAGAATACTATCTAAAAAAAGAAATCAATGAATTGCATCAGAACAATGTTCGCTTACTTTCTATAGGTAAAATAAGTTCTTTACCAAAAAAAATTCAAAGACTATTGTTTGAATCAATTGAACTTACAGCAAACAACTCTGGGTTGACACTGACTCTTGCTTTAAGTTATGGTGGGCGGTGGGACATTGTTCGCGCAACTCAAATGATCGCTCACGACATTCGCAGTGGTAAACTTGCCCCCGAAGAAATCACCGAAGAAATCTTTTCGAGTTATCTTCAAACATCACGACTCCCCGACCCCGATTTAATCATTCGAACAAGTGGTGAAATGCGACTTAGCAACTTCCTACTTTGGGAATCGGCATACTCGGAAATTTACATCTCGAATAAATATTGGCCAGATTTTCGCCGTGACGATTTATACGAAGCAATTAAAGATTATTCCCGTCGCGAAAGGCGATTCGGAAAAATCTCTGCTCAAATTCAGTCCGAACTTCAAAATCTTGGGGTTTTCGAAATCCACCAAAAAACCGAGAAATGAAAAAAAGAAATTTATTATCCATTACCATTTTTTTAATTCTTTTGGTTTGTTTTCCATTATACTCTCAACAGCAAAAAAAATATTTTATTGCTGATATAACAGTTGAAGGAGCTGTTTTTGCCGACCCTTTAACGATTATTTCCATATCGGGACTTAATAAAGGGGAAAGTATTTCGTATCCTTTTGATTCAAAGCTTCAGAAAGCTATCAAAAACCTTTGGAATCGAAAACAATTTTCCGATGTTCAAATCATTGCCGATAAAATTCTTGGCGAGTTAATATATCTTGTTATTAAAGTCAAAGAGTACCCCAGAATTTCAGAAATTGTGATAAAGAACAACAAGGCCCTATCGAAAGAAGATTTAATGAAAGTTATTAATAAAAACCGAGGAGATATTATCTCCCCTTATGAAGTTTATCAAATTCAACAAAGAATTAAAAGAAAATATAAAGAAGAAGGTAGACCGTTTGCACAAATAGAAACGGAACTCGTTCCCTCTGAAACCCCGAATTATTATCAATTGAATATTGAGATTGATGAAGGTGTTAAATATAAAGTCAATTCTATAACATTTTTGGGAAACAAATATTTCAACAATGACGATTTAAAAGGAGCATTCGAAGAAACCAAAACGAAACGTTGGTGGCAATTCTGGAGGTCGGGTAAATTTGAACCCTCAAACTACGAAAAGGATAAGGAACTATTAGTAAATTATTGCAGGAACAATGGCTTTGTTGATTTTGAGATTCTTGATGATACAGTAATATACAACGATGAAGAAGGCACTGTCGACATACAAATTTTCGTGCACGAAGGTAAAAGATATTTTGTCCGCAATATATATTTTCTTGGCAATACTATTTTCCCAAGCGAAGTGCTTTTGCGTCGCTTAGATTTTACAAAAGGTGAAGTTTACAACCAGGAGAAATTCCAGCAAAATCTCAATGGGAATAAAGAAAATACCGATGCAATGAGTTTGTATTTCGACAATGGTTATCTTTTTGCAAGAAACGAAGTTCAAGAAATACGAATCGAACCCGACTCGATTGACTTTTACATTAGAATATACGAAGGTAATCGGGTAACAATACGAATGGTTGATATCGTTGGCAACACGAAAACTAAAGACAAAGTCATACGCAGAGAACTCTACACTTACCCAGGTGATTACTTTAACAGAACTGCCATTATCAATAGTGTTAAGGCATTGGGACGACTCAACTACTTTAATCCCGAGACACTTCGCCCCGATGTAAAAATGGTTGACAATACAAGAGTCGACATTGTGTACCATGTCGAAGAACGCTCGACCGACACATTCAACGCTTCTATTGGATTTGCGGGTTCCTTCGGATTAACAGGTGCAATCGGTTTCTCTTTTAATAATTTTTCTTTGCTTGAACCATTAAAAGGGGGGGCCGGGCAATTGTTCAATTTTAATTTAGAATTTGGACAAGCAAACCGTTACCGAACTATCTCGATTGGTTTTACCGAGCCCTGGCTTTTCGACGACCCCACTACGCTTGGATTTAATCTCTATGACCAAAGAATTATATACTCGCCCATTGACCTTCGTAGAACCGGATTTGGATTAAATCTTGGTCGCCGTTTGCGTTGGCCTGATGACTATTTTCGTGTGGATGGAGGTTTAAGAATTCAACAAAATAACGTTGGCACTGGCTATTCGAGTTACTACCGTCCGGGAGTTACAACTGAATTTGCAGTTGTTGGCTCGCTCTCTCGAATAAGCCTGGATAACCTATTTTTCCCAACAAGTGGTTCTCGATTTTCCATCTCGACAGATTTTGCTCTTGGCGCTCTTGGGATTGGAACCACGGACTTCTTAAAAACAGAATTAAAATTCGAAATCAATCAAACTGTTATAAAAATCAACGAACTACCCCGAGTCGTTTTGAATGTCACTTCAAATTGGGGTTATATCACGGGTCTTAAAAGCGACACTTCGATTAACCCAATCGAATTATTTTATATGGGTGGAACAGGCTTAAGCAGCGGATTTCCTGTAACTCCACTACGCGGCTACCCAGACCAATCAGTCGGACCCAGAGGCGGGGGGAAAGTTCTTGCCCGACATTTCGCCGAACTTCGCTTCGCCGTTAGCTTAGATCCTATGCCAATTTACTTCTATGGCTTTGTTGAATCAGGAAATATCTGGAGCGATTTAAACAAAACCGACCCATTTAATCTAAAGAGATCTGCAGGAGTTGGTGTGCAATTGTTCTTACAGGCTCTTGGAATAATTGGGTTTAGCTATGGCTACGGTTTCGATAAAGTCGACGATACTGGACAACTTTCTGGTTGGAGATTTCTTTTCCATATTGGACAATAATTTATTAATTTTGTATTTATTTTAAATTTTATGAGTGGTTTTATGCTTTCGAAAGTAATTAGCGTTTTTTCTATTTTAGTATTGTTTGTAATTAACCCCACTTTTGGGCAAAAAGGAACATCCTCTTCTGCTTCAATCTTGTCGTTTGGGGCAGTCGATATTAATCTAATTGTTGAGCAAATGCCCGAAGCAAAAGAAGCAGATGCAAAACTTAAAGAAATGCAAAAACAATTGCAAGACACAATTATGAAAATGCAGGATGCCCTTCAAAAGAAAGTTGATAACTACTTGAAGCAAAAAAGCGTTATGCCCGCCGAACAACAACAAAAGCAAGAGCAAGCACTTCAAGAAGAGCAACAAAAGATGCAACAATTTTATAACGAACGACTTTCCGAAATCCAAAACAAACGAGAAGAATTCCTTGAACCCATTCGAAACAAAGTCAAAAATGCGATTCAAGCTGTTGCAAAAGAAGAAAATTTGCAACTTGTTTTCGATAAAGGAAGCCTTCTTTTTATCGAAGACAAATATGATATTACATTTAAAGTTTTGGATAAAATTAAAAGAGGAGGCAAATAGTCCTTTTGCCCAAGTTTAGTTATTAAAAGAAAATTTTATGAAAATACTACTTTCATCTTTTGTTATTTTTTTTCTTTTATTTAGCAATGTTCACTCACAGCGTGTCGGTTTTATCGCCTCCGATGTAATTCGCGAAAAATTCCCCGAGGCAAAGCAAGCTGAGCAGCGAATCCGTTCAGTAGTTGACGAATGGAAGCGTGATATTGAGGATATGGAAAAACGAATTGAAAACTTGAAATTCGAAATAAACAAGAACAGATTAATCTGGACAGAGGAAGAGAAAAAGCAAAAGGAAAAAGAACTCGAAGATTTGACTACACAAAAACTTGTATATTCTCGTAAGAAATTTGAACCAGGGGGTGAATACGACTTAATCGTCAAAACTATAATGCAACCCGTTGAAGAAAAAATTTTCGCCGCGGTTCAAAAAGTTGCAGCCGAAAATGGTTTCGACATAATTTGGGACAAAAGTACTGCCCCGCTTGCCTATGTAAATTACAAATACGACCTAACTCTTAAGGTTCTACGAGAACTCGGAGTGGATGTTTCACAGATGGAAAAAGAACTCCAAGAAAAAATTGCAAAAGACCCACGAAACCAGGTAAAAGTTGAAACTCCTGCATCAACACGAAAAAAACAAAGAACTAAAAAAGAAGTAGAAGAAAAACCAAAAGAAAACCCATCTAACGAACCCGAAACAGTTGAACCTAAAAAGTAAATTTTATGGAATTCGAAACACCCAAAAAAGTAACTGAAATTTCGGATTTACTCAATGGTAAAGTAATCGGCAATCCCGATAACTTAATTTACAGGCTGAACAGGATTGAATATGCTTCTGTTGGTGATTTAACCTTTTTTTCGAACAAAAAATACATAAACTATCTGCTGAACACCAATGCCACAGCTATTTTAGTGCCCCAAAATTTCGACCTTGCGACACCCAAACAAAATCAATCCTTTATTGAGGTCGAAAATCCTTACAATTGTTTCTTTAAACTTCTCTTAATTTCCGATACTTACTACAAAAATTTCAATTCCTTTATCCATCCCAAAGCTGTAATTGGAGAAAATTCTAAAATTGATCCAACAGCCTATATTGGTGCATATGTTGTAATAGGTAGAAATTGTAAGATTGGAAAAAACTCTATTCTTATGCCAAATGTAACTTTATACGACAACGTTCAGATAGGAGACAACTGTTTAATTCATGCTAATGTTGTATGCTATTATAATACAAAAATTGGGAACAACTGCATTATACATTCTGGGGCAGTTATTGGCTCCGATGGCTTTGGATTTATTGAAAACAAAGATGGTAGTTTTACAAAAATTCCTCAATTAGGGAACGTTGTAATTGGAAACAATGTAGAAATTGGCGCTAATACAACTATCGACAGAGCCGTAGTTGGAAGCACAATAATTGAAGATGGTGTAAAAATAGACAATCTTGTCCAAATCGCCCATAATGCTCACATTGGTGAGAACACTGCAATGGCTGCACAAGTCGGCATCTCGGGAAGCACAAAAATAGGTAAACGAAATCGCATCGCTGGTCAAGTAGGTATTGCTGGACATATTAAAATTGCCGACGATGTTGTATTAGAAGCTAAATCTGGCGTAGCTAAATCAATTGATGAAAGCGGTGTTTATTTTGGTGCTCCACCAAAGAAAAAAACCGAAGCTTTCCGTATACTAATGTCTACAAACGAATTACCTCAATTGATTAAAGAATTCTCAAAGTTGAAGAAAATACTTAAAGAAAAATTCGATATTGACTTGTAACTACTTACCTAACTACGGTTAAATCCACAGAAGCCCCTTTTTTTACAAGTTCACCCGCCTTTACACTTTGATGCAGTACAGTATTCGGTAGGTAAGTTTGATTTTCAACGTAAACAATATTTCCTACTCGTAAATCCGACTCCAAAAGTATTTTAGTTGCATTTTCTAAATTCAAACCTTCGAGCGAAGGAACTTTGACTAAATTCACAGAACCTCTGCTGACAACCAAATCGACAGTCTTACCATAAACTACTCGCGATCCAGCAACAGGACTTTGGGCTACGACGGTATCAACACCATAATTTTCGTCGTTTACGTAAGTTATATTTCCAATATCAAGACCATAATTTTTCAACAAAATCCGAGAGTTTCGGATATTTTGTCCAATAAGATTCGGAACTTCGACTTCCTCGCGCCCCTGGCTTACTGTCAAATAAACATCTCTGCCTTTTTTCACCAATTGCCCAGCCCGCGGGCTTTGATTAATCACAGTTCCAGGGGAATATTGATCACTAAAAAGTTCGTTTACCTTGCTCAACTTCAAGTCGAGTGAACCGATTGTCCTCTCTGCATCATTTAATTTCATCCCTATCAAATTTGGCATTTTAACTGTTTCTTCGCTATGGACCAACATTGGGAAAACGATTTTATCCAAAACTACAACTGTTATGATAACTGTAGCTAAGAATCCTATCAAAACATATGCATAAGGAAGCAAGTTTCTAAATTTTCCCATATTTTTTATGAAATCAAAAAGCAAAAATGCAAAATTCAAAAAAATTTGCAATCGATGTAACAAAATTTGATTAAATTTGTTATTGGTTTTTATTCATATGAATATTTTTTCATATGGAAAGGAATGAATTTTTAAAATTAGCGGCTCTCTCATTTGCATTAGCAACTTTTGGAATTGGTCTAAAAAGTTGCAGTGAAAACACAACTTCACCTGCAAGTGTTGATTTTACTATCGATTTAACCCAACCCGAATTCTCACAACTCAACACTATAGGTGGTTTTCTAGTTTACAATTCCGTCATTATTATCCGCAAAGATTCCCACTCATTCATAGCTTTATCGGGCAATTGTACCCACGAAGGTTTTATTCTTGAGTTTGACTCTTCAAAAAACAAAATTATTTGTAACAAACATGGCTCAGAGTTTAACCTTGACGGGGTTGTAACGCAAGGACCTGCCAAAAAATCTCTTCAAAAATACAATGTCTCTTTAACTGGAAACCTTTTGAGAATTTATTCCTAAATTATTTGGTAAAAATGAATAAAATAACATTATTTTTTGCCGTTCTGTTTCTATTTTCTCAAAATTCTTTGAGCGAACTTACAAATTCCCCTTCTATTGATATCATATTTTCAGAATCGATTTTACAAGATACCACAAAAAGTAATCTTTTGAAATTTGACAATGGAGAAGAACTACCAGAACTCGATTTGTTGCCTGAAAGAATAAGTTTGGTGGAAAATTTCCTATGGGGGGAAAAAGGCTTCTTTCGAAAAATTGGATTAACAGGAAAATTAACTTTAGAAAATCGTGAAAAAGAACTGAAAATTAGAAGAACTTTGTTGACAATTCACCAAACACTTGGAATTATAACCTGGTTTTCGATGGCAGCAACCGTAACAACCGGTCAATTATGGTTGGATGGCAAATTGAATTCAGCAAAGCTTCACCGCACATTGAAATGGCCAACTATAATTGGTTATTCATTGACGGGATTGTGTGCAGTAATTGCACCACCACCCACTCAAAGAAACTTCGAATTTTCCAATATTAGTGTCCACAAAATGCTTGCCTGGGGACATTTTCTTGGTATGGTATCAACTCCAATTCTCGGACGCCTGATTTTAAGTAGTAAAGATTATTATAAATCTGCTCGCATTCATCAAATCGTAGGTTATTCAACTTTTGCAATTTACTCAGCATCAATGCTAATTATCTTGTTATTTGAATAACAATAAAGGTTAACATAAATGAAATTGTTAATCTTCTATTACATTTTAATGATTATTTTAAGTACAAGAGTCTTTGCACAAAGAGTTATTTTAAGTAATGAAAAAAAATATTCTAATATTTCATATTTGCTCCGGCACCCTGCCCATAATGTTTACGCTACAAGCAAAGCTCTCGAAGTTAAAATTGAACTTGATAAATCTACTAATCAAATAATAAATGCAATTGCACGGGTTAAAGTAAATACTTTCGATAGCCAAAACTCAAGTCGAGATTCACACGCAATGGAGTTAATTGAAGCACTCAAGTATCCTTATTCAACTTTTCAGACCGACAGAATTGTTTACAATCTTGACTCAGTGTATATTTTTGGAAATTTAACATTTCATGGAAAAACCAAACCTATTCAGATTAAAGCTAAACAGTGGGTCGAAAGCCAAAAACTCAGGTTGAAAGGCGAGTTCGAGATTAGCCTCGAAAGCTTTGGCGTCGAAAGACCTAAACTACTTTTTATTCCTGCAGACGATAACTTAAAATTTGATTTCTATGTCGAATTTATTCTAAATTAGCATTAATTTTAATTAAATTATTTTTTTAAGAAAATTTATTGCATTTACAATGAAAGTTTTTGGATAAAGTAAAACAAATTTTCCCTTTTTTCGTTTAATCTAATTAATAATTTTGGAGTTGATAATGTTTATCAAATTTGTTTCTCTGCTTTTGCTTTTAAGTTTTATTTATGTATTTGAATTAACCGGAAAGGATAAAATGAATCAAAACATATATTCACTCAACCTTACCCTTTTAGATATCGACAAAAAGCCTGTAAAACTTAGTGATTTCAAAGGCAAGGTTTTGCTCATCGTAAATGTTGCGAGTAAATGCGGATTCACTCCCCAATACGAAGGTTTAGAAAAACTTTACAGAAAATACAAAAACAAAGGTTTCGAAATTCTTGCGTTCCCGTGCAATCAATTTGGCAACCAGGAACCGGGCACAAACGAAGAAATCAAAAATTTTTGCTCAACGAATTACAACATTACCTTCCCTCTTTTCGATAAAATCGATGTAAACGGTCCAAATACTCATCCACTTTATGCCTTCTTAAAGGAAGCTAAGCCTGGTTTGATGGGAACAAAAGATATTAAATGGAATTTTACAAAATTCCTCATTGACCGGGAAGGAAATGTTGTTGATAGATATGCCCCTCAGACAACACCCGAAAGCATAGAAAAAGACATAGAAAAATTATTAAAATAATTAATCCAATTAATAATTTTCTATTTTACAAATACTTTGAAATGAGCAGTACTGACAAACTCGACCATTATCGATCGGTTTTACATTGAAACTTTTATTCTCTTTTATGCTTCTTAAAACTTCATTTGCATTAAATAATGCAAACTGGATGATTTGGTCTAATGATGTTTGTCTTTGTCTGTGCTGGGGAAAATATTTCCCCAAGACTGAGGAACTATCGACAGCAAAACTTTTATAATTCAAGACGTAATCATTCTCATCGGAAACTTTGAAATCAAATATTTGATAAACTAAGTTTATAATTATTGGTTTCTTAATTCCATTTCTTTCAAAAATGTTTTTTAAAGCTATTGCATAAAGGGGCATTTGAAACGACTCACCGTTCTTTACGCTCCACTGTGTTTTACATTCTCCAGCCTTCAACTTATAGTCAATCACAAGAAGTTCAAACTTATCTTCAGTTTCATAAAAATCAATTCTGTCGATTTTACCTCGTAAATCGAAATTATCTCCCACCACATACTCAATGGTAACAGGGTCCAAAGAATCTTTGGTATTCAACCCAATGCCTAGTTCAAACAAAATAGGTTTGAATTCCCAATTAGCTCTTTGCAATTCATAGCTCAACCAAAGCTGGACGTAACCAATCCGACCTAACTCTGTCGAAAAGAATTCTTCGAAATCAATCTCGAAAAGGCTAATCTCGGTGTCGAACTTTTTCAAAACACTGCTGGTAATAGATTTTATTCGTTCAATGTACTCCTCCTTTTTGTTCGGGTCTAATATAACAGGAACAAAAACCTTATTTCCCAACTTTAGATTAGGAAAATTTTTTGCTTCGTTGCTTTGAATTTGTGCTAATTCTTTGAAAAAGTTCGACACGATGAGGTGCAAAATCTCACCTTTTTCACGATTCGAAAGGAAAATTTCCATTTCGGGAGCAGGTTTGGATATTTGCAATATTCTATTTACAAAAAATTGATAGGGGCAACGAACATAATCTTCGAAGAACGATACCGAAAGTGGTCGAGAAATCAGTTTCGAAATAAATTCTTTAGCTTCGTCGCTCAATTTACTTTCGAGTAAATTATTCTCCCGAAGTCTTCTGTAATAAAGTTCTGTGACATCAAATTTAAGCCCCTCCAACGATGTTTCAGCACTATCTCCTTCAAGAATATTGTTTTCGATTAACGAAGTTATTGCCGAAACCCATTCCATTCCCTCACAGTCGTGTTCATTAGGAGAAAACTTTGCAAGCTCAATGACAAAATCGTCAAAATTAACACCAATCAACTCGCAAAGTGAGTGAATAAAAGGACTTGGAATAAATTCTCGCTTTGAATCTCGTTTAGGGAAGAAAATATATGTCCACCTTTCGTTTCTATCAAAAAGATAATTGTTATTAGTCAAAAAGAAATAAAACTCTAAGCACTCATTTTGAAAATGTCGTTTTTCGCTTTTTCCAAGCACTCTTCCGAGAAATTTTTCGGGTGAATAACGCAATGGAATTTCTCCATCAATTGCACCACAAAGAATCATAACTTTGAAAGGAATACCCCTTGTTTGTTCAATTGTTGTAATAGTAACCCCAGCATTAGGTTTTCGAGACAATTGGTACCGTTCATCAAAGATTACAACTTTAAACAAATCAGCAATTTCCTCAATGGAAAACTTTTTATCTTTATAACGAATAGACGAAGTAAACACAAATTCCTCGAGAACTTTCAAAAATTTTGTCAATGCCCTTGTATCTCGTTCGATTTCTTCTATTTTTTCAATCTTGTCATACTTAGAATAAAGGTTTAAATTTTCTACCAAATGGTTTGCCACATTCTCGAGAATATTCAAAACCCCAAATCTCTTGATAATCTTGTTTGTAACTATTTCATAGAAGTCTTCGAAGGAAATATCTTTTTCGGGAAAATCAAAATATGCTGTGAAGGCTTCGAAATCCTCTTTTGCTCGTTCAACAGCCTGTTGTTCTGTTCGCAGCGAAGTAATTTCCATTGGGTCGGGATAGTCCAAAGAATTCAACGTTTCAAGGCGTTGCTCAATTACCTTCAATCGGTTCCTAAATCGACTTTCCCAATATTTCTTTCCGTTAAACTCCCTCCCACCAAGAATTTTCATCTTAGAAGCCAGCCCAAGAAGATTTTCGACATCAATTGGCTGGGATGTTTTTTGATTGTAAAAGCGGAAATAAAAGCTCAAGAGCACTTTTCGAACATCTTTAAAGCGGAAACCATAAGTAACAACATCAATGGCAGACAAAATTGAAATAACCAAAGGCGATGAGCTCAATCGAAATCGTTCCGTAATGTTTGCGGGTATACCTGCATCCTGAAAAACTTCGCGAAAAAGTGGAGAATAACTTTGTGGATTCTTCGTAACGATACATATTTCCGATGGCTTTATATTTTTCCTTAAAATTAGATACTTACACAATTTTGCAATTTCTTTGGTTTCGCTATAGCGGTTCTCTGTCGAGCAGATCCTAATTCGTTTTGCTAATTCAGGGCGAGTTTGACCAAGATAATAGTTAAATAAATATTTCTTGACAAAGTTTGTGTTTGAATTAAAACTATTGGTGTCAAGGCTAAAAGTAATGAAACCGCTATTCTTTAAGTTCAATAGTAAATCTATATAATTGCCAAAGAGTGGACCATTGGTTTCGTCGAAATCCAAAAAAATTGCCACCGGGTTTGTTAGTTTTGCCAGTGAACTTAAAAATTTAATTTCGGGCATTTTGAAATCATAAAATCCAAAGAAAAGAAAAGTTCTCGTTTCATCAGAATTGAAAATCGAGTTAGAATTGCCAGACTCAACAAATTGATTGATGGTGTCCGAAACAAAATATGTTGCATCAATTATATCAAAGAAGTTACTTTCTGTAAGTTTATTTTGATAATATTCGAACAATATTTTAGTATCATTAAACTTCAAAGTATTAACAATGGAATAGGCAGCATTGTTCATTTCAAATTCAAAATTTTCCAATGTAATTCCATCTTCTTTTAATCCGAATATTATTTGGGAAAGCCACTTGACAACAAACAAAGAAACCTTTTCGTTGGTGTGTCGCTTAAAGAAATTTAAAGGTGCTTCATCAAAAGCTTCTTTAAAAATCAAAAATCGTAATGAATCCGATAGTATCTTTTTTTTATTTGGAGCTTTAAGATTACTATAGATTAGGCGAATTAAACCATCCAAATTTGAAACTACAAAGTTCGATACCGCTCTTCTATTAATAGAATAAAACTTCTCGACAAAACTCATACGGAAACTCCAGGCGAGCTGATTTGTTGCAGCAACAAAATAAAACTTGGAAACTTCTTCTCCTTTGATTATTTGTTCCAAAAGATGTTCAAAAGAAATCGAACCAAATTTTTCTTTAAAGTGTAAATTGCAAACTATAAAACCCATTTCAAACTCAATTAAGCTCTGGGATGATATGTTTTATGAACTTCAATTAAATATTCTTTTGAAATGTGAGTATAAATTTGTGTGGTCGAAATGTCCGAATGACCGAGTAGCTCTTGTACGATCCTTATATCTGCTCCACCTTCAATCAAATGAGTTGCAAAGGAATGCCGAAAAACGTGTGGATGTACTTTATCGTGCAACCCAGCAAGCGAAGCATAATTGTGGATAATTTTCCAAATCCCCATTCGAGAAAATTTCCCTCCGAACTTATTCAAAAACAGAATGTCTTTACTATCTTTACCAGCTTTCTCGAAATAGCCTCTGCATTCCTTTTGATACCGTTCAATCCACTCCAACGCCGACGAACCTATTGGAACAATGCGTTCTTTTGAACCCTTTCCAAAAACAACTAAAATTTCTTGATCTTTCAAAATATCTCTCTGCTTAAGGTTTATCAACTCGGAAATTCTTAAACCGCAAGCATAAAGCGTTTCGAGTATCGCTCTATCTCTTATTCCAATGCAATTATCCGTTGAAACAGCATTTAATATCTGCAAAACTTCCTCTACTGTTAAAACATCAGGTAGTGTACGGCGGATTCTTGGAAAATCAATTTTTTCGACCGGGTTGGATTTAATTAAATTTTTATTTATTAAGAAACGAAAAAAAGTTCTCAAACTGGAAAGATACCTAGATTGGCTTCGAAGAGAAACGTTATTTAAATTTAAGTAATTTATAAACTCCTCCAAAATATTTCTATTTACAAATCTTATATCTTCAATTTTTTCTTTTTTCAAGAAAACGAAAAATTTCTTTAAATCGAATTGATAAGAAGAAACCGTATTTTTACTCAACCCTTTTTCGACGGAAAGAAAAAAGGAAAACTCGTTCAACAAAGAATCAAAATCAAACTCGTTGTTGTTCATTGGCTTTTTTTACTTTATCATCGGGAATTTCTTTATATTCAACACGAGTATGTATGATACCATAAAGAAGCCTTACACAAACCTCTTGAATTGTTTTCAAATCTTTCACCGAGATATCGGACTCATCAAATTGCCCATCGACCAATTTGTCCATTATCATTTTTTCGATGGAAGCAGATAATTCTTCTTTGCTCTTGAAA